>Ga0163148_10000207_pt1 | contig 77934 bp, 67 predicted proteins | sample OliLakLV19MP7P2_FD_148606 | JGI IMG/M metagenome (GOLD analysis project Ga0163148, IMG submission 148606) | Freshwater microbial mat bacterial communities from Lake Vanda, McMurdo Dry Valleys, Antarctica- Oligotrophic Lake LV.19.MP7.P2 | ecosystem: Environmental > Aquatic > Freshwater > Lake >...
GTTGTCTTTAGTTTACTGCCAGGATAGCACAACCTAGCTAGGACAAGTCTTTTAAACAACTCATCTTTTACTTTATTGAACCCAATGTCATTGAAAATCCTGCCAAGCAAAAGTTCATGCCCTATGACGCTGATCTGTTTGATACCATCAATGAAGTGTTCAAACAAATCATCGGTCTTGTCAAAGTCAAGTTCTAACCCTTGTTGCTTTCTGATCCACAATTCACCTTCATCAAATAATTTCTCTGCAATTTTTTTGTTTGATGAACTCCCTATCGTTTTTACCACTCTATATTGAGCCGAAGATTTATCAATAACCTGAATGCTCACAACGCCACTCTTATTTTTCTTTCGCCTTACAAACATGAATAAAAGGTAAAATCAAAATGCTGGGACACCCAGTTCGCTCAGGAAAAGTGCGTTTTTATATATGAAAACGTAGATATTTTTTAAATTTTAAAAAAGTGCGGAAGACAGGAAGGGATTCATAAAAATTCATTATAACTTCTACCGTTATTTCGTCCCTATCGGGACTGCCTTTTAATCGTACCATAACTTATTAGTACCAAGGTTAATCCAAATGAATCAAGGATTAGCATAAGAGTGTTTATCCAAATGACTCTTTTATGTTTTAGAATAAAATTTAAATCCCATAGGGATGTTATATCGGTAACTGAACATGATATTTTAGGCTTGAATCCCTTTAGGGATGAAATTGGTGTGAACTATTATGTAAGAAGTAAATTAGTGCTACCTAGATTAATCGCCAACTTGCTTTTTCTGATTTTCGAAATATTGAAAGATAAATCCTAACACAACAACAATCAGGCATCCGATAATATTGTAAAGCAGGAATGCGATCTTGGTAAAGAAGTAGCAATACACAATTACTCCCTCAGCAATGATGGCAGCAATAAATATCGCGTTCGATTTTATGTATTTTAAATAAAATGCAGACAAGAAGATTCCAAGTATTGTTCCGTAAAATATAGAGCCAACAATGTTCACAAACTGAATAAGGTTCTCAGCCTGATTGGCAATGGAAGCAAACAACATCCCAAAAACAGCCCAACCTGCTGTAAACCATTTTGATGCTGTTACATAATGATAATCATCAGCCGAAGGTTTAATCGAGCGTTTATATATATCAACAGTTGTGGTGGAAGCTAAAGCATTAAGTTCGGATGCAGTTGAAGACATGGCTGCAGAAAAAACAACTGCCAATAACAATCCAATGAGGCCATGCGGCAGATAAGCCATCACAAACGTTATAAAGACATAATCTTTATCAAGTGTATTCGCACCGGGAATCGCGGCTGAAATCTGTTCTTTTACTTGTGTTCGAATTTCCTTTTCACTTTTTTGAATCTTTTCAATTGACACTCGGCTTTGCTCAATTAAGGCCGGATTCTCCTGACGAATGGCTCCTATTAAATTCTCAGCTTCTATTTTTTTGTCAATGAATACTTTATCATACTCACCTTCTAATGCAGTAATAGCTCCTGCATACTCAGTTTGCATGGCTTTGTCTTTCAGCGATTGATTATGAAAGACTGGTGCCTGATTAAATTGATAGAATACAAAAACAAGAATACCAATGTAGAGAATAACGAATTGCATCGGCACTTTTAAAAGCCCGTTGAAAAGCAGACCGAGTCTACTTTCCGTAACAGACTTGCCACCCAAATACCGACCTACCTGCGATTGATCGGCACCAAAGTATGACAGAAATAAAAACAAGCCACCAATCAATCCTGACCAAATGTTGTAGCGATCACTTAAATCGAAAGATAAATTGATAAGGTTCATTTTGCCCATTTCACCGGCTAATTGAAATGCCTCCGTAAAAGTGATGTCATTAGGCAACTTATTAAATGCTGTAAGGCCGGCAATAATCATCCCCGCCATAATAATGGTTAGCTGATATTTTTGAGTCATGCTCACGGCTTTGGTTCCACCGCTTACTGTATAGATCATCACCAGTGATCCAATGAATATTGTTGTGAGATTAATATTCCAATCAAGAATAGCAGACAAGATTAATGAAGGAGCATAAATAGTTATCCCAACGGATAAACCCCGCAGCATTAAAAATAAAAAAGCCGCGAGTGAGCGGGTCTTTAAATCGAAGCGAGTTTCCAGGTATTCATACGCTGTATAAACTTTTAACCTATGATACAAAGGAACTGCGGTGATGCTAAGAATCACCATAGCCAACGGCAACCCAAAATAGAATTGCAAAAACCGCATGCCGTCTTCGTAAGCCTGACCCGGAGTAGACAGGAACGTGATGGCACTTGCTTGCGTGGCCATAATAGACAAACAAACATTCCACCAGGGTAAACTTTTGTTCCCTAATAAATAGCCGTCAATGTTTTTACTTCCACGACTCTTCCAGGTTCCATAGGCTACAATGAGCGCGAGCGTGGTGAATAAAATTATCCAGTCGATATAATTCATTGAAACGAAGTTGTGATGAGTAAATAAACTATGATTTGTGCTGCCAATACTAGCATAACAAACCAATACCAACTGCGCCACTTCGTAAAAATGGGTGGCTTCTTTTCTATTTCGTCAACCATTACTTTTTCACTTTAATTTTTTCTTTTGGCAAAGGTTTTTGTTTACTCAATGAAACCAGGTTTGCAAACAACTTATACGCTCCAGGAACTCCGTCTGGTAATTCTCTAAAAAAGGAAAGACCTGTATAAACATAATGCCCTTCGCCATACTTACCAACTAGTAGACTTCCGTTGCGAGCGGGCTCATCTTTATCATTCATGGAAAGTAATGCATCATACTTATCGCTCCAGGCCGATGGAAAATAGAGTCCTCGCTCCTGCACCCAACCTTCAAAATCTTTTGCTGTTATCTTATTAGGGTAATTAAACGCAGGATGATCGGGTTTTAAAATTCTTACTTCGCTGTTTTCTTCCGTAACGCGATCTCGCGAAAGCGTTATTGGATAAGGGGCTATTTTATCTTTATCCATTTCGAAATCGTTATTGGTATTGTATTGAACCACCAACGTTCCACCTCTTTCCACATACTTCAAAAGTGTTGGCATAATAAATCCAATTCGTTCGTTCGTATTTAAAGTTCTGATTCCTAATACGACAGCGTTGACTCTTTTCAGATTGGCTTCCGTAACTTCTTCATTTTTCATTTCCCAAACCTCGTAGCCAAGGTTTCTCAAGCTTGCCGGAATATCATCACCAGCACCTTTGATGTAGCCAATAACAGAACCCTCTTTATTTATATTGATCCGAAGTGCTCTTACTTTAGCCTCAGGTAAGAGAGTTTGAATGGGAATATGATCATAGTTTATCTGCTGAAGCGAGTATGAATATGCCTTGCTGTCAACCTCTGCAACAGCACGAATAATGCCGTCAACCTCTGCTTTACCTCCAACTACATTAAATGTGAGTGTTTTCTCTTCATTCAACTTTGACAATTCAAAAGCAATTGTAGTGGGTTCGCTCTTCCATCCTGCAGGCAAATCCAATGTTAAGTTTCCAGAAATCTTTTTTTGAGAGGCCGACTTTACCAGGACATTTATGGATTTAAGAGATTGATCTTTAAAAACTACTACTCGCTGTGGAAAGTTTACAAACACAGGCGGCACTATCTCAACAGGTCGCATCAATTCGCCACGCACCGGATCCGTCCATTTATAAATGATGGGAGTAGCTAGCACTAACTTCTCACCTTGAACAGAAAATTCCGCTTCCACATTTATAGCCGCATCATTCTCAGGTTTTCCAATCAATAATTTATCCTGAACGGTAAACAACCCAATTGGATGAGAATCCTTTAGCCAATAAGGTGATGAGTACGCTGCATCGCTGGTAAGTGATTTTGTGGATTTAAAAGTATGCGATGAATTGTTTGCCAACAAAAGTGAAAGTGTTGTATCAAGACCAAGTTGCTTGCTTGCAATTTTATTCAATGAGATAGAAGTTGCTGATCGATTAATAACCTCAACCGATAAAGTTACTTGTTGACCAGGCGTAACAGTGTAGTTGATGGCTTTCACTTCTAGGTATAGCCCCGAGCAATCAATGATCAATTGATCAACTTCTTTCAATTTTCGAGTTTTCCATACTGAATTTTCAAGCAGGCTAATCTGCTTTCGCAATTCAAGAAGAGATGGAACGCTAACCGCAGGATTATCTTCATTAAATTCCAAAATAACTTTTGACACTAGCTGCTGAACTTTTTCACTGCCCTTTACGCGCATCCAGGTGGTGTTTACTTTTTCGAAGATTTCTTTGTCGGCTTTATCGCCTTTTACGAACTCAAAAAATTCTTGCGAGTCACCCCGACTTCCTGATGATCCAAATCCTTGACTCTTATGTGACGTGCGACTTTCAGCTGCGATTTCAGAATAGGATTTTCCAAGCAAAGGATTATAGGTTCCTACATTCATGGTAATGATACCGGGCGTACTTGCATTAATTGTTTGATTCCACCAGCGGCCAGTGTTTGTGTACAAAGCACTAACCTGCCACAGACCAAAAGTTTCAACCTGTTCGGGAAATGTTTTAGGATCATTACTTATATCAAATGCCTCTTCCGCAAGAATAGCCGATGAGGTATGATGGCCATGACCAGCGCGTTCATCGGCTGGAAAGCGTGTAAGAATAACATCGGGTTTAAACTGGCGAATAATTTGAACCACATCCGAAAGAATTTCCTCTTTGCCCCAAATCTGCAAAGTCTCCTGATAGTTCTTGGAAAATCCAAAGTCAATTGCACGCGTAAAGAACTGCTGTCCACCATCGATGCGTCTTGCAGCTAATAATTCCTGCGTGCGGATAAGACCGAGTAATTCTCCAATCTCGGAGCCAATTAAATTTTGACCACCATCTCCGCGTGTCATGGATAAATAAGCTGTGGATGCTAGTCGATCATTAGCCAGGTATGTGATTGCGCGCGTGTTTTCATCATCTGGGTGAGCTGCTACATATAGAACCGATCCAAGAAAATTTAATTTTTTGAGTTTCAGTTTAATCTCAGAAGAACCGGGCTGCTTGTGTTGAGCGTTTGAAATACAAGAGCCGAACAGTATTAGTAGTAAAAAAATTAATCGCATGTGGTTGATTTAATACGTGAAATAAAGAAAAAAATAATTATACACCCGAATGGGTAAATGAACGGCTTCATCATGGTATTAACGGAAATACGAACTAAAATTTTCCGCGCTTCTCACCGTTCACCGAAAAAATGCCATCATCTTGAATGGTAAGGTAGATTTTGCTAACCGTTTTTTTGTTGGGATCATTGAAGAAAACTGTAAACTCATTAGGCGCTAACTTCTCTTTTATATCCTCAGTATAGCCCCAGTCTATTTTAATTGTTGCGCCTGCTATTGCCTTGCGATTAAAAATAAGATCACCGTTGTTATTAACAACACGTATGCGGACCTCTTGATCAGAAAGCTCTATCACCTTGAGTTCGACAAGAAGGTAAGCCAATGGGCTTGAATTAATTTTGGAAAGTTTGTCATTTATTACTATTTCTCTATCAATGGGGGGGCGGTCTCTGAAAATATAATTCACCTTCAATTCAAACTCTTCGGAGGCTTTATAAGGCACTTCATTTTGGTAAAAGGGAGAAAAAATAAATGAAAGAATTAAGTTAGTAATCATTTCAGAATTAGAAGTTTACGGCAATTGCTTTCAAGTTATCAATACGGTGAGTTATAACCTAATAAACTATTGGTCAATCTATGGAAAGCCCTGTCAACATTGGGTTTTGCGTTAATAATCTTTTTTGAGAAACTCACCAAAATATTTTTTTAGATCAAAAACAATCTAAATTTGCGCCCTATATTATAAACCCTATCAAACACATTATGAATAAAGCTGAATTAGTAAGCAAGATTGCCGAAGATGCTGGCATCACTAAAGTACAAGCTACTGCCGCCCTTGGATCTTTCATGGAAGGTGTAACTAAAACCCTCAAGTCAGGTAACAAGCTTATCCTTGTCGGCTTCGGTACTTTCTCTGTTTCAAAAAGAGCCGCCCGCAAAGGTCGCAATCCTCAAACAGGTGAAACCATTAAGATTAAAGCTAAGAAAGTTGCTAAATTTAAAGCTAGCAAAGAATTATCTGGCAAAATTTAATCAACACTCGACCGGACTCAGCGTCAGAAAGAGTGTAAAATAATAATAGGCAGTTAAGACTGTCTATTATTATTTTAAGATGTTATCTTTTGCACTCAAGGAGAAACATCATTTTATTTGCGCCAAAATATAACTTATGAAAACAGCCGAAATACACACCAACAAAGGAGTAATGAAAGTAAAATTTTTTGAAGCCGATGCTCCTATCGCGGTCAAAAACTTTACGGATTTAGCTAAGAAAGGATTTTATGATGGCCTAACCTTTCACCGTGTTATTCCTAATTTTATGATTCAAGGGGGTTGTCCAAATGGAATTGGCAATGGTGGTCCTGGGTATACAATCAAGTGTGAGCTTACTGGTGAAAACCAATATCATGATCGCGGTGTGCTTTCAATGGCGCATGCCGGGCGCAACACAGGTGGTTCTCAATTCTTTATCTGTCATAATCGTGAAAACACGAAACACTTAGATCGCAACCACACCGTTTTTGGTAAAGTATACGAAGGGGATGACGTGATCGATCAAATCCGCACAGACGATACGATTGAGAAAATTGTAATTACTGAAGAAGCGTAATCTATAAAACATATTCAATGCCAGCTGAGGCTTTATTTGCCTTAGCTCTGGCCTCTTCTATAGTTTTTCCTCTCGCTAAGCAAACACCCATTCTTCGTTCACCATTTACTTCGGGCTTTCCAAATAAACGAAGTTGGGTATCGGGTTCTTTCAATGCGTGCTCTATACCTGAATAAATAATATTTTCCGAAGTCCCTGTCACCAAGATAACAGAAGAAGCGGATGGCCCTAATTGTCTGATCACTGGGATTGGCAACCCAAGGATTGCCCGCACGTGCAAGGCAAACTCTGAAAGGTCTTGCGAGATCATAGTCACCATACCTGTATCATGCGGCCGTGGTGATAGCTCACTGAAATAAACTTCATCGCCTTTCACAAAAAACTCAACACCAAAAATGCCGTGACCACCTAATTCATTTACAACCTTGGTGGCTATCTGTTGGGATTGGTTTAAGGCTAAGTCGCTCATAGGATGTGGTTGCCACGATTCCTGATAGTCACCATGCTCTTGCCTGTGGCCGATAGGTTCACAGAACGAAACACCCTCTTTATGCCTGATCGTTAACAATGTTATCTCATAATCAAAATCCACAAAGCCTTCAATAATTACTTTTCCCCCACCACTTCGTCCACCTTCCTGCGCATAGTGCCATGCAGTGTCAATATCCGCTTCACTTTTTATAACGCTTTGCCCTTTGCCTGAGGAACTCATAATCGGTTTAACCACACAAGGAAGTCCAATGACTTTAACTGCTTTTACAAATTCTTCTTTGTTGCCGGCAAATTTATATGGAGAAGTTTTTACATTGAGTTTTTCAGCAGCAAGCGTGCGAATTCCTTCTCTATTCATAGTAAGACGGGTAGCATTAGCCGTAGGTATAATATTGAAACCTTCTTTCTCTAATTCAACCAATGTATTAGTGTCGATGGCTTCCACTTCTGGCACAATATAAGTAGGTCGCTCCTTCTCAATAATTTGTCGAAGCGCCTTACCATCCAACATAGAAATTGTATACGACCGATGAGCAACCTGCATGGCCGGAGCATTTTGGTAGCGATCAACAGCTATTACTTCAACCCCATAACGCTGAAACTCGATCACCACTTCTTTACCTAACTCACCCGACCCCAGCATCATTACCTTAATGGCAGAAGTTGCCAAGGGTGTTCCTATTTTAATTGTCTCTGATTGCATACTTATTTTTTAGCTCCGGGATGATAGGTGCGCTCAGCATGCTTGACTACATCTTTTCTGTAAAACCAAACATCCTTAAATTTTCCCTGACTGTATAACATGGCTTGATCCTGAAAATGTGGAGAAAGGGGATTATTGTTATTGCCGCCTGCTAAAACTGATTTAGCTTTTACCTCTTTGCCAAATTCAACAACGGCAACAAAACTATTGCCTACGTAGCCATACATTTTATTGGTGCCTTGAAATTTGTGACTACCAAATGACGCAAGAGATCCCCAGAAAGAAGAAGTTGATCCTACCGGTAAACTGGGTCTAAAATCACTATACGTTTCATTGATTTTTCCAGTCAATCTCTGAAATCTATTTACTTCACCCCACGCTACAACCCATGTTCCAAAGTCAAGCTGAAGCTCATCCAATATTTTCTCCAACGCATCCAATTTCTCAACATCGGAACTTCGGGACTCCATCAATTTGATAATAGATAATTGATCACTTGCTGGTGGAATGCGAGAAGAAATTTGTTTGCGTAATTCCTGGCCCCAGTATATAGCCAATGTAGTGGCAACTGATTTTATTCCATAGCTTTTATCCCAATTAGATAGAAGTGCTATTGGTTCTTTCAACTTTGTGCGTAATGTGGGATTATCTGATGACTTGTAAGCAGCTACTAAAGTCGGGATTAGTTCCTCAAATCCCGAAAGGTATGGGTCATTAGCAGCCGCAATAAGCTTGTCTATTGTGAACGCTGATTCGCGCTTTAAAACACGCTCTGCATTGATGCCCCTCGCATTTTGAGCATCAGGCGCCATGTAAGACGGAAATTTACTTTTATCAGGACTGAACTCTCCTGCCAAAGTGAATGGCGTTGAATTACAATTCTGGATCCAACCGCTTGCCGGATTGTATGAGTGAACGATCTCTGATACCTCATGCAAACCTTGCCAATCGGTAGCTACTATGCTGCCATCTAATGGCTTTGTCCAATCATAACTAGTGTTTCGTTTAGGAATAAAATCACCATGCCAGTAGGCAATGTTCCCTTCGCTATCTGCAAACACTGTATTGTTTGAGGAGTTAGCTTTTAACTCCATCGTCTTCTTATAATCTTCAAGACGTTTTGATTTCGTGCGTTGATAGGATTGAGTTAAAGCCTTTAATGGCTCCACCATCATAGCAAGTGTAACCCAATAGTCTTTACTTTTTGCCACTACCGGTCCATGATGTGTATACAGGGCTGTGAATTCTTTAAAGCTTTTCTTATCGCCATCTTTATAGGCTAATTTTATTTTCTTTGAGGTAAGAGCGCGATATTCAGTCCCGTACTTGTAATACAATGAGTCATTCCGTTTTTCGATTGTTTCGAGATACTCATCCATTACATCCGCTTGACTTGAGGTGTGCATCCAGCCGCAATATTGATTGAAGCCTTGATAAACAAAAAACTGACCCCAGGTTACAGCACCATACGCATTTAATCCTTCCTCGCTATTCACATGCACTTCTGGCCTAAAGTAAAAAGAGGTATGCGGATTAATTAGTAAAAGAGCATTTCCGGATGCACTTCGGGATGGTGCAATTGCAAAACCGTTTGAACCCCGAGGTTCTGGCTCGGGATTGTGATCTACCTCTTCCTTTTCCATAACTACATCTGAACTTCCATAAAAATCTCTTAATCTGCTTACAGAAATTGATTCAATGTCACCACCAATGCTTCCTTCGCTGAATAGAAATGGCATCCATGGCTGGAAACGAGTTAGGAGTTTTGGCTTTACTTGTGGATGCGTGTGCAAATAATAATTAACACCTGCCGCAAAGCCATCGCACAATCGTTTAAGCCAGGCCGGGCTGTCTCTATAATTTGAAACTGCTTGCACCGAATCATAAAAAAGTCGCGTTCGTAAATCATGATATAGTTTGCTTACGCCTTCAATTTCGGCTAGCCGACCGACAGCAGTAACATAATTCATTTCAACCCGCTCAAAATCATCTTCGCATTGCGCATAAAGAAATCCAAAGACTGCATCTGCATCTGTTTTTCCATAGATGTGAGGAATGCCCCAAGTGTCGCGAATAATTGTTACTTGTTTAGATTGGCTTCGCCATTGATTAATCTCTTCATTGGTAAATTTTTGTGCGAAGAGTGGCGATGAAATCAGAAATAGGAAAAGGATTTTTTTCATCAGGGTGTGCCGGTAGTTACGAAGTGAAATTTATTGAAGTTTCTTTCAGCCTCCTAATGAAATTGAACAAGCGGTCTTTATCTGAACTTCTTAAAATTTTGTTGCCATTGAGCGGCTTCCTTTTGGTTTTGAATATATCCGTCCTTAATCAACCCGGCAAGTCTTTCATTCATTGTTCCCTGCGAAGTAAGATGATATGCTCCACACTCGCCACAAACATAAATGGCAATGGGGCCGCCACCAGCTCGGTAATCAAAATTTATGTGTGCTTCAATCAATGCTTCTTCGGCAAGTTGACCTGTTAAGTAACTCCGCTTGCCGCTATTACATTTCATAAATAGTTTAAGTTTAGTCTAAACTAGCAGTTATCACTAAATAACAATAATGCCAGCTAATAATTTATCAAGATCGAAAAAAGGCAGTGGCTTTTCAATGCATTTAACAAAACCGCCAGACTTTGCTCGTTCAATATCACCTTGTTGAATCAGGGTGGTCATTGCAATCATAGTTGTTTTATCTGAAACAACCTTCAACTTTTTTACAATTGCGAGTCCACCAAAAAATTCGCCACGAAAGTGCAAATCAATAAAGGCGACATCATAATCCAATTCGAGAGCCTTTTCTAATCCCTCTTCGGCAGAGTTGAATATGTGGACTGAAACTCTATCCTGTTGCGGTTGCAACATCTTTTGATAAATAAACCGGTTTAAAGGGTCAGTTTCAAAAATTGCAATAACTACTTTCTTTTTCATGATTACCCTTAAAGGGATAATCATGCCTTCGGAATATATAGTCTAAATTCTACAAAAACAGGGTTTTGCAACAAATTCTATCCTATTTTGGGAATAGGCATTAATATTTTGGGAAGCTCAAAACCTACTTTTACTTCTTACTAGAATTGTAATAAATAATACTATAAACCCTATAGAAACGATTATAGTCCAAATATTCAATTGGCGCGATTCAACAAACATCTTATAATCTTTCAACAAAAACTTTGTAGCACTGGGTTGCCAATAGGCCACTTTACCTGCAACAGAATCTGCATTTGAATTTACAACCTCACCGGGCATATCTATTCTGTGAACATATTTTCCATTGCCGGCTGTAGAGGCAAAATTCGTCAACGTTTCTACTTCAAACTCAATCTGGTTTAATTGCTCTTTCGAAATTGGAATATTTGAAATGCCTGAGATTGGAAAAAGGGAAGCGACATCCTCTATGCCTTTTTGATTTTTAAGAGATTCAAACAATTTCTGTTTGTGATTGTGCAAGGTGTCAATCCACGATTTGTTTTCGCCTGCATCCAATAGCCCAACCATCCGCGAATAATACTCTTCAAAGATTGCCCTAGTTCCATAAGTCTCAAAAATTTTATCATTCAACCCATCCAAATACAAACTATCTGCTTTGGTGATAGACTTGCCTTCAGCGGGCAATCGATCGATAAAGGCATAGTCTTCCTGCGTAAAATAATTTATTGTAGGATGTTTAAGTCGATTGATGGCCAAATAGGTATCTGAATAAGAAATATATGTATAAAACCATCTGAATTTTTTACCAAATTCACTCCTAATTCTAAATGTTGTATCGCTGGGTGTTGCCAACTCCTTATTTGCTTCCAAAGCAGAGTTGAAATGCTTGGTGTATGTAATGATAAACTTTTTATCATCAGTTTTCTTTATTGTGTCTTTTACCCTAGAGGCAACTTGCCAGTTTGTTGACGCCCCGATTCCAATAAAGTTTTTAGCCCCCACTGAGTCAGTTTCCAATTCAATCGTCTTAGCTAACGATCCATCTTCATGAATAAGTGTTTTCATTGATACGGAATGATCACACGAACTAAGGAATATTAAGATTCCCGAAAGGGTAACTACTACATTGCAAGTCTTCATAATTTTAGTCTTTGCTGTTTTTAAAATCATTATTTTTTATCTGATCGTATAGCGAAATAGTTTTGGGTGATTCTCTTCGCTTGATATAGGTTTGCAAAAAATGTTGAGTATTTAATATGGCCACATCAGTTTTATAGCTCTTATTAAATGCCAGGTTACTTGCTGATGAAATTTCAGAAACAAAGAATCCAATTAAGATGATTGATACAATCCCCATCGTTGATTGCAGCCACCGATATTCAAAGAGAAGGAAAATTCTATCTAGTAAATTGATTTTTTGGTTAGGCTCAATACCTTTCATAATCCTGAATTTAATTCGTTCAGGATTCTCTGAAATCAAGGGCATTTCAGCAGCTTTACTTATTACTTTATATTGATAGTTAGCTTGCATAAGGAGTTCCTTACAAGATGAACAGTCAATAATATGTTTCTCTATTAGCGCCTTCTCGTTGGTTTCCAGTTCTTTATATAGAAAAACTAATTCCTCAATGTTTTTACAATTCATAGCTTAATCGAAGTTTCATTTTCAAAATAAGATTTCAATGTTTTACTAACTGATTGCCGCGCGTAATAAAGGTTACTTTTCATATTACCTGATGAAATGGAAAGCACCTCGCATACTTCTTCAACGGTTAGTCCCTCTAAATCGCGTAAAACAAATACAGCCCGCTGCTTAGGTGTCAATAGATTAGCTGCTTGTGCTATCACGTTCATCAACTCCTCCCCTTCCAACTCACTCTCTGGTGTTGTGTCTTGTTTAAGCAAGTGCCCATGTTTAATATCCACGTAATTCTTTTTCTGCTTTGCTGTAGCAGACTTTAGATAATCAAGACTTCGGTTAGCAATAATGCGGTAAAGCCATGTAGTTATTTTTATATCGGGTCGATACCGATGCATGTTTTTCCAAAGACTAATAAAACTTTCTTGAACGATATCTTCCGCTTCAACGGATTGTCCTACAATACGAAAGGCCAACCTGTATGCAAACGTTTGATACTCGTCAACAATAATTCCAAACGCGCGCCTACTTCCAGCCTTGGCTTGATCAATTATCTCGCTTGTAACGCGTACTGTTTCTTCCGGCATTCTGTTATTATACGATTTCAATCCTTAGTGGTCAAATGAAGACTTTTATATCTTTATGATCTTGCACTTAATTATTCAATAAAGATTCAATCATCGCAACTAATTGCGATGCGCTTTCGTTACTACTGCAGTTCACAGCGAACATATTGGCCGCAGCTGAAAGTAAAGATTTTTTAAACTATCGCGGTGCCTAATTTTTGTTCCGACAATCCTTTATCAGGCAAAATTGTATATGGGTCGCGTTGTGACTTAAGAAAGAAAGTATGGCTTGGAGTACCTTATATATAAGTGGAAAGAAAGATTTCAAAGAAGAAGTTTTAGAGAATCTTAAGCATTCTGACGTTTACTATTTACCTGGAAGTTCAGGTGAAAATAATTTAATCATGATTTGGGTGGAAGAAGAACTTCCATTAAGAGATTTAAAAATTGCCATTGGCAGCAAGACTGTATTTAAGTATCGATTGCAATTCCATACCTCGCCCGAGCATTATCAAGCTAGTGAAAGTCGAGATAAACTTTCACCTCGAGAAGAGGCCATGATTCTCGAGATGAGCGACTGGGAAGCTCGCTGTCTGCATAGCGCCTAGAATAATGCCTACGCATTTGCAAGCAATATCTTTAAGATTCGATAAAAAGCGATAAATTTAAGACTCTTTAAAGACCTGAAATTTATCTTTATGGCACTCTCCCCTCGTTCGCTTGTTATCCTTTTAGGTCTCTTTTGCTTCATTCCAGTGTTTAGTCAGCAAGACTCGGTTTCACTTTCCGAAGAATATTACCGCCAGGGGATGGAAGTTTTTGATTACTCGCATCGAAAGCAAGCCACCGAAATGTTCATGTTGGCTGCAAAAGCGAATCCGAACAGTGCTAAAGCTCAGTTTATGACCGGGCGATCAATCATGCTTACCATTCAGAAGGAGCTCTCATTGGAGTACTTTAAAAAGGCATACACACTAGATCCTAAAATAGATCCGGATATCCTATACTATTTAGGCCAATCTTTTCATTACTCTGAAAAATTTGACAGTGCTATTTTATTGTACAATCGATACAACCGCTTGCTTGCTCGCTCGCTCGATTACGAAAAATCTAAAAAGATAAGTGAGGTTAACCGAAAGATTTTTGAGTGTAACAATGCAAAAATAATGGTGGCTCAGCCTGTTGATGTAACATTGGCCAACTTGGATGAACACATTAACTCTGAATGGCCAGATTATGCACCAACCATTAACGCGGATGAAACATTTATGGTTTTTACAACCAGAAGACCCGATGGTAATTTGAACAATCGCATAGCTGTAGACAATGAATATTATGAGGAGATTTTTTATAGTCGTAAACAAGGCGATGTATGGTCTCCGGCACAAAACCTTACTGGCTCACTGAATAATAACTACCATAACGCCAGTGTTAATCTATCACCAGATGGAAAAGAAATGCTTTTATACCATGATAGTAACGGGGGTGATATTCTCTCCGCATTTCTCCGACCTGATGGCACCTGGACTGATCCTGAAGTGTTAGAAATAAATACCGAATACATTGAAAACTCTGCAACAATCACTGCCGATGGTCAGAAATTATTTTTCTCCAGCAATCGTCCCGGTGGCTATGGGGGCACGGATATTTATATGGTTACAAAAAATACAAAGGGAAAATGGAGCAATCCGCAAAACTTAGGAAAACTTATCAATACTGAATTAGATGAAGATGGTGTGTTCGTTTCGGCTAGTGGAAAGAACCTCTACTTTAGCTCTAACGGTCATGCAGGTATGGGTGATCTTGATATTTATAAATCGGCTTACAATGCTGAAAAAGGTACTTGGGAAAGGCCTATCAATATGGGCTATCCTGTTAACTCTGTCGAAAATGATATTTACATTGTACTTACCCGCGATGAAGACTTTGCATACATTTCTTCTGTAAGGAAAGAAGGCATTGGCGAACAGGATATTTATAAAATAGATATTAGAAATTGGAAAGAACCAGCTTATACTCAACCAGATTTTGCTGATGCTGTATTGGCCATGGAAGATGAGATACCTGCTTTGGCAGCACCTCAAGTAAAACCAGCAACAGCTACCACCACCATAGAAGGCGAAAGTTTTGATGCCATAAAATTTAATGTCTTTGTAGCCGAAGGCGGATCAAGACAACCCGTGCCGGCAACAGTAAAATTAGCTACCGCAAAAGGTGATGAGATTCTGTTTAAAGAGGTTTCACCGGGCACATATCAAATGAATATTCAAGCACACGGTAAGCCATCCAAATTTAAACTTCTTGTTTCAAGTAACGAATACATACCTTATTCATCGTCCTATTATTTGGGAAATAATTTTCAAACCAATGTGATGACTGATACAGTTTACCTTGATAAGATTGCTGTAAATTATAAGCGTACTCTTAATGTTTATTTTGGATTAGACAGCGATGTACCAAAGTCGTTTGAAGACATATTGTATCTGGAGCAAATCATGAAAACATCTGCTTCTGTAAAAGTTGAGATCGGTGGCCATACAGATAACACGGGGGCGCATGCTTACAATTTGAGCCTTAGCAGCAGGCGCGCCAATGCTGTAAAGAAACATTTGGTTAATTCAGGTATTGATCCGGAACGGATAACGGTAGCGGGCTATGGCTCCGATAAACCAATCTCTGATAACAGCACCCGAGCCGGGCGTCAGTTAAACCGAAGAACAGAGTTTACAATCATTGAAAAATAACGCGAACATAATCCAGCACCGATGAACCGCTGGTTAAAACGGTTCCTTATAATTCTTGCAGCATTGGCTGTAATTGCCTTTTCGTTGATAGGCCCAATTGATCGCACCCCGTTACCAGAACGGAGTTTTTATAAGGAAATGAAAGAAGTTCTGGATACTATTTCAATTTCTAACTATCCGGCAAACGGAAAATTAAAAGCAGGTTGGAGAAAAATAGCTATCACTCCTAATAGCCCTATGCCAATGGCGGGTTATATAATGCGCCCGTTTTTTGAAACCATTCACGACTCACTCTTTGCTCGTGTAATCGGAATAAACAATGGATCCGTTTCATGTTACCTGATCAGCGTAGATTTGTTATTGTTCCCCCCTATTATCAAGAAAAAAGTTCAACAACGCATAAGCAATGAACTTTCTGCAAACACCTTTCTATACTTTAGTGCGACACATACACACAACGGAATTGGCGGCTGGAATAATAGCCTTGTTGGCAATTTTGTGTTGGGAGATTATAACGAAGGCTGGGTGAATGAAACAACCACAAAATTAGTTGAAGAAATTAAGGCAATTAATTCATCTATGAAACCTGCAACGCTTTCCTATTGGGAAACCAATGCCAACGAATATGCAGAAAATCGATTAGTAGCCGCAGCTCCGCATGACGGTTGGTTACGAGGGCTAAAGATTGTGGCTGACGATAGCAGCTCCATGCAATTAGTTACATTCAGTGCGCATGCTACCAGCATTAGTAAAAAAAGTCTTTCCCTTTCCGGGGATTATCCAGCCGCACTAATTGATCAAATTGAAGAGAAAAAAAAATCGTCAGGCATATTTATGGCTGGCATGGTTGGCAGTCATCGGCTTGCAGGTATTGATGCAACAGAATTTGATTTAGTTAACAAGGCGGGAGTAGCACTGAATGAAAAAATTCTGACAGCGGACTATGACAAGGCTTTCGATTCAATTGAAATTAGGGCCGCACATGTACCGATTCACTTTGGCTCCTCACAGCTACGTATAACAAAAAATTGGAAATTGCGAAATTGGATTTTCAACTCAGCATTAAATCCATTGCAAGGAGAGCTTACCTATCTGCAATTAGGAAATATTATTTTGATTGGCACTCCTTCCGATTTTTCTGGAGAACTTTTAATTACTCATAAACTGAAAGAACTTGCTAAAAGCAATAATCAACATCTAATTATAACAAGTTTCAATGGCGATTATGTTGGCTACATCACGGAAGATGAGCATTACGATCAGGTGGAAAAAGAAGAGGTAATGGCCATGAATTGGGTTGGGCCTTACTACGGAAATTATTTTAGTGAAATGATTTCTACTTTGATCAATAAACTGCAAGGACGCTAAGTCGCAAGGTTTTCCTTAACCATTAAGATAGTTAAGAAATTAAGATCATTAAGCGGATAAAGACTTCATTCCTTAATGCTCTTAATAGTAAAAAATGAACCACAAAAATTAAGGTTTAGGCTTGCGATCAGGACGCTTGCCTCGCCATAGTTTGTTCTTGATTCCTGAATTATTACCTCTACTATTTCCCTGACTTTGGTTTAAGGTTCTCGCTTCTGGTGTATAAGCAGGACCCGCTCCTAATTCTATAGGCAATGGCATCTTGGGTACTTCTTTTCCAATTAGGCTTTCAATCCTAAAGAATTTGCGCTGATCCAGTTGGTTGATAAACGTAATGGCAGTGCCTGTTGTGGCTGCACGCGCGGTGCGCCCAATGCGGTGAATGTAGTCTTCCGGATCGGGTGGTACATCGAAATTAATAACAAGATCAATTCCTTCCACATCAATTCCGCGTGACAGAACATCCGTTCCAATTAAAATTGTAAGCTTCTTATTTTTAAATTCACGAAGCACAGTCTCACGTTCTACTTGCTCAAGATCGGAATGAATTGCTTTTGCTTGTAAGCCTATGCGCTGTAGGTTGCGATCTAGTTTCTTTACGTTCTCTTTCGTTGATGCAAAAATCAACACACTGGTAAATTGCTTTTCCTTTAAAAGAAAATCGATCAATTTCTCCTTCTGTTCATTATGCACAACGTAAGCCTGTTGCAAAATTCCTTCAGCCGGTTTTGAGATGGCAATATTTATCTCTATTGGGCTCTTTAAAATTCGGTTAGCGAGTGCTCTAATTTTTGGCGGCATGGTAGCTGAAAACAAAAGCGTTTGTCTGTTTGCGGGAAGTTCCTTAATTATTCTTAATATATCTTCATAGAACCCCATGTCCAGCATCCGATCTGCTTCATCCAACACCAAGTGTTCAACATGATCAAATTTAATTGTACCCATAGCAATTTGGGCAATCAACCTACCGGGTGTTGCGATAATTAAATCAACCCCACCTTCCATAGCTCGCTTCTGTTGATCCCAGGTTGCGCCATCGCCACCTCCATAAATAGCAATAGAACTAACACCCAAAAAATATGAAAAGCCTTCAATCTGCTGATCAATTTGTTGAGCAAGTTCGCGCGTGGGCGCGATAATAACTGTGTTTAAATTTCGCTTTTCTGAAGCAACTATATTATTGAGAATGGGCAGCACATAAGCAGCCGTTTTACCCGTACCGGTTTGGGCGCAGGCAATCAGATCGTGCTTAGCAAGAATTACCGGAATAGCTTGCTGTTGTATGGGGGTTGCTTTAGAAAAGCCCATGGAATCCAATCCATCAAGGAGTCGTGGATGGAAGTCAAAATCGTGGAAACTCAAAATATATAAATAATTAGTCTAAAAAATACCCTGCAAGATACGATAAGTAATCAAAATTCATTACTGCCATTTATGAGGAGATGATCTGTTAATTTCAAAAAATCGTATCTTGTATGCTTTAACTTGAAGATTTGACGAATACTTCTGCTACCTGATTATGAATAAAACAAAATTACTTTTTTTATTGCTGCTGGTTCCTGGCTTTCTAATTGGCCAAAAAAATGAGGTAACAGAATTATTTAGTAAAGAAGAACCACTCGATATTAAACTATCCATTTCTGTTAAAGGAATAAAAGCAATCACTAATGATACAATCTATACAGCAGCCATGATGCATTTTAAAAATGGTGACTCCTGGGATTCTATTCCCGTTTCAGTTCGAGCTCGGGGTAATTTTAGAAGAAAGGAATGCTTGTACCCACCACTTAAAATAAAGATTAAGAAGGACGATGCTAAAGGAACTGTTTTTGCTGGGAATAAGAGTCTTAAACTTGTGTTGCCATGCAATACATCGAAGGATAATTCCTTGATCATGAAAGAATACATCTGCTATCAACTCTACGAACCCATCACTCCTTATACATTCAACACTCGCTTATTGAATATTGAATTCAACGATGTTTCTGGCAAGAAAGTAAAATCCTCACAAGTAACTGGTTTCTTTATCGAGGATGACGATTTGGCGGCCAAGCGTCATGATGGAAAGATTGTTGAAGATTTAAAATTGCATCCCAAGTTTTTACAGGAAGCAAATTCAGTGCGGCACGATATGTTTCAATACATGATCGCAAATACCGATTGGTCAACCACATTTCTCCATAACGCTAAAGTGATACAATTAGATTCTACTAAAGAATATATTCCGTTGGCATATGACTTTGACATGTCGGGATTCGTAGATGCACCTTACGCACAAGTCAATGAAACATTAGAGATTGCCAGTGTGCGCGATCGGCTATTCCGAGGTTTTTGCCGTTCGGATGACGCCTATCAGACCGCTCGACAGGCGTACATTCAAAACGAACCAACCATTATGGCTGTCATGGCCAAGTACCAAAGCCAGATGGAGCCGCGCGAATATGCTTCTCTGGTTAAGTACCTGGATAAGTTCTTCGGCACATTTAAGAGCGATCAGCAATTTAAATCAGAGATACTTAGTAAATGCAGGACTAAATAAATCCTAAACAGATGCTAAGCAAAATTTTAACGAATTTCACATTCACTAAACTTCATATTAAAAAACTTACTAGTAAAATGAGTTTTCGCTAACGTATTAAGGGCATCTCTAAAACCCTAGTTTTCATTACCTCAACCCCTGCCCCCTTCTCCCTGCCTTTGCCGAAACGCCTGCCCGCACGAAGTTAAACGCGGCCGGGGCTTCGTGTAGGCAGGTAAAAGAGCAGGGTAAGCGGAGTTTTTAGAGATGAGCTTAATTAATCAATCTCAAAATTAGATTTAAATTTCTATACCAGCTACTCTAATCATTTTGGTACTTTTGAGAACCTAAACAGAAATGTATTGTGAGAATTAATATGCTGCGGGTTTGGCTTTTGCCCATACTCTTTTTTTTCGCCACCCTAAGCAGTGCACAGATTGACCTAACTGACACTACAAAGGTTTACCGCATTGATAAACTTGTAGAGGTCTTAATAGATTCCTCTAATACACTCACAATCGATGGCATCCAAAATCCTGGCATTCAAGCAAAATTTCATGTTAGAGGGAATCTGGTTTTTGGATATACTACCTCCAACATTTGGCTAAAGATTACATCCACATCAAAAAATAAAGTTCGCTGGTATCTGGAAATTCCTGCCCCCTTTCTGGAATATGTTGATTTCTATCAACAAGAAAATAAAATAGATTGGCATCGTTATGAATCAGGTTATTTCCGAAAACAAAATTTAAGAGCTATACCACACACTGGCCATGTTTTTCCGTTGGCCTTTAATAATAAAAAGAATGTATCGTATGTCAAGATTTCTGGCACAAGTCCAAAAACTTTCCCTGTCTACATTCTTAATCGTGATAAATTCAATGATTTAATTCGTTGGGAGGATTTGGGTTATGGTATTTTCTTCGGCATACTCATCATCATGTTTTTTTATAACTTGTTTATCTTTTTTAGCCTTAGGCAAATTAATTACCTTCTCTACATCTGCACCATTCTATGCACCATATCTGTCTTTCTCAGTTCCACAGGCTATGGCGGCAAATTCTTGTGGCCTAATAATCCTGAACTAAATTATTATGCGGGTAGAGTGTCATTGCCTTTTCTTATTTTATTTCTGGCTGTTTTTTCTAACCGATTTTTGGAAGTAAAAAAATATTCACTCTGGAACTACAATATACTTAGGGGATTAATTGGCTTGTCATTTATAGCGCTTCTGTTAGTTATTACAGAAATCCGTCAATCTGCTGGCAACGATCTTATTACTATTGCAACTATTATATTTATTGGCACCGGAATAAATTGCCGATGGCGTGGAAACAAAACAGCAACATTCTATATTGTTGGCTGGAGTTTCTACTTTATAGGAGGCCTGTTCCTTACGCTACGAAATAGTGGATTCTTTGAATTCAATTTCTGGACTACGCACTTTGTAGAAATAGGCGCGGCCATGGAAACTACGTTTATAGCTTTTGCATTGGGTGATCAATTTAGACGACTAAAGCAAGAGAAAGAAGAAATACAGCTTTTAGCCTTGCAAGCACAGCAAGATGCGCGAGCACGGCTGGAAGTGCAGGTGACTAAGCGCACTCAGGAACTTTCTAACGCTAACAAAGAGCTTAGCATAATGCTTGCTACTGTAAAAGATAAGAATGCTTTAATTGAAAGGAAGAATGAAGAACTGGATACTTTTTTCTATCGTATATCACACGATTTAAAAGCCCCCATCTCCACCTTGGTTGGCTTGTCATCATTAGCAAAACACGATGTTAAAGATCCAGATGCATTATTCTATTTTGAAAAACAACACGAACAGATTAATCGACTGAATAATATTGTCAGAGGGTTGGTCAATATCATTCGTGTTGGTGACAAAATGCAAAACAAAGTAGTTATTGATTTTGAAAAAATGATCAGCGACTGTATCGATTCTTTTAGTTCATTGCATAAAGCAGATAAAATTAACTTTATTATTGAGATACAACCACGAATCATCTACCACTCAGAATGGGTAATTCTAAATGCGATTTTCCAAAACTTGATAGAGAATGCGATTAAGTATTCGAGTGATACAGCTCCTTATCTCCGTATTCAGATAACCGAATTAAATAACGAGATACTTTGCATAGTAGAAGATAATGGATTAGGAATTGCGGAAGAGCATCAAAGTAATATTTTCGATCTTTTCTATCGTGCCACCGAAAAATCCTCAGGTTCAGGACTTGGACTATATATTTTAAAGCGTTCTTTAGACCAACTAAATGGCAAAATTGAAATGATTTGTTTAGAAGGTCAAGGCACTACCTTTACGGTTACATTGCCTAAAGAAAGTGAAGTAGCGCATTAGTCATTCTTTCAAATAGGTACTAGTTAGCCAAAAGCCAGAAACCCAAGAAAAACAAGTACGCTAAGTATAAAACCAAACATAAACACCTGATAGGCATAAACAAGTAGATTGTATTTGCGCTTTAATATCAACCCTTGGTTATAAACGTCAATGGTCATGTGTTCATACAAATCATCCCCCGAATCCAGTAATTTCTTCATTTCATCTAAATAAGCCTGTTGGGTATAACCTGAAATGATACCAAAGAATAGCAAACTTGATTTTTGCATAGAACCACCTACTACTTTTGCTTTTAACAATTTTGGTCGTGCAGCCTGAATGGCAAAAATAACTGAGATCAAACACGAAAGTACAATTAACACAATAGGTACAATTGCTTTGGAGTCATAGGCGTCAATCTTGCCAGCTATGGCACCATAGCCTGTAATTGCAATGATTGATGAGATGATCATGGTGTTGATACTGATAATAATATTTGCTTTGTTATCAGCCATTTGAATAAGGTTGCTTTGATTTTGATAGGTTGCTCTGAAAAGTGTTTCTCTTCCCCTACCTTCTTTTTTCTTCTTCTTTGGTTTTGGCTCCATAAAAATTAATGTAGATATTTTTTATAGTTTGAAATCATTTAACCGAATGTCATCCAGTCCATGCTGATCAAACGGGTTCTCCATTTGATCTTGTACATTATACAATGAGATGAGGATAAATGTTGAAATGGCTGATAACAAATAAACAATCCATGACTCATTCAACGAAATGCCATCATGCAATCGATGATATAATGCCGGAGTATAAATAAGCGGATACACATAAATAAAAATCAGGCAATAAGCTCGAAGGGCAATTGGGGTGCGATGGTGATTTACAGCAGCAATATTTTCGACACTATAATGAACATCTTTCATAAAACGAAAAATCTTAAGGGCCGTGCCACTGCCAATAGCTTCTTTATTTAATTGAATAAACTGAAACACTTTATCAAGCTCTTTCCCCAACTGTTCGCGAGTATTAATCTTTCCCAAATAACCAATCATGGTTGTGCTAATGGTTGAGATAATTGCTATCAACTCACTCTTATTAGCTTCGTCAATTTTTTTGTTATCCAAAAATGAATCTCGAACTGTAATCAGTCCTGCTTTGAAACGGGAGAGATACTCCAGAGCTTTTTCGCGTCTTCTAAAAGCACTTCTAATGGTAAATACTAAGGGGAATACAATGGCTATGCTGATCAGGGCCAGGTCGTAGTTGTATTGAAAATTGTAATTCAGTGTGATGTAGGAAACAATCAATGAGACGCCTAAAGCAAGAGCCGTCCGGAGGTTGAGAATCGAGAGATATTTGTTCATTGGAGTTCAAGATAGTATTTAAAAAATAACGTGTCTAAATGTATGAAAAAAGCCGATGGGCTACTCACAGTAGTTTTGTAAGATGTAAACTATAATCACTAGCCTTTTGATATTACTCAAAGATATTCAATTGGATAGAAGGAAATAGTTCTTTCACGTTTTGTTGTATTGGTTTGTCAAACAGGTTTTCGATAGGCGATTTATCGAACACATTGATGCTCACCACCTGTTATATTTCGTAGAGCGTTTGCTTGAGGCTGAACCTTTTTCGTATTGCCCTATGTATTGCGGACGGTGCAACGCAACAAAATCTACTTTGTTTAAAAGGTATTCTGACTGAATTGGTTTTTTACCAAAGCGAAGGTGCGACACGGTGTAGCCGCCCGATTTATTTGAATCATATTGAAAATATCCCTGAACAAATAGATCCGTACTTTCACCAATAATTTTAATCGCGTTCTTATTCGCACTTACAGTACCATCCGATCCGTAGCCCCAGAATTTACACCGAACAATCCCTTCCAACTCGGTATCAATTTCTTCATTGACTGGAATAGACTTGTGGGTTACATCATCGTTTATGCCTACGGTAAATCCATGCCAGCCCTTGCTATCCAAATGATCGAACACAGCCTTTACCATTGAAGGCGTGAATTCTTTAGAAGATAATCCATATCGGCCACCTATAATTTGTATTTCGGGTCTGGTGCGCAGCGCTACAACAACATCAAGGAAAAGCGGTTCACCTAGCGAGCCTGGTTCCTTTGTGCGATCAAGCACGGCAATTTTTTTAACCGTTGCAGGTACAACATCCAGAAAATCGTCTAGGCCAAAAGGTCGGTACAACCTTACTTTAACAGCGCCCACCTTTTCGCCTCTAGCAACTAAATAGTTAATCGTTTCTTCAATCGTTTCATTAGAAGATCCCATTGAAATAAGAATTTTAGTAGCCTTGGGATCACCAATGTATTCGAACAGTTTGTATTTGCGACCCGTCTTCTCTCCGAATGCATCCATGTACTTCTTCACGATGGCTGGGCAGGCATCATAATATTTGTTCACCGTTTCCCGGCCTTGAAAATAAACATCAGGATTTTGTGCGCCCACTTTGCAAAAAGGAGATTCCGGTTTTAATGCATGATTTCTAAAATCTTCTACATACTTCATGTCAAGCATGTCTCGTAATGCACTGTATTCAATTGGTACAATTTTTTGTATAGAATGAGAAGTTCTAAATCCATCAAAGAAATGGAGGAAGGGTATCTTCGACTCTAGCGTAGCGAGGTGAGAAATTACAGCCATATCCTGTGCCTCCTGCACGTTTGCAGAAGATAACATTGCGAAGCCAGTTCCGCGTGTGGCCATTACATCAGAGTGATCGCCAAAAATTGATAGCGCCTGACAGGCCAGCGACCGCGCTGACACATGAAAGACAGTTGGCATCATTTCGCCAGCGATCTTAAACATGTTGGGTACCATTAGCATTAAACCCTGCGAAGCCGTGAATGTAGTAGCCATAGCGCCACCAGTCAGCGCTCCATGAATAGCTCCTGCTGCGCCACCCTCGGATTGCATTTGAACAACATCCACTTTTTCACCGAATATATTTTTGCGCCCTTCTGATGACCAGGCATCTGCTTTTTCACCCATGTCCGAAGAGGGAGTAATAGGATAAATGGCTGCTACTTCGCTAAAAGCATAAGCAATATTGGCAACCGCTGAATTACCATCCGTATTTATATGGTTACGTTTTGTTTCCATGGGTTCTAAATTTTGTTCAGGAAAATTAGCCCATGATTTTTAATAGCCCGATGTCGAGGGTCATAGTCAATTATGATTTTAATCAGTTTCGTGTTTAACCTGATTCTTTAACTTTCGGAATCACAAAAGAAACAAAATGAAAAATATCATTACAATTTTATTGGCAGGAGCCACAGTACTAATAGTTAGTGTTGGGTTACTCTATGGCCTGATCTTATTCTTTCCTGCTTTGATCGAAGAATACTATAGCCCGGTATTTCGATCTAATTCGTTTAATACCGATTGGCTATTTTATGTTCACCCCTTTGTACTGAGTGCAGCCATATTCTGGTTTTGGAATCGATATAGAGAATTGATTACTGGTACCGGAATTACAAGATCCCTGAAGGCTTCCTTCACTTATGGATTAATTGCAATGGCTCCTGTGCTACTATTAACATTTAGCGCTATTGACATCTCTGTCTTGATGGTGCTAACATGGCTTGCCTATGGAATTTTTCAGGCGCTACTTGCATGTCTGGTGTTTGAATGGCGAGGGTAATTGTTACTGAATCTACAAGCCCTCGCGTAATTGTTAGGGCTTTTATTTCTTTAATCAATACACCATTATCGGTACTCTTCGGGACTTGAAATCGCAAAGCTAGATAAATAGGATTTCAAAATCCTTACATGTTCCCTACCCAAACTTCTTCCGCGAATGCAACACACTATCGTCAATGCGTTTTTTTATTTCAGATAGCGGTAGTTTGTGTTTTAATTTTGGCGGATCCATTTCAGGATCAATGTCGTCAAAGTAATTAATTGCCTTTAGGGGAATTAGTGGGTTGAAGTTGGGGTATTTGATTTTATAAAACTCAATCATTTCGCTCAACGAAAAATGTTCGAGCAAGAAATAAACATCTATAAAATCTTTGAGCCGCTTGCCCGAGTTGCTGATGGCATTCAACTTCATGGCGGCAATATCTTCTTTGCCCAAGTATGTGATACCTTCTTCGGTGAGTGGTGGTTTAACCAATGGATAAGCATGCCGGATGAAGTCAACTTTAATCGAATTGATAAAACCGATAATCGTATTCTCAAAATCAAATTTTACATCGATGTTAAACCCTGAAGCTTGGATATAATCAATGAGTGTACTGTTTTGAAAGTTGTTTTCTGTGAACAAGTCAATATCTATGGAATTACGATGATTAAGTTGCAAGGCTAAGGAAGTGCCACCGACTAAGTAAAACTCTTTTAACTTGGGTAGTGCCTGCAACTGCTGAATAAGCCGAAAAGTTGCTGGCTTAATATTAAAGGGATCCTTATGCAGCATGCAGAAAATCGGACTTTAAAAAGAATCGTGAAAACCGTTTGCCTCGTTCGTCCAATTGCGCGCTCCAATCGATAGTATTCAGAATTTTTTCTTCACCATAGTAATTAAGAATCTCGCGCCATTGTTCAATGTTGCCAAGTTGCAAAACCCGCTCTATTACAATCTTATAAGAGCGATCGTAGTTAAAAGTTTCCAGATCAAATTCCCACAAAAAGTTGTCGGGAATGTTGGGCTTAGTCTTCATAAGCGGTGAATATTTGGTTTACTAAAATACAAAATTAGAGTCTGGCGACAAAGAAAAGTCCGGATGAGATTATGAAAGCTGGAAGCTAAATAAAAGACGATTTCAAATCCTTACTTTCTGTCTAAGGTTTTCAATAGAGGCGTCTGCTTTACGTTGTGCAACAAAAGCGGTCAAACACTTAAGTCATTATTGTTGTTGCCATTGCTAAATCCTGCTCACAAAAAAAGCCCTGACGGTTGGTCAGGGCTTTTAATTTGAAAAAAATGAGGTATATTAATTAGTAACGCGAACGTTAACTGCATTCAAACCTTTTTTTCCTTCCTTCAATTCAAATGTGATTGAATCGTTTTCGCGAACCTGGTCTACCAGACCTGAAACGTGCACGAAATACTCTTGACCTGTTGATGTTTCTTTTACAAAACCGAATCCTTTGGTTTCGTTAAAGAATTTTACTGTTCCTTCTTTCATTGTGATTTGTTAAAAATTTTAAGTGCCAAAGGTACAAATTAAACTTGGATAACCTAAAAAACCTTAGGCAGCCTTTTTTACACGCTCTAAAACGACTTCCTTTTGCTGCGCAATTCGAACGATTCGAAGTTTATCAAGCACAAGAATAACAACATAGGTAGGATCAAGCTCGTGCCAGCGAATTCCACCAAAGTTAGCCCGTGAGCCAAATTTATGATGATTATTGTGATAACTCTCGCCCATCATCAAGAAATCGACTGGAAGGAAATTTCTGGAAGTATCGCCCACAGGGAAATTTCTATAGCCATACTTATGTGCAAACCAATTAATGATAGCTCCATGGATAGGGCTCATCAGGAAATGGATTGGCAGCAGCAACCACAACCACCAAAATGTGGCAAACTGCCAGTAGAAAGCAACATATAGAATACCCCAAAAAAGCCTTGATGGCCATGATCTTGCAAATTTGTCAAATGCTATCCAATCGGGTACACCTTCTGTGAAGCGCTTTTCAACGTTAATCTTTTTATTGGCGATATCGGAGTAAATCGTTTTTGTCTTCCACATCATTTTAAAAACGGTTTCATCGTAGGTGGGCGAATGTGGATCATTTTCTGTATCGGCAAACGCGTGATGCATACGATGCATAACTCCATAGCCGTACGGACTTAAATAATTTGAACCCTGGAAAATCCAGGTAAGAATGTACACCACTTTCTCAGTAAACGGACTCATGGTGAATGCCTTGTGCGCGGCATACCGATGCAGAAAAAATGTCTGGAAAAAGAGCGACAGGTACCAATGAGCAATAAAAAAAATCAAAATCGCAATCATTATTAGGTAGGTTAAGAATTAAAAAAGCTTAGAATTAGCCCTAAAAGGCCAGTTAACTGTAAGATCACTACAGCAAGGATTTGTGACAAATTCCGGGAATTATTTTTTATCCTGAAGGGTACCTGCGATGTCCGACTTAAGAAGTTGGACGAAATCGGCAACATTATCCAAATTACAGGCATTTTTGAAGCTTTCGAACAAATTAGACTTGTCTGGCAATTCTAAATTAATTTTGCTGCGTTTGTCTTCTAATTTCTTTCTTGCACGACTAAAAAGTTGGCGACAATGGTCAGCTTTTTTATCAAGTACTTTTTGAATGGATTCATAGTCGAAATCAAACACTTCCTTAAGGAGGTAAGCAGCCCGCTCTAGTGGCTCTAATTTAGCCTGAATGACCTTGAATGCTGTAGAAAGCTCCTTTTCAAAGTCAATATGAGCAAAATCAGATTCTTTGAAACGGGTCAGTATTTCAGAAAGTTGAATTGAATCCCAGTACTCCTCCTTCTTCTTTTTCAGGGTGTTTAGATGTTTCAAACAGTTATTTGTGACTGCCTTAATCAAATATGCTTTGGTGTTTTCAATTTTGGCCTGATCAATACTTAGCCACTTAACAAAAGTATCCTGAACGATATCTTCGGCATCGGCCTTGCAACGCAAAAGATTATAAGCAATCCTGTGCATCATAGGTTGGTAGATAATAATGGCTTGAGCTTGATTCACTTGCAGTTTTTAATCTAACAAAGTTACGGCTAAAAAGTTAAATCCTAATTAGAAAATCATTTGGATTTGCCACCACTAACGTGCGTAAGTTTATTTATCTACCTCCGCTAATTCAAGCCAGCGAAACGTTTTTGATTCAATCTGATTAGTCACTTCCTGTATTTGGGTTGCTAACTCTTGCAACTTCACATGATCGGTTGTGCCGCTGTTCAATGTATTGGATAATTGATCCTTTTTACCTTCAAGACTTTGAATCTCCTTTTGCAAACCTTCAAACTCTTGCTTTTCCTTAAAGGATAGCTTGCGCTTATCTGCTTGAACAGCCTCTTTTATAACATCATGTTTTGGCTTTTCTTCAACAGCATTATCTTTTTCCTCAAGCCACGTGCGATAGTCCGAATAATTTCCATTAAATGGTCTGATAACACCCTCACCTTCAAAGATAAAAAGCTCTTCGACCAAATGATCCATAAAGTAACGATCGTGCGATACCAGTATGAGGCAGCCATTAAACTTCTCAAGAAAATCTTCTAACACATTGAGTGTATCAATATCAAAATCGTTTGTTGGCTCATCCAAAACCAAAAAATTTGGATTGCGAACAAGTACCTTCAGTAATTGAAGGCGCTTCTTTTCGCCACCACTTAACTTTTCAATGATGTTGTATTGCTTCTCAGATGTAAACAAAAATGTTTCTAAAAATTTTGAAGCTGAAAGTTGGGAGCCATCCGCAAGCGTGATGTATTCTGCAATCTCCTTCACTTCCTCTATAACCCGATGTGCCGGATTAAGGTCTTCAACTTCTTGGGTGAAGTAACCAATCTTGGTTGTTACTCCCGGAATTAATTCTCCTGAATCTGGTTTTGAAGCACCCGTAAGCAGATCCAGAAAAGTAGATTTTCCGACACCATTTTTTCCAACTATACCTATTCGATCTTTCTTCTTAAAAATGTAGGAGAAGTCAGCGACCATTTTAGCCGATCCATAGCTCTTTGAAACATGATGCAGCTCAAGAACCTTGCCTCCCTGCCTTGCTTCTTTTACATCCAATTCAAGCCGATCTCTTTTAAGATTAATAGAGGCTTTATCCTTCAAATCGTAATATGCATCAATCCGGTATTTAGCCTTTGTTCCTCTGGCTCGGGGTTGCTTGCGCATCCATTCAAGCTCCTTCTTCAATAGATTTCTTGCCTTAGAAACTTCGGTTTTCAGCATCTCCTCCCGATCCGACTTCTTTTCCAAAAAGTAAGCATAGTTGCCCTTATACCTATAAAGTTTACCCCGGTCAAGCTCTATAATCTCATTTGCAACGTTGTCTAAGAAGTACCGATCGTGGGTAACCATCAGTAATGTGATCTGTTGACCTGATAGGTATGACTCCAACCATTCAATCGCCTCAAGATCGAGGTGGTTAGTTGGCTCATCCATAATGATAAGATCCGGCTCGGCCAATAACATCTGAGCAAGGAAGACCCGCTTACGCTGACCACCCGACAATTCATCAAACTTCTGATCTAAATCTACGATCCCTAATTTACTGGTGATCATTTGAACCTTGGCATCATAATCCCAGGCATTATACTCCTCCATCAATTCGAGAACTTGTTGCATGCGATCGGCAGAAGTAGATGCATCGTGAATACAAGCTTCATATTGCTTTACAACGGAAGCAACTTTGTTATTCTTATCAAAAATAATTTCGGTTACAGACAGATGACCGGCAACATTTGGTTGTTGAGTTAGGTAGCCCAACTTTATACCCTCACGAATACTAACCACACCTTGATCAGCAGCAAGCTGACCTGTAAGAATTTTTAGCAAGGTCGATTTACCTGTGCCGTTCTCCCCCACCAAGGCCATCTTATCACCTTGCGAGATGCCTAAGGTAATATCTTTAAAAAGCCAACGATCATTAAATGATTTAGCGAGTGATTCTGCAGACAGGTAATTCACGAAAATTGAAAATTAGTCTGCAAGTTAACACAAGCGTTTCAGCCCAAAGAATGGGTTGTTAAATTATAAGCTATTTTTCACGTGAAAGGCTAACAACCTATTCGCTACTTGCTTGCTTTGCATAGTAGCAAAAGAAGCAAACACCAAGTTGAAAAAATGCCGTTGCTGTGATGGTAAAAAGTAGTATCATAACTCCATCTTTTAATATTAAATATAAAGTTAATACACATAGCAATAATATCATAACAATCAGATAGTTATGATTATATAAATAAGCTAACTAATTGATTATGAATTTGCTAAAAATTATTCTTCAAGAACATTCCAAAGCTCAAATGCAGCGAATAGTAACGTATGTTGGCGCTGATAAGAAAAAGTTTGCTGAATTAATATCACTGTTTCTTGCCGGCCCTTACCGAGTAACACAGCGCACAGCCTGGCCATTAAGCTATTGTGCTGAGCAACATCCAGAATTAATAAAGCCACACCTAAAAAAGATCATAGACTTTTTAGGAAAGCCAGATGAGCATGATGCCGTTAGGCGAAATATTTTAAGAGTGTTTCAATTCATTCCTATTCCGAAATCCCTCCAGGGCAAAATGGTTGATCTTTGCTTCACTTTTTTATCAGATGGAAAACAACCTGTGGCCATTCGGGTATTTGCCATGACCGTGTTGGCGAACATCGCGAAAGAAAATCCCGAATTAAAAAATGAAATCATTCCACTAGTAGAAGATCAAATGCCTTTTGGAAGTGCCGGGTTTAGATCACGCGGCAGGAAAGTTCTTCAGGGTTTAAAAGGTTAATTTTTTTTAGATGTTTTTTGAACTTGTTTTACTTCTCGCTCTATCCTTACAAACCTTTATTTTAATGTTCTGTGAGGACATAGAACACGGGGCACTTGAGTATATAAAAAGCTAATTTTGTAGCCGTCTATGAGCACTGCTACTCACACCTGCAAAAGTTGCCACAACGTTTTTAGTGGAAACTTTTGCAATCAATGTGGTGAGAAGATTCTAACTGCGAAAGAGCGATCGTTTAAAACGATCGCTAATAACATTCTGCAAACCATCACCTTTGCTGATAGTCGCCTGATTCGCACACTATGGCAGGTCATTATAAATCCCGGCACTTTATCGCACGACTTTGTAAATGGAAAGCGAGTAAACCACATTAGTCCTACTGCGCTATTCTTTGTTCTCAACCTCTTCTATTTCTTTTTTCCCTTCATTCAATTATTCAATGCTTCAATGAATACGCAACTACTTTCACCTTTCAGTATATTTTATAAATCAATCATTGCTCACAAGATAGTCAACCTAAACCTTACACTAGAGTCCTTCGCACTGATGTACAACCTCAAAACCACCAGCCTGGCTAAGTTGATGGTAATGGTCTTTGTAGTGGTTAGTTCGCTTCCACTAAACCTGTTGTACTGGAAAAAGAATAGATACTTTGCAGATCATATAACGTATGCGGTAGAACTTGCGAGTTTTAACTTGTTTGTTAATGCCATTGCATTGACAATCATCATGAAGTTGTTTGGTTTAGGCATGTATCTAAGCGAAGCTGTACTCACAACAATATTCATTTCAACAAACCTTTATTTTGTTCTTCGTTCAAGTAAGACATTCTATCATGAGCTTGGTTGGCGTTTGATTGTAAAGTCAATCATTTTGATTCTCTTCTTGAAGGTAGCTTTGGAAGGTTATCGGTCGATCTTATTCTTTGTTACTGTGGCAATGCTTTAGCTATTGCATGGTTCTTGAAAGATTGCTGATCAATTCATCAACTTGTGAACGATCATCCAAGCTAACCCAGCTTTTGTAATGTAACAAACTTTGAATTGCGGCTTGAATCTCCTGAAGCATAGCAAGCGAAAGCCCTAAGTTGAAATAACTGTTAGGAAAGGAAGGCTCAATCTCAATTGAGATTTGGTAGTGAATTTTAGCTAACGGAAAATTTCCAATCTCTGCATAGATGTTGGCCAAATTATAATGGCCTTCAAAGTGGCGCGGATCTTCTTTCAAGCACTTCGTAAAGCAGTCAATCGCTTTACTGTGGTTTTTTAACTCAGATTCCAGAATACCAAGATTACAATAGGCATCCGCTGCCGAATCTCCCGCCTCAATCGCTTTAAGATACTGAGTAGACGCCCGATGATCTCCACGTTCATCAAGCAGTAACGCTTCTTCAAACGTTGAAAGCTTATTCAGGAGTACGATTTTACCACCCGCAAACAAATTCATTTGGCCGTGCTTATTGGCCTCACGTTTCTTTTTGCGAACTGGCTTAAATCCGAACTTCTCGGGGTTAGGAGTAGGAAATTGAATGACCTTGCCCATTCACGCAAAGGTAAGAATCCAACCTGCTAAAAAGAAGCCACAGATTTAGCATTGCCTGTGAATCTCTGTGGCAGTATTTTAATATGCGGGATATGCATTTGACTAACTCGCCTTCCTGCTAACGACTTTCTTGGCGGTTTCCTTCTCAGCCTTAGCTGCTTTGCCTTTGGCTTTTTCCATGGGCTTCTTTTTAGCCGCATCTATGCTGGCCTTCAACGCAGTCATAATATCAACTACTTCAGGCACTTCCTCAGTCATCATCACCACTTCTTTGCCTTCAATCTTAGCATCTATAATTGCTTTGAGTGCATCGTAGTATCGATCCTTCATTTCAATTTTAGCAAATGTAGTTGTCATTGAATCAACGAGTGTTTTTGCTAGCTTAAGCTGTTCCTTGTCAGCTTTTACTTCAAGTAGCTGAGGCACTTCACCCATGTTACGGACTTCACTGGGATAGCGAAGCCGATACATTAAAATTCCACCCTCGTGTGGAGAGATTAATACCGGAGTCTCACGATCGCGAAGCACCACTTTTCCAACGCCAACCTTGCCGCTTTCCTTTAGCACTGCGCAAAGAAGTCCGTAAGTCTTTGCAGCTATATCTCCGTCAGGGCCTATAAAATAAGGTGTTTCAAATAAAGTAGGATGAACTTCAGGAGCCTTCACAAAGCCTTCTATCTCAATCACTTTTTCACTCTTAAGTTTTACCTTGTTTAAATCATCTTGCTCAATGATAACATATTGACCAGGCTCATACTGGTAGCCTTTCACTATATCCTCAGCTTTCAAGGGTTGCCCAGTTACTTTATCTTTCTTCTCATAGCTAACCGGGTTGTTTCCTTCACGCGTTAGTAAATTGAAACTGATGGTTTGCCCGGTGTCAATCGCGTTGTAAATCCTTACGGGAATAGTAACTAGCGAAAACTGAATGTGACCTTTCCAGATTGCCCGCATAAAAAGTGAGTTAGTTTAAAAAATGAACTACAAGCCACTAAGTTATTGACTCTGAGTTATTTTTCAAATAATTAATGAGCTGAATTTTCATGTAAATTTGGATCTTTAAAAATCCTGTCGAATAGTGGCTTGAAATAAGGATCGCAAAATTTAGGTGTGCTGGTAGCGTAATCGAGAATTTCTAAATCTTCAAAAACATCCTGGTTTCTTTTTATGTTTCCCGGGCTACCCAAATCAAACTGATTAAGTACCCGCTGTGAGGTAAGCTGAGTCTCCCCTGCACTTACTGCTTTCAAATAGTTTACCTGATATTTAGTGAGGCTGCGTGTTTGATTTTGAAATAACGAAAGGTGATCGTTCAGCAATTCGTTAAACGAGCTGTCCAGAATTTCATTTGTCACTTTTTTATCAGAATTATTCCAGCAAATACGAGCCAGATATTGCACAAAATAGGAATGTGAATCAACCAATTCTGCCAGCCTGTTTGCTGTTTCCACAGAGATAGTCTTACTTGTTTGTTCAAATTCTTTAACAAGAAAGGCTGTCCACTCATACGCCTCGATCTTATTTAAAAACAGAATCTCGCCAAAACGGTAGAATGGCTGCGATGAATGAGCAAATAAGGTTGACATTACATGACGTTTGCTCCCATAAAGGCAATACGAAACCTGATTGTGGTTTTGCCAGTATGATCTTAATTTTTCAAGCACCATTTTCCCATCTTGCCATTCAGCTATCTTCTGAAATTCATCAATGCAAAAGACAAGGCGCGCCTTTCTGTCAATAGCGATGCGTTGTGGTAGCTCGAGTATATCCTCTACATCATATTTTTTATTCGGTAGGTCAAGTGAAATCTGAATCTCATCATTCTCGCTCACCCCATATTTCACATAAGGCACCAATGACTTTAATAACTTCGTTACTGTATCAACAACCTGTTGAAGTTTTGAATTAGTCTGTTGCAGGGTGGCCTTTAGAAAGGCTGCATAAAACTCACGCGAAGAGCTGATACCAAAGCAATCAATCTGAATACAAATCAATTTGCCTTTAAAGGTATCTACAGATCTATTTACGAGTGAACTTTTCCCCCACCTGCGGGGTGAGATGATTACTATACTTTGTCCATCACGAAAAGCACTTTGTAATCGTTTTATTTCTTGCTTGCGATTACAGAAGTTCTCCCCTGTAGAGAGTTCACCGTACTTGAATGGATTTTTCATTACCTAAATGTAGATAATACAAATATAGGTAATTTAAAGTATCTAGGATTAGTAAAAAAAATGAATAAATATTGATTCAGGGCCTAAAATCGACATAGGATGTTGTGTCAACCTCGGCTCTTAATTCGTGCAGGAGACTGTAAAGTCCGTAGTAAGTGCGGTTAATATATAGAGCATCCTTTACTCCCCGAGCCTTTTTAGATTCCCGGAACGCTTTCATGCTGCCAATTTCTCCACCAAACTGGTATAAGGAAGTAAAGTACGATTTCTCAGCAAAATCAAATTTCGGGGTGCGAAACGGGCGACCAAGAAGTTCAACCAATCGAGTAAATACCTCCTTGAAAAAAGTTCTATCCTTGGCCAAATCATCAGGGTAGATGAATCGCAAATCGTGGAAGACTTTATCCAACCGTGCCTTATCGTTGAGAATATCTTTATCCAACAGTTGAAAATATGCCTTATAAAAATCTGCAGGGATTACCTTCACACAACCAAAATCAATTACCCCTAATTTCCTATCTGCCGTGATAATGAAATTGCCCGGGTGCGGATCGGCATGTAAGGACCGTAGCGTATGAATCTGAAAGTGATAGAAATCCCAAAGTGCTTGCCCTAACTTATTCCGCTCGGACTGTGATAACGAGTCTGCTTTAAAAATCTCACCTAAGGGTTTGCCTTCAATCCAATCCATGGTGAGAATTCTATTGCCAGAAAGAGCCGGATAATAATCAGGAAAGATAAGATTAGGGATGTGACTGCACTGTTTTGAAAGTTCAATAGAACGCTTTAACTCAAGATCATAATCAGACTCTTCTAACAGCCGGGTTTCTACCTCGCCTATAAATTCCTCGTACTCGGCTTGGTTAAGTTTGAACATCCGAAGGGCAATTGGCTTCACCATAGCGAGATCGCTCTTCACGCTATCAGCAACACCCGGGTATTGAATTTTAACGGCTAGTTTTTTTCCCTTTAAGGTAGCCTGATGCACTTGCCCTATTGAGGCGGCATTACTGGCCGCTGACGAAAAGGTATCGAATATCTCAAGTGGTTTTTTATTAAGCGATCGCTCAAATGTGCGCACCACTAAGGGAAATGAAAGTGGCGGAGCGCTGTATTGCGCCATAGCAAACTGCTGCTGATAGGCCGATGGTAAGAGGTTTTTATCCATGCTTAACATCTGCGCTACTTTTAGCGCACTGCCCTTTAATTCACTTAGGGAATTATAAATATCCGTGGCATTGTCCTGATGGAGCTCATCCCGCGAAAGCGCAGGATTGACCAACTTTTTACTATAGTGTTTTAAATAATTTCCACCAATTTTAGCACCCGTAGAGATAAACTTCGAAGCCCGCTGCACTTTGCCAACTGGGATGCTCTTTTGCTCTTTTAATTTTGTCATTCAAAGTCTGAAGATCAGTTTTTAGAATTTTGATAGAGAAATTTTCCGAAGTCTATGGCATTGTCCAATACCCCTTTGCCAATTAATTCGAATGCCAGGTTTACAGATTTTTCAATCGCTGCATCTGTCTTTTCAAAGTTGGCACTTTCATCATGTACCCAAAACTGAAGGATGAACAACAAGTGCAGCCAAAAGAGCTTATCATACTGTTGATCAAGTAAAGGTCGATTGGCTATTTCTCCGGTACTCTTGGCCTCGCTTAGCACAGTATTCAACCACTCTTTAAATGAATTCTTAAAGCCTTTTAAGAATGCGGGAACAACGGAAGGGTTCTTCCAGGATTTTAATTGACTTAACACGAAACTACGATCGTCCTTCAATACCTCGGCCAGCATAAAATAGAAGGTGAGAATTTTCTCGCGGGCGGAAAATGACTGATAGCTTTCGTCTGCTTCCATGCGCAAGCGGGTGCTCTCTACATACTCCTTCCAAAGAGATTTTTCGAGTGACTCAAAGGATGCAAAGAATTGATAGAACTCAGATTCTTTAAACCCATTGTCCTTACAGAACTTAAAGACTGAGGCTGGTTGCTTACCTTCAGTTAATAGATGATCGCGGTAGCTTGCAATTATACTCGCAGCAGAAAGTTGAATGCTTTTTGGTTTCGATTTTTTGGTCTTTTCCATGTTATTAAAACATATTTAACAGCATTAAGTTTAGGTTATTTGCTTTTTCTTAATGGAAAAATTATAACTGGACATTCTTCTAATTTATCGCCAATTTTAAGTCATGTCTTGGGCTAAAATCTATCCGATAATCGGGATCGTTTGCTTTATCTATATTCCAGTGCTTTCGCAAGAGACCAAAGTCCGATCGGCCTCCTACTATTTCCAAAAAGGAGAAGAATCGTTGCAAAAAAAGTCCTATAAAACTGCCCTTGCCCATTTCAATGAATGTCTGCGGTTGAGCCCCTATTATATGGATGCTTACTATTCGCGCGCACTTACCAAAGAAGGTTTGGGCAACAAGCAAGGTGCACTGAATGATTATAACATTTATCTGGATGCCAAACCTGAAGACAAAGAAGCATTGTTCAGCCGGGCAGTCGGCAGGTATGATTATGGCCAATGGGCTGTGGCTAAAGAAGATTTTCAGAAATTACTTGCGATGCCAGGTGGCGAAACCAATACTGTTTACTTTCAATCGGGTGCTGATGGCACTGGTGTAACACGAGCCTTTACTGCACAAGAGAATTTAACATCAACCTTTCTCAATTACCTGGGACTTATTGAAACTAAACTCAAGAATTTTAAAGTTGCACAACAGCATTTCGATTCTGCCATCCATATAAGTCCAACTAATCCGGACTTATATTTAAATCGTGGGCTAGCAAAACTTATTGCGGGCGACTCATTGAACGCAAAGGCTGATTTTATGCAAACCCTGGCTCTAAATCCAGAAAGCAGCGTGGCTAAGTACAACCTGAGCATTTTATCAACTGAAAAAGGAAATACTTATGAATCTGAAAAATTGTTGACTGAATCCATAGAAAGTAATCCCAACCTGCCCTACTCGTATGCCGAACGCGCTGCCGTGCGTATGAACGATGGAAATTGGAAAGGCGCACTCACTGATTACACGGAGGCGATAAAACTTGACCCTAAAGAAGCTGACTATTGGTTAAACCGAGGCATAATTCGAGAGCAACAAAATGATTTGAATGGAGCGCTGAGTGATTACAAACAAGTATTAACTCTTAACCCCGATTACGAAAAGGGCTGGTTGAATCACGGCAATGCGATGGTAAAATTAAATCGCGTCAATGATGCTATCGAGGATTATACAGTTGCAATTACCCATTACCCTGAATACGGATTAGCGTACTTTAATAGAAGTGTTGCTTATAACAGGCTTGGAAAAAAAGTTGAGGCTTGTAAAGATTTGACACAAGCAATAGCCCTAGGAATAAAGGTTGAACCGAGTATGCACTTGAAGATATGCACGGACAAATAGAACATCTCAAGCTATGAGTGAAATTGATTTACAATATTGTGAAAGCGCTCGGAGGAGAGTTGAAAGTGGAGACAGAAGAAAGAAATGGCTCCCGCATTTATTGTTCAATTGACACCATAAAATCATACTAATTCTTGAAATATACCTTGTGCCTTACAAAATGAAAAAATTAGTTCAACCCCTTCTGGTTTCGTTTTTTGTGTTCCAGTTTTTTTTCTGCCACAGTCAGAACTTTGCCGTGGGTGAACTTACGCACAGCGACTCTATCATCTTTAAACAAATCGAAAACGAAACGGATCCCGCCAAACTTCATGATCTGGCTACCCAGTTAATTATTCTTTCTGATGACAAGTCAGCAATTCCGCTTTTGGAAGAGGCTAAATTAGTATTGGCCCTCGCACAAAAAAAGAAAGACATTTTTCTTGAGTGTGTTGCCATGGGGTTTTCTGGCCAGGGTTATCGAATAACAGGCAATTTTGCCAGAGCACTGCAATACCATTACAAGGCCATCGAACTAAGTAAAAACCAGTCTGACCCATCCTTAACTGCCTATGCAATTAATCAGTCGGCTCATATTTATAAAGATAGAGAGGAGTATCAAAAAGCGATTGCAATATATCGTGAAGCCATGAGCTATTCCCTAAAAGGTAATCGGGCTATTTTCAAACTTTACCCGGTAATGAATCTCGGCTTCATATACCTCAGTGACAATAAACCAGACTCGGCACTATATTTTTCTTCACGGGCTGCGCAAATGATAGAAGATATTATGAATAGTACGGATGCCGACACAAAGTCCATTGTAGAGCGAAGCCTTTATACCTATTGCCTAAGCAATTTGGCAGGTGTTTATAGTATATTAAATGATAAGGCCAAGGCAGATAGTTGTTTTAAGAGAGCCACAGCAATAATACAGAAGTATCATAACAGCAAATCAAGATACTTTTATTTTACGTATTCTAGTCTTGCCAAGCATTATCAACGCTATCATCTCATAGACTCATCTCTTTACGCGGCAAAAAAGGCCATTGAATCCGTGGAAGGCACTCCCTTTGAACACGTTTCTGCTAACTCAGCCCGGATGCTCAGCGATTATTATGAAAACAAGAATGCAGACAGCACCATAAAGTATTTGAAAATATTTATGCGTGGAAATGAAGTAATGAATAGCACCAGAGTAACACAGCAATTGCAGTCTATTTCATTTGAAGAGGAACAGCGAAAAATAGAAATAGAAAGAGCAGAAAAAGAATATCAGGACAAAGTTGCTTTATACTTTTTAATGGGCGGTTTGGCGCTAGTATTATTAACCGCTGGTTTAATATATCGAACAAGTTTGGCAAGAAAAAAAACCAATGCACAATTACAAGAAAAAAACATACAGATTGAAAAAACGCTTTTAGATTTAAAATCCACCCAATCCCAACTCATCCAATCCGAAAAGATGGCGAGCCTTGGTGAACTCACGGCAGGCATTGCACACGAAATTCAAAACCCGTTAAACTTCGTAAATAACTTTAGTGAAGTGAGTAATGAACTCATTGATGAAATGAAAGTTGAACAGGCTTCTGGCAACTGGTCACTGGCAACAGAAATTGCTGATGACGTTAAATCAAATCTTGAAAAAATTCTCCACCACGGCAAACGTGCCGATGCCATTGTAAAAGGAATGTTACAACATTCGCGAAGCAGCAGTGGAGTGAAAGAACCAACAGACATTAATGCTCTTTGCGATGAATACCTGCGCCTCTCCTATCACGGACTACGTGCGAAGGACAAAAGTTTTAACGCAAAGTTTGAAACTGATTTTGATAACTCGCTTCCTAAAATAAATGTAGTGCCGCAGGATATTGGTAGGGTGATTTTGAATTTGATCAACAATGCTTTTTATGCAGTCCAGCAAAAAGAAAAAGAAAAAGAAAAAGAGCTTGCAGCAGGGTTGACAATCTTCGAAAGGTTGTCAACCCTATACGAGCCAACTGTAACAGTCAGTACCGTGCGCACCCTCTCCTCTGGAGAGGGCCGGGGTGAGGTCGAGATAAGAGTTACCGATAACGGCAACGGAATCCCTGAAAACATTAAAGACAAAATCTTTCAACCATTCTTTACGACCAAACCAACCGGACAAGGGACTGGGTTAGGGTTGAGTTTGAGTTATGATATAATTACCAAAGCTCATGGGGGCAGCATCGAAGTAAAGACAACTGAAAAGGGATCGGAGTTTATTGTAAAACTTCCTATGTAAAACTCAGGTTACCCAATGCAGCTTTTGCGGTTTGATTGGATTTTCAAAGGGCGTGTTATTTTGTTGCGCTAATGCCCACAATCTTTTGATCTCATAGTACCAGCGCGCTTGCATATCGGGTTCACCAATTAGCATTAACGTTGGCTTTGATTTTAAGCCTTCACTTAGTTTTGTGAACACTCCTAAATCCTGCCCTATAAATTGCTTACCTAATTTTCTCAATGGCCACCATAAAATTTTAGTAAATGGCAGTGAGCTATAGAAGATATGCGTTAACTCTGTTTGGCTTTCGTTGATCGGTGTGAGGGCAGTTATAGAAATAATCTGATGCTTCTCGCCAACCAATATATGTTCGGTTCTTATCCCAGGAATCTCAAATGTAATTTCCGTTGACGTACCGCCTTTCAACACACTATAGCCTTTCGAGTTTGATGAAGGTGCATGCCGAACCATTTTAAATCCTTTGGCCGTTGGCTCAAAATTCTTTTCCTTAATTTTTAATTTTTTAGCCGAACGCCAATACCAGGACTGATGTACAAAGGTAACGTGCGAAGGATCAATCAATCCAATGACTGACTGATCAATATCAGCCGGCATGGTTACCGTTTCGACATGCAGAAATTTTTTGTCGGCCGCAAGAATAAGATTTGGTGGTGGTTCTTTTGGAATAAGATTGGGCAATTTCTTTTCAGGAATATAAACCCAAATGGTGCCGCTCACTTCCTCACATGGATATTTGAAAATTTTAATTTTAGAAATATCGATTGTACTATTAGGTGGTAAAGCTGGAATTTCTTTACAGGTGCCGGTAGTATCAAACTTCCAGCCATGGTAACAGCATTGGATGGTGCAATCCTTAAACCAACCTGCCGAAAGCGGCACTCCACGATGTGCACAGTTGTCGCGCAAAGCAAAGGGTTTTCCATTCTCATCGCGACCGAAGACAATCTTTTCGCCCAACATTTCTTTACCCACAAGTTTACCGGGCTTTAATGCTGAACTATGGAAAGCCAGGTACCAAAGGTTTTTTAAGTAAAGAGATGCATCTGCCATAAATTATCAAAAAAAATTAAACTTTCTCTAGTAAGAATTCTGCCGGAACTTTCAACAAATCGCTCAAGGGCTTAATCATTGAATACGTTAGCTTTCTTGACCCGTTGAGAATACGGGAGACAACTGTTTTATCACCTAACGCTTTAGTCAGATCAGTTTGCTTCAAACCCAGGTCATTCATTCGAGTTTTAATCACTTCTATTGGATCACCTGGAAATGGAATCTCCCACCCCTGCTTCTTTTCGTAATCTTCGATTAAAATTACAAGTGTTTCCAAAAGTCGTCCTTTATCAGAAGATGGAGTTGGATCTTCATCCATCAGTTTATCAATCGTATCAAGATAAAGCTGATATTGTTTTTTGTTGCGAATAGATCGCACTTCAACTAAATCAATCATATTAAATTATTTCAACATTAATCTTATCATACTCACTATGGGTGCCAATAAACCTGATATATCCTATTTGGATGCGAAAAGAGAACTTAACAACCACACGATAATTACCTCCAACAATATTAAAAACTACCCTATTATTTCCTACAATGCTGGCTTTAGGATAGGTCTTTTTAACTTCTTGTGGCGATTTCCAAATTGACCTACTAACAACCCCAAACCATTCTTCCAATTCCTTACGACAATTTGAGTGCTTAAGCCAATATTCTTTTAATGTCTTCTTGGCAATTATCCTCATCTCCTTTAAAAAACAAATATATTAAAAGTTGACGAATTGTCAACCAAGGTCAGGTCGCAATCTCACAAACACCGGCTCGCGAAACTGATTGTCTTTGGTAATCATCGAATAGCTGATCTCGGCCACAAGTTTTGGTTCAACCCACTTACTTGTCTTTTCATCCATTACCTTATCGGGAATTGGTTTCTTTATTTCCTTGATTGATTTGATCTGCCTATAAATGTCTTTTATCAAAGCGTCATCAAATCCTGTTCCCACCTTGCCGCGATAAATAAACTCCTCGCCCTTACGCTCTGCAATGTGCAAGCCACCAAACACGGCACTCCTATTTCCTTTACCAGGATTATATCCAAGAATATAACATTCAACAGTATTCCGAATTTTGACTTTCAGCCATTGATCGGTGCGCTTGCCGGGTAAATACTTTCCGGTTTTCTCTTTCGAAATAATTCCTTCCAACTGATGCTCCTGTGCGGCTTCAAAAAGCGCCACTCCATCTTCAACCGCTTCACTAATTCTGTATGGAGTATCCGACCTGATTGCATCCCGCATCCATTCGCGTCTTTTCATTAAGGGTTCGTGAATTAAGTTTCGGCCATCTAAGTAAAGGCAATCAAAGATGTAGCAATACACCGGGCTGGTTTTTGAATTCTTCACGATGTTTGTATCACCCGTGCTCATCAATCGGTGAATTACTTTTTTGAAATCGGCCTTCCCGCTTTTATCCAGACAAACAATTTCGGCATCAAACAAACCACATGTGGCGCGAAATGCTTTATCCGCTGCCAGCTCAGGAAATTGTTTCGTTACATTATTTTGATTGCGCGTCATGATCCTTGCTCGCCCATCTTCCAAAGAAATTAAAGCGCGAATGCCATCCCACTTTATTTCATGAATGTAGTTATCACCTTCAGGCGGCTTTGTTGCTGAACCAGAAAGCATTGGTTCTATTTTATCGTGAATGAAGTTTACTTGTGGTGAATCCACACGCTCAAGCAACCACTCTTTTGTTTTGATTCTATAAATACGATATTCACCATTGACTTCTTTGCTACTCAACCTAAAATAAAAACCATCTTTTTTATCTTTTGTGATTGTGTATTTGCCTAATGCATAAATCCACATCTCACCTGCGCCATACTGACCTTTGGGTATTGCCCCATCAAAAGTCAGATACTCCATAGGGTGATCTTCTGTTTGAACTGCCAATCGCTTAACACCGGGGTATGGTGGCAATCCGCGTGGCACTGCCCATGATTTCAACACGCCATCTTGCTCCAACCGTAAATCGTAATGCAGGTTTGTTGCGTGATGCCTGTGTACTACGAAATTAGAACCCGGTGCTTCAATTATTTTTGCAATGGGTTCAGGTGTTTTATTGAAGTCTCGCTTCTTTGTGTAGGTGTCAAGTTGCTCCGGGGTTTTATGTTTTTTGGAAACAGGTAACTTCTTTTCCTTAACAACTTTTATTTTTCGATGTGTATGCAACTCAACAGCAAACGCATCCATACCTTCCCAGGCATCGCCATCGTTCACAACCTTATCAACTGCGTTTCGAATAGTGTATTCCAACGGACTCTTCAATGCGGCAATCTCATCCCACGTAAGTGGCATTGAAACAGGCGCTCCGTTTCTGCCACGAATACTGTAGGGTGAAACAATGCTTTGTCCGGATCGAATTCTGAAAATATCAATCAACACGCGACCCTTGCGAGCATCTTTCTTAATGTGCAACGTTGTTTCTTTATTATTCCGATCAACATAAGGAACAGCAATTGATTGCGCAGCTTCAAAGACTGTATGGAAATCCCAGCGCGGTTCAATCGGGCAACAAATGTGAATGCCTTTACCACCAGTTGTTTTGGCAAAGGCTTTATATCCAAAGGTTTCAATATGCGATTTCAGATCCAGCGAAAGTGAAACGATCTTGCTGAAGTTATATCCTTCCGGTGGATCAAGATCGAACACCATATAATCTGGATGCTCAAAGTCCGGCTTGCGACTATGTAATTGGTGTAACTCCAATGAAGCAAGATTAGCCAACCAAACCAATGTTGCTGGTTCAGTTGCTATGATGTAATCTTTTTTCTCCTCTTTACCGAGTTTTACAAACTCTATCCAATCGGGCGCCCATTCAGGTCGGTTCTTTTGATAAAAACTCTCACCATTTATTCCATCCGGAAATCGAATGAGCGTAAGTGCACGACCCTTGACATGTTGCAGCAACGTGGGTGCAATCTTCAAATAGTATTCAATGACTTCTGCTTTGGTAATAGCATCCTTTGGAAATAAAATCTTCTCAAGATTGGATAGCTCCAACTTACGTTTTCCAAACTGAGTCCATTGCGATTTTTTAGCCATCCTTTAATAAGGGACAATTGACAGATAACAATTGACAATTAGATTCATAGAAGAATATAAAATTGAGCCCACCCTTTTAATTGTTAACTTGATTTAAGTTCAACATTTCATGACACTTACCTTTCAGTTTTCAACTGTCAATTATCCATTACTTTACTCCATCACTTCAGCCTTAGGTTTATTACTGAGGAAAATCATCCCAATTACGAACGTAATACCGGCTACAATGATTGGATACCAAAGTCCCGCAAAGGGGTCACCACCTGGCAATTCATCAGTCTTGCTTGCAACGTAAAGCGAAGTAGCAATAAAGGGTGTCATACCTCCAAAAATTCCATTTCCAATATGATAAGGAAGCGACATGGAAGTGTATCGGATTCGGGTTGGGAATAACTCAACCAAGAATGCAGCGATAGGTCCATAAACCATAGTTACTAAAAGCACTTGCACTACAACGAGTGCGATCATCCACCAGTAGTTACTCCCTGCTAAAAATATTTCAGTCTTGGCATCTGATGCTCCCTCCTTTGTTGTTAATGTTTGAATTGTTTGATCTGTGAAAACATGAACTGTTTTTATTGTTGCAGCATCGCCAGATGATACAGCCTTGGTTCGTTCAATTGATTTTGCACTTTCAATTTCTGTCTTGATTGAAACATCTGTTAAGGAATACATTTTTTGATAAATGGGTCGGTAAAGAAAAACAGCCAACAGCAGTCCGGTCATCATAATATACTTGCGCCCAACCTTGTCGCTCCATGCACCGAATACAATAAAGAATGGCGTACCAATTAGTAATGCAATGGCAATGATATCGCGGGTTTGAACAAACTCAACTTTACACGTTTGCTCAATGAATGTCATGGCATAAAACTGACCGGTGTACCACACCACACCCTGCCCTGCAGTTGCACCAAATAGGGCAATCAACACCATGATCAGGTTTTCTTTCTTACCAAAACTTTCCTTGAGCGGATTTTTAGAGATTTTCCCTTCATCTTTTAATTTTTGAAACATGGGTGATTCTTGCATTCTTAGGCGAATGAAAATAGAAACCAAAACCAACAATGCTGAAACCAAAAAAGGAATGCGCCAACCCCACACGCTAAATTCTTCAACACCAACAAAATTTCTAACTACTAGAATAACTCCTATTGAAACAAACAACCCAAGTGTTGCCGTGGTTTGAATGAAGCTAGTATAATATCCTCTTCGTGCAGCAGGTGCATGCTCAGCTACATAGGTAGCTGCACCACCATATTCTCCGCCCAATGCAAGACCTTGTAACAATCGTAGTAACAAAACAAGAATTGGCGCTGCAATACCAATTGTTTGATAACCGGGTATCAATCCAATGGCAAAGGTTGATCCACCCATTAATATTAGCGTTACCAAAAATGTGTACTTGCGACCAACTAAATCGCCAAGCCTGCCAAACACAATTGCTCCAAATGGTCTCACAACAAAACCAGCCCCGAATGCTGCCAGTGTTGACAAAAGTGCTGCTGTAGGATTTGATTGCGGAAAGAATTGTTGCGATAGAATAACCGTAAGGCTACCAAAAATGTAAAAGTCGTACCATTCGATTAGTGTGCCCACAGAAGAAGCCGTGATTACATACCAGAGCGTTTTCTTTTCTTCTTTGGTGATTACAGTTGTATGCATTCCATTATAGTTTAGGGAAAGTTAGCAGAAAATGGTTTTTGTCAGGCTATCGATTAAAAGAAAATCTCTTGTGCCAATCGAAATGTATTGGCATGTGCTTCAATTATATCTCTAAAGTCTGGTGAATAGCCACCACCCATACTTACTACTACGGGGATTTCATTTACATGAGCCGCATTGAGCACGATCCTGTCACGCTGCTTACACCCAGCTCGAGATACGCTTAATCTGCCAAGCTTATCCGTATCTAAAATATCTACACCAGATTGATAGAAAATGAAGTCCGGTTCCACTTGTTGAATGAGATTCGCCAGATTGACTTCCAATGTTTTTAAGTAAAAATCATCTGAGGTAAAATCCTTCAGTCCAATATCCAAATCTGATTGCTCTTTCTTTAACGGATAGTTGTTTGCTCCATGCATACTAAACGTAAATACCCGAGGTTCATTTGCAAAAATCTGTGCTGTTCCATTACCCTGATGCACATCCAGATCAACGACTAGTACTTTATTTGAAAGTTTTTTATCAAGTAAATAGTTAGCTGCTATGGCAATGTCATTTAGCAAACAAAACCCCTCACCTCTATCGGTAAAGGCATGATGTGTACCACCGGCAATGTTCATGGCGATTCCATACTGGTGAGCATACAAGGCGCATTGAAGCGTACCGTTTGCTATAATGGTTTCGCGGGTAATTAACTCCTGCGTTAGGGGAAATCCAGTTCGTCTTACTTCGTGCGGAGGAAGTAACAGGTTTGACAACTTATGCCAATAGGTTCGATCATGGGTTCTTAAAATCAGCTTTTCATCAAGCGGCTGCGGATTAAAAATATTCTCTTGAGTAATGGTTCCCTCATGCAGCAGTTGTTGTGGAAGCACTTCATACTTGCTCATCGGAAAACGATGATTGGGTGGAAGTGATAACACAAACGAAGGAGCCCAGGCTATCTTTAACATAACAAAAAACGGAGGTTAACCTCCGTTTTTAAGTTTAGATTAATTCAAAATCAATGATGTTCATGCTCTTCTCCATCTGCATTCCACGTTTCCATTATGCCATGAAAACTTTCGTGCAATGCCTGAAGGGAGGTACCAATTTCTTCATCCGTTGCACTGCCTTTGATCTTGTCCGCAAGCGTGCGTGAGTCTGCCTTTAATTGATTAAGCTGAGTTTTTACTTCATCAGTATTAACTTTCTCGGGCAATGTCGAAGCAGCCCACTTCTCCGCTTCAAGTGCCATCTCTTCAGCTAATAGCTTTACCGGAGCTAGATTAGTTGAATCCTTAAAGGGATGAAAGGCTTCGGCCATCACCATGTGGTAAGCATCCATTGCTGGCCATTCCATTTCATCCGCCTCTTCTGAGGTCATTTCATCATGCTGCTCTTCCTGTTTCTTCTCAGAACAAGAAGATAGCACTGTAATCAATACTACTAATAGTAGAAGGTTCTTTATTTTCATAAGTATTCTATTTATCGAAGGCCAAAATTAACAAAGCTTAGCTATTCTCTATCCTTAATTCTATATTTTTTATACCGCTCAAAGCCGTTGACTAGCTTCCTTAACCACTGATAGTAAAGGGCAATATAAAGCATCACACAAAAGAACCAGATCATAGCAATATTAAAATAGTAGGTATCAAAAATTTTTCCGACAAACGGCTTAGTAGGCACATAAAAGTTTGATGAAAAATCAATTGCATTTCTAGGGCGGTGATCCTCAAAATAGATTGGGTAAATCTTCTGCACCAACTGCTCCCTCCATTCCACAATACGGTTCTGCACGCCAGTATTCGTAACCATACTGTGTACCGATTCATTTTCATAGCGCATGCGCATCTGATTATAAGCCTCCATTTTCTCAGCCGTATTGGTCATGGTTGATAAAATAGAGTCCTTTTGGGATGAGGCATTCCTCAAACGCATTGTATAATATTGCTTAAGTGTGCGTAAAAAAAGGTCAGTCTTCTTGAAAGTTAAAGAATCAAACTTGCCTACCTGTAATTTTTCTAATTCTGGAAAGCGGTTCGATCCGAATTTGCTTACCTCATACCCAATTTCTGTTCTTAATAAATCTAATGATTTCTTAACCGGATTTGCCTCTGATCGGTCGCGCCATTTCATACGATTGCTAAGCACAAATGTTAATCTCGATTCAAGGGCAGGAATGTAATATACTTTCTTATACTCAGCCAGCGCGGCTTCTTTATCTAGCTCATAAAAATTCTTTTCAAATGGATTATCCTTAAACTGTGTTACCATAAACGCTTCGAAAGCCCAGCGTGAAGTCATCATTTCGCCCAACACCGGAATTCCATTTGGTGTACCTACTTTCGGATTAAACTTATCGAAGGGAATAACAACGCCACTTAATAAAAGCTGTGGGATAATCAGAATCGGAATAAGAATATAGATCGTTACTGCCGAATCAAACGCAGAGGAGATGTTTAATCCTAAAATATTAGCAAAACAAGAACAAGAAAACAGAATTAGCCAATATCTCAATTCACTAAATGGAATCTCTAAAATCCAATTACCGATCAGAATAAAACTCATTGTTTGAACAGCCGAAATACTAAAAAGAATAATCACTTTTGAAATCAAATAGCTGCTACTGCTCAAATTAAGGTATCTTTCTCGTTTTAATATCTTTCGATCTCTAAATATTTCCTCTGCACTCACTATCAATCCAATGAAGAGCGCAACAACCACACTCATAAAGAAGTAAACCGGAACATTTGTATTGTGGAAAAACGTATAGTGCGGTTTATCTACACTTACTGCATCGAAATATTTTACAAAGTAGGCAATAAAAAATGCAAGCACCGGAGAAATCAGTGTGTTGACAATTATATACTGTTTGTTGGCAAACTTGGAGAGCACATCGCGAATAATAAAAATCCAGAGTTGCTTAAACCAGTTCGGAATTTTTTGGACAATGGGAAGCGGGTCGTTTATCTCAACTACCTTTGAGATTTTAATTTTCTGCTTAAAGTATTGATACCACTGTCCTGGCGATACTTTACGCGTATGAGTAAACCGGCCATACTCATTTACAACTCTTGTCTCTATGATGTTAAAGATTTGCTCAGGATTAATATTGCCACACTCGGGGCAAGCACCCGGTGTTTTGTTTGCAGCATTAATAATCTCTTGAAAATAATTAACAGACTCAACCGGATTTCCATAATAAATTTGAAATCCACCCACATCCAGAATAATGAGCGTATCAAACATCTTGAAAATATCGGACGAAGGTTGATGAATAACCACGAAAATCATCTTGCCCCGCAACGCCAATTCCTTCAACAAATCCATAATGTTTTCTGAATCTCGCGAGGAGAGTCCTGATGTAGGTTCATCAACAAAAAGAACTGTTGGCTCGCGTAACAATTCTAATCCTATGTTTAGCCGTTTGCGTTGCCCACCACTAATCGTCTTTTGCAAGGGCGATCCAACTTTTAAATCTCGAATTTCAGATAAACCTAAATTGAGTAGCACCTTCCCAACAAGCTCAGCAATTTTCTCTTTTGAATAATGTCCGAAGCACAGTCGTGCCGAGTAATAAAGATTTTCAAAAACTGTTAAGTCCTCAATAAGTAAATCGTCTTGTGGAATAAACCCAATAATGCCTTCTACCTTATGATTATATTTATGGATATCGATGCCATTTATTAGCACCCGCCCACTGGAGGGGGTCTCCGATCCATTTAATACACTCAGTAAGGTGGATTTACCAGAACCGCTTGCTCCCATCAAGCCTATAAGTTTACCTCCGGTTTCGGCAATGTTTATATTTTGAAGCCCAGCCTTACCACTTTTAAAGTGATAAAAGATATGTTCGGAAACAAAAGAAATATCCGAATCGCTTTCTTCAAATAGGAATTTCCCAACAACATCAGAATAATAAATCGGATCAATCTTGGAGCCTCGAATAGCGCTTCCTGTAGCAAACACATCAATCTTCCGGCTCTTTAAAGGAATGCTATTTAAATATAATGGTGTAATACCAAGGTATTTGATCAGGTAGGTTTCAATATCGGCCAACCGTAAAATAGCAATAAGACCGGTCAGATCTTTGGCGGTAATACGTGGCCCAGGAAACTCGGCACCACCTGATCCCTCATCAATAACCAAGATATTTTTCGAGGCCAACTCTTCTATATCCTGACCTTGAACAAAGGTGCTCATCGTCTTTATATCGCGTTGAGGAATTTTAAGAGCTTCGCCTATATAATAAATAAGATTGCTTTGACGCTCCGAAAGCTGACCATCGGCATAACAAAGTTCAATTATTTTAATTGCCAACACAGCCTTCTGTTGGGTTGTTAAAGCCTGGTTTACTTTTTTGGCTATCTGAATTATTTGCGCCCAATCGTCTACAAATTCAAGTGTGGCATCATCCACATTAAGGCTTGGCTCGATTAATCTCTTGTTGGCTTTACAGAAATCATCAAACAGATTTAGGTAGTAGCGAGTAGCCTCCTGATTGAGATGTAAGGATAAGAATTCCTTGATATTAGCCCGCTCATCTTCCGTAATTCTTTCCTTTGCAACAATGGCAAAAAGTTGAACAATTGCTTTTAATAACTCTTCACTCATTTTCTGTATACCTGGGCTAAATCGATAGAAAAAATGTTAACTTTTTCAGCTCGTAAAATAGAGAAAAAAAAGATGCAATTCTTTAAAAAATAGGGTTGCTTCCATTTTACAGCCATTTCTGTTTTGTTTGTTTAAAGACTAATTTGCCGTTCATGAAAAAAATCTTACTTATAATCCTTCATATAATATTAATTCTTCCCAATACAATGGCTCAGGATAGCTCAATACTTTGGGAAATAAGTGGCAATGGAATCACCCAACCTTCCTACTTGCTTGGCACACTCAAATTCATTGGCGAACAGGAATATTACTTACCTAAGGAAGTAACTGAAAAAATAAAGATCTCGAATCTATTTGCGATTGAAGATCAGGTGGATCACCATGCTCAGCATGAGTTAAATAGGGCGCTACACTTTCCTAAAGGTGAAACGTTGGCCTCCCACCTATCAGCCGAAAATTATAATCAGGTTGTTCAATTTTTTGAAAGTGAATTTCATATTTCAAAAAAACAGTTTGAAACAAAATATAGCAAACTAAAACCTTTGGCAATTTCCATAGCAATGACCAGACTTTCACTAGGCGAAAAGGTTAAATTCTATGATATCGAGCTATTAAGGTTTGCCAAGAAAAATAAAATAAAAACCTTTAGTCTGGAAAGTGTAGAACGCGAGGCTCAATCATTGAATTCATTTTCAGTCGAAGATCAGGCAGCAGCCTTAATGCATAGTGTGCACGATTTTGAAAAACAGAAATCGGAATTCAAAAGTTTAATGCGCGACTATCCGCAAGGAAAGCTTGAGGAAATTTTTGAATTTACGCTGCATCCCATGGATAATAATCCTAAATTTGTTGAAGAGTTTTATTACAAACGCAATGGAGAGTGGATGCCTAAAATTGAAAGGATGTTAAACGAGAATATTGCTTTTATCTCTGTTGGGGTTGCTCACTTAGAGGGTGAGCGAGGACTTCTTAATTTGTTTAAGGAAAAGGGCTATCTCTTGACTCCCATTAAAGTTTCGAAGTAAAAATGCGAGATGCTCTTTTTGAGACCTAATCAATGCGAATCTTATTAAGATTTTTTCTCGCGATCACCATCCTCCAGCTATCTGAATCTGTTCTCGCTCAAAACGATAGCACCTATGTGCATTCATACGACACAATGCTTACCTCACGCTTTTACTTTTCTCAAAAATATGTAGCGTTTATTTTTAAAAATCTGAATAATCAATCTTCACTTAATTACAGGCCCAACACAACGTTAAATATGGGTGTGGGTGTAACCTATGGTTCCTTAACTTTGAACCTCGCCTATGGGTTTGATTTTCTAAATCTTGGTGAAGAACAGAAAAAGGGTAAGACCAAATATTTAGATCTCCAAGGCCATTTTTATTCTCGCAAAATAACTATTGATTTTTTAGGACAGTTCTACAACGGATTCTATTTGAATGATGATTCTTATCGCGAGCCAGATGGCAGTTATTATCAAAGGCCTGATATCCAAATTCGTGAGTTTGGGGTTAAGGCGCAGTACGTTTTAAACCACAAACGATTTTCATATCGGGCTTCTCTACTTCACAACGACTGGCAAAAAAAATCTGCAGGCTCCTTGCTGTTGGGCTTTGAAATATATGGTGGCACAGGTAAAGCTGATAGCACGTTTACTCCAACAGCGACAGGCACAACCAAGCCACCAATTGACCCTCAACGGTTAGGTTTTTTTGAAGTTGGCCCTAATATAGGTTATGCTTATACACTTGTTGTTCATAAACATTTTTACATCTCAGGTTCTGTTGCTGCAAGCATAGTTTTTGGTTCAAATAAAATTAGTAGCGAACTAAACGACACAAGGTCAAATGGAATAAGCTCCAACAGCTTTTATCGAGCCTTTGCAGGGTATAATGGCCCCCGATGGGCAACTGGTGTTTCCTGGGTTAATAGTCAAATAAACATTGCATCTACCAATGCAAGTATACGCACAGTAGTGCACACAGGTAACGTGCGTGCTTCGTTCGTTTACCGATTTTCGCCTGGGCCTAAACTGTATAAATTGCTACCACGGGTTAAGCCGCATTAGGGTCTATCCAAATCTCTTCACTACAAGATCACCCAAAATCATAAGACCTTCACGCAGATATTCATCTTTAAGGTTAATCAATTCATCAACTGGCAATCCTTCCTTGCCCGTAAGTTTTGTATCTAACTTTTCTGAAGCCTTCTTGTTTTCAATCTCTTCCATTTCAATTTTACGCTTCGATTCGCTCAATGAAATTTTAGATTCAGCAAGTCTGCTTCTAAGCTCATCAGTATCACTTATATATTTTTTTAAACTAATATCAAACTTGGCCCGATCTAAATAAGCCTTATTAAGTCCACTGATAACTTGTCCATTAATTTCATTTGCTTTCTGAAAATTAACAGGCTTAATAACGTCCCAAGGCAACGCACTTGGGTTGGCGCTTTCTCCGTACTGCTCTTCGTCAAACGCAGAGGGCAAACCAACGTCAGGGATCACTCCTTTATGTTGTGTACTGCTTCCTGTAACTCTATAGAATTTTTGAAAAGTTAGTTTCAATTCACCAACAGGTTCTTTTTCGCTAAGGAAACGGTTCAGATCCAGAACAGTCTGTACCGTACCCTTTCCATAGGTTGATTCTCCAACAATAACGCCACGCTGATAATCCTGAATAGCACCAGCGAATATTTCAGACGCAGAGGCACTAAAACGGTTTGTAAGCACCACCAATGAGCCGCTATAAAAAACTTGCTTATCATCATCCGGCAATACATCAATTTCATTGGCCGAATTTTTAACTTGCACTACAGGCCCATCTTTAATAAATAAACCAGTAAGGTCAACAGCCTCTGGGAGCGAACCACCGCCATTGTTTCTTAAATCCATCACAATACCTTCAACGCCTTCGGCTTTCAATTCTCCAATCAATTTTTTTACATCACGAGTTGTGCTTCTATAATTAGGATCACCTTTTTGATAGGCATCATAGTCCATGTAAAAGCTTGGTAATGAGATAACACCCAACTTTGCATTACGACCTTGCAGCTGATAATTAATAACTTCTTTTTTAGCAGCCTGATCTTCCAATTTTATTTTATCTCGCACCAGAGTTATTTCCTGCGAGGGACCGTTTACTCCAGTCTTGGCTGGCAAAATAAGTAAGCGAACAGTCGTGCCTTTTGGTCCCTTTATTAACTTAACAACATCATCAATTCTCCAACCCACAACATCAACCATCTCCCCTTCCTTACCTTGAGCCACACCTATAATCAGGTCATTAACATTAACCAATCCGGATTTTTGTGCATCGCCACCAGGCAAGATATTTACAATTTTAGTGTAATCATTTTCGGTTTGCAGTTGAGCTCCTATACCCTCTAATGATAAACTCATTTGTTGTTTAAATAGGTCTGATTGTTTTGGCGAAAGGTAATTCGTATGCGGATCATAAGACTCAGTTATCGCATTCATATAGATTGTAAATACATCCTCGGCTTTAAACTGTGAAAATGATTTATTGAAACGCTCGTATCGTGTCTTCAGCGTATTTTCGATCTCTTCTTGTTTTTTGCTTGCCAATTTTAAACTAAGCGCCTGACTTTTTATAATCTTCCTCCAGATGTCGTTTAGTTCGGATTTACTCGCAGCCCAATTCTCTTTATCGCGATCTGTTTCGTAATATTCATCAATAGTATAATCAAAATTCTGTTGAACAAGGGTGCTTAGCACATAATCCATTCGTTCCTTATACCGCTTACTAAATACCTGATAAATTTCAAATGCAGGATTTACATTTTCGTTTCGTGTTAGATCATCAATTACATACTTATATTTTTCAAATGACTTTACATCAGAGGCTAAAAAGTATGTTTTGCTGTTATCAAGTTCAATGATGTATTTATTTAAAATAGCGGCTGACAAAGAATCATTCAGCTTAATCTTACGGTAATGATTATTATCTAAAATGTATGAAATTACCCGAGCCTCTTTGCCAAATACCGGCTTCGCCTTTAGCAAAAGCGTATCGGCAGGGCCACCAAATGAAACCCCAATCAAAACTCCAAACATCACCATCAACACCAAGGTCTTCTTCATGCGTACAGATTTTTCTTTACTTGAACGTGAGATTTAACAAACCGGATGCCACTTATTTAGACAACTTGTCGAAATCGAATTCATTTAGAAATTTCTGGGCTTCATCAATGGATTCAAATTCAAATGATTTCTTAGTTCCTACATTGGAACGAATTTCAATCTTAAGTAATTCGATATTCTTCGAGATATTTTTAGACTTAGGCTTGACATGCTTGTAATCCTCTGATTCTTTTCTGCTTACATTAAACTGCGTGGCACGAATATTTTTACAATACGTGCACTGATAATGTTTGATCAATTCCTTTGGCGTGCCATCTTCATTTCTCTCAATTACTTCCTCTTGCTTAACCCGCATGGTATAAAAACCACAATTTTGGCATTGAAGAGCAATCAGGTGACCTTGGTATTTTTCAATTTTTATTTCCTTGGTCTTTTCATCAATCCAAACATCGTAGTCTATTGAAAAGATATTTTCCTCTTCCTGCATCCCTTCACCCAAATGCACATCCTCTTCATCTTCGCTTAACAACTTCATTTTACTACCCGTGCTTGAGATTCTAGGAGAATAACGCAAGCGCCTTAGTCTCACATTCAATTTAGTTGGGTAATAGTAATCAAGTACCAACGATGCAATATAAATCAGCAGCGTAGCACCGGCTATTGAGAAGAAAAATCTTACGAAAAAGGCTGTTCCTGGCCCGACAATTAGATCCCTGCCATACATATTTATTAGCATGCCAGCTGCTAAACCAACAAAAATGAATGCACGCTTGTACCATTTTATCTCTGCGGAGTTAATAAAGTCATACTTTTCTTTTTCGCTTTTTATCAACGAAACTTTTAGATGGTAGAATAAAAATGTTAGGAAAGCTACCGCCATCATCGTGATGCCACCAATTACCCCTACCGTGTGCCAAATCTCAGCAAATGCTCTTGTCTCTTCAATATTCATACTTCAAAAATTATGCGGTTAAAGGTAATACTTTAAGGATAAACAGTTATCCTGCTACTGGACACATTAACCCAAATAATGGTAGATAAGTTTTTAGTATAAAGGCTTCCAATTTCTGCTCGACTATTAAACGAATAAATATCCATGATGAGCATAGAACGAATAGAAATGAAACTGCCTGAAAAGAGTAAAACACTCATTCTTAAAAATATTTGTGCAAAAATGCACAATAATACTTGCTAATTGTATAAAATTATTTGTATAATTGTGTATAAATGCACGGATATATGAGTGACTTTGAAAAGAAAAAACTGGAGATTGAATTGAGAAACTTCACAAACAGGAATTTTGAAAGGCCAAGTGATTGTCGAAATCTTGACCAGATTAGGTTCTATGTCAGCGAGTTATGCTCAAAGATTGAGGAATATGAGAAACGCTTTAGTTACGTACCAGCTTGGGCTTATTCCCTGCTTGCTCAGTACAACATGGCACAAAACAGTATGCTGCATGTGGAGTTTAGAAACGCTTATGCGTAAAAATTTCCATGAAATACATCCCCTCTCCTATTCTCATTCAATATGAATACATGTATTCGGCAACATCCAATCGGTCGGGCAGAATGCAGTATCACAAAATTCGTCCTGGGGTAAGCAAGCTTAGGATTAGCAGACAGGAGTTTATTAAAGCGTACAACGAACTCACAATAATTGCGCTGCATCCAGTGCCCTTGCGCGGGCAGGATGCAGTTTTTCAATTGGAATTCTATACGTGAGATTTAATCAACGATCGAATCAAGGTAGGCTGGAGAGTAGTTGATGGACTTGATTGTTTTATTGTCGGATTTCCGATACACTAACCATTTGTCGCCTTCCTTTTTATGGTAGCATTCGGTTCCATCCTTTTCTTTATAAAACTTAATAGTTTGATTTGCTTCTTCCTCGCTATTGCAGGCCTTACTCATATTTGACCGCTGTACTTCTTCAAACAATGCCTTGAATTTATCGCCAAGACCAAATTCAAGAATAGCACCCGAAAGCACATATTGAAGATCACAGAGCGCATCGGCAATGCCTACAATATCCTTTTCTAAAATGGCAACTTCCATTTCTTTCAATTCCTCAGCTAGCAGTGCTACCCTCAATTTGCATCGATTCTCTGCCGGTATTTGAGGTGTTTCAAGGATAGGATGTTTAAAGGTCTTATGAAATTCTGCTACCAGGTTTAAAGAATCGGGTTGTTGCATGTTAAAAGTTAGAAATTAGTGGTTCGAAATTTAGAAATAGAAAATTAGAGATTACAGATTTGGCTCAATGATACAAGATTTAACCTTTTGGAATGAGCTCTTTTAGATAAAAAAGCAATTTATAAAACATAGCCATAATTTACTTTTACTAATGATGTATAATCTATTGAAAGACAATATTTTATATCAAATAATAGAAGCAACAGATCAATTATTTTGAGTTATGCTTATCCTTAAAGTAGCCTTATATTTGGAGTTTTAAATTTAGTAATGAATAAGAATTTTGTTGAGGAATTACGTTGGCGTGGCATGTTGCACGACATCATGCCAGGCACAGAAGAACTACTCAAAAAGGAAATGGTTTCTGGCTATATCGGGTTTGACCCAACAGCTGACTCCCTGCACATAGGACATTTGGTTCAGATCATGACGCTGCTTCAATTTCAACAGTGCGGGCACAAACCATACGCATTGGTTGGCGGGGCTACTGGCATGGTGGGCGATCCTTCAGGTAAATCGGCTGAACGCAATTTACTCTCTGAAGGCGCACTTCGCCACAATGAATCTTGCGTTAAGAAGCAGCTTGAAAAGTTTTTAGATTTCTCGGCCAATAGCCCCAACGCTGCTGCAATGGTTAACAATTACGATTGGTTCAAGGAGTTTACATTCCTGGATTTCATTCGTGAGGTAGGAAAACATATTACTGTCAGTTATATGATGGCAAAAGATTCTGTACAAAAGCGCCTCGAGTCCGGATTATCGTTTACCGAGTTCACCTATCAACTCGTTCAAGGTTACGATTTCTATTGGCTCTACAAAAACAAGAATTGCAAACTTCAAATGGGCGGATCGGATCAATGGGGTAACATTGTAACAGGTACTGAATTAATCCGCAGAAAAGATGAAGGCGAAGCTTTTGCCTTAACAACTCAATTGATTAAGAAAGCTGACGGCACTAAATTTGGGAAAACTGAAGGTGGAAACGTTTGGCTTGATCCAAAGAAAACCTCCCCATACAAATTCTATCAATATTGGCTCAATACTTCCGATGAAGACGCAGCTAACTTTATCAAGATCTTTACGCAACTCACGAAAGAAGAAATTGAGGCCCTGGTTTCAGAACACGGTAAAGCTCCCCACCTTCGTGCACTTCAAACAGAATTAGCAAAAGAAATTACGGTTCGGGTTCACTCACAAGAAGATTACGATACAGCCATTAAAGCTTCTTCCATCCTATTTGGAAATTCAGTTACTGAAGATCTACAAAGTTTGGATGAAGAAACTCTTTTGGCTGTGTTTGAAGGTGTGCCTCAGGTGGTAATTAATAAATCTTCCTTTGAAAGTTGCGGTACAGTGACCGACCTTCTTTCTGAGGTTACTAAGTCAACGATCTTTTCTTCAAAAGGAGAAGCTAGAAAGATGATTCAAGGCGGTGGTGTTAGCATCAATAAGATTAAACTAACCGATGTCAATCAGAAACCTGAGTTTACCTTGTTGCAAAACAAATACTTGCTTGCGCAGAAAGGCAAGAAGAACTACTATTTGATTATCGTTGAATAGTTAAAGAACGGATTCCCCATTCATATCCGTGGTAAGCACTTCGCTCAGGTAATCAAAAAGTGGGCGAATGCTTTTGAAGGTTTTATCGACCTTAACTACAAAGTCTTTGGCCAAAACTTCTTCATCAGAAAAGTGATGTTCGAACCAATATTGTTTGTATTGAAGCAGGTCAATAGCAATATGGTCTTTAGGGAATCCTTTCGGTGCAGTTTTAACCTTCTCTCCCATCATCACTCCGAAATTAGAAACAATAGCTTTAGATTTTAAAAGCTTACGCCAATCGCTATAGTTCCGATCTATATCCAGTCGAATTCTTTTTAAATCCTCGGCATTTGGATAAGTAAAACCACACCCAACCCTTGATGCGCCAGGTTTGATCCAGAAATAATAACCGCCTCTGCGCGATGCCGTTGTCCGACTCAAGCGACCAGCAAGCCTTGGATTATAAGGAGTTTTGTCTTTTGAAAAACGTACATCATTATAGATTCTGTATAATGCCTTCTTCCCATTAGGAGTTTCAATATGATCGTGGGAGTTCATCTTTACAATCAGACTATCTAAAAACTGCTCCACATTTTCTTGAGCAATCAGATATTGCTCTTTGTGAGTATTAAACCAATCACGACTATTGTTCTTGCTAAGGTTTTTTAAAAAATTGAGTGTTGATTTTTCGATTGTATGTGATACCGATTTCTTAATCACTGAATGAACCTATCGTGTCTTAAGAATAAAGACTACCCTACCTTTAGATCGCTCAGGCGCAGTTCCTCCCGATGTACGAACCAATGAATTTCTTCTAATTTCATCTTTCAACAATTGCTCAGCTCTTGGGCTCAACCCGCGCTGCAATGTTGTGATTCCTATAATATCTCCATTCTCATCGCACTCAATCTCAAATTCAATCCGGCCATCTTCGTTATCTGGTAGCGTTGGAATTCTAGGATTATCGGCCCAAGCCCAACCTGACATACTAAGACCGAAGCCCTTATCGCCATTAGCACCACCACCCTGTTGCCCATAAAGTGCTTTAGCATCCAGTTTTCCTTCGGGGTTTCCTTTATCACCTTGCTTGCCTTTATCATCACCCTGGCTTGTGGTGGGGTCACCCTTTTTAGCATCAGTACCTTTTTCTTCGGTAACTTTTACTTCCTTCTTCTCTTCTTTCTTTACTTCTTCCTTAGGTGTAACTTTTGGCTTTGTCTCAACAACTTTTTCTTTAACTACTTCCTTGGGTTGCTCCTTCTTTTCTTCTTTTACAACAACCGGACTTTCAATTTTTGAAACAACTGGCTCGATAGCCTTTTCAGTTACAGTTTCTTCTTTTACAATTTCCTCAGGCTGTGTAGTTTCTACTTTCTCTTCTTCTTGTGGAGCATTGTCTTGGTCTGGCGTGCCGGGCGATTTTTCAGGTTGCACTTCACCGCCACCTTGCGTGTCCATTCCAAAGTTCAGTTCAATACCATATTCTGGCAATGGCGGATTTGGTGCACGCCATGCCATCATTAAGAAAAAAGCAATCAGCAACAGCGCATGAATACCAACCGAGGTTATCATGGCAATGCGTTTATTCTTACGTTCCTGTTGCTCGCTCATAACTACTTGGGTTTAGTTGCTATGGAAACTTTTGCCTCTAACTTAGTAGCAATGCCCGCTACAAAAACCATTTCGCGTGTGGGCACGCTTTCATCAATATGCAATACCACCACACCTTTTGGTCCAGCTAATTTGCTTTTAAGTTCGCCTTCTAACGTAGATTTGGTCACTCGCTTTTCGTTAACAAAAAACTGCAAGTCTTTGGTTACCGTTACCGATACTTTTTGAACTTCAATGGTACTGGCAACACTAGTCGGTAAATTAACAGGCAAACCGGATGGCGTTACAAACGAGGAGGTAAGCATGAAGAAAATCAACAACAGAAAGATTAAGTCTGTCATGGAGGCCATGCTAAAAGCTGCATCTACTTTATTTCTAGCTTGCAGATTCATACTTACCGAGGTTCTTGTAACAAGTCAATAAACTCAATAGAAGAATATTCCATTTTGTGTACAACCTTCGAAACCCGCGTAACCAGAAAGTTGTAACCGAGGTAGGCAATGATACCCACAATCAAGCCAGCCACTGTCGTGATCATGGCCGTATAGATTCCATCAGCAAGAAGTTTAGGACTAACAGAACCTTCTTCTTGCGCAATTGCGATGAAAGCACTCACCATACCGATAACGGTTCCTAAGAATCCAATCATAGGTGCCGCTCCAGCAATTGTTGCCAACACGGAAAGATTCTTTTCTAATCGGAATACTTCAATCTTACCAACATTCTCAATAGAGGCTTCAATATTTTTGAGCGGGCTGCCTATTCGTGAAACACCTTTCTCAATCATACGCGCTACCGGGCTATCGTATTGGGCACAAAGAATCTTAGCTCCATTTATATCACCTTTTTGAACCAACTCTTTAATTTTTGACATGAAGGAGTCGGGACTAACGTTGGCCTTGTTAACAGTGCGCAAGCGCTCTACAAAAATGTAGATAGCAATGATCGAACAAATAACAAGCGGCACCATGAGCGGGCCACCAGCCATCGCAAGATCAATGAACGAGATGGTTTGGTCTGGAATGGGTTCCGTTCCAGTTACAATTTGTGCAAGCATCATAGTACTTTATAATTCAAGATTCAACATTCAGATTTAAGTTCTCAATATTGATTCGGATTTGTTATCACAATAATCTATTGTTAATTAACTTTTTAACTTCCGATAGCTATCGGGATGTCAATTTTTCTACTAATATCTAATCACCCAAGCCCCTTCACCAAATTCTGGTTTAGAAGAATCGGCACTGGTTTGAGCAAGTGCATACGTATCAAAATCACCAAGGGTTAATCGATAAAATTTCCATTTCCCGAAAGGCGGTATAATACGAGTACTTATACCTTTTGCGCTTAGCTTTTTGGCATAATCCATTGTTAGGTCACCATCCACAGCACTTGCTACTACAACGTAATAACGTCTGGTTGGACTGCTTAGTGTCTCAATTGTGCCAATGGCAGGTTTAACTGCTATGGCCGCTTCTGCATCGCGCTTGCGCTGCTCTTCAGCTGCTCGTTCTGAAGCCTCGCGATCTGTCTTTTCTTTAGCAGCCTTAGCATCTGCTATTCGTTTCTTTTCGGCTAGCTCTTTTTTTGCCTTCTCTGCCGCTTGTGGTTTATATACGTACTCCCAAACCAAATAACCTGCTACAAGTAACACAAGGCCAATAACAATCGAGATTATTAAAGGGGCATTGGATTTTGGTTCCTCTGTTGGTGTGTAGGAATACGATTCGCGCACAGTCTCTTCTGACTTGTAAGCAGTCTCTTCTACTTTAAGCTCTTCTTTTTCAAGAGGTTTGTATTCAATATCTGGTAATCCGAAACTGTCTTCACTGCTGTTTCCATCGTTAAGATTTTCGTTTGCCTGATCGTCTTTTCGCTTTGCCATAGGTTTGGTATTTATCTGGGTATTAAAACAAAATTAACGCAATTTCTTCAAAATAAGCTATTTTCAAAAAACCCAAGTAATTCCACCCAACACTTGCAACCCCCGCACCGGGTAATTGAGATAAAGTTGATAGTTGTTATTCAACAGATTACTTCCTTTCACAAAAATTGAGAACTGTTTTGAGAGGAAGTAACTGGCTTTCAAATTCAAATCGACAGCCGGATCAAGTGTGACTGTTGTATTATTATCCACATTAAGTGCTTTGGCCCCACCCTGCACGATAAAGTCTGTATTAAATTGAAGTTTTGAATAGATATTATAAAACGCACCAACGCTTACGCGATAGGTTGGTCGGTGCCAAGCCTCAGCTACCTTATCAGTTGAATACGTAAACGCATCAGCCCGCAACATCACTCTTGCAATTTCGGCATGGCTAAAACTTAACTCACCAAACAAGTTCGACCGCTTCGTATTACCTTCATCAAATACCGTAATGAATTTTGATCGATCAGTCGGGTCATTTTGATAAAAGTATAAATCTTTAAGATTTGCTACAGCCAAGCCCGCACCGAATGCAAGCTTGTTCCCAAGCTTTCCTTTTAAGCCACCTAAAAATTCTATCGACCGATTTGTATTAAAGATTCCAATATTCGAATTCACCCAGGCATTTTCATGAGCAATAGTGTGAAGCGAAACTTTATCAATATCGCCAGTTAAACCCGCATACATTTCAATTGATTGTGTTAATGGATAAGAAGCTTTTAAATCAGGATAGATATGCAGCGATTTATTCTTACCAATTGTATCATTTTCATACACCACATTGGCACCAATGGTTACTGACAAATCATCGATAGGCGAAAACTGATAGCCACCTTTTACTTTAAAGATATGTCTTGGCTTCGCGTCCACTAAGGCATCCTTACGGGAGATTAAAAAATAATCGGAGCCAATAAGAATTTTGCTCGTTTTAGATACTTCGTAATCACTTCGAAGTCCTAAAGTGACTTCACTTTCTTTCGCATCATAATGATCTCCCAAATAGCTGAATGCTCCATTCAATTTATAATTGAACTTGCCCGATGTTGAGTTTTCAACTTCCCCACCCAGACTTACAATCGAATAACTCTGCTTGATCGCGGCTGATTTTATATCTGTGCCAGGTGTATACCCATAAAAATGAGTGCCAATATTTTCATAATTCAAAAAGCCGCCCGCTGTTGCTACTTTACCAAAAGCCTTTCCAAACAAGCGCAACTGCGTGTTGCCGTTACCGGAATTACTTTTATCAACTGAACCTTGTCCAAAACTCTGGTGAAACAATTTAATCCCGTAAAACTTTTCTTTGTCGCGTTTAGTTGTTGCATAAGCATCTAAAAATGGGGAAACATAGTTACCGAAACCTGCACTAACATAGTTGCCATAGATTTTCTGAATTGGCTCGGCTTTCAATCGCAACGGACGGATAGCTGGATTGAAATCGGGAGTAGTGAAACTCAAATTCTTAAAGTCGTATACAATCTGAGGCTTGATTGGTTCAGCCGGACGTGGAGGCACCTTTTCAAAATTGCGATTTGCTTTTGGAAGATTGATTTGCTTCTCTTTAACAATTTCGATTTCAACCTTCTCAATCTCGCCCTCGTCCCATTTTTCCTGAGCAAAGGAGCTAACAGACATTATCAGCAACCAGCAGATAGCAACAATCTTGGTAACAACAAGACTTGAACAAGAGTTACATGAAGGCGTCAGACCGGTCTGACACTGACGCCTTTGCATATTTCTGATATCTTTATTCATCACCTGATCTTCAATTATTATCTACTGTATCAGCCTTAACCTGATTTGCTTTCTTCAACTCCTCCCCTTCAATCTTCTTCAACTTCTCACGTGCAAGTGTCTTGATCTCATCTAAAGGAAATGCCTCTAATGATTTCAAGGTTCCTTTTGCCTGAAACACATCTCCCATTGCCAAATAATTATCGGATAATAGTAAGAAAGATTTGCCAACCCATTGTGGGTAGGCAGCAAAGTCGGTGTTCAGACTAACCAAGGTCTCATAGCATTGCTTGTGTTCCTTTGTAAGAAATTTGATTTCGCCCAGAAGATATTTTGCTTCGGCACCGTATTCATCTTGCGCTGAGTTTAGTGTGTTCAAAAATTCATCCTGAGCCGATTCATAATCACCGCGCGCCATGGCAGATTTACCAAGATAGAGGGAAGCTTTGTTTTGCGCTCCTGCATTTACATTTCCTCGCTCAAGTATTGTGTGTGCATATAGATCAGCAGAATCATATTGAGCCAACAAATAATGGGACTCCATTAAGCCTGCCCAAGCGCTGTATTCTTCTTTCTTATTCGAAGCTAGTCTTTCCAACTGACGAAAGTATGGAACCGCTCTGGCGTAATGACCTTGCTTGAATTCTAATTCTGCAATCCGACCAATTACCTTATTCGCAAACAAAAAGTTTTTATCCTTTTCAATATCTCCGTAGATGCCCAGCGCCCTATTGTAATCTTTTAAACGGTAGTACGATTCAGCTTGATAATACTTGGCCTCCGAAACTCTTGGGCTTTCCGGGTATGATGAAATATAGCTAGCAAGAGTTGCAATTGATTTTTGATAATTCTGATTGAAGTATGAATTTTTACCCGATTCAAATTCTACAGACTCAATTCCTTTTGCATCCGGGTTTGCCGTTTTAAATCCGGCCAGGTATTTATCAAATTCGCCAGCGCGGCCAGCTAACGTCAAAGCCTCTTGTAAAGGAATTAAAACATCATTACTAGCTGGGTGATTAGAGAAATTCTCCAAAACAGAAATGTAATCTTGCGCGGTCTTATTGTATTCTTTCAAGTTATAATAAGATGCTGCTCTTCTGGTATAAGCATAAGGTGTGAATCTTGAGGTCGATTTTGTTTTAATCAAATTGGAATAGCCTACTACTGCAGCTGCATAATTACCTTGTTCAAAATCCATTTGCGCCCGCTGAAACAAGGCCTCGTCAATAAATCGGGATTGAGGATAATTCTTCAGGATCGTTTCAAACTCTGCATTGGCTTCGTCATACTTGCTCAACGAACCTAAAATGTTACCAGCCTGCAAATGGGCATAGTCTGCATCTGGGGATTTCATTTGCACAGCCTTTCTGTAGTTGACGATTGCTTCGGGATTTGATTTAGTAACATAATAGCAATCGGCCAATCGTAAAATACCATCTACTAAATTAGGTTGAGTTTGAGGCGATTTGTTAACAAATTCCTTAAAGCTAAACAGAGCCCGATCATATTGCTGTAAATTGAAATAGGCATAGCCCAATCCATATCTGGCCTTCATTAAAACATCTTGATTACTATAACCACTAATCGCAATTATCCTTAGATAGTTTTCGGTTGCTTGCTCATACTTCTTACCAATGGAGTATGCTTCGCCACACCACAAGTTTGCCTCGGCAACATATTCAGGGTCAATTGGAAACTGAAGCGACTTCTCAAAAAACTGAACGGCTGATTGATAATCCCCTTTATTAAATAGCTCGATACCTTTCAATAAAGTTGCTTTTTGAAATGCACGCTCCACAGCAGGACTGCGCTTAGGCATCGCCTCAATGTATTCGATCGCTTTATTATAGTTCGATGCATTTACATACGCTTGAGAAAGTAATTCTCGGATTTCATCAGCATGAACACTTTTTGGAAATGCAACCAACATCTTTTCGAATTCTGTAATTGCCTGGTCAGGTCTGCCAAGGTCGTAAGCTACTTTAGCGAACTGATAAGTGCTCTCCTCTACTAACTTTTGATCGGGTAGAAATTTACGTGCGATGTCAAAGGAGGTCAAAGCCATGGGCTTTTGATTTTGCTTAAGGTAAAGTGAGCCCAAATAGTAGGCCGAGTAAAATCCAACAGAATCAGAATCAACAAATGATAATTTGAGATACTTTAATGCATCAGCATCTTCGCCCAACGTGTAAGCCACGTAGCCCGCTCTGAGCAAAACTCCTTTATCTGCTTTGTCTTCGCGACCGCTCAAATACTCTTTGTAGCCAGTAAGCGCATTTTTCAAGTCATTCTTTTTGTAATACGCTTCCGCAGAAAGCAACGCGATTTCTTCCTTGTTAGTGAGCCCGCCAATAGAACTTACCTTAGCGGCATAAGCTATCAACTCTTCATAGTTCTTTTGGCGATAGTAAACATTCGCAAGCAGGTAAGGAACTATTTTAGAATAGGCTTCATTCTGCTCGGCACGTTTTAGATCTGTTAATGCATTCGCATAATCGCCTTGACTATATTCGATAAACCCTGCATAATAGCTTGAGGCGGGACCGTACTCCCCTCCTATTGCTTTGTTAAAGTTAAATTGTTCAAGCGCCTCCTTCAACGATTTCTGACTGAACAAACTATAGCCCCAACGAAATCGACCAACACGTTGTTGTTCCTGACTAAGACTTGAGAAAGTAACTCTTGAATAGTTAAGGGCAGCCTTTTTGTAATTCTTTTCATTGTAATAAAAATTGCCTAGGTCATAGTTAGCAGTCATCGTTTTAGGGTGCCCGGGATTTTTAGCAATAAAATCCGCAATCTGCTTTTCAGAATCTGCGTGATACAAATTCAACGCACAAAAAGCTTTATAATATTCTGCATCGGCACGCTTAGCATCCGAAGGTGTTGATAATGCTAAGTACTCTGAAAACACTTCGCGTGCAGCACCATATTGATTGTGACCTACTAAATCCAAACCTGAATCAAATAGTCTTTCCGACTGCTGTTGAGAAAGCAAGTTTTGAGAGTATGAACAGAATGAAATAAAGCAAAAGGATACAAGTACAAGGATACTCTTCATCAAAGATTTTTTCGTAAAACTGACAAAGTCAAAAAATATTGCAGTACTAAGTTTAAAAAATATTGCCCATGCAGCAGTTAAAAAATTGGATTGCATGGACTCAAAACTACTAATTGTTACGGACAACTTCATCATTTCGTTACAGGAATCATGATGCCGTAACAAGAATTATTCCATAAACATGAGGAAGAAAAATTTTAAGAGGCACTACATCATCAAACGAAATACAAGCTCTTTAAGTATCTGTCCTTCGCCTTCACTACCCGAATCAACACCCTTAAGTTTTAAGTCGGCCTGCTTAAGAAGAGAGATGCCATTAATGACTTTAGGTAGCGAATAATTACTCAAAGCAGTACTATAATCTCGCACAACATACGGACTGATTTTTAGTGCGTTAGCTATTCCTTTCTCACTTCTATCAGAACTTGAATGAGCGATTAATAACTTACTAAAGAATGAATACAGAAATGCAACTAAAAGAATAACCGGATTCTTCTTAGTATTGCTATCGAAGTAGTTAACAATCTTAGAAACCTGAAGTAAGTCTTTGCGGATTAGCGCTTTTTGCAGTTCGAAAATATTGTACTCCTTGCTAATGCCCACTTGAGCCATCACTTTCTCCGCTGTAATTACGTCCTTGGCTTGCATCCCGATAAGGACTTTATCGACCTCGTTCGCCATTCTGTTTAAGTCCGTCCCAACATACTCCGCAAGCACACGCACAGCAGCATCTTCAATTTTATAACCCTTACTAGTGGTGTATGCCAAAATAAATTCACCCAGTTGGTTGTCAAAAGGTTTCTTGAAAGTTGCTGAAATGGCCAGCTTATCAATCTTTTTACCAAGCTCGCGCCTTTTATCAAATGGCTTATGCTTATGACAAAGAACCAACACGGTTGAATCCAACGGACGCACCAAGTAGTCCAACAAAAGTTTGGCACCAATTTCCTTTTGCAAGTCTTGAATTTCCTGAGCTTCTTTTACTATTACAACCTGCCGCTCGGCCATCATAGGAAATCGCTTTGCATGGGTAAGTAATGTGGCCACGGTAACATCCTTACCATATACTATTACTTGATTAAATCCTTTCTCACTATCAGTTAAAGCATTATCCTCTATATAATTGGAAATCAAATCTATATAGTACGTTTCTTCACCTTGTAAAACATAGACTGGGTCGTACTTACCCGACTTGATCCGATCCATTATTTTCTTCGCTGCTGCATCCATTATCCGCTTCTTTTATTTGACAAATTGAAGGCCGTTACCGCTCCTACCAAAGCTCCTGCTAAATGAGCTTCCCAGGAGATTCTAGGATCGGCTGGTAGTACACCTGCAATAAAAATTCCACCATAAATAATGAGAACAAATGCAGACACAGCAAGTGAAACAAAATCTTGTTTTAAAAATCCATAGCAAATTAAAAACGCTGCTAAGCCATAAATAAGCCCACTTGCACCAACATGGTAACTGAGTCTCGGGCTCAACAGCCAAACGAGTATGCTGGTAATAAAATAACACCGGTAGAATACGATGTTGCCAATGCGTTCGTAAAAGAAATAAAGTATAGTGCCCAAAAACAAAAGTGGAAAGGTATTAGAAAGCAGGTGCATGTAGTTGCCATGAATCATGGGGGCAGTAAAGATTCCTATCAATCCTTCCCAGGTTCGGGGTTTAATACCCAGATATCCAAGATCAACCCCATAATAGAACTCTACACTAAAGGCAAGCCACATTATGAATACGAGCCGGAAGGGAACAACTGAACTTCCAAAAAAGCGACTTTCTTTTGAGGACATTTAGTTACTTGCAATTGGATCCTTCACCATAGATAACTGCAGATATTGAGCTTCCTCAGCTCCTACCTTATTTAAACCAAGCAATCCACCCGATGATTTTGCAATTTCTGTTGCAATCTCACGAAGGCTTCCATAAAATTCAACAACAAAATTTTTATCTATTTTATTAAATATGGAATTTAGCTTGGCTAATTCTTCAACTAATAATGGCGAGCGCTCTTCCACACTTACTGGAAAACCTTGAATTACAATTTTTAGTTTATCTTCAAAGTCCTCTCCCAGTTCTCTGTAAAAAGAAAGTAAATGTGATTTGCTCCGTTTCTGCTTCCTTTCGGTCAAGGCAATTGCGCCTTTGATTTCCTTGTTATCTATATGATCGTCTGCACCCGCAATCAGAATGCAAACTAAGATTGGTGCCTTATACATTAGCTCAATTTCTGATTGAGATAGTTTATCAAACTCTGGGATCATAATTAGTACTTAAAAGTAAATTTCTTCAACCAACCGGAATTAGTGTAAAATTGGAATATTTTAGTCAAATTGAGGCAATAAATTCACACAAGTATTAACAAAATAACTACGAATGTACGAAAAAGACCCAGTGCGGATTTTTGTAGTTGAGGATGACCCAGCTTACTCCAAGTTTTTAGAATATGTTCTTAACTTAAATCCGGATTTTGAGCCTGAGTTTTTTAGTACCGGAAAGGCTTGTATCGACAATCTACACAAGAAGCCCTCCATCATTACGCTCGACTATTCGTTACCTGATATGGAGGGCGAAAAGGTACTCAAATCAATTCGCGAGTTTGATTCCGACATCAGTGTAATCATTATTTCGGCTCAGGAAAAGATTGGCACTGCCGTGGAACTGCTTAAAGCCGGAGCCTTTGACTACATAATCAAAGATGAGGAAGCAAAGGATCGTATTCTTAATTCAATTAAAAATGCCCGCAACAAAACTTCTTTAATTCGTGAGATCGACCACTTGAAGCATGAGATAACTACAAAGTATGAATTTGAAAAAAGTATTATCGGATCTAGCATAGCATTAAAAAAAGTATTTGATCTTATTGAGAAGGCGGTGAAAACCCAAATAACTGTTTCCGTAACAGGCGAAACCGGAACCGGAAAAGAGTTAATTGCTAAAGCCATTCATTACAATTCAAGCAGAAAAAATAAATCATTGGTTGCTGTAAATGTTGCGGCTATTCCAAAAGAACTTATTGATAGCGAATTGTTTGGTCATGAAAAGGGAGCTTTTACTGGGGCTGCAAGTCGGAGAATTGGAAAGTTTGAAGAAGCAGAAGGCGGCACCATTTTTCTCGATGAAATCGGGGAAATGGACTTAAGTCTGCAATCAAAATTATTGCGAGTACTTCAGGAAAAGGAACTAACAAGAATTGGCGGCAATCAGGTGATAAAACTCGATGTGCGAGTGATTGTCGCGACACATCGAAATTTACAAGAGGAAGTGCGCGCTGGTCGCTTTCGCGAAGACTTGTTTTATCGTTTACTCGGTTTACCAATTCACTTACCTTCCTTACGCGAAAGAGGTCAGGATATTCTCCTATTAGCGAAACATTTTTGTGATCAATTTGCCAAGGAGAACAACCTTAAAAAATTAAGCATCAGTGCAGAGGCACAGGAGAAACTAATTCAATATTCATTTCCAGGCAATGTGCGCGAGTTAAAGTCGGTGATTGAACTTGCAGCGGTTATGTCTAGCGAAAATGTTATTCAAGCAAATGACATCACCTTCACTACTCCTATTCGGGATGATGCCATGTTACTAAAAGAAATGACCTTACAAGAATATACGTATCGGATTATTCGCACCTACTTGAATAAGTATGATAACAATGTTCTTGATGTAGCTAAGCGATTGGGTATTGGCAAATCTTCCATTTATCGCTATTTAAAAGAAATGGAAGTAACTGGAATATAAATTTTAAAATGAAGTCACTATCAACTTACGTTCGAAAAGGATCCTTTTATAAATCGGTTGTTGAAGATGGTTCCGATATAATCTTCATAGTCGATTATGATGGCAACATTCTTTATCACAACAACTCCGCCCGCGAAACATTGGGTTACCGACCCTCAAGTCTTGTCGGCAAAAATTTTTACGACTACATACCGGAAGATTTGCTTTCTGACTTTAGAAAGGAATTGAAAAAGAGCACAAAAAAGACATTCAATAAATCGATTGAATTTCAATTTAGATGCCAAGATAAGAGTTATAAATACTTAGAGTTTAATTCTATTAATTTAAAACAAAAGGAAGGCATCAGAGGATTGATTTTGGACTGCAGAGATATAACTCAACGAAAGAAAGATGCTGTAGAACTTTTGCGCGCCCAAAAAGCAAAAGAGCAATTTCTAGCGAACATTAGTCATGAAATCCGAACTCCCATAAATGGGATAGCAGGCATGGCATCACTACTAAGTAAAAACCCTAACAAGGACGAACAACGCACGTATCTTAATGCAATTAAAAGTGCAGCCGATAATCTGAAAGTAATTATCAACGATATTCTTGATCTCGCTTCCATTGAGTCGGGCAAACTTAAGTTTGAGAAAATTGGATTTAATCTTAATGACTTACTTCATTCGTTGATTGATTCCTTTGGCGTACAAGCCTCAGAAAAAAAAATCAAGCTTACATACAATTTACATAAAGATGCTAATAAGATTTTTGTTGGCGACCCAGTTCGTTTAAATCAGATTCTTATTAATTTGATCAGCAATGCAATTAAGTTTACCCATGTTGGTTCTATTCGTATTTCGGTAAACGCTGAAAAGAATAAAAGCGGGTTTCATTTATTAAAGTTTGATATCAATGATACCGGAATTGGAATACCGCATGATAAGCTACAGACAATTTTCGAAAGTTTTAGTCAGGCTGACGCCAGTGTAACCAGAAAATATGGTGGCACCGGTTTAGGATTAACAATTGTAAAGCAATTGGTCGAGCTGCAGGATGGATCTATCAGTGTTCATAGCAAGGAAGGCGAAGGTTCAACATTCACCTTTTCCATTCCTTACAAAACCGGAAAAACTGCAGTTGTTTCCGAAAACCTATTACATAAACCAAAAAGCAATGACCAATTAAAGTATGCCTCTATACTTTTAGTTGAAGATAATGATATTAATCGTTTGTATGCCGGTAGTATTTTAAAGATGTGGGGTTGTCATTATGAAACTGCTGAAAATGGCGTTGTAGCATTGGAAAAAATAAGAGGTCATGATTTTGACCTCATCCTTATGGATATTCAAATGCCTGTAATGGATGGATTTGAAACAACAAAGGCAATTAGACAAGGCGACCAGAAGAAGAAACGGATGCCTATTATTGCTTTAACAGCAAATGCAACTCAACGTGACTTCGAAAAATGCATCGCAGCGGGCATGAATGATTGCATCACCAAACCATTTACTCAAGACGATCTCTTTAAAACGTTAAATAAATATCTGGGGCGTAAACTCAAAATAAAGCAACACCCCGCTTCAACTAAAGTTAGTTCCCTTAACCATGGTTCAGCTGTTGATCTTACTTATTTGAAAACGGTTTCCAACAACAACCAGGAATTTATTCAGGAGATTGTTGCAACATTTTTAGAATCAATGCCGAAATCTATTGAAGATATTAAAACTTATTTGGAGGCAAAGGATTGGGCTCAATTAGGAAAAGTTGTCCACAAGATCAAACCCACTATTACGCTAATGGGCATCCATCAACTGAGAGACAAAATTCTTGAACTTGAGCTTGAAACAAAAGCCGCTGCACCTGACGAAACTATCATTCGAGATTTGTCCAAGAATGTTGTGTTGTATTTAAATCAAGGGATTGAGTTTTTAAAAGTGACCTCTTAATTTCTATTTAATACAATCAGTTTCTTACGAACGATTGCACCTTGCGGGCCTGTCATTACTACAAAGTAAACGGCATTCGACAAGCCTGAAACTTGTACAGTTTTAAGCCCATTCACTGCGTCACTAAAATCTCCCTCTATCACAGTTACTCCGCGTTGGTCAATGATACGCCATTGACTGGAAGGATGCACATCAGCTGGTAATCCAAAATTAAACTCCTGATTAGCTGGATTCGGGAACATCTGAATACTATTTAAGGCCGCCAATGCTGGCGATTCATCTTCGACACCAACAACAGGTGAACCTATTTTAACAGGAGCATCTATGGCAATAGCCTGATAAATTTCTTTCGTATTCTTATCTTGAACGTAACCGATCAATAACAATCCGTTAGGGTTTGAGATTGGCACATCAATCAGCACATCAAACTTTATTTTAATTACTTTCTGACCTTTCACCCAAGCAAGGTTTATCGTTTCTCCATCGCTATTAAATAAGTTCTTACGAAGTACGCGCTTAACACCACTAATATCTTTTTCAACAAGCGCTACATTCATGATTAAGGGTGAAGTAAAATCTTGCGTTGCCTCAATCACCATTTTTACACTGATATGAGTATTATCTATTGACGTTGTATCCTTCAACGTTAACTTGAATGGCGGATCAACTAATGCTCTGCGATCTAACTCAATTTTATTTAACTCACTTGTTACACCTGTAAACTTACCGGGCACTAAAATACCATCCATAATTGTGTATGGTGGTTGTGAAGCACCAAAGTATAAAGCACGTGATGCCGGATCGGTAGGATTATCTTTATTCAATGGATCAGTCCCAAAGAAATTAACATGGTATTGGATGTGTTCAAAATCAGAATATCCCCGGTCAACAAGTTGAGCCTGATAAAGGCCATTCAAATAGTTATCGGCACCGATGCTTGGAGTAAGGGTTGATGTTGTGAAATGCTCAACTAATACTAAACGTTGTTTTTCACCCACATAAACATTATCGAAAGCAAAACCATCAAAAGTAAACTGAGGATCATTAGTTTGATTACTTGCAAACGCTAAACGCAACCGAACTTGATCTCTTTCCAACTTATTAACCATATCAAGATTAAAGCGTGCATTCTTCCAACTACCTTGCTTACCTGTCCAACCATATTGACCAATGAGTTGATTTCCCGGACTTGAGGGAATGCTTTGGCCATTAAACCAATTAATGCCCTCATCTCTATTAATTGCTCCAGCTAACGGACCTACCAATTGCCACAGATTACCACCATCGACTGAGTATTGTAATACAACGCCATCGAGGTTATTCTCAACATCTGAAAAGTAATCCAATGAAATCATTGGCCTTTTCAGACTATTGAGGTCAAAGCATGGGCTGTTTACAGATGAATTCTCATTTGGAAAATAGGTGCCAGTATTCTTGCTTGTCCACCATACATTACTACCATTAATGGAGGTATTAATTGTGCTTCCAGTTGGTGGTCCATGCTGCCAGCTTACAAAAGTATTATCGTCTGGCGTAACTAAATCTTCAATAAACCAGCCGGCTTGGCCGCTTTCAAAGCCTTCGGGCGGATTACTGCCCGAAGCCACAACGGTTACATAGGGTACAATTGTAACGGGTCTCGATTTTGGCAAGCTCAAACATCCTAAATTAGTAATAACCGATAAAGAAGGATTGTATTGACCCACAAGGTTATACTTATGTAGGGGTTCCTTATACGTTCCAATAGTTCGCCCGCTATGTTTACCCGGAGGAATTGCATTAACGCCTGACAGTGTATCCCCATCATTAAAATCCCAATTATACTTTGCAACAGTACTACCACCCAGGTTGGTAACAACAGATGTAAACCTTGTACTATCGTTATTGCAAATGGCAAAAAAATCAAAATCCACTACCGGAATTGATCCAACTACAATTGAAGTAGGATTTACGTAGGTAGCCGCGCATCCTTGCGCAGTAGTTGCGGTAAGGCTTACTGTGAAACTACTTGAATTTCCATAAATCTGTTGAGGGGCATTATAAGTACCCGATGTTCTATTTGAATTTGTTCCAGGAGGAACAGCACCTAAAGGTGGACCCGAAAGGCCGCTAAAGTCACCAAAGTTCCATTGTAGATTACTGATTGTAGTAGGAAAATTTGACAGGTCTATAGATGTGGAACTTGTAAATACGGTAGGGCTGTTAAAACAGCTACCGGATGAAGTAAAAGCAACTACCGGACTTGCTTGCACTTTAACGTTTCTAAGGCGATTGGATTCTACTCCAGCTATGTTCTTATATGTAAACTGAATTTGATACGTGCCGGATGGCAAAGAATTAGTAGGTATAAAGTATTGCGCCCCAGACTGGTTTAATATCAAGCCAGGCGTTAAACTCGAAAACGCTGTTTCGGGTGCTTGTCCAGGATTTCCCCCATCCAATGGAATCAATAAGATGTCTCCTGAATTCGCACAAATCCTGAAGTCACCATCTACGTCAGTAGATGCGCCTTGTACCGCAAAATCTACCACAGTAAGAGAATTGATAATCAGGTTTTGAGTATTAGAATTAGTGCAGCCATTTACATCAGTAAATGAATAAGTTATTTTATTTATGCTGGCAGGTGTTCCGTCATAAATAGTGGCAATGTTTGGAATCAGGTTGGCAAAATCAAAACTTGTTGATGGATTAATGGACGTTCCACTAAGACCCGACCCGGGTGCAATTGTAAAGAGTCCACCGCTTTGAAATGCGTTTAGTTCTAATATAGATCCGTTTTCAGGATGTTGCCCTGATCCTGGAACACCTAAAAAATTTGCATTGGGCAATGGATGTATTGTCAAATTCATTGACTTCGACTCTAACGCACATACACCCGAAGCAGGTATTGTGATTGTCAAAACCCTTGTTGTTGGCGCTGCTATCGCTTTGTCGGCAGCGCTCAAGATATAACGAGGTTGCTCCAGCGTATTGTTATCAAATGTTCCACCCGACCAAACAAAAGCGGCAGGTGAAAGTGTAACGGAACCCTGAATTAATTTGTCGTTCTCATTTGCACAAACTAATAAATCAGGTCCTGCTGAAAATATTGCTTTCGGATTAACGTTCACCAAAATGGTAAAAGAATCGCCCTGACAGGCGCCAGTTTGAGAGGTTGGTGTTACTATATATGTTACTGTTCTATTTACCGCGCTTGTGTTTATCAAGACATCATCAATCATTGATCCCGATTTTAAAGCAGTTGTTTCCCCAGAAACGTCAGGGTTTGGCACGGCTGTCCACGTAAAGTTTGATGCAAGTCCATTACCCGGACTTGTGTTGACATTATTTTGCAAGTCATAGTTTACATTCGACCCGCTACAAATAGCCGGAGCCGCGGTGGATATGCCTACTGGCTCAGGTTTTACGGTTATCGTTATTTGGAAAGGAACACCCAGACAACCATTAGTTCCTGTTGGGGTTACTGTATAAATTACATTTTGATTTGTGCTTGTTCTATTTGTTATGACATCGGTAATAGCCGGACCAGCTGTTGAAACGGTAGTTTCGCCCGTGACTAGTGGATTCGGATTGTCCGTTGCAGCCCACGTAAAAGTGCTTGCTGCTCCATTTCCTAACAAAGCGACATTCAGTATTAGGTTATAACCAATCGGGTCATCGCTACAAACGGTCTTTGAGTCATTTACACCCACCGGCTCACGGTTTACGGTTACAACATAGTTCACACTTATACCAACACACAATGTACCCCCTGGACCAATTGGTGTTACTGTATAGGTTACTGTGCCAAACCCATTACCAACGTTGACCGGGTTATCTACTATCGGGCCGCTGCCACTAGCCGTAACACTCAGGGGGTTAATAGGTCCTAAAATTGAACTAGTCCATGTATAGGTAGAACCCGCAACATCCATAGTAGGTGTAAAGTTTATTGAACCCTGGTTACTGCACCTTGTCACTGTAAGAGGAGTGTTCGTAACTGCGGGCTTCGGATTTACTGTTACTACCACTACTATCGGTGTGCCGCTACAACCATTCGCACTTGGCGTGATGGTATACGTGGCTGCGCCCGCTGAACTTGTTGTTGCAGTTAAGGTCTGATTGATGCTTGTACCAAAACCTGAAGTTGCTCCGCTAACATTGCTCTGAACAACGGTCCAGCTATACGTAGCGCCCACAACTCCATTGCTTGTACTTAAATTTATATTCGAGGTCGCGCCACTGCAAATAGTCTCTGAGGTAGGTGCCGCAACTACATCCGGTAACGGATTAACGGTTACGATAACGGTAAGCGGTGCGCCATTGCAAATGCCAACAGCGGGTGTGATGGTATAGGTAGCCGTGCCTGCTGTAGAGCCAGTCGCTGTTAAGGTTTCATTGATAGTAGCACCTGTTCCAACCAGTACTCCGCTAACTCCTGCATCTACGCGCGTCCAACTATAACTCGCGCCTGCAACGCCATTCGTGGTGCTTAGTGCAATGCTTGTTGTCGCGCCACTGCAAATAGTCTGGCTTGCAGGTAAGGCTACTACATTCGGAACCGGACTTACTGTTACGATAACACTAATCGGTGTGCCGTTACAACCATTCGCACTTGGCGTGATGGTATACGTGGCCGTGCCCGCTGAACTTGTTGTTGCAGTTAAGGTCTGATTGATGCTTGTACCAAAACCTGAAGTTGCTCCGCTAACATTGCTCTGAACAACGGTCCAGCTATACGTAGCGCCCACAACGCCATTGCTTGTACTTAAATTTATATTCGAGGTCGCGCCACTGCAAATAGTCTCTGAGGTAGGTGCCGCAATAACATCCGGTAACGGATTAACGGTTACGATAACGGTAAGCGGTGCGCCATTGCAAA
>Ga0163148_10000210_pt1 | contig 77433 bp, 61 predicted proteins | sample OliLakLV19MP7P2_FD_148606 | JGI IMG/M metagenome (GOLD analysis project Ga0163148, IMG submission 148606) | Freshwater microbial mat bacterial communities from Lake Vanda, McMurdo Dry Valleys, Antarctica- Oligotrophic Lake LV.19.MP7.P2 | ecosystem: Environmental > Aquatic > Freshwater > Lake >...
CGCTAAAACACTCTCCAATAAACTCAACACGCAAAACGGAATATCAAGCGCAATCCAAAAAAGACATGAGCAACGACAAGCGGATATTGACCGATATAAAAACTATTCCTAATTTGACAAAGTAGAATTAGAAAAATGCAATTTTTAGACCCCCAACACGGCTGGGCTTTGAGCGATCAAAAGATATGGAAAACGAGCGACGGAGGGGCGCATTGGGACACTCAATTTTTTGGATTTGGAGGTAACCCTAGCACCACAGCACTCGAAAGGATAAACGACAGTGTAGCAGTAGTAGCAGCGCATTATGAAAACCTTTTTTTGACCAAAAATTAGAGACAAACTTGGGCTGAAATTCAAATGCCGTGGTTTGTCTCGCTCATTGAAGACTTCGAATCTCCGGGAGGAGACACCGTTTATTTTATTGGCTCAAATCAAATTCTCTGGCCCAACAGCACCACTGTTTTTGGGAATACCTATGACCTGCAGCAATGGACCGGCAAAGAGTTTCCAGGGCTTCAATACGCAGAGCAATTGAGCTTCACAAGCGTTAAGGAAGGATGGATGAGCAACAAAAGCAGTGTTTATCACACGATAGACGGAGGCCAATCCTGAGCCCAACAATTGTCCGCGGGCGTCACCGAGATTGGATTTGCGGATTCACTTCACGGCTTGGCGAGCGGGTATTCCGAAATTTGTGGCACTAAAGATGGGGGCATTACTTGGGAAGAACAAGCCTGCGTTCGAGCAGGAGAATTTATGAGGGGGCTTAATGTCTTTGCCCCCAACCATGCGTATATCCTTTTGGAAGACGGCCTTTACGAGTACAAGGATATCCCCGACACCATTAAGCTTTGCGGGACCAGCAAATCCACAGCACCGGACGCCAAGCAAGAGAAACTATTTTCGATCTACCCCAACCCGAGCTCCAATGTGATAAAAATCCAATGGAATGGGCCTGAATCTTCAGAGCTTACCTTCGCATTGTTTAATGCACAGGGCATAGAAATGCTGCGTTGGTCTTTCACCGAAACAGAGCATGTTTCCTTAAGTGAGATTCCGCCGGGTCTTTACTTCCTGCAAGCCGCGTATCCGAAGACGTCAAGATGGATTCGCGCGGTAGAGAAAATGGTTGTTGTGCGATAGGGTATATCCAATAAATGAGTTTTTCGACTTTCATTCTTGATTTCCAGGCTTTTACCTGCCGTAAACAAAAAAAGCCGGCCATTGCTGGTCGGCTCTCTGTCGGGATACCAGGATTCGAACCTGGGACCCCCTGCTCCCAAAGCAGGTGCGCTACCGGGCTGCGCTACATCCCGAAATGGTGATTGGTTAATTGGTGATTGGGATAATGGTGGTGGGTGAAGAAATGTGTCAGCCCAGATAAACTAGTCACCAATCACTATTCAACCAATAAACCAATTCCCAACTGCGGATAGGCCGGGATTCGAACCCGGGGCACAGTTTAACCCGTGCGTCGGTTTAGCAAACCGGTGGTTTTAGCCACTCACCCACCTATCCAAAATGGGCCGCAAAGATATTACGACCTACCCCGTTTGACAAAGCTCGTTGAAACATTTTTCCAATTTCTTTTCAAACTAAAGGGAACGCGGCTAACGCCCAAAGGCTCAGCCGCGTTCCCGTTGTTTCATTTTTGTTCAAAAATGCGCTTGCTTGCCTTTCAAGCCACATCTTTTACCAGCCGCAGGTGGGAAATCTTCAACGCTGTATCACAAAACGCCCCGTATGCTTTTCTCCTCCCTCGGTCAAAACCTCCAGAAAATAAAGCCCACTGGGCAATTCACGCCGCAAATCAAGTGCTTGGGCATCCTCAATCGCCGTTATTTCAAGCTGTTGAACACGCTGTCCACGACTGTCCAGCACTTGAACAGTTAGTCGCTGACCCTGCCAAGGCGAGAAGTCAGCAAAAAGTTCGTCGCTTGTCGGATTCGGGAAAAGGAAGAGTTCGGCAATTGATCCAGGTTCAAAGATAGCCTCCACGTCGCGTTCATTGCTTGGGCGTGTGTTAGCAACGGTGACTCCAATTGGGCAATAAAAAGTATTGAGGTGTGCGGCTAGATATAGGGATGGTGCAAGCCGCGAAACTACATGGATGTAAGTGACATTGGCCTGTGCGGGCAGCGTGTACTTGAAAATATCAGACTCGCCATTGTTGATGCTGTCCGAAATGGACGAGTATCTAATCGAGTACTGCGGAGAAAAGTTTGGATTGCGGACCACATAAGTATTGCCCGATGGGGCGGCGTAAGTAGAAAAGTTGGCCGGTTCTATTGCGATAAGTCCGTCGGGAACTTGAATGGCCGTGTAAATCAACTTGTTCGTGCAGTTGTTTGTCACGCGGACACGGTAGGTGCGGTTTTTGCCCATGTCCTCCGTGATGGTCATGAGTTCGTATTTTATACAACTTATCACTTTTGTGTCGCAGGGATCGTCCACTCCGACGGTTATGTTGAAACAGCAAGTGGCCGATTGACCGCAACTGTCTTTGGCCGCGAAACAGACCGATGTTATGCCTGCCGGGAAGTTGCTGCCAGACGACAAACCACTCGTCATGTTCAATTCGATGCCCGGGCAGTGGCAATCGCTTGTTGCACTCGGCTGGTTGTAGTTCACCACTGCTCCGCCGCTGCCGCCAGGTTGATTAATGGTTATGGCGCTGGGACAAGTGATGACGACATTGGATGGCGCGGGTGTGCTGAACTGCAAGGTATAGGTCACAATGGTGTCGCATCCGATTGTTGCGGCAATGGTATCAATCACTGTTCCCGATAGGCTGTACACCTGACCGCCAATCGTCACCGATTCGCCGGGACAGAACGAGATCGTTTCTGAACGGGTGGGCAGTGGCAACAGCGTGAGCGTATAGGTCACAATGGTGTCGCATCCGATTGTTGCGGCAATGGTATCAATCACCGCTCCCGATTGGCTGTACACCTGACCGCCAATCGTCACCGATTCGCCGGGACAAAGGGAGATGTCTTCAGAACGGGTCTGGAATAAAACCGAAGTAACGGTATAGGTCACGATGGTGTCGCATGCTCCATTGGCTCCATCCAGGGAAAGAATAAATGTGCCTGGATGGTCAATTATTTGCCCACCTATAATGACAAAGTCGCCAGGACAGAGCGCAATCGCCACGGATTGCATGGGTAGCGGGAGCACCTCAATGGTATAGGTTCGCAAGGTGTCGCAACCGCCTGTACCGGGAATTTCTATTGAAAAAGTAGTGTCTTGTGTGTACACCACGCTGTCAATGGTCACCGATTCACCGAAACAAAACTGGATGTCAATAGAATCATGCACAAAAACCTCGCACTGATTTTCCACCAGCAAATTGGTTTGTGTGGGCACTAGGACAATCGCGGAAGTTTGCTCGTTGACAGGCAATTCTTGCAAGATCACCGTAAAGTTTGACGGGTTTGCAACATTGCTGGTTTCCACCAAGACTGGTTTTATCAAATCGCAGTCGCCATCTACGGTGCAGTCAAGGGTAGTTTTAGCCAAAAGCATTTGGCTGTCGCCGGGGCCTTCCGTTGAAGCGATGAAAAATAGATTGTCCCCATTCACCAAAATTTGTGATTGGAATGAAGACACTGAAGGTACAAAATCGTCGAAGCCAGAGTCTACCTTTTTAGACCATTGCAATGCGCCCTCTTTGTCCGTTTTGATCAGGTACAGGTCATTGGACACATCCCTGTCGTGCGCATAAAGAATGAAGCCATCAGGGACGCTTACGACTTCGTCCGCCACCTCGACAAAAGCTTCTGGAACATTGAATCTTTTTATCCAAACCAAATTTCCGTCAAGGTCGGTTTTTTGAAGAAAAATTTCACCGTTGATCAAATTGCCGTCCAATTCACTCCCATAACCTACTGAGATGATATGGTTGTCTTCAATCAATAAATCCATGCCGTACAGGCGAGCGGACAAGTTAGGCGGGACGTGGCTCAGGCGCGACCATTCTAGGTTGCCTGTTCCCAAATCAACACGCGAAAGCGCATGGCGCATATCAAAAAAACCCTGGCCATTTGTGTAGCGGCCCACGCCATAGAGTTTTCCGTTGTGAATCGTTGTGCTATTGAAATTATCTCCGTCACCGAGGTTGAGTTTTTTTGTCAAGGGGCTGCCCATGACAATCGTGCCATCGGGACGGGTTATTTCCAGCATTCGAATGTCGTCCTCCGTTTCGCGCGGATTGTCGTAAATCAGATAGTTGCCATTTGGCAATTCTACAAGCCCATATACGTACGTTGATTCCAAGCCATAGGTGTTTAGCCATTGCATATTGTTTGTGGCGGTATTGTAACGAAACACAAAACCCGAAACGCCGGGCACCAGATTGCCGCTTTGCCCACAACCCACAAGCATTCCTTCGGAATCTATGATGAGTTCTGAAATTCTGTTGGTTGCGCCAGCTATCACGTCAAATGTACGCATCCACAACACGGTGCCCGTTGGGGTCATTTTGATGATCGCTGCGCTGTCTTGCTTCGACCCTGTGATGTAGAGGTTGCCATCTTCGCTGTCGTACACGGCGTAGCCGCGCACTTGCTCGCCAATTTGGCCGATGGTTTTGATAAACGTTCCGGCATCGCAGTTTACACTGTTACAATTAATAACAGATGCGGTGCCGGAATCCGAGATATTTCTGCCACAACCATCAGAAACCGTCAATGCGTAATTGCCCGAATTGGTCAGTAGGATGCTGCTTGTCGTTTCTCCTGTGCTCCATAAATACGTGATGGGCAGCACACCGCCTGACAAGGAGGGGTTTAGCGTGATAGATTCCCCTTCACAAATGGTCTGGTTGCCAAGCAAATCAAGCCCAAAAGACGGAAGGTCGTTTATCAAAAATTCCACCGTACTCTGCGAACAAGAGCAGGAGTTTGATAACGAAAGCAGGATGTTTTCCTGCCCTTCTGAAATGGGATCGGGGAGGACAGTGATTGGCACAAGTATTTCCGACTGACCAGCCGGGATAACCACCGTGGTGTTGATCGGAACATAGTCCACACCAGGTGTTGCCGAGCCTCCCACCGTGAAACTGATGGGCTGCGGCAGGTTAATATTGCTGCCACCGCTGCGTTTGAAACGAATGCTCCCTGCGTCACAACTTTCGTAGGACGAGTTGGAGCCGCCCGGATATGCTGGAGAAGCCAGGACGGTACCGCCTGCATCAAATGAATTGGCGCGAAAGAATACCGCTGAATCCCAGACACCGTCGCCGACATCGGCGATTTTGAGCTTAATGTGATAGGTCTGACAGGGAACTACGTCGGCAACAGCAATCAATTTTTTGGTGAAGCCATCGTATTGCAGCTCTAAAACTGCAGGCCCAAAGGCGGGTTGAATGTTGCAGTTTTCTCCAAGGAGTGATGTGTTGTGCGTATAAAGGCCACTGTTTACCAGATGATTTACGGTATTAATGGAAACCGGTGTATTGGTACTGGGGATGAGTGCAATATTTTTCGTCCCTGAGATGCCTGGGCCGGAAATGAAAAAGCCGAACACGTCATTAAACTGTGTATTCACGTACTCGCAATATTCTTCCGAAGCAAACACAAATTCGAAAATCACTTGATTTTCCGTAGGCACAAAGTCAAATTCTATATTGGCCATATCAAAAAGGGTACTCGTTGCCAGCGTTGCCAAGTCCGCATCGGGAGTGCCATTTCCATATCCAGCACTCGCTCCGTCCAAGATGTTGGGGCCAGGCGCTACAATGATGCCGCCGGTAGCCATGATTAGTCCGTTGCTAAATCCGATGTTTGAGCTCCCGTTGGAAAAGGTGCCAATTTGTTCTCCTTGACCAGAATAGCTCACGTTGCTGATTTGAAAACAGCCGCCGCCCACCAGCACATCCTTCACCAATTCTTCTGCACTAAAGCCGCCTTGAACCTGCAAAACTGCTTGATCGGCTTGGGCGCCAACATTCTGTAGCCAGGATTTGGCTTCAGGGCAGGACTCGCATTTGATAGAAAGATACATAGGAACCTCCTCGCCTTGCTCGGTGCTGCTTGTCTTAAACTGAATCTCAACACAAGTGCCGGGGGCAGCAAAACTCACGGCATTTTTCTTTTCCCTTACAAATGCAAAGCTGCTCGTGCCTTTTGACAGGGCAGGCGCGGGTGCGATTTCAAAATCAGCAGTTTGGCCATAAGCCATGGGTACGGCAATCAGTTTGTACGAATTGCCCAGTTCCAGACCACAAATTTGTATGGTCGAGGTGCCTTTTGGCAACGTGAGCGGCGCGCGCATGGTCGCACCCGAGAATTGCACTACAGGAAACTGCTGCGCAAAAATCGAGTTTGAAAACGTCAGGAAAAGAAGCGTGAAAAAGAGATGGGGGAGAAAGGACAGTATTCTCATAAGCCTGTAAGAATTGGTAATTGATTTTGGACAAAAAAAGGGGGAAATTCCTGGCAATCAGTCGGTTTCCCCTTCTAAAAAAAACCGCACAAATTGGGCAAGAAAATCCCCGCCCGAATGTAGGGCGATTGTGTCGGATGGCAGTTGTGCTTGGCGGGGTTTATTCCAAAAAATGTCGCAAGCGTGGCAGTCGAAGCCGGATTGACATTGCCTCGATGCCGGGTGCAAAGGTGGTGGAAAGGGATTCGGAGTGCCAAGCACATTTTTGGGCATTGCTTCCAAGGTTGGTGTTACTCGTCAGACGACTTTGAGTCGTCAGACGAGATCGTCGCGGTCAGACGACTCAAAGTCGTCTGACCGCTAAGGCAGAAACCCCGTCTGACCGCTAGTGCAGAAACCCCCTCAACGCTGCACCACCAACGAGCCATACTGCATCGTTTTTTCGCCCACAAAAATAACCTGATAAAGCCCCTGCGGAAGCCCTTCGACTGAAAACGTTGCGCTTGCACTTTCAACCGATTTGCGCAGGACAACGCGGCCTGTGGCATCTTGCAAAATAAGTTCGCCAGCTCGCTCGCCTGTTTCGGCGCGGACGATATTGCTCGCAGGGTTGGGGAAAAGCAGGAGCGATTGGTTTTGGCCGGGTACTTCTTTTACCCGCACCAAACCAGCCAGTGTTTCGGTAGTATTGGTGGTTATCGGAGCGTTGAAATCAAAGAAAATATGAGCGGTATTGCGCAAAGGGGTGCCTAATGGCAGGTTTTGGCGCGGCCGAATGCTGTATTTCACAAATCCGTGGCTGCCCGGCTCATCGGTCGTGACTGGAGGCAGTTGGATATTGTTGAAAAAGAATTCCACTTCCCCCTGGCCGCGCAAATCCCAACTGCAGGGATGTGAAGCGGATATATACTGAAAACTGGCAGGCTCAAAAGTTTGCTGTAAAGTATCGGTGATCCGGACGAAGGTAGCAGGGTAATTTCCTGTGTTTTGAAAACGGATGGTATAAGTAACTGGCTCGTTGTTAGCGAGTTGTACAGGGTTTAGGAAGCCAGAAGGCTCCGCTTGTTTGTCGTTGGGATCGAAAGAGCCGACCACTATTTCGCAGCGCTCATGTATGTTGTCGTTTGGCGCTAATTCTCCGATGAGCGGGGTGATTGTTGCTGTAGCACAGACTTCAGTGGCAAGTGGCACGGAGATCGGAACCTTGAATTGAAGCAAAATGATGCCATTGGATAAGGGGGCCACATTGCCTAAGTTCCAGCTGAGTGATCCTCCAGACTGAGTAGTTGGGGGAATTGAGGTCGAGAGCAGATCAAGCAGGTTGTCTGGGTAGGAAAGCGTCAGTACAATATTCGAAGCGGGAATTGGGACATTGTTGCGCCAGCTAAGCAGATAATTGGTTTCAAAGCCGGGTCGTAGTACAGATGCGTTGGTGAGGTCAACGGAGAGGTCTTGTGCATTGGGGTCGAAATGGACAGCGAAGTCGGCTCCTGAGCTCGGTACAGCAACCGATTGGCTGGCTGGTGTGAGTATCCAATATGGCTTTGTAGGATTTACCTTGATCTCTTCTTGCGTGAGGTTGGAGAGCAAGTTGTAGGTCCCATCAGGCCTTGTGTTGATGTAGGCGTTGGTTATCAGGGATTGTGCCACGACATTTGGGAAGCCTGGCTCGCCAAGGTCATATTGAGCGTTGCCGTTCTGGTCGAAAAAAACCAAGCCCATTACAGGCTTCATCCCAAGTTCGCTGAGCGAGCGCTTCCAGATGCCATTTCCCTCGGTTGCTGCCCAAAGATAATCTTCATGCACCTCCATATCAGTGATGTTTTGGGCTTCTAAGTCCTCGTTCCAAGCAAGCCAATCAGTACCGTTGTTTTGTGAAAGGAAGACACCCTTGGCATTGGCGCCCACTAAATAATTGCCGATATAAAGGAGGTCGCTAAAAGGAGCATCTCCTATAGGCAAGCCTGCAGTGGCAAGGTTAAAGTAGGTCCATGTTTGACCTGCATCCTTGGAATACAGCATTTTATTGGAATAATGTAAGGACGAAATGGAGATTACGTTGCCCCTGACCAATAGTTGAATATTGAAAATTCCGCCAATTGAATCAATTGATACTGGTATCCCGTGTTGAACCCATTGGTTGCCCACATCGTCAGAGCGGTATAGGCTGCCGTTGGCACATAGCGCATAGATTTTCCCTTGGTCAATATCTGCTGCGTAAGTTGATGAAGGAGGTTGTTGGGTTAAAGTGAATGCCAGCCCATGATTTTGAGAGGCAAAAAATTCGTAATCATAACTGTTGTCGACGACCGCAGCGATCTTGTCGCCAATGGTTTCGAAGCGGGTGCACCGTCCATCCCACCAGCTACCACTCATGGATGACTCAAGCCAAGTCGTTCCATTATCGAGAGAAACCCTCAGCTCATATCCAGTTGCGATTATCCAATTTCCGTCAGACACTGTAAAGTCAGTAATCCCACCATAGTTACTTGCCGGGAAATCTATTGGTAGATCAGTCCAGTTCAGCCCGTCCGGGGCAAGTTGGTAAAGGCCGCCTTGGCCAGGAACATAGAGCGTACTGCCAGATGGTCGCAGTTTGCCGGCAGAGGCCGTTATGCCTTGTGCGCTTGGAGACCAGGAAGCACCTTCGTCAGTGCTGCGCAATATGCTGTTTGGGACATTGTAAATTCCACCAATCACCAAATCCGTTCCAACTGCAATGCCCTTCGACGCCGGATAGTAGTACTCAGTCGAGAAAGAAATAGTATCCCATGTTTGCCCCAAATTGGGCGATTTCAAATATTTGTTCCCTTTCAAACCGTAAATGCTGCCATTGAGCCAGATGAATTCGGAAAACTGGTCAAACGCAACCCCTGGGTACTGTTGCCAAGTTTGGCCGTAGTCGCTGGAGGCATAGCAGCCGTGTCCAGCGTTCTGCATGAAAGCAAAAAGGTGATTTTCGTGCTGGAGCATACTAATTACGTTGCCTGACACCTGAAGAAGTGTATCCCAATTGTAGCCTCCATCGGTAGATTGTAGAAGATAGGGATAACTCGATCCGGTGATTCGTTGACCGTCAAATTGGATGTTGCTGACCTGCTTGGTGGTTACATACTCCCAGTTGGCGCCGTTGTCGTTGCTGCGGTAAAGACCATTGTGGTCGCTGCCATAAATATACCCGTAGGCCAACAATGTTTCATAGAAAAGCATCGCGTTCGTGGAGGCAATCGTTTGCCAAGTCTCCCCAAAATCGTCCGTTCGGACAATCCGGGTGCCGGTGCTAGGATTATAGCGGTACGCCAAGATCGTCTGACCGTCTGAGTAAGATCTATATAGTCTCACGCCTGCATGGAAGGGCATAGCCACCCAACCCTGCCCGTGATTAGAAGAAAAATAAATCTCATTGCCTACCTGAGCCACTATAGTATCGCCGTAGGGGAGGAAATTATAAGTGACTCCACCTGGCAGTCCGTTTGTTTTGGCCCATTGGGCAGGGAGGGAAATGGAAAGTAGTGCAAAAATTAAAAGTGGAAGGAGGCGGAGTTTGTTAGGCATGGGATAATCGTTTAAACGGTGAATAGGATTGTGAATGAAAACAGCAGGCTTGCGCCGCGAGCAGCAAATGTATTCAATCCGTTTTGCACATTTGCCAAAAACCTCGGATAAGACAAATACCCGCCAAAAACAAATCGGGCGCGCCGTTTCCGACGCGCCCGATTTACCCGCCGAAGCATTGGCGTAGGCGGGTTTAATATCCAAATATCTAAATTTCTCAACCTTACATCATTCCGCCCATGCCGCCCATGTCTGGGTGTCCATGGCCGCCGCCCTCGCCTTTTTTAGGCTTCTCGCTGATGACACACTCGGTAGTGAGCACGAGACCAGAGATGGAGGCCGCCATTTCTAGCGCGACGCGGGTCACTTTGGTTGGGTCAATGATGCCTGCTTTTTTCAGGTCTTCGTACACATCTGTGCGGGCGTTGTAGCCAAAGGAGGCTTTGCCGTCAAGCACTTTGTGGAATACGAGCGAACCGTCCACACCCGCGTTTTCAGCGATGATGCGGATAGGGGCTTCGAGCGATTTGCGCACGATGGCGATACCGTAGTTTTCGTCTTCGTTCACGCCTTTAAGGCCGTCGAGGCTTTTGATGGCACGTACGAGGGCTACGCCGCCACCCGGTACAATGCCCTCTTCGATGGCAGCACGGGTAGCGTGGAGCGCGTCGTCCACACGGTCTTTTTTCTCTTTCATTTCCACTTCCGTAGAGGCGCCGATATAGAGCACTGCCACACCACCTGCCAATTTGGCGAGGCGCTCTTGCAGTTTTTCTTTGTCGTAGTCGCTCGTCGTGGATTCGATTTGCTGTTTGATTTGGCCAATGCGGGATTTGATGTCATCCGCTTTGCCTTTGCCACCTACAACGGTAGTATTGTCTTTGTCCACCGTAATGCGCTCGCAAGAGCCAAGGTGTTCGAGACCAGCATTTTCAAGTTTGTAACCTTGATCTTCGCTTATGACGGTACCGCCCGTGAGGATGGCGATGTCTTCGAGCATGGCTTTGCGACGGTCGCCAAAGCCCGGGGCTTTCACGGCAACCACTTTGAGTCCAGCGCGAAGGCGGTTAACCACCAGCACACCAAGTGCTTGGCTGTCAACATCTTCTGCGATAATGAGGAGTGGACGACCCGTCTGCAATGACTTCTCGAGCACAGGCACGAGGTCTTGCATGTTGCTGATCTTCTTGTCGGTGATGAGCACGTACGGGTTTTCATAATCGGCCACCATTTTCTCAGCATCGGTGATAAAGTATGGGCTGAGGTATCCGCGGTCGAACTGCATACCGATCACTTCTTCCATGTAAGTATCGGTGCCTTTGGCTTCTTCTACGGTGATCACGCCGTCTTTGCTGACGCGCTTCATGGCGTTGGCAATCAGTTTGCCAATTTCTTCGTCGTTGTTGGCAGAGATGGCGGCTACTTGTTGGATTTTGTCAAAATCCTCACCGATTTGTTCGGTTTGGGATTTCAGGTCGGCCACGATCTTTTTCACGGCTTTCTCGATGCCCCGTTTGAGGTCCATCGGGTTGGCACCAGCGGCCACGTTTTTGAGGCCTGCGGTAATCATTGCCTGGGCGAGCACGGTAGCGGTAGTGGTACCGTCCCCTGCTGCGTCAGCGGTTTTGCTGGCGACTTCTTTTACCATCTGGGCGCCCATATTGGCCACCGCATCATCGAGTTCGACTTCTTTGGCAACAGTGACACCGTCTTTGGTGATGGCTGGGGCGCCGAAGGATTTCTGGATGACTACATTGCGGCCTTTGGGGCCGAGGGTAACTTTTACTGCATTGGCCAGAGCGTCAACGCCTTCTTTGAGTTTTTCGCGGGCTTCGGTATTGAAGTTGATTTGCTTTGCAGACATATTTTACTAGTGGTAAGTGTTAAGTGATGAATGGGTTGATGAAGTTTATCAGGTTTATGAGGTTGATGAGGTTGATGAGGTTGATGAGGTTGATGAGGTTGATGAGGTTGATGAGGTTGATGAGGTTGATGAGGTTGATGAGGTTTATCAGGTTTATGAGGTTTATGAGGTTTATCAGGTTTATGAGGTTGATGAGGTTTATGAGGTTTATCAGGTTTATGAGGTTGATGAGGTTTATCAGGTTTATGAGGTTTATGATAAACCTCATAAACCTGATAAACCTCATAAACCTAAAGAATTACCAGGATTTCCTCTTCGCGCATGATGAGTAGGTCTTGGCCTTCGTGGTTGATTTCTTGGCCAGAATATTTACCGTAAAGTACCATATCACCCACCTGGACGGTCATGGAGTGCGCGTCTTTGCCGGTTTTGCCGGGGCCAACTGCGACGACTTCGCCGCGCTGTGGCTTTTCTTTTGCGGTGTCGGGGATAATGATGCCGCCTTTGGTTTTCTCGTCGGCGGGAGCGGGCTTGATGATTACGCGGTCAGCGATTGGCTTCATACGTTTGATCTATTTTTAATTTTGGTGAAACAAGTTTATAGGCCGCAAAACCAAATTTTCTGTGGAATCTCGGCTGTTGCGGACGAGTTGCCTTTATCAAACTTCGTGCTACGCATATTTACCTGCCATTTTTTCAGACAGCTTGGCATGACTTGTCAGTTAATTCTTTTACCGCCTTCACATTTTGTCAATTTTGGCGCAGAGAGAAAAGGGGGGCTGCTCTAAGACGATTATTTGAGTTGTGCATTTTTCAAGACTCCGGCATCTTTGGCCAGGGCCTTACCCCTCAAACCCCTCAAACTATTCAAACAACATTCCAACCACTTCAACACTTCTCTCTACTTTTGGCGGTGCTTTCCTGAGACCCTGTTTTATGCTGAGATTTCTCCGCCCAAATTTTGCCGAACACCTGAGCGACGAGCTGTTGCTGGCCGATTATGTTGGCGGCAGTTCGCCACGTGCCTTGGGGATGCTGTACGAGCGCTATATGCCCATGGTATACGGGGTGTGTGTCAAGATTTTGAAAGACCCTGGTAAAGCCGAGGATGCGGTGATGGCGATTTATGAAGAACTGACTAGAAAGGTGAAAGAGCACGAAATAGAGTCATTCAGGGGCTGGCTCTATGTACTGGCCCGGAATCATTGCCTGATGGAATGGCGAAAAGCACAGCGAAGACCTACTGACCACCATGCCCCGGAAGACATGGACCGGTACGATGCCGTAGAGGCTGCTGTTGAGTACGAACTGCCACAAGGCGCTTCTGCCCTCGAACGCTGTTTGGCCGAACTGACAGAGCTTCAACGGACTTGCGTAACCTGGTTTTATTACGAAGACAAATCTTACAAAGAGATAGCAGAAATGATGACCGAAGAACTTGGGAAAGTGCGTTCTCATATCCAAAATGGCAAACGAAACCTGAGAATTTGTATGGAAAAGAATGGTGGACGGTAGACGGTAGATGAGTGTTCCCAAAATATCCAAATATCCCAAAATATCCCAATATCCAATATCTCAACAATGTCAACCAATCCTCACAACGACGACAAGCGGCTGCTCGAACTGCTCGAACGCTGGCATTCGGGAGATTTCTCCCGTGCCAACGAGCAGGAGTTGCAGGCTTTGGCCGATTCTGACGAGTTTCGTCGGGAGGCAGTGGAGGGTTTTTGGTCCTTGCCAGAGACGGAGCACGCGACGCATTTGGCGTCTTTGCGAGCGCGGTTGCGCAAACGGACTGGCGGCAGCATGCTTGGGGTGTCATACAGGCGAATATTGGCTGCTGTAGCGGCTGTGGCCATCCTGGTTTTAAGCGTTATTTGGCTCTTCCCATTAGCAGAAAAGACCAGTCCAATGGCGCAACAAGAGGCCGTAAATCCCATTGAAAACCAGCCCATTGCCTCCAATTTGCCAGAAGAAAAAAGTAGCGATACGGAAATGCAAGGCAGCGGCTCCCCGCAACTCGACCGCCTAGGCAAATCTACCCAAAGCAAGCCTGCTCCTCCAACAACCGCCACTGGCCCCGCAGCAAGCGGATCCGCCGCAGAAATTGCCAGTACGCCGCCACCTGTACGCAGTGTTGAAAAAGAAACTGCTGACAAAATAATAGAGACTCAATCGGAACTCAGCGAAGCCGAATATAGGAAAGCCGTAGAGGAGCAAGACGATGTTGATCAAGCACCGGGCAATGCTGCCCGCCGCTCAGAAAACATGAAGGAAGCACCTGAAAAATCAAGGGCAAAAGATGCTATGAAGAAGCAAGCCCCTTTATCGGCCAAAGCATCGCAGCCAGCGGGTGGTTGGAGCGATTTCCAAGATTATCTGCGCCGCAATGCCCGCCTGCCCGAAGCAGCCCGCCAAAATAACGTGAGCGGCTCGGTACGTCTCAAATTCCGGCTCGACTCAAACAACCAAGCCCTTGATTTCCAAACCCTCCGCTCGCTCGGTTACGGTTGCGATGAAGAGGCCATCCGTCTCGTGAAAGCCTACAAGTGGCAGCGCGGCAACGACGCTGAATTGACTGTGGATGTATTGTTTGTACGGTAGCATCTACTATTAACCCCAATTAATCATGTAGAACACGGATGACACGGATGAGACACGGATTAAACATCAAATAGGGCTAAAATCCGTGTCCCATCCGTGTCATCTGTGTTCCATAAAGTCACTCCAACATGGAATCAATCCGAACCTGGTTTTTGCAGCCATATCCACTTGAAGGGCGATTGGCTTCCACCTTGCGCAGTGCTTTCTGGGCAGGGCTTTTCGTCACGCTGTTCCTCTTTTTTTTCAAGCCGTTTGGGACGCAGATAGGGCCTGGGGCTGAATTAAAATATTTGATAGTTTGTAGCTATTATGGTTTGGTTACGATCGGTATCACCTTGATTGTCAATGGATTTTGCTTGCTTTTTCCCGGAATTTTTAAGGAGGAGAAATGGACAGTTTGGAAAGAAATCCTTTTCAACCTGTTTTTTATCGGGTGTGTTGGCCTGGGCAATTTATTGCTCGCAAACCTTCTTTGGGAAGTGCCGCTGAATGGTCGCACATTCTGGATTTGGCAGGGATATACCTTTGCGGTAGGCATTTTTCCGACGTTCGTTGGCGCGTTTTTAACACAAATGAAATTGAGCAAAAAATACGCTGCCGAAGCGGCGCTTATGCAGCCTTCTGCCTTTGCAACTGCTACTGCCCCCTCCTTCGCTGAAGCTTCGGCGAGTAAACCTGCTACTATAAACTTCGTGGGTGAAAACCAGAACGATACCCTCACGCTCGACGCTTCGCAAATCGCTTACATTGTGGCGCAAGACAATTATGTGCAGGTTTTTTTCTTTGAAAATGAGGCGCTCAAAAACAAAATGCTACGCGCCACCCTGCGCAAAAAAGAAGACCTGCTGGCTGCTTGGCCACAGTTTTTCAGATGCCATCGCACCTACATGGTCAATTTTGACAAAGTGGAAAAAGTAAGCGGCAATGCCCAAGGTTACCGCCTCCACCTCAAAGGGGTAGAAGAAACCATTCCTGTTTCGCGTAACCTCAATGAAGTGGTGCGCGAACGGCTTCGTTCGTAGATTTTCCCAATGGCCACATTTTTACCCGCCGCAGCCTTGGCGAAGGCGGGTCAATTCATTTGTCACATTTCTCCCATTGACCACATTATCCCTACCTTTCGCCCTCAAAAATTAACGCGACTGATTCATAAACATGAAGAAATTACTGCTTTGCCTCTTTTTACCCGCCATCGCCTTTTCACGCACTTTAATTTTGACGATGGTTTGGGCGACGCTGGGTCTTTTCCCGCTCACTGTTTTTGCTCAAACAGACCCCTACGAATTCAAAGAATACAAGCGCAACACGGCTACTTCTGTAAAAAGCCAGGACCAAACAGGCACTTGTTGGGCGTTCAGCACAGTTTCATTCCTGGAAAGCGAAGCAATGCGGCTTGGCAAAAAGGACGTTGATTTTTCGGAGATGTACGTTGTGCGGCACGTTTATCGCCAACAGTGCGAGAACTATGTCCGCCGCCAAGGCCATGCCCAATTTGGGGAGGGCGGCCTTGCGCACGATGCCCTGAATGCAGTGGCCCAATATGGCATTATGCCCGAAAGCATGTACCCTGGGCGCAAAGATCCTACTGCCCCCCTCAACCATTCCAAGTTGGAAAAAACGCTCAAAAAACTTTGCGACGATTTTGTGAAATCAGGCAAAGAAGGCAAACTCTCCGCCGATTGGCTGAAGCAAATTGATCAAGTGCTCGACGAAGAATTTGGCAAAGTGCCCATTAAATTTGATTATTCCAATGTGGTGTTCACCCCAAGCTCTTACCGCGATTATCTAAACTTCAAAACCGATGACTATGTGACGGTTACGTCATTCACCCACCACCCATTCTGGACTAAATTCATCCTAGAGATCCCCGATAATTGGGCAAATGGCGAAATGTACAACATGCCTATCAGCGACCTAATGCGCTGCGCTAAAAACGCCATCGAACAGGGGTACACGGTCGAATGGGATGCCGATGTGAGCAACGAAGGGTTTTCAGCGAAAAACGGCCTCGCAATCGTGCCTTCTACTCCCTGGAAAGACAAAGACGGGGTTGCGCAAGCCAGCACGTTCAAATTATGGGAACCTGAAACGAAAATCACACAAGAACTCCGCCAAGAACTTTTTGACCGCCAAGTTACTACTGACGACCATTTGATGCACCTTGTCGGGCTGCTCGACGAAAAGCATTCAGGACTGTACTACGTTGTCAAAAACTCTTGGGGCGAAATCTCCGACAATAAGGGCTATGTCTATTGTTCGGAGGCCTACATGCGCCAAAATACCATCTCCTTCTCGGTTCACAAAGATGCCATTCCTGAAGACATACGCCGTCGGCTGGGGCTTTCCCCAGGCGATGTTACCATTGAAAAAAACGAAGGCGGAGGAAAAAATCCTCGCTCATCTGACATGGAGGCTCGGCCAGCGCCCGGCACGCCGGCTACAAAATTGACGCCCATTCAAAAAAAGGTGACACCCGCACAAAAAGCCCCTAACAAAAAGGCTTCAGACAATTAAAAACAATACGATGAAATCCACACCACTAACGGAAAAACACATTGCGCTCGGGGCCAAAATGGCCGAGTTTGCAGGGTACAATATGCCCATTTCTTATACCACCATTTCAGAAGAACACCATGCCGTGCGCCGTGCTTTGGGTGTTTTTGATGTGAGCCACATGGGCGAGTTCATTGTGCGCGGCAAAGACGCGCTGGCTTTTCTCCAAAGTGCCACCAGCAACGATGTGTCAAAACTTCAGCCCGGCCAGATACAATATTCGTGTATGCCCAACAAAAAAGGCGGCATTGTGGACGACCTGCTGGTCTATCGCTTGGACGATGCTCCCGCCGCTCCTTCGGCTACCCTGCCCGCCAAGGCTCGGCAGGCGGGGGCGGGTAAAAATGACGGAATGACCAATGACGGACCTTCTTTTATGCTCGTCGTGAATGCCTCCAATGAAATCAAAGACTGGCGCTGGCTCAAACGTCTTGCCCGTGGCTTTGAAGTAAAAATGCAAAACATCTCTTCCAAAACCGGCCTCATTGCTATTCAAGGCCCGAAAGCCGTAGAGGCTTTGAAAAAACTGACCGATCTTGACTTGGGCAGCATCGAATATTACTCTTTTAAGCGCGGCAAATTTGCGGGTTGCAAAAACGTAATTGTGTCGGCTACGGGCTACACGGGTTCTGGTGGGTTTGAAATTTATGCCAAAAACAAAGATTTGCCCAAAATTTGGGACAAAGTCTTTAAAGCCGGCGAAAAGCACGGCATCAAACCCTGCGGCTTGGGTGCGCGAGACACGCTCCGCCTCGAAATGGGCTACTGCCTGTATGGAAACGACATTGACGACAAAACCAGTCCGCTCGAAGCCGGGCTTGGCTGGATCACCAAACTTGGCAAAGCCGCCGATTTCCCCTCTAAAGCAAAATTTCAAAAGCAAAAGGCCGAAGGAGTGAAACGCCGTTTGGTGGGTTTTGTGCTCGATGAGCGCCGCGTACCACGTCATGGCTATGAAATTGAGAGCCGTCGCGGCGCGAAAATTGGTGTGGTAACTTCTGGCACCCACTCGCCCACACTCGACAAACCTATCGGCACAGGCTATGTGAAAATCAAATACGCCGAACCCGGGGCTAAAATCGCCATCGTGGTCGGCGGCAAAAAACTCGAAGCGGTGGTGACGAAAATGCCTTTTGTGGAGCCGGGTGTTTAAAATGAAATCAAGGTGTTGGAAAAATTGCCAATTGACCTTGTTTTCAAACCAAGTTGATTCTTAAAATCTTCTTTACTTTACGCCTGAAAACCATCAAAAAAATTGCATCCTTTCAACCTGCCAATATCATGGATTTCAATCAGATACAAGAAATCATTCGTATGGTGAGCAAGCACAAGCTCAGCGAATTCAGTCTTAAACAAGGTGATTTCAAACTTACCGTACGCAATCAAGCCAATGCCGCTGAAGGAGCCGTGCCCGTTGTAATGGCCTCTTCTCAGCCAGTATTGACGGTTCCTGCTGCCGCTGCTCCTCCACCAGCACCCTCAGTTGCGACACAAACCAAGGCGGAGGCTGCCACGGCGACCGCAGCATCAGAGGATGACAAACTCCTTGCCATCAAATCGCCCATGGTCGGCACTTTTTACCGAAGCGCGGGGCCGGACAAACCGCCAATTGTCAAAATTGGCGATACGGTTGACATCGGCTCGAAGGTCTGTATCATTGAAGCCATGAAACTTTTCAACGAAATTGATTCAGAAGTGAAAGGCAGAATTGTCAAAATCCTTGTGGAGGATGCCTCGCCTGTGGAATACGATCAACCACTTTTCATGGTGGAAGCTTTGTAGGGGAGTTCGTTTGGCGAGTAGGCTGCACGGGGCGTTTTTTTTCAAAAAACTGCCCGTGCAGCCTACTCGCCAAACGAACTTACAACTTACTTGACCCGAAGTGGCTCGATGGCTGCCTGCCCCATTGCTCCTAATTGAACACGCTCGATTTTTACGTTCCTTTTCATTTTTTTTAAAACAACAGTCCTTTTCGGAGGGGGGGTTCCAAAAAATGTTCAAAAAAATACTCATTGCGAATAGAGGGGAAATTGCCCTGCGGGTCATTCGGACTTGTAAAGAAATGGGCATCAAAACGGTGGCAATTTATTCTACTGCCGATCGCGACAGTCTACACGTCCGCTTTGCCGACGAGGCAGTGTGTATCGGCCCGCCGTCTTCTGCCGAAAGTTACCTGAACGTTCCGCGCATCATGGCTGCGGTCGAAATCACCAATGCAGACGCAATCCATCCCGGCTATGGTTTTCTTTCAGAAAATGCCGCATTTGCCGAGGTTTGTAAACAGTATGGTGTCAAATTTATCGGGCCAACCCCCGACCAGATCAGGGCCATGGGCGACAAAATAACGGCAAAAGAAACCATGCTCAAAGCGGGTGTCCCCTGTGTTCCAGGTACTCCCGGTTTGCTGACTGATGTGAAAGCAGGGCTGAAATCAGCCGCTGAAATCGGTTACCCCGTTATCTTGAAAGCCACAGCAGGTGGTGGTGGAAAAGGGATGCGCATCGTGTGGAAGCCTGAAGAGTTTGAAGACCAATGGGATACGGCGCGCCGCGAAGCCAAAGCCTCGTTTACGAACGATGGCATTTACATGGAAAAATACATCGAGGAACCTCGCCACATCGAGATTCAGGTTGCGGGCGACCAGTTTGGTAAAGCTTGCCACCTATCGGAACGTGATTGCTCTATTCAGCGCCGCCACCAGAAATTGGTAGAGGAAAGCCCCTCACCTTTCATGACGCCTGAGCTTCGCGAAAAAATGGGCGAGGCGGCTATCAAAGCCTGCAATACCATTAACTACGAAGGCGTGGGCACCATCGAGTTTTTGGTGGACAAACACCGCAATTTCTATTTTATGGAAATGAATACGCGGATTCAAGTAGAGCACACTGTCACGGAGGAAGTGATTGACTTTGACCTGATCAAAGAGCAAATCAAAATTGCAGCGGGGCTTCCCATTTCGGGCAAAAATTATTTCCCCGAAATGCACGCCATCGAATGCCGTATCAATGCCGAAGACCCCTTCAACGACTTTCGTCCGAGTCCCGGCAAAATCACCTCTTTCCACTCGTCCAAAGGCCACGGGGTGCGCGTGGACACGCATGTGTACTCAGGCTATACCATCCCGCCGTTTTACGATTCGATGATCGCTAAAATCATATGTCGTGCCCGAACCCGTGATGAATGTATCAAAAAAATGGAGCGTGCACTGGATGAGTTTGTGGTTGAAGGCGTAAAAACCACCGTTCCTTTCCATCAGCGATTGATGCGCAACAAGGATTTTTTGGAAGGGAATTTTACAACCAATTTCTTGAATACCTGGGATTTCAAGAGCGTGGAGTTGTAGCGATACCAACCAATGTCAAAGTCCCGCACACCCGCCCTCATATTCATATTCATCACGATGCTCATTGATGTCATCGGGTTTGGGCTAATCATTCCAGTTTTGCCCAGATTGTTGGAGGAGTTGACAGGGGGAGGCCTGAGCACAGCTGCGCGCTGGGGAGGGGTGTTGATGTTCACTTATGCAGGGATGCAATTCCTTTTTTCGCCCATCATTGGCGGACTGAGCGATCGTTTTGGGCGTAGGCCAGTCATTTTGGCTTCCTTGTTTGCTTTTAGTATTGACTTTATTATTCAGGGCTTTGCGCCCAATCTTGGGTGGTTCTTTATTGGCCGGGTGTTGGCAGGTATTACCGGGGCTTCTTTCACTTCTGGCATGGCTTACATCGCCGACGTAAGCCCGCCCGAAAAACGCGCACAGAATTTTGGGATCGTGGGCGCAGCTTTTGGGATGGGTTTTATTATAGGGCCACTTATTGGTGGTGTGGTATCTTACCATTTTGGCGTCAGAGCGCCGTTTTTTGCAGCGGCGGGGCTGGCCATGCTCAATTGGTTGTATGGTTATTTCATACTGCCTGAATCCCTGGCGCCTGAAAATCGTCGCCCATTCAACTGGCGACGCGCCAACCCCATCGGTTCGCTGTTGAGTCTGCGCAGGTATCCTGTCATCCTAAGTTTGGTGGCCTCGCTCATTTTTATTTATGTTGCGGGCCATGCCAACCAAAGCACCTGGACTTACATAACGATGATGAAATTCAACTGGGACGAGCGTTGGGTAGGCTATTCACTTGCATTTGTTGGCCTTATGACGGGCATTGTGCAGGGTGGGCTTACACGCGTTTTGATTCCCAAATTAGGCCAGCGGAACTCCGTTTTTATCGGACTCGGGCTTTACGCATTGGGTTTTGTGCTTTTTGCTTTTGCCACTCAAGGTTGGATGATGTTTGCTTTTATGATTCCATTTTCATTGGGCGGGATTGCCGGGCCATCCCTGCAAGGCATTATTTCCGGGCAAGTGCCAGCCAATGAACAGGGGGAATTACAGGGCGCACTTACCAGCCTCATAAGCCTTACTTCTATCATCGGACCATTGCTGATGACCAACTTGTTCGCTTACTTTACGGACCCGGCTTCGTCCGTGCAATTCCCCGGTGCACCATTTTTGATGGGAGCAGTATTGTCGTTGGGAAGTATGTTGCTTGCGATGCGTTCCTTGTTCAAACATGGCACTGGGGAGAAGTGAAACTTCTTCCAGCACTTGCAAAACCTCTGTGGCTTCCGGTTGTTCTCTTTTTTGAAAATTAAAAAGATCAAAACATGAAACCTTCTACGCGGACACTGACGCTGGTTAACACATTTGCATTTATAGCCGTTCTGGTAGTCAACTATTTGGCGAATGCGCTTCCGCTCAATGGAAAGAATACGGGCGAACTTTCTGATCAATATCCCAACTTATTCACGCCGGCGGGCCTCACTTTTTCCATCTGGGGAATCATTTACCTTTGGCTGGCAATATTGGTTGGGACTCAGATCGCAGCACTTTTTCGTCCGGCTTTGGCTGTTCGGGTAAAACCTATTGTAGACAAAATTGGTTGGCTTTTCGTCGCCACCTGTGTACTCAACGTTTCGTGGATATTTGCATGGCACTGGGAACAGCTGACACTTTCTGTGGTGATCATGCTGGGCTTTCTGGCAATCTTACTTCGACTCAATGAATCCATGGGTATAGGCCATTCCAAAGCAAACGAGCTGGAAAAGTGGATTGCGCATTGGCCACTTGGCATTTATCAGGGCTGGATTACCGTTGCGACCATTGCCAATGTTACGGCGCTATTGGTAGATAATGGCTGGCGTGGGAGTGGTTTGGGCGAGACTTTTTGGGCAGTTTCGATGGTAATGTTAGGCGCTGCGGCAGCTGTTTTTATCTTGTTTAGACAAAACAACCTCGGTCATGGATTGGCCGTTGCATGGGCATTATTTGGCATTTACCTCAAAAGAAACGGCGCACCCGAAACAGGCTCCGAAATGGTTGGAATGGCAGCGCTTGTAGCGATGGGGATAGTGGTGGTTATTACTGTTTTGCGTTGGAGACGCTGGGCTGCGTACTGATTTTTTAATAAAATTACATGCTTGATTGATAATTGTATATAAACTGAATTGTTATGGAAAAGACACTCATTGAAATAACTGACGACCTTCGCAAAGAAGGCTATACCGAAGACTTCAACCTCAAGGAAAATTGTCTGGAGTGTCGAACACGCGGGTTTGAACTCTTTCACCACGATTTTCAGGTGGACAAGTTTTTTCGTCTTGAAGGCGAAAGCGATCCGTCCGATTCTGTAATCATCTACGCAATTTCAGCTTTGACCAACGAGTCGAAAGGAATTTTGGTCAACAGTTACGGAATCTACGCTGACCCCATGGCGAGCGAAATGATGGACAAATTGGCCTTCAAGAATTAAAATGCTCCGACTCCTCCGCTACTACCTCCCCTACAAACGGCTGCTCTCGCTCGCCATCGGATGCAATATCCTCATGTCGTTGTTTGTGGTGGTCAGCATTCCTGCGCTGCTGCCGTTTTTGCAGATACTATTTTCGGACCCGAACGTCGGAAGGGTTATAAACCCTTCCGACGTTAGCCCTTCCGACGTTGGAAACGATAATACCAGCCTCCAGCACCAACTCGATACCTTCTTCGAGCAATTGCTGCTCAACCACGGCCGCGAGGGAGCTTTGCTCATCGTGTGCGGTTTTCTGGTGCTTACGTTTTTGGGAAAAAACCTGTTCCGCTACCTCTCACTCTATTTTTTGGCACCCGTGCGCAACGGCGTTGTGCGCGATTTGCGCCAAAAAATGCTCCGGAAAATGCTAGACCTTCCACTTTCCTTTTTCTCCGAAGAGCGCAAAGGAGACCTCATGAGCCGTTTTTCTGCCGACGTGCAAGAAGTGGAATGGAGTATCATGGGCGTGATGGAAGCCCTTGTGCGCGAACCGATTGTCATCACTGGAAGTCTTGCGTATATGTTGTGGGTCTCGCCCTCGCTGACGGCTTTTGTGTTTGGGTTGCTGCTTTTTAGTGGTATCATCATTGGGGGAATCGGGAAGAGTTTGAAGAAACAATCAGGGGAAGCCCAGTCTCGCCTGGGCACCGTCATGTCGCTGGTGGAAGAGACCCTGGGCGGGCTGCGTATCATCAAGGGCTTCAATGCGGAGCAATGGCAGGGCGAGCGTTTTGGACGGGAAAATGACGGATATGCCCGCGCCATCACGCGGCTATCGCGTCGCCGTGATTTGGCTTCGCCATTGTCCGAGTTTTTAGGGATCGCCATCGCCTCGGTATTGCTGTGGTATGGGGCCAAGCAAGTGTTTGCCGGACATATTACAGGACCGATTTTTATCACTTTTTTATACGCTTTTTACTCCATCACCGAGCCTGCTAAGGCCTTTTCAGCAGCTACCTACAGCATACGTAAAGGCATGGGCGCATTGGAAAGGGTAGAGGCAGTACTGGATGCTCCCGTGGCCATCCGTGATGCAGAGAATGCCTTGGCGGTCAACGATTTTAAAGACACAATTGAATTCAGAAATGTCTCCTTCCGCTATGCCAATGCCGAGCGCGGGGCCTTGGAAAACATCCAACTAGAAATTCCAAAAGGAAAAATTGTTGCGCTCGTCGGCGCATCTGGTGCGGGCAAAAGCACCATGGCAGATCTTTTGCCGCGCTTTTATGATCCCACACGAGGACAAATCCTGTTGGACGGAAAAGACATCCGCGATCTGCGTTTGCACGATCTGCGGGCGCTCATGGGGATCGTGAGCCAGGAAGCGATTTTGTTCAACGACACGGTGCGGAATAATATTCTTTTTTCGAGTTCAAAAACCTTCGCTATAGATACCTCGCGTGTGGATGAAACCGCCTTCGCTGAAGCTATGGCAGTCGAGGCTGCTGCCCGCGCCGCCAATGCCCACGAATTCATCATCAATCTCCCCGAAGGCTACGACACCAACATCGGCGACCGAGGCTCTAAACTCAGCGGCGGCCAGCGCCAAAGACTCACCATTGCCCGGGCTTTGCTAAAAAATCCACCAATACTGATTCTTGATGAGGCCACTTCCGCGCTCGATTCTGAGTCGGAAAAACTCGTACAGATCGCGCTCGAACGACTGCTGGAAAACCGCACCGCCCTCGTCATTGCCCACCGGCTCAGCACGGTGCAGCACGCCAATGAAATCATTGTATTGGATGCGGGGAGGATTGTGGAGCGGGGGACGCATGAGAGCTTGATGCGTCTGAGTGGGTATTATCGGAGGTTGGTGGAGTTGCAGGCGTTGTAAAAATCGAGGTGACACCTTACTCCTTCGTCGAAGGTGAAGGTGTCACCTCGATTTTCACCGAATATCGTTTCTTTGCAGCGAAACAAACTCCCCTGCCTTATGGCTCGTCTTCTTTTTCAACTCCTGCTATTCGTTTTTTGCAGCGTGCTCGCCGCGCAACAGCCCCGATACGCCCTCGTGATCGGCAACGGTAACTACGAGTTCGCCTCTCTGGGCCAAACGCCCGGCAGCGATGCCAATGCCATGAACGATGCCCTCACGCTGGCAGGTTTTCAGGTAGACTACTACACCAACCTCGACCAAAGCAAACTCAGCAATGCCATCAGCACCTTTGGCCGCAAAATCAAGGACAGCGGCGGTGTGGCCTTGTTCTATTATTCCGGTCACGGGGTTCAATACAACAACCAAAACTTTATCGTACCCATCGGGGCCGAGATGACCGACGAAGAAGATATAGAAGGGCTTTGCATACCCATCAGCCGCATCACTTCGCGCATGTTGAGTGCAGGAACTACCACTAATATTGTGGTGCTGGATGCCTGCCGTGCGTTCCCCTTGAAGCGGGAAGGGAAAAGCCTTACCAAGGGCTTGACCAAAGAAGAATACGCCGTTCCGGAACTCCTCGTGGCCTTTGCCACCGCACCCGGCAGCACCGCCACGGTGCGAGGTGAAAATGGCCTCAGCCTCTACACTTCCCAACTGCTCAAACACCTCAAAACGCCCGGCCTGGTACTTGAAACGGTGCTGAAAAATACCCGCAAAGACGTGATTGCCAAAAGCAACGGACAGCAACGCCCGGATGAAACGGGAAACCTGACTTCGGACTTTTATTTTTTCGCCCCTGCCCAGCATCCTGCTACTCAGGATAAAGAAGCAGTAGTGCCACGGGCAGTGGAAACAATTACCAAAAAAACAGACACAGAAAGTCCGCGCGGCGTAGATTCCGACCTCGACGGCACACCCGATGCCACGGACCCCTGCCCGAATGACTATGGCACCTTGGCCGCTGGTGGTTGCCCGGATTATGACGAGGACGGCGTGCCCAACCAAAGCGACAAATGCCCCAACGAGGCGGGCAAAAAAGCCTGGCAGGGCTGCCCGGATTCTGATGGCGATGGCTTGCCCGACCACGAAGATAAATGCCCGACCGAACCCGGTTTACTCGCCGACAAGGGCTGCCCGCCACCCGATGCTGATCGCGACGGCACACCCGATGCCACCGACCTTTGCCCCAATGCCTACGGCCCTAAAAACCTCAGCGGATGCCCAGACAGCGACAATGACGGGGTGGCCGACAAAAGCGACAAATGCCCCACCACCGCCGGGCTTGCCCGATACCAGGGATGCCCCGATACCGACAGCGACGGCATACCCGACCATGAAGATACTTGCCCCACTGTAAAAGGCACCGCTGCCGCCAAAGGCTGCCCAGATATGAGCCTGTTCGGCTACCGGCCGGATGATTTTGTGCGGGTGGCGGGAGGCAGCTATAAAATGGGCAGTGATGATTATGATGACGAAAAGCCCGTACACAGCGTCACCGTACCGACTTTTGAAATAGGGAAGTACGAAGTGACCGTAGCGCAGTTCAGGGCCTTTATCGAAGATTCCAAGCATCAAACCGATGCAGACAAAGAGGGCTGGAGCTATGTTTGGACCGGCTCGACCTATGAAAAAAAGAATGGGGTGAACTGGCGTTGTGACGTTTCAGGTAAAATTCGCCCAGAGTCTGAATATAATTATCCAGTCATACATATTAATTGGAACGATGCAACAGCTTATTGTAAATGGCTTAGCCAAAAGACCGGACAGACCTATCGGCTGCCTACTGAAGCCGAGTGGGAGTATGCTGCCAAAGGCGGAAATGCTACGAAGGGCTTCAAATTCGCGGGAAGCAATACGATAGAAGATGTGGCATGGTACGGTTCAAACTCCGGCAGCAAAAGCCACCCAATTGGTCAAAAATCGGCCAACGAACTGGGTATTCACGACATGAGTGGAAACGTATGGGAGTGGTGCGCCGATACCTGGCATGAATCATACGCAGGCGCCCCGACCGACGGCTCGGCATGGCTTGCTGGAGGGGATCAGGATCGCGCTGTGTTGCGCGGCGGCTCGTGGTACAATAATGCTAGCAATTGCCGCTCGGCCTACCGCAACAGGAGCATCCGGGATATCAGGAACGTCGATGTCGGTTTTCGCGTTGCCAGGGCTGCGGGGGGGAGGTAACCCTTTGTCACTCTTACCCTTTTACCCTTTGTACTTTTTCTTTTTTTCTTTCTTTTCGGCGTAAGCCGAAATTTTTTTTTGAAAAATCCGACTTTTGCCCCGGATATGGCCTCAACGCTGTGTTGCGCGGCGGCTCGTGGAACAATAATGATAACAATTGCCGCTCGGCCAACCGCAACAGGAACAACCGAAATAACAGGAACAACAATGTCGGTTTTCGCGTTGCCAGGGCTTCTATGTAACCCGGAACTCTGTTCCGGGGTGCTTTTTTTCTTGGAACAGAGTTCCGAGCTACTTTCTTTCCCGGAACAGAGTTCCGGGGTGCTTTCTTTCCCGGAACAGAGTTCCGGGGTACGTTTTTTCCCGGAACAGAGTTCCGGGGTACTTTCTTTCCCGGAACAGAGTTCCGGGGTACGTTCCAAAAACTCCTGGATGAGCCTCCTCCGCAGCCGCCAAGTGTCGGCGCGCAGGGCATGACCTTCCCAACCGCGCAGGCTCGCGGTGAACTCGCGGAGCGTGATTTTGTCTGCAAAATAATCTTTGACCTTGTTCCGGGTGTGCTTGCGCAAACTGCGCACATTGGCCGAAGGCAACAGCCTGAACCCAGGAAAAAACGGTATCCTAGGAAAATCACGCCTTCAGGGCAGCGATAGATACGGCTTTCGCGCTCGAGGAGCAGCAGGCGATAGCCTTTCAAAAATACTTCAATTTGATATTTTACATCCCGGAGTTCTTCCTTGGAATGGCCGAAAATGGCGAAATCATCCACATATCGTAGGTATGTCCGTCGGAGGAGTTTTTCTTTTACTAAGTGGTCAAGATGATTGAGGTAGTAGTTGCCCCAAAGATGGCTCGTGAGGTTGCCGATAGGCAGTCCATGCCGTCGTTGTAAGGGTGAAAATAGGCCGCCGTCTGGAAAGTAGGCGATGTGTTCTTCCTGCTCGAATGAGCGTTTCGAATATGTCCGTGAGCGTGTTTTGAATACGATCAGCAAGGGCGAATTTCTGAGTCCGCGGGAACTTGGCCAGTTGTGGCACAAGGTAGAGTAGCAGGTCGTAGGTGTGTTGGACGATAGTAGGTGAGTCATTCATAGGGCAAATGACGGTAAAAAACGACCTAGATTTAGATGGGTTTGCCTTACTTTTCGCCCCGAAAACACAAGCCACCATGCAAAATGCCCGCCAATTCATTGAGCACCTGCTCACCAAAGGCAAGCTCGAGGCCGCCATCGAAGGGAGCCTCCTGCTCGCCCGCCACTATGCGGATCAGGAGCGCAGCAGCACTGTGGCCCAGCACTCCGCTCGATACCATACCTTGATGAACGACTATCACGCGGGAACCCTCAACGACGACGACTACCGCCCCGAACGCGCCCGAATCAACCGGGCCATGCTCGATCTGGCGCATTCTATCCCGATGGATTGGACGGATGAGCCTCTGAAACAAGCAGATTTTTCCGCAAATGCCTTCGACAAAACCATTATTCAGCACCAGAAAAGTTTTTTTGAAAAATGGGGGCTTGCGCTCGGCATGGTCGCCAGTATTGTGGTCATTTTGGGTGTGACCTTTCGGGAGGCGATTTTTCCAAAAAAAGTAGATGCAGCCGCCCAAACCGCCGAACCCAAACCTGGTTCCATCGTCCCGCAACAAACAGAACGACAAGCGCTGAAAGAACCTCAAAATACGGGCAACCCAGTCACAAAAACACGCGCAACCAAGCCCAACGTTCAACCAAAAAAGTTGCCAGGGCGCAGGGATAATCCCCCCCAAACCGAGCCATCCACCTTGGCGACACCAGACAAGGTTTTTCGCAGTTTCGCCAAATTGATCATCGCCGATGGTATGGAACTTGGAAAGATTGGCAACGATATGGCTTTCCGCAACGTGAGAACAAAGGAGATTCTCTGTTGCTTCAAGGATGCCGAAAAATTTATGGACGGCAAAGCCTGGGTCTCGAAGGACGGGGTGAATTATTATTACATTGACTTACAAGGAAACAAGCTGAAATAGGCAGATTATTTTGACACCGTTCCTTATTCCCTCCCCCGCGTTTCAATCTCAAATTAAGGAAACACAGACACAAGCCTACCAACCGATTTAATCTTTAAAATTCCAGGACCGATTTACAGCAAACCGAAGCATAGAGGCCGTTCCCCCCAGGAGCGGCTTTTTTGTACCCCGGAACTCCGTTCCGGGGTGGTTTTTTGCCCCGGAACTCCGTTCCGGGGTGGTTTTTTGCCCCGGAACTCCGTTCCGGGGTGGTTTTTTGCCCCGGAACGGAGTTCCGGGGTACTACCGGATCACGGTCACATCCCCATAAATCACTTCCACTTCCCCGTCAATGTACTCCACTTCCGCTGCCCAGGCAAACACGGCAGGTGTAAGCGGTGAACCCCGGAAGGTGCCATCCCAGCCCAAGGTATCATCGTTCGGCTGGAAATTTTTCCGCAGAAAAACCTCCTCGCCCCAACGGTCGAAAATGACCAAGCGTCGGATTTCCCGAACGCCTTTGGTGTAGAGTGTGAAGCGGTCGTTTTCCCCATCGTCGTTCGGTGAAAATATGTTGGGGGGGTAAATGTGCCGTTTCCGGCTCACTTGCACCAAGATCCGATCTTCGGCCTTGCAGCCGTTCGAATCCACCACTTCCACGGTGTAATATTGGCTGAGCGTAGGCTTCGCCCATGGCTGCTGGCAGTCCGTGCAGGAAAGCCCCTCGGCAGGCGACCATTCCCAGGAAGCGATTTGGCTTGTTGAAATGTTGGTCAAAGGGGTCAGTAAAATCGAATCGCCTTGCTCGATTTTTAGCACATCAATTAGGTCCAGCGTGGGCAGGAACGGCTGCTCTATCGTGACGGATTCTGCTGCGGTGCAACCGTTTTCGTCGCTTACCACGAGCGCGTAGCTGCCTGGACCCAGCCCATTGTACAAGGTCTGTACGCTTTGCGTTTGGCCGCCATCTATGGAAAACTGAAAAGGGGATTGACCACCGGTGACGGTGCCAAAATTCACCGAGCCAGTTTGAAGGATGCAACTAGGATGTGTCAAAGAAGGATCAAAAATCGGATCGGGAATGGCCGCCAAGGTCAGCGTTGTAGAGGAAGTGCAACCATTGCCAGGGTTTGTAACAAGCATTGTGTAGGAGCCAGCCTCGTCTACCAAGGGTGTGGGTGAAGTGGCACCGCTCACGATGTGCCCACCTGCAGTGCTCATCCAGGCATAGTGCATGGCCCCCATGGTCGGGCTGGAGCCTAAAAGCGTGGTTTCTGACCTGTTGCAATGCAATGGAGTAGTGGGGACAATCAACGCGCCAGGTGTTGCAATATTCTCTTGTACAAGCATTTGTGCCGTTCCGATACAACCGTTTTGGTTATTAAGCACATTCAACACATAATTGCCAAGCTCATTTACCACAACCGAGAATGTGCCTTGCCCCGATACGATATTGCCTGCCGAGGTGGCCCAGGAAGCAGTAAAGTCTGGTCCTTGACTGGAGCCGCTGCCATTGAGGGTAACGGTGTTCTCCACACAAGTCAGTTGACCCGGCTGGGCGATGACTGCGGTGGGTGGCGTGGTGTTGTTGCTCACGCTTGTCGTGGCCAATGAAGTGCAGCCATTGACACTGTTACTTACCAGCAAAGTGTACGTGCCGGCGCTGCCCACTGTTGGGCTGAGCGTGTTGCTGCCGTTCAGAATAGTGCCGCCTGCACTGGCTGTCCAATTATATGAATAGGGATTTCCTGTCGAAGAGCCTAGACCGTTTAGGGTTAAAGTTTGTATTGTACAAGTAATCTCAGCTCCCGGCGCCGCTATGGCAGTGGGAGCGATGGTGTCCTGGACTACTGTCACTTGTTGTTGTGCATCGCAGCCGTTTAGTAAGTTTTGAATGGTCAAAATATACTCGCCAGCTGCGTCAGCACTGGTACTGAGCGTGTTTTGGGCTTCAATAAAATTGCCGTTAATAGTCGTCCAAGAGGCAGCGAAATTGCCCGCTCCCGGTTGTTGCACCGAAGCCCCAAGGGCTGTGCTCAATTGTACGCAAGTCAACAAAAGCGGTGGCGCCATTTGAAATGCAGGCGCCAAGGTGTCTATCCCAACGCTCACCACATCGCTGGCTGAACAGCCGTTGCTAGAGAGGGTTGCAGTAAAGTTGTAAGTGCCCGTTTGATTTACCGTAGGTGTGAGGCTGTTTCCGCCAGAAAGGATATTCCCGTTGGTGGTTGTCCAGGCATAGCTGGCAGCACCTCCGATGGCCGTTCCAGTGAGTGCAACGCTCGTGACAGCGCAAGTGAGCGTAGCAACCAAACCAGCATCCACCACGGGCAGTGTTATGTTTTCAGGTACGGTGGCGCTGCTGGTGGCGACGCAGCCGTTAGCAGCATTCGTGACGGCGAGGGTGTACACGCCCGGTTCGGTTACCGTCGGTGTGAGGGTATTTTGGCCCAAAAGGATATTGCCGCCGGGCGAGGTAGTCCAGTTGTACGAAATGTTTGGCCCTATGCTGGCGGTGGCGTTGAGGTTGGTTTGGAGCAGGGCGCAGGTAAGGGTAGCTGCTGCCCCGGCATTGGCGGAGGGTGCAGTTGCATCGGTGAAAATTTCAACAATGTCTGTGGCGGTACAGCCATTTGCTGGGTTCTCTACGGTGAGGATGTAAATGCCCGGCTGATCTATGAGTGGGGTAGGGGAATTGCTGCCGGAAACAATGTTCCCGCCTGCGGTGGCTTGCCATGTAAAGTCCAGATTCGCTGCGCCACTCCCTGAGCCATTGATGGTCAATGAATTAGAGAGGCAGCTCAGGGTGTCATTCGCGCCAGCAACAGCGATCGGGAAATTGGTGTTTTGTGGAACGGTGACCGAAACACTGGATTCACAGCCATTGGTAAAATTAATACAAATAAAAGTCACCACTCCGGCAGCATCAATAATTGGGGAAAGGCCATTGGCACCTGACACGATGTTCGCCCCGCCCGAGGCCGTCCAGTTATAGCCGAAATTTCCCGGCAGGGAAAGGTTTTGCCCTTGGAGGGTAATCTGAGGGTAATCGCAGGTAATGGTCGGCGCTGCGGCAACGAGAATAGTAGGAGCTGTTGTATCCTGTGCGACGCTGACTATAGATGCAGTGCTGCAACCGTTCAATCCGTTGGTAACGAGCAGGGTATAATCACCTGGGGCATCCACGGATAGCGTCGGCGTGTTTTGCCCGGAAAGGATGTTTCCGTTCGCAGTTTGCCAATCAAATTGGAGGCTTTGCCCAGTAGCATTGGCATTGAACGAAACGCTGTTGGCAAAGCAGGTAAGTGTGCCCGGCGGCGCTATGCTCAGGCTCGGAACCTGCACATCCTCAAAAATTTCTACGCTGGCCGAAGCCGTGCAGCCATTGAACGAATTGATGCTGGTCAGGGTGTAAACGCCTGGTTCCGTTACATTATCCAAGTAAAACTGATCCATTGCCACGATGGTATTTCCTAGCGTCCAAGTGGTAATGCCAAAGCCATCTGCTTGTAAATAAATGGAAGCAACAGCACAAGTCAGGGTATCCGATGGACTTAAAATGAGGACATCTGGCGGGGAGGTGTCTCTCAAAACCAACACGCTGGAACTCGCCGAGCAGCCGTTGGCCGAGTTGACAATTTGCAAGGTGTAGGTGCCGGGTTCGGTCACGGTAGGGCTGGGCGTATTCGCGCCCATGCTGATGTTCCCGTCCATAGTTGTCCAATTGTAACTAAAATTCGACCCTGCGGAAGATCCGCTCGAACTCAGCGTTTGTGTCATGGCAACGCAGGTGAGCAGTGCCGGTGTAGCGGTTGCGACCATAGGAAAACCATTTTCCAGGGCGACCAAAACGGAGGCCGAGGCCGTGCAACCATTGCCAAGATTGGTGGCCGTGAGCGTGTAAGTGCCGGCTTGGTTTACCGTGGGCGTGAGGGTACTGTCGCCAGCAGTGATGTTGCCGCCGTTGCTGGCCGTCCACAGGTAACTAAAATTGCCCGAACTACTGTTTTGAGCCTGAATGGTTTGGCTTAAGACTGCACAATTGAGTGTATCGGGCTGGTTAATGGAAATGGGGGGCGGATCTGAGTTTAGTTCCACTATTGCCAGGTCGGTAGCGGCACATCCGTTGGTGGTATTGGTGAGCAAAAGTTGGTAAGTGCCGGGTGCGTTGACAGTAGGATTGGGAGTGCCCTGGCCACTGGAAATATTTCCGTTGGTGGTTGTCCAAAAGTAACTCAGGTTGCTGCCGGAAGAGGAACCATTGGTATTGAGCGTGACAGCATTGACCAGGCAACTTAATGTATCCGGGGCATTGGCTATGGCAACGACGATATTGGTATCTGCCAATACGCTTACCATCGCAGTGTCGGCGCAAAGGCTCACGCTGTCCCTTAAAATAAGCAGGTAATCTCCAGAAGCATTGACCGTAGGCGTGAGGGTATTGCCGCCGGAGACAATGTTTCCGCCATTGCTGGCCGTCCAGTTAATGGAAAAATTAGGCCCGGTGCTGGAGCCACTGCCCTGCAATTGTATGCTGGGCGATTGACACGTGACCGTGTCGGCAGGCAGGATGTCGGCAATGGGAATGGTGAAATTTGCAATTACCAGCGAAGTGTCGTAGTTGAAGCAGCCGTTGGCGGGGTCGAAGACGGATACGATGTAAACGCCGGCGGAGTCTGCTTGTGGTGCTGGTGTATATTGGCCAGATACTATATGGCCGTCGGCTGTTGTCCAGTTGATGAGGACGAATGGGGGTGGACCTAAGTAGATAAAAAGCGAAATGGTGTCTTGGCTGGGGTCGCAAGAAATTTGCGGTGGCAGGGTTCCGATTACCGTAGGCGGGGTCACGTTGGCGGGCACCGTTACGGTGTCGTTTGAGGTGCAATTATTGGACGTGTTGGTGACGTGAAGGATATAAAGTCCGCCTGCGCCAGCGGTGGTGTTGAGGCTGTCTGGGTGACCAGTAATTTGCCCGGTGATGGTAGTCCAAGCGTACGTGATATTAGGGCCGATGCTGCTACCTGAACCAAAAAGCGGTACAGAGTCGTTGGCGCAGGTGATGAGGCCATTAGCGCTGGCGTTGGCGACAGGAACGTTATTCGTTATGGTCACCGTTACATCGGTCGTGGCCGTACAGCCTGTATTGGTATTGGTGACCAACAGCGTATAGGTTCCCACCAGATTTACCGTGCAGTTCTTTTGAGTGTTGCTTCCAACAATGTTGCCGTTTGTTGTGGACCATTCGTAAATGGAAAACGCAGGCTGGCTTGAATTTCCGAGAAGCAGGGTCGTGGGCGCGCCACAGCCAAGTGGTTGAGGCGGTGTTACCCAGGCCGTAATCGGATTTGGGTTGAGAATTACATTTACGATGGCCGTTTTTGTGCAAACTGCATTCCCGTTGACCTCATAGGAAACTGTGAGCGTATATTCCCCAGCCTCATCTACGATGGGTGTGAGCGTGGTTTCGCCAGAAACGATATTGCCATTACCCGTTGTCCATTCATAGGTGATGTTCGGCCCTGTGCTGGAGCCGGCGCCCGAAAGTTGTGTGGTCGCGCCCTCACAGGGAAGGATTATCACGGGCGGAGCAGCAGCAGCGGTTATGTTTATGACATGTACCGTTACTGTATCGTTTGCCGAACAGACAGGTGCGAATACAATGTCGTCTAGCGCAAAGTCATTCCCGCCTAATTGAGTGTTTTGATTAACAATGCAAATCGTGGCGCTGGTATTTCCGCCGCTGTTCCAGAGTTGAAAAAATTGTTGCCAATTGCAGGTGCCTCCAGGTGCGCTGAAAATCCCCCCAACAGGCGTACCATTGATATTGAATTGCAACTGCGCAGGCGAAGCTGCTACGACCGATGTCACCCAAGCCGATAGTACATACTGCGTATTGGGTGTCACTGTCACAGTCTGGCACCACACGTTTTGATTGGGTGTGCCAGCGCCGTTTACCACCATCATATTGCCGGAGCCTGAAGTATGGTCGTTGCAGGGGGCAAATCCAGCATGATCGTCTTGTGGGTTGTCGAGCACATCGTACACGCCTTCTGGTACGAGATTGCCGGGGCTATAAGTATAATCGCTGATAAAGCCTGAGTTGCCGGCTTCAAAATCGCCGTTGTCTACCACGTTGTTTGAATAATCTGGCGCAGTTGCAGTGAGCACATAATTGGTTGTTTGGTTCACCGTCACCGTGGGGCTGAGCGTGTTGCTGCCGGTCATGCCGGTAGTGGGGCTCCAGTTGAAATTCAGGTAATCACCAGAAATGTCGCCATTCAATTGGGCCGGCGTTGGAGGTGCACAGAGGTACACGTCCTCTCCGGCATTTACCGTAATAGGGCATTGTGCCGAGAGTCGGAAAACTGCGACAAAAAATAAAGAGCAGCAAGCAAAGGTTAGGCGAATGTTCAGCATGGCGTACGCGGATTTGAACGAAACAAGGACAGATGCAATTGAGCAAATGTACGATGCTTCATAGCGTTGCTGTACGATCTGTAAATTGCCAAAATGCAATTACTGTTTCAAAAACCGCGTTGCCCACTGTTGGCTCCCGTCGAACAAACGGAGCAGGTAAATCCCGGCAGGTAATTTGCCAATGGGTTGTTGCAGGATTTGAGTGCCTTTTTCCAGCAAAAGCGGTGTGGATACCAGCGTTCGACCATCGGTGTCTAGTATTTCCAAAGTGCCATTAAAAACAGCGGCGACAGCCAAATTGTAACTCAAATTTTCGCCTTTGACAGGGTTGCCATTGATCGTTAATAAATGATCACTTTTCCCGGCGGTCACGGACTTAATACTCAAACGCTGTTCGGTGCCATCAAAGTCAGTCTGGCTTAGCAAATAGTAATTCAGGCCTGCTAATGGTCTGGTATCCAGCCATTCGTAAGTCCCTCCGGCGCTACTTCCAGAACTTGCAATCACCTGTATCATTTCGTATTGGATGCCGTTGGTCGAGCGTTGGAGCGTAAAGTGATCGTTGTCCTTTTCAGATTCAGTAACCCATTTGAGTTTTACATAACCATCTTCCTGCAACCTTGCTTCAAACGACAGGAGCGACACTGGCAAAGGAGGGGGATATGCGTAGTCCATACATTCCTGGTCCTTCGTGTTTATAGCATTGCAGCATAAGGGATTCATGTTTTGGTCTGGGTAATCGGTCTCGTTCAGGTGATCCATACAATAAGCATGGGTGAGTTCGTGGGTCATCAGTCGCTCATAATCTGTGCCGAACAAACAGTCGGCCACCCCGTTGTTCACCACGACAAATCCGTAACTCGCACTGTTCCAGGTCAACCCATCAAATTGGTGCGTCGAACCGGAATAACTGCCTCCGTATGCCAGCGTCCCCGCACAACCGCTCAGGTTGGCTATTTCGTTACAAGGATCCTCAAATATGATAAGCGCGCATTGAGAGCCGCCAAGATTGGCATTGCAGAAAGGGATAAAATTGCCCAGGTAAGCAGAGCCATCAACACAATTGGGCGTATAGGATTTGCTGCCAGCGTCGGTTGGATTAATCCCAGTATATTGGTCGTTCATTGCCGATAAAATGTTTGAGAACAGGCTGCCCCAATCAGGCGGGTTGCTGGTGTCGTCGTAATAAACAGGGATCGCTGCGTTTTGCCAACGGGTATTGTTTGCGCCGATGGCAAAGTCGCAGCCCATAGGAATCGCTCTGTCCAAGGATTCAAAATCCTCTACCCGGAGCACACAACGCCCAACGGTTCCATCCCATGCCGACAGTGGGGAGTCGGCAAATGCCTGAAGGTGTTGCAGCAAAATTTCCGGGTAGAATACCCCGAGTGGTTCGATGGGTTGGCCGTCAGGACGCTTGAGTACATTCATCCCTAACGCTCCGGTGGAAACTAAAAAATACTCGTCTTCCAAGTGAATTTGCTCAAAAACATAGTAGGAAAGCATTACAGGCTGCCAAACATCTCCATTTTGATAAAGAAACAACAGGTACGTTTTGCCGATTTCTGGCTTGAAATCGCCCGCGATGTCAATCTTGAAATCGCCACTCTGGCGAGACAGTGGGCGTAGGAAGAACAAGCTGCCAGGCAGCAGCACACCTTTGACAGATTCCACGGACTCGAACTTTGTGTCTCGGAAACTCGTGCCGTTTTCTGTAGTTTCTACCGTCTCCATCGCACGAGCCAAGACTACACACCCGCTGTAAGTGGTAGCCTCACCTAAATTGGCAAAGGGAATAATGGAAGTAGCAGAGAGAAATTGGGGCGCAAAAATAACTGCCCAGAACAGGGCAATCGTAGGAAGAAAATAGCGCATGATTAAAAGGTTTGAAAATGAAAGATTACCCGGCCTTCTGGTCAACAAGTTACGGGATTAAAATCAGAATTTTGCCAATGAGTTGTAAGGGGTAAATCTCCTGCTAATTTTGCCTCAATTTTTAACCGCTGCGCATGACCAACGACGAGTTCAAAACATTTGCCCCCAGCATTCCCACCGACCCCGGTATCTACCAGTACATGGATGCAGAGGGTAAAATCCTCTACGTCGGCAAAGCAAAAAACCTCCGCAACCGCCTCGCCTCCTACTTTGGAGAAAAAAAATACCAGCTCGCCAAAACAAAGGTGCTTGTGCGTCACGCACACCATATTGATTTCATGATAGTGGAAACGGAGCATGACGCGCTGCTGCTCGAAAACACCCTCATCAAAAAACATCAGCCGCGTTACAACGTGATGTTGAAAGATGAGAAATCGCCCCTTATCTATATCTGTATCAAGCAGGAACGGTTTCCAAGGGTGTTCCTCACGCGCAAGTCGTTCAAAGACGGTTCCTCCTATTTTGGACCTTATTTGCAGAAATTCCGCGTGGAGCAAATCGCTGAGTTGATTCGAAAATTGTTCCAACTCCGCACCTGCCAGTTGAACCTTTCGGTAGAAAACATTGCCAAAAACAAGTTCAAGCCCTGCCTCGAATACCACATTAAAAACTGCGCTGCGCCCTGTGTCGCCCTCGAATCAGAAGAATCCTACAACCGAAAAATCGAGCAGATCAGGAACATTTTGAAAGGCAATTTTGCTGCCGTGAAAATTCATTTAAAGGATGAAATGGCACGGGCGGCAGCGGAGATGAAGTTTGAACAGGCCCAGGTATTGAAAGAAAAACTCGCTCTCTTCGAGGATTACCAAGGGAAAAGCACCGTGGTGAATCCCAATATACATGACGTGGACGTGTTTGCTATTGCCGATGATGATAAGGAGGCATTTGTCAATTACCTCAAAGTAGTGAACGGGGCCATCATCCACACCTATACGCTCACGTTGACCAAAAATTTGGACGAAGATCGTGAGGTTATGTTGGCATTGGCCATTCAGAACATGCGCGAACGATTCAACAGTATAACGAAAGAACTCATCGTCCCTTTTGAAGTTGTTTTGCCTGAAAACGATCTCATCATCACTGTTCCCAAAATCGGCGACAAGAAAAAACTCCTCGAACTCTCTGAGAAAAACGTGCAGTACCACTTGTTGCAAAAAAGGAAGCAGGCCATGAATGCCACCGGAAAACAAACCAGCGCCGAGCGTATTCTCCGCACTTTGCAGGCCGACTTGCACATGGAAGCAGCGCCGCTCTGGATTGAGTGCTTTGATAACTCTAACTTGCAGGGAACCAACCCGGTATCAAGTTGTGTGGTGTTTAAAAACGCCAAGCCGTCCAAACGTGATTACCGCCATTTCAACGTAAAATCTGTGGAAGGGCCAAACGATTTTGCCAGCATGGAAGAGGTGGTGCTCCGGCGTTACCAGCGACTTATCGCTGAGGGCGCCGGGCTGCCACAACTGGTCATAATTGACGGCGGAAAAGGCCAACTCAGCGCTGCTATGAAAAGTATCCGCGCCCTCGGGCTGGAAGGACAAATAACGGTGGTAGGCATTGCCAAACGGCTCGAAGAAATTTATTTCCCCGACGATCCAGTCCCGGCGCATATCAACAAGAAATCAGAATCCCTGAAACTCATCCAGCAAGCCCGCGACGAGGCGCACCGATTTGGAATCACCTTCCACCGCAACCAGCGGAGCAAGAATTTCTTAAAAACGGAACTCACGGAAATTCCGGGCATTGGTAAAAAGACTTCAGAAAAATTGCTGTCGCATTTTGGCTCGCTGGCGCGGGTAAAAGCGGCTGCGCCTGAAGAGGTCGAAAAGTTGATTGGCAAGGCGGCGGCGGGGAAAGTGGCGGGGTATTTTGCGGGAGAGAAAAATGAAAAAATCAAAGAGGATTGACTATCTTTGTTAACCCAAGATAGTTACCCCAAATGCAAGACGAAACCTATCCTTTCAGGAGTGCGAATTTTTCAAAATTTTTCACCTTTATCAGTCAATCTGAAAGTCGTTCAGTAGTGAAAGTCGTTCAATTTAGTCAGGTATGGGAGAATGTTTATAACTTGGGATTGGCTGATTTTGTAGCAGGGAAGCTTGCGTTTCGAACTGCTTCCAATAATCATGACCTTGTAAAAGTAATTTCCACTGTTGCGGCAATCGTTCGCTACTTCACTGAATTATATGGAGAAAGAGAAGTTTTTATAACAGGGGAAGAAAGGCGGATGAAGCGCTACAACTTGGCCATTCAACGCCGCTGGGCTGAAATCGAGCCTGATTTTTGGGTTTTAGGACTTCTGGAAGACGAGTGGTTAGCCTATGTGCCGGGAGAAGGTTATATAGCCGTGAAAATCAAACGCAAACCAAAATAAGTTGAAGATGGTACACGAAGTACAATATAATATCCCAGTCTTAACCCAAGATGAACAATTGCTCCAGGAGGTGCTTGGCACCTATGGAAACAAATCTATTCTGCCCGATAAAGATCAAACCGCTAAACTCATGCTTTTGAAGGTGTTCCTAAAAAAACAACTTATCCAATTGGCGGCATCTGAACCTAATGTCTCTTTTAAGCAAGCCGTCCAGTTTTTGGTGGGGCTTGTGCCGGATGATGAACATGGAGAGACCTTTCATTTGGCGGTTTTTGTCGTTTCTAAATACTGGTCAGATTTAACCTCTAATAGCCGAGTCAGTATAGTGAATGCCTAATAAGCTGAACTATTTGGCAGTTCTCTTTTTGATTCAGGTAAACTCCATTCCACGTCTTTCTCTCGCATTTTGCCGTCCTCGGAAAGTATTTTTAGTTGTCCGAAAAAATCGGACAACTGACCGCCTTACAAGCAATAAAATCTTTACGACTTCATTACTTCCTCCAAAAACTCCCAACCGCTCCAATCCTTTCCATCGAATCTATATGCAACCGCTTGATTCAACATCCATACGCCTGAGCTGCGCTCCACAAGAATACCGCCCCAAAGGCCGTTCTCCCCGTTGCCGTCGAATTCCTTGAAATGCCGTTGAAGGGCTTCGGCCTTTAATCCGGCATCTTTCGCGGTCATCCCATCTTTTGTGTCGAAAATGCCTATGATGCCGTTTTTGAACCGGACAAGGTAGTCTGGGTAAAACGTTCGTGCAACATCCCCCTCCTCATATTGCACGCCAAAGTAGCTTTCTTTCGATTCTCCGTTTTTATACCACCATGCCACACGTTGAGGTTTGCTTTCGAGCCATTTTTCAAAATCTCTTTCAGGAGCGCTACGGGTTTTTGACAGCCCATTAATGGCTCTTTACACGGCTTTTTTGTAATTGGATGAGGAACATCGTATCGATATCCTTCTTTTCCGGGGTTATGGACACTTTGGCTTCCAATATAAATACCCCCTTCGTCTATATACTTATAACGGTCTAATTCCCCTCTCAAAGTGGCGTAATCCACGGAATGCTCACGAGTGTTTATCTTTTGCTCCTCCTCGCTCCATGCCAAGCGTATTTTTTGACCTCAAATGTTAAATTTTCGTCCTTTACGACATTTGTCGTAAAGAAATTTGCAACTACGACAAATGTCGTACACCTTTGCGCTATCAATCACACAATTATGTCCTACCAACCTTCCGAAGCAGAACTTGAAATCCTCCAGGTCCTCTGGGAGATAGAGCCTGCCACCGTTCGAAACATCCATGAGCGCATCGCAGCAGCGGGCAAAGACGTGGGTTACACCACTGTGCTCAAGCAGATACAGCGGCTCACCGAAAAAGGTGCGCTCGAAAAAGAAGTCATAGAAGGCTCCCACCTCTACCGTGCCGTTGTAAAAGAAACGGATGTAAAACAACAACTCGCGGGTAAGGTAATGCGCACCGCATTCGGTGGCTCGGCACTCCAAATGGTGATGCACGCTCTGGGCAATGAAAAAGCCAAACCCGAAGAATTGCAGGAACTCAAAAACTGGCTCGACCAACAACTTTCTGGAAAATGAACCCACTCGAATCCTTCACCCCGCTTGCACAGGCGTTTGGCCTGACAGTAGCCCACTCACTTTGGCAAATTGCCCTTATCTGGCTGGTTTTCAAACTACTGGAGTGGTGGCTGAGCCCACGACATAAAGCTGTGTACCTGCTCTCACTGGCTGGCATGCTCGCTTCGGCAGGCTGGGCAATCGCAACCTTTGCCCATGAATGGACAAGACTCCAAGCTGTGCAAACGGCGTTCTCCAGAAGTGAAAATGAGGTGGTATTCATTCAACCAGCTTTTGTGTCGGGCAATTCAATAGCCAGCCTCAATCTTTGGGAATCTGCCCAAATGTGGTTCGAAAACAATGCGGCCCCAATTGGCTGGGCCTGGTTGATATGCGCCGGGCTGCTGTGGTTGCGGCTTATTGGCGGCTGGTGGCTGGCGCAAAGGTTGCGTCAACGCAATGTTTCCCCTGCTGGCGAAACATTCCAAAATCTATGTAGCGATTGGGCAAAACGCCTGAGAATCAATCCAAAAATTCAACTGCTTGAATCAGCCCATATTTCCGAACCCCTCACGCTTGGCTTTTGGAAACCTGTGGTGCTGTTCCCGTTGGGTATGCTCTTGCAACTTTCGCCTGCGCAGGTGGAAGCCTTGCTCTTGCACGAACTGGCGCACATCCGTCGCCAAGACTACCTCGTAAACCTATTTCAACTGGCTCTGGAAGTTTGCTTTTTCTACCATCCTCTGTTCTGGCTGCTCTCACGGGAAGCGCGCTCCCGCCGTGAGTTTTGCTGCGATGAGCTGGTATTGAGGCATACTACCAACCCACTTTTATACGCCAAGACCCTGACAGACCTTCAACTCTCTATTCTTCAACCTTCAACATCATTCGTTATGAACGCTACTGGAAAAAGCCGTTTCACTGAACGCATTCTGCATATCGTGGGCATTACCCCCAAACGTTCTGCCCGCCCTAATCTCTTGTTTGCATTGTTGTTGCCCTTGGCAATCGGACTATCGTCGTGGGGCGCTTCGAAACCTGATCCTGACTTGAACGATGCCTGGGATTTGCCGACATTCCCCGTCTTGGACACCACGCCACCGCGAAACGCGGCATTGGATCCCAGCATTGCCAGACCTAAGGAAGAGGGGGCTATCGCACGGAAGAAAGATTTGGTGGATGTAGCCGACAATTTGGGCAAGATCTATCAAAATCAGCGTGTTAGCGTCAACATTGAACCTGAAGTGCAAGAAAACGTCGCCATTGAGGCAGTCAAAATGAACGTCTTATACATCGGCGTTGACAACCCGCTGCGGATTGCATCGGCAGGTATTCCCGCCGATGAACTACTCGTAGAACTGATTGGAGAAGGCTCCATTTCTGGCAGTGGGGGGAATTATATGGTGCAGGTGCTAATGCCGGGAGAGGTAAAGGTCCGGGTTATGCGAAAGGTCGGCACTGAAATCAAGTTTGTCGTGGATCAGAAATACCGCGTCAAAATGATCCCTGACCCTTTGCCAAAATTGGATGGGAAATACAATAGCGGCACAATCAAACCGGAAATTTTGCAGCAAACAAAAGGAATCTTTTTAGGGGTACAGAACTTCGATTTCGATACTGAATGCAAGATAGTGGGCTTTGAGGCCACCTATTTGCCTAAGGAGGAAGACCCAATTTCAAGGCAGAATCTAGGCGGGGAATGGAATAGCGGAGTGCTTGAGTGGATCAAAAAAGCCAAGCCCGGCGACGCCTACTTCTTTGACGATATTCGGGTAAAATGCCCAGGTGACGTGGAACCGCGGAATGTGGGTGGTTTAGCGTTTAAGATAAAAGCGGAATAAGTTTTGGTAGATATAGCCATTTACACCTCTTTTTAGCAAGTCTATAAGGTTTTTCAAAACCTTATAGACTTATGCAACTCCTTTTTGCAGGTTTCTTTTGACGCTCTCGACCGATCTTTCCCCTCCTTTTCCGGTTGTGACCATTTCGTGGATATCCACGAAATGGTTCGACACGTTTTGGCCGCTGTTTTGGCAGGCTTCTTTTGCCCGTTCGATGGCGGGTTGAAAATTGCGATACTCCAAGTATTCGATCGCTTTGCTCAGGTCTCTGGCCGACCAGTATTCTACGCCATATTCATCCAGGCGTTTTATTTGCTCAAAAATGGGAGGAGTGGTGGTACTTGTAAGTTCTTTTTTCATAGGTGCTTGGGCGAAAAATGAATGGCTGAATTCGAATTGCGACTACAAATTTAAAACACTTTGTTTTTATTTTGAAATAAAAATATTAAATATTTTATTGTTCTTTTCACTCCCCCCAACGCTGCGCTTTACCCCACCTGAAACGTCCGCATACTCAATCCCCCTCTCCTCCTCCAAGTTGGCAAAACGGCCATCATGCACATAGGGCGCAGTGATTGCAATATTCCGCAGCGTTAGGCGGGTTCTGAAATTTTCCTGATTTATAAAAACAAACCCCGTTTCTACAGTTTGACCTGCAGAAACGGGGCTATAATGTCCGAAAACTGAGAGATATTACTCTTTAGCTTTTTTCGGGTTGTTGCGGTCGAGCACTTCGTCTACAAGGCCATATTCCTTGGCCTCTAAGCTGCTCATCCAGTTGTCGCGGTCGCAATCCTCTTCGATTTTCTTATAAGGTTTACCGGTGTGGTGAGCGAGGATGTCGTAAAGCGACTTTTGCATCTTTTTGATAAGCTTGTAGGAGATTTCGATGTCAGAAACCTGCCCTTGTGCACCGCCCATTGGCTGGTGGATCATCACATGGCTGTGAAACAATGCGCTGCGCTTGCCCTTCGCGCCAGCCGCAAGCAAAACGGCGCCCATGGAAGCCGCCAAGCCCGTGCAGATTGTGGCCACATCAGGTGCTACATACTGCATGGTATCGTAAATGCCGAGGCCGTCAATCACAGAACCTCCGGGGCTGTTGATGAACATCTGCACGTCGCGCTTTGGGTCGGTGCTTTCCAGGAACAGCAACTGTGCTTGAATGACGTTGGACACATACTCCGTGACCGGCACGCCCATGAAAATGATACGGTCCATCATCAGGCGGCTGAACACGTCCAATGCGGCGGCGTTCAACTGGCGCTCTTCGATGACATAAGGCGTGAAAGCCTGGATGCCAGGCACCGAGGTTCCCATGTATTTTTCGAGGTGCATACTGCTCATGCCAAGATGTTTCGTGGCATACTTCTGAAATTCATTTTTGTCAAACATTTTGAAAAGCAATTTTTTAGAGATTCAGCATCTTCTATTTACAAAAAGTAGAAACCGAAACTCAAGTTTTATGAGGCAAAGGAAACAACGAATGCGCAACAAGGTTACGCTCCAAAAAAATGGAACTGAAATAAACTATAAACTTGGAACGATGAACGATGAACTATAAACGATGAACGACCAATCCAGTTATGTTCATCGTTTATAGTTTATCGTTCATAGTTCCTCTTCGAGCGTAGTGCGCATGGAGACATCTTCTGATTGCTCCGCTTTTGCCTTGGCTGTCACTTCTTCCACGATTTTGTGGAATTCTTCTGACGAAACTGCTTTGTCTATAAGGGTCACCTGACCGCGAACGGCTTCGAGCAATTTGTCGGACTCAAGTTCACGGCGGGTGTTTTCCACATCTTTTTCATCTTTCATAAGGCGTTCAATGCTGCTCTCCATGATGTGCGCAGGCAAATCAGCCTGAAAATAGTTGCGCACACGACGGGCAAATTCCTCCTTTAATTCCTCGTCGCTGACTTCAACGCCAAATGCTTCCATGAGGTCGTCACGGATAATGGACCAGCGCAGGTTGCCAGAAAAGGCGGGGTATTCGCGCTCAATTTGGGCGGGATCGAGCTTGCCCTGATTGGTCACTCCAAGCCAACGTTTGAGGAATTTGTCGGGCAATTCTACCTTGTTCAATTCTAACAGCCGCTCTTGAAGTGAGCGGAAGAGCAGCGCATTGGAACGCACTTCATAAAATTGCAAGATGCCAACTTTCAATTTCTCAATAGCTTCTTCCTTGCTCGACACGCCTTGGCCAAAATATCCGTCGAAAAACTCCTGGTCCAGCTCCGCTTCGGCCACCCGGCTCACTTCATCAATGGTTCCTTCAAACCAATCACCCACCTCGCGGTTGTCGCCATCGGGGAGGGCAAGAATGTACTTGCGGTGCATTTCTTCCTTTTCATGCTTTTCTACCGAACGGGCATTGAAACACAGCGAATCGCCCGTTTTCAGTGTGAGCAATTTAGCCTTAAAAGCTTCGTCCTTGATATTTTTTACTAAAAAAGTCATAGGGCTTTCCCAGCCGCCTTCTTTTGCTTCACCTTCGGCGGAAGCAAGTTCGTGCGCCGATATTTTCACAATATCATTCTCTTCTATGCCATCGGTAGGGTTGGTCCGTTCGCCTATACGTTTGCGGGCATATTTCAGGTCTTCCTCGGCGAGTTCGTCGAGGTTGTTCACCGTGAGCCGTTCGTAGGAATGGCTTTTATCAAGGCCCTGAATCTCGATTTTTGGTACAAAACCGACCTCATAATCAATGGCGTATTCTGGGTCAGGATTGCTGATGTTGATGGAAAACTTCTGCTGCTGGTCTTCAGCGGGAAGCGGTTGACCTAAAATGTTGATTCGGGATTCGCGCAAGTAGGCCACCAATTCCTCGCTGAACATCTCGTTGAGCGTCTCGGTGAAAATGGACGAGCCATACATTTTTTTGAGGTAGTCCATCGGCACTTGGCCGGGGCGGAAGCCCTTAACAGGCATCTTCTGGCGAACTTTTTTGAGTTCGGCATCGAGTTTGGGTTTCAGTACCTCGCGGGTGATGATGACGGTGAGGATTGCGCTACAATTGTCTGTGTCTTTGCGGACGACCATGATGTGGTTATGTTGATTTGTTGAATTGGTGATTTGGGGTTACCGCGAATTTTAGAGTATGTTGGGGATTTTCTCACGGAGTCAAAAACGGTTCTTTTTTCGTCATTTTTCACCTTTTTTCAGTCATGTAATCTCAACTATGCTCCTTCAATAACGCAAAAACTGTCAAAAAAAGCACTCGTTTTTGCCGTCAGCAGAAAATCCCTTAGGAACGGCGTCAAAATAACTTTCCAATTTCAGGCCCATTATTTTGGCGTTAGCCAACTATCTTTTGAGGCGAATAGTGGGGCTATTTAACGAAAAAGATAGGATGGATGGCGGCAAAAGAATGGCATCAAATTGGGAAGTTATTTTGACACCGTTCCTAAGGAACGCGGCACCAATAACTTAGTCATTTGATGCCACCCTTTGTTCCATCATACGGCCGCTATTTTTCTTTAAATAGCCCCACTATTCGCAGAAAAATAGTGTTGTCTGATGAAAAAATGCTTGACCTAAAATGACTAACTTATTGGTGCCGCGTTCCTAACATGCTCGCAGGCAAAAAAAAGATTTGGCAAATTTTTTAAAATCTGCCAAATCTCGGAATTCAAGTAAACGAATCACTCCATAACCATCTCACCAAAAAATTGTGCGGGCGGAGGGACTCGAACCCCCATGCCTCACGGCGCCAGATCCTAAGTCTGGTACGTCTACCAATTTCGCCACGCCCGCATGTCCGCCATAGCCCGTTTAGGGCGAAGGCGGGTTACCCGCCTTCGCCCTAAACGGGCTATGGCGGGTAAAAGGGACGCAAAAGTAATGCGTTCCAGCAAAAAACAAAGGGAAGAGTTTTAAAAACTTATTCCTGTCCAAAAACCAAAGTCAATCCAACACCCGGCACTCCACCCTTCGGTTTTTTTGTCGAGCTTCATCCGTATCGTTCGGGGCGCTGGGTTGGGTTTTCCCATAGCCTTTCCAGGCAAGTTGTTCAGGGGCTACATTTTTGGCAATCAAGGCGTTATACACAGTTAAAGCCCGTTGTTCCGAAAGGGTTTGGTTGCTGGATTCGTCGCCGATATTGTCGGTGTGGCCGCCAATCTCAAAATGGAGTGTTGCATTCTTTTGCAGCACTTGTGCGAGTTTTTCCAATGCGAGTGCTGCTTCAGGACGAAGATCTGACTTCCCAAAGTCAAACAGCAGCGCATCCTGCATCGTGTATTTTTTTTCCACCAGAAGCGATTGTTCAATGCCGGCGTTTTCATCGGCAACGATGGCAAAATCGTCAAATAGGTAATACGCGATGCGCTTGGTTTTTTTCCAAAATTCTAGCGTTTGATTTTTTTCATCCAGTTGCATACGCTCTTCGTCGCCTATGTTGATGGGGGTAACGGCATCAGAAAAAAAATTGCCAAATAGAAAATATTTATACCCGCCGCGATCTGCTTTGAATGCCAGTGAAATCTTGCGCCATTGTCCCTTGGTCTCCACGATTTGCGCCAGGTTGACCTGTGGTTTTACGGCAAAATCAAGTTGGCTTGTCATGAAGTTTTCCTGTGTTGTGATCCTCGAATCGGAGAAGTAAAAGCCAAAATTGCCGCACAGGGTTGGGCGGATTCCCGTGCTGCGACCATATACTTTGTTCAGATGCTGGCTGCCCAAGGAGTCGTTGGTATAGACCCAAAAACTGAGGCGGTAGGTCTTTCCTTTTTCGAGTGACTTTGTGAGCACTCCTTGAATAAGTTCGTGGTAATCAAAGGCAAACTGCCCGTCTTGAAAAGGGTGGTACATGATTAGGCCCATCATGCGTTTGCCTTTTCTGGGTTTTGGGAAAGTTGGGCATCCCCCTAAGGAGTCCCAAACCAGCAGGTCGGGTGTTTGTTCGTCAAAAGTCTTCCAGCCTTCCACGCTCGTGTTCACGATGTCTGATGCTCCGGAAAATTGACAGGGTTTTGGCGATGCTTGCCACACGCCCGCTACACGGGACGATTGTCGTTCAAAACCACCGTTCACTACGAGGTTTTGAGCAGACACATGAGGGGTTACAAAAAGACAAAACAGGGGCAAAAAGCACAGGTAATGACGCATAACAAAGTTTTTTGAGAGAAACGGCAGGGTAGGGCTGGAGATTGTTCAAGCCTTCCGGCACAGCATTACTACTTTCCTGTTTTCGGCGTCTGTGGCAGCAAACAGATAAACCTCGCCACCATCTGCAAGACCAAGTTTGCGACGCACTTGATCCGGGCTGTCGGGAAAATTGCGACAAGTGATATTGGCCTTCCCTTCTGGAACAAGGCTCTGGACAGTTTTTCGGTCGTATTTGCAAACGTTTTCGATGCTAAAACTTCGTGCGGGCAAACCGGGGCAAAACTCGATGGAAGTGTACAAATGCGTGTTGGCATGGAGCTTTGACAAACCAAAGCGTTGGGCAAAAGATCGAAACGCGCCAGTTTTCAAGATGGCTGGATTGGGTTCGTAGAGGAAGTTTTGGGCCCTGGAAAAGTTGGCTACAGCCAGATGTTCTTCTGCCCAAGAGAAGGCAAAGGTTTGTGGTTCATATTCAGACCTGTAAGGTTTTAAAAACCTTATAAGTCTCGAATCCAAGTACACTGCTTCGATGGGGATTTCATCCAGCGGAGGCGCCTCGCGTTCGAGCAAGTATAACACTTCGCGACAGTCGCCTTCTGATGCCACTACCCAGATTTTTGAGACGTGCCCCAATTGCCTGGCGGCTAAACGAAGGTCGAGCAGCGGAGCAGTTTTCAATAGTACGCATGGCGATTTTTTCAGCATCAAATCCTTGATTTTCAAGACATCAGGGGAGCAGTCTGCCAATTGAAACACCTTGCCTTTGCGCTCGTCTCGGCGGGCTGGATCGAGGTAGATGAGTTCAAAGTTTTCGTTTGTTTTATCTAGAAAATCCTCCGCGCTGCGGTGCTCAAAATGCACGTTGCTCGTGCCCAATTGGGCAAAATTATTCCTAACCGCCGCCAGCAGTTCCGCATTTTGCTCCACATAAGTCAGCGAATCAAATTGCTGAGAAAAGAAAAAGGAATCCACCCCCAAGCCCCCTGTGAGGTCGGCCATTTTTTTGCCGGAAAACAATCCCGCCTTGAAGCGGGCGGTATGTTCGGAGGATGCCTGCTCCAGTGAAATCGCCAATGGGAATTCCATGCCGGGTTGGTACCAGATAGGGATTTTGGTGCGAATTTTTTGCAGGGCTTGAATTTGAATTACCGAAGCAGATATTAGGATATCAGGATATTTTTTGGCGGAGAGTGCCAATTGGCGCGGGTCGTCCTCGCGGTGCTGCCAGATAAAATCTTGGAGAGGGGTAAGCGGCATGGGGCGAAGGTACTGGTGAGGAGAATAGAATGTTAAGGGTTTATAGTTTTACCTTCGCCAATACAATTGCCTACAATTCAAAACCTCCCAGTGCAGCAACCGACGAATAAGCTATGAATATGCGAAGGCAGATTTTTTGCTCATCTAGGCATGAGGAGGGTGCTCCCGAAAGCCTTCGGGATTAACCGACGAATAACGAAGATGAACGGAAAATATGGCCCTCAGATTCATAGCTTATTCGGCGGTAGCGGCACTAGGCGTGTTAAACACAACAACTACAATCATGAAAAAAACGCTCCCACTCCTGCTCTTAGCATTCCTTCCTGCACTGCTTTCTGCCCAGCCCCGTTTCCGCGCAGGTGCAGTGTTGGGCCTTTCAGCTTCTCAGATTGACGGCGACCTTTCAGCTGGCTACAACAAACTTGGCTTCCAAGGGGGGCTTCGCGTTATCGGCCGACTCAAGGGCCGCACGGAAGCCAGCATGGAATTCCTCTTTTCTCAGCGCGGCTGCCAGAACGAACTCATCCCCAATGAGTACGATCCCAATCCTTTTTCCCTGACGCTCAATTACGTGGAGGTGCCAGTTCAATGGCATTTCAAAGATTGGCTCATTGAATACGATGAGGAAAAATTGAATTACTACAAAGTTTCTTTCAATATCGGGCTTTCATACGCCCGTTTGATCAGTTCGAAAGTAGACGACGACTTTAACTGGTTAAACGGTGTGGCACCCGAATACCTGAAAAAGAACGATCTAGGCATTGTATTGGGGGCTAATTTTTTTGCCACCCGGAATTTGGGGTTCACAGTGCGCTGGAATCGTTCGTTCTTGTTGATGTACGATTCCCGGGAATCCCCACGTGGAGGAAAGAGCTGGAACAGCCATAATCTGAATTTCCAGACAGTGTACCTGTTTTGAAACAACTTCTTACTTTCGCGCCCAATTTTTCACCCGTACATCTTTACATGAGAAAACTACTTCCAGCCATTTTAATGGTTTTTTCCGTTGTCGCGCTCCTTTTTTGTAAATCAAAAGACACTACCCCCCAAACGACCAGCGGAATGAAAACAGCGAGCAGGCAATTTTCAAAACGGCATTGTGTGGACGAAGCCAAAGGCTTGTGTGCCGAATTCATCATTTCTTACCCCGTTTTTTCTGGCGGCAATCTGGCTACAGCAGTAGCATTGAACAAATCGGTGCAAAATTATGTGCTCAGTGCAGTGGGAGGAAATGGGCAATCCACTTTCTCCCAAGCCCTTGATACGGCAGGGCAACAGTTCATTCAAATGTTTGTGGACGACCTAAGCGACATCCCGGAAATCTCTATGGGCTATTCCACCGAAATATCTGACACCGTTCCTTTTTTGAACGCCAAAGTCGCGACGATTCAAATGGACGGCTACGCTTTCACGGGCGGTGCGCACCCAAATCCTTTTGGTTCGCTGGTTTCTTATGACCTCAGCAAAGGCGCAAAACCCCTGGAAATCACTGATTTGGTAAGTGATACCAATGCCGTTCGACCCGCCCTCGAAAAGGCGTATAAAGTATTGAAAGGATTGAAAGAGACGGACCCTCTGGGCGAGCTTGTTTATCCAGAGATCAAACAACTGCCCATGCCTGCCAACGTCGGCGTGGCAGCAGAAGGCATTCGGTTCTTTTACAACGCTTATGAAGTGGCGCCTTATGCAGTTGGCGCTGCCGATGTGCTGCTGACCTGGGATCAATTGGGCGGATTGGCGGATAAGGCTAAGTGGATGGAACAAGGTGAAAAATGAACCGAAAAACTGCAAAACCGGACAACCGCAAAATGTAAAACTCAGCGGGGTTGAGTCGTTCTTGCTGCTTGAGTTTCCGTCTTTTAGGTTAACGTGAATTTTGGATAGCCTTCAGTATTAGGGTTTCAATAAAAACCGCGTAGCGGTGTCATTTTGGTAGCCCGCAAGGGCGTTTTGGGAATACGAACCGCGTAGCGGTGTCATCTAATCTCCGTAATAATGCCACCGCTACGCGGTTTTGGAAAACATTTAACGCTGACGCTACCGTAATGTCGCTGCGATGCGGCTTATCCAAAACTCAGGTCAGGTTAACATTTTGCGGTTTCTCTTAGTTTTACATTCTCCGGTTTTCCTGTTTTGCGGTTTAAATTCTTCCAGCGTATGCTAGTCAGATACATCATTCCCACCCCCATTGGCCACATGGAAATAACCGGCAGCGAATTGGGCGTGCGTACGGCACAACGCTGTGAAAATCGCGAGACTTCTTCATATCCAAGTGCTAAGGAAGTCAGTGAAATGCTTGAAAACCATCCTGTGGCGGAGTGTGCCCGGCAAATTGCGGAATATTTCGCAGGGGCGAGGCAGGACTTTGACTTGAAACTGGATTGGAGTGGCGCGCCCGAATTCCACCGCCAGGTGTGGGCGGAATTGATAAAAATTCCCTTCGGCAAGACCGTTAGCTACTCCGATATCGCCGACCGGGTAGGCAATCCTGCCGCAGTTCGCGCTGTGGGTATGGCCAACCGGAGCAATCCCATAGCAATTGTGGTGCCCTGCCATCGTGTTATTGGTAAAGCGGGCGAGTTGCGCGGGTATTTTTACGGACTAGACACGAAAATGCTGCTGCTTCGGCACGAAAATCCGGTCAGGTTTGCGGAACAAGGAGCGCTGTTTTGAGGCATTTGCGATTTTGGATTTTGGATTTACGATTTACGATTGGGAGCTCCGATTAATGATTTGGGCAGGTTGACAATTACTAATCGGAGTTCCCAATCGTAAATCGTAAATCGTAATTCCAAAATCGCAAAACCGTTTCTTTTGAAAGTTAAACCATTCCCTCAAAAGAGAAAATTGCTGTATCCTTGCCAAAAAATTTCAACTAGTTTTGCCAAAACCTTTTTGAGTAAATATTTTCTTTAAAAATTGAAAATCAATCATTTAGCAAAATAATTCGAAGTTTTTTCAGATTGGATAAGCGTTTGAAATCTTTTTGAATTCAAAACTGGCCTTTTATTTGTTATGGCCGTTTTCAGACCCCTCCAATTTGATATGTAAGCCCCGAACCTTCAACGTGAAAACATCCCAACCGTTCAATGGCATCTTCATACGGACCGAGGCAGTCGCTCTCTCAAAAACTACAGCAAAAGCTTTCCCCCCAGCAGATTCAGCTTATGAAACTGCTGCAAATCCCCACGGCTACCCTCGAACAGCGCATTGAAGAAGAACTTGAGGCCAACCCCGCCCTCGAAGAAGGGGATGAAACTGCCGACCTCTCAGAAGGCCTAAGTGACATGGACCTCTCCGATGCTGACCTGAGTTATTACGAACGCGAACAGAAAGTCGAGAGCGGCCAGACAGACGATGATTTGGGGGGCGACAATGTGACTGCAACCGAAGACTTGATCGTCGAAATTGACCGCGAAACGGCCGACGACTATGCCGATGAAGACGACTCCGTCGGCCTCCGCGACGACGATGGTCCCGATCTTGACGACTATCTCATTAATTTTATAGAAGACGACCCATCCACCTACAAAACCCGCGACGACAGCAGGGGCGGCGACCAGGAGGACAAACAAGTGCCGCTCACCTTCGAGAACACTTTTCACGAATATCTGGAGCAACAACTCGGTATGCTCAAGCTCGACGACGAGCGCGAACACGCCATAGCGCTCCAAATCATTGGCTCTATTGACGACGATGGCTACCTCCGCCGCGAACCTACGGCCATGGTGGACGACCTGCTTTTCAGCCAAAACATCAGCACGCACGAAAAGGAGATCAAGCAAATTCTCCTGAAAATACAACGCTTCGATCCCCCGGGTATCGGCGCGCGCGACCTCCGGGAATGTTTGATTCTTCAGCTACAACACAGACTCCGTCAAGACGACGATTCGCTATCACACGAAGATAAAATCGTGGTACAGATTGCCCTTCGCATCATTGACCAATATTTTGACGAGTTCACCAAAAAACACTACCCCAAACTCTGCCGACAACTCGGCATTGAAGAAGAAGACCTCCGAGACGCGATCAACGAGATTCTCAAACTCAATCCCAAACCTGCCAGTGGCTTTGCCTCTAAAGGCGACCGCGCCAACAATTATGTGGTGCCCGACTATATCGTGAACAACCGCGACGGCGAACTGGAACTCACCCTCAACGCTCGAAACGCCCCCGACCTGCGCATCAACGACCAATACCGCGACATGCTTAAGGCCTTCCACGATGGCAGAAACGGACGACGCGCCAACAAGAAAGAAAAGGAAGCCGTGCTTTTTATCAAGCAAAAAATAGACTCGGCCAAGTGGTTTATTGATGCCATCAAACAGCGCCAACAAACCATGATGCTCACCATGGGCGCTATCCTCAAACACCAGGAAGAGTACTTCCTCACGGGCGACCAAAAGAAGATAAGGCCCATGATTCTCAAGGACATCGCTGACGTGACGAGCCTCGACATTTCGACCGTGAGCCGCGTTGCGAACTCCAAATATGTGCAGACGGAATTTGGCACCAAGCGCCTAAAAGAGTTTTTCTCCGAGAGCCTCAGCACGCAGGACGGCGAGGAGGTGTCAACCCTGGAAGTGAAAAAAATCCTTTCGGAAGTCATCGCCGAAGAGCACAAGCGTCGCCCGCTTTCCGACGAAAAACTCAAAAACATTTTATTGAAAAAAGGCTACAACATCGCTCGACGTACCGTGGCGAAGTATCGGGAGCAGTTGAATATCCCGGTGGCGCGATTGCGGAAAGGTTTGTGATTGTTACATCGGTATCTCCACACTCACAAAAGTCCCCTTTCCTGGCGCAGAATCCAAATGCATTTTCGCCCGTAGTACTTCGGCGCGGGTGCGGATATTAGAAAGCCCGATGCCGTCGGACTCGATTTTTTTCGGGTCAAAACCTTGTCCGTCGTCTTCTGCGGTGAGAAGCAGATTCCCTTCGTTTTCAAGCAGTTGGATGTTGACGTGCCGCGCTTTGGCGTGTTTGAGCACATTGCCGAGCAGTTCCTGCACCATGCGGTAAATGTGGATTTTTTCCAATCCGCCTACTTCGTCGAGGGGGTAGTTGGAAAAAAGTTGGACATCGAGTCCGGGCTGGGCTTGGCGGGCGCGCACGGCAAGTTCTTCGAGGGCAGCAGGTAAGCCCGTTTTTTCGAGGGCTTTCGACATGAGGTCGTGCGAGATGCCGCGCACTTCGCGGTAGGTAGCGTCGAGGTCGTCGGCGATGTCGCGCACCCGTTCGGCCATATCGGGCGAGTCGGAGAGATATTCGCGCAGCACATCCATTTTCATGTTGATGGCAGCGAGGTTGACACAGGCGCCGTCGTGGAGGTCGCGGGCGATGCGCTTGCGTTCGTTCTCAGCGCCAATTACAAGGGCGTTCAATCCTTCTTCTTTGGCGCGTGCAATACGGAGTTCGGCGCGTTGGTTTTTTTCAATCAAACGGAGAAATCGGCTTACAGAAAAATAGAACACCAACATCATTTCCAGGAAAAAAGCGGCGATGACGAAGGGCGGCAAAAAGAAGGTGTTTGCAATGCCAAAGGCCGTCAACAAGTCAGCAGTAACGTCAATAAATGCAGGGCTGAAGCCCAGATATTGCAAGGTGGTAGCCCCCACCCCTACAAAATTGAGTCCTATGACCAGAATCAGAAATGAAAATTGGGTGCGCTTTTTGAAAAGCATTTCAAAAAGCACCCACACGAGCATCGTGACGCAAAAGAGCATCAAAAACACAGAAAAGGGATAAATCACCCATTGGAAATAGCCAAAAGCTTGGGCAATGATTTGGAAAAACAGCGTGGCTATTGATGCCCGGACGCTCCAGCGCACAAAGCGGTCGAACCGTGGAGCACTGCGGGGCAAATCAAAATAGAGTCTGAAAAACTGGATGCCAAAAACGAGCCGTAGCGTATTGAGCGCCATCGGTATAATGTGCTGCAAAACCGGGTGATCAGGCCAAACGTACCTGAAACCAAGCCCCAAATGAGCGAGGATAAAAAGGGTGGTGACGAGGATGTAAAAAAAGTAGTGCCAGTTGAAATACTCGCGACTGACGGCGATCAAGATTCCTGACAAAACCAAAAAGAGGGTGCAAAACACAAGAAAAATGGTCATTAAGATGTCCACCACCCATTGTTGGTGGCCGATTCTTTCGCCTTGTTCGAAGAACAGGATTCGGAGGTGGAGCGGCGCGTCTGACTCGATGCGGATGAAAACCTGCGCCGTGCTGTCGGGTGCTAGCGTAAGCGGGAAACGGAAGTTGCGGTTATTGGTGTCAGGGCGTTCGGAAAAAGTAAAGTCTTTTGAACCAGTTGCAAATGAATCGCGCAAAACATCCGTCTCGCTAAGTTCGTAATAGGTGATTTTGGGAATGAAAGGATTGATTATTTCAGTAAAAAAGTGGGTTTTTGTTTTGTCAAAAAGGGTCAAAGTGCTATCGTTCTTGACCTTGAAACGCAGCCAGATGGGGCCTCTCGGAGTGCCGAATTCGCAACAGTCTTCCCGGATGGCAAACGCTGTTTCTGGCAAGCGGCTCAGCTCCGCCACGCTCATTGGATGGTTTTCTGCTCCTTCTTTGTACACGCCAATTTCGCCCGGCACCTCGCCTGGCACAGGAAGCCCTTCAATCAAGAGACCGGAAAACCACTTGATGCCCGAAACGGCTACGAGCAACAGGCAACTTGCAAGGATGAGAACTGGGCGTTTCAAAAGCAGTATGAATTTTTTGGCCAAAAATAGGGATTTGACAGCGTACGGCAACCATGCCGCACGCTGCCAAACTGCAAAATCAATGGACTTGTATGGGATCACCGGCTCAGAACGACTTGTTTTGACTGAGGAAGCCCATCCAAAACCATATACACAAAGTAGGTGCCGTTGGGCAATCTTTGGAGATCAAGATTGTGTCGGTTGGCGCCGGCATTCAACAAGCCAAGTTGCTCGGAAAGCACCAGTCGCCCCAATTGATCAAAGACCGAAACACTTACCGCTGCGTCGTTTTGCAGTGTGAAGGTAAGCGCAACTGTGCCAATGCTTGGGTTTGGAGAAAGCGCAAGTGGGGCAATACTGGCAAAGTTTTCGACTTTGCGCTCACTGCTGGTTCCGACTAAAAGCGCTTTAACCATTTCCTGCAATTCAGCGATTTGACGGCTTTGATTTTCGATAGCGCGCTGCTGTTCCTGAACGGCCTTTACAAGCGGAACCGTGAATTCAGCGTAACGGAGACCGTAGTTGTCGCCCTCGTTTTTAGGCTTTGACACACCGCTGAAATCGTAGCCAGACTCCATTGCAGCCTCTTCTACCTCCTGCGCCAAAAAACCGGTGTAGCGTATTTGTTCGGCTGCCCGGGCATCGGCTTCGAGTGCAGCAAGTTCTTTTTCTACCTCATTTTGCTTTTCGCTGCCTTTGGAGGCCTCTGCACGGATGCGTTCGGTCACGCCGTAGAAATTATTGAGTGCTCGGACATCATAATGATAAGTGACGGGTCGAAGGCGCATAATAAAATCGAGACCAGAAACATCTTCGCGCAAATCCTTTTTGAAGCGGCTGTCTGAGGTAACGGTGAGGTTTACCTGGCTCTCCAGACTGGTGATAGTGGCGTTTCCGAGGCGGATTTTGTTGCTGGCATTGGCTGTGGCAGCATATCCGATGGCAGTAGCATTGTTGAAATTGTCGATGGAAGTGTGGCGCCCCAGACCCGTGTTATTCGATCCGGTAAGATTGTAATTAAGGGCGTTTTCGCCTAGGCCGGTATTGCCAACGCCCGTGGTATTGCGGCGTAGGGCGTCTTCACCTACTCCCGTGTTGGCGCTGCCGGTCAGGTTGGCGGTCAGCGCGAGGTCGCCAAGTGCGGTGTTGGAGGAAGCGGTAGTGCTGCTGTACAATGCACCGTTGCCCAAAGCGGTATTCCAGATCCCGGTAGTGTTTTTTGCAAGCGAAGCAGTACCGACGGCCGTATTGTCTCCACCTGTCGTGTTTAGCTTGAGCGCGTCTCTGCCTATGGCGGTATTGTTGTTGCCCAAAGTATTGGCACTCAGGGCGTTGTTGCCAAAAGCAGAATTGGATTGGCCTGTGCTGCTGACACCGTTGGAGTTCGCACCAAAAAAGGCATTGGATTTTGCAGGGTCAATCAGTCCTGCCCGCTGGTTGTTCACGCGGAAGAGCAGCGGTTTGTTGTCCGTAGTGCCGATAAAATGGAGGGCTGGGTTGGTGCCGCTATTGCCAAGAATGTTCCAGTTTTGGGCATTGGCAGGGTTTGCAAAGAGTATTGAGATGGTTGCAAAAAAGCAAGTGGCGAAAAAAGTTGTCATGTTTTTCATAATGTTGAAATTTAGAAAAGTTTGTGAAAAAATCTGAGGCAAAAGTGCCCTTGCCCTGCTCCTGCAGGCAACCCCGCAATGGGTGGTTTTCAAAAACTCACCCCTTCCCCCTTTTCCGGGGTATGGCTACTCCCCTTTAACCGCCAAATCCGGGATTTTCTCCATTTCACCCTTTTCGGGGTTTCCGGCGCAGTCGGTAGCCCTGACTTTTGTGCCATGATTCCACACTGACAACATTTTTACCCGCCGAAGCCTAAGCGTAGGAGGGTCCACATTCATCACATTCATCACATTTTAAAATATCAAGTCATGAAAAATTCAATCAAGTTTTATCTGTTCCTAGCCCTTGCAGCAATGTCCAACATCTTTGCTGAATGCACTCCCGACCCCATAGACCCGCCTGCCGACGATCTCGTGGGCAAATGGGAGTCCTACTATTTTGAGAGCAACGGAATGGATGTGACCCAGCAGTACCAAATGACCCTGCAGTTTGACGATCAGGGCCAATGTGTACAAACCCTGGTGAAGCCCGGGGGGACGCTTTCCGTTACGCTGCAATATGCCAAAAATCCTGACGGGACTGCCGTGACCATTGGTTCTGCCAATCTTTTCATAGATAAAAACGATGGTTCGAGTATTCGGCTACGCTATCTTAACGGCGCACAACCGGCAGGCTTTATCGAGCCTTGGACGGTTGATTTTTTGAAGATTGAATAAAGATGGACACCTCGAAAAGCGTTTATTAAACCACATAGTCCACATAGTTCACATAGTTCACATAGTTCACATAGTGCATTTAGCTTGAAAGCTCCTAATAGAACATAATAGTAATTGTTCGATTTTGTAGAGAAACTATGTGTGCTATGTGAACTTTGTGGTTGCCAAACTCAAGCATCAAAATCTAACAGTCATGAAAATCCAACACATCTTCCTGTTTTTCAGCATTCTGGTTATTGCACTTCTTTCCCTGCCAAGTTGTCGCACCCACGGCCCCGCATTTTCCTCCAATGCAGACCCTTACATGGCCAAGCCCGCATATCGAGGTGAAAACGCAGGCGCCTTCTATCTTTCAGGCCGCATCAACCAAGGCTATGAATATTACGAGCGCGAGAAGAATAAGAGCGCGGAATTGTCGGCACACGCCTCATTTATGTCCAAGCATTTCTACGCCAGCGGCGGCTTTTTTGGTTATTGGGGAAAGTATGATGTCAATTCCGCAGTCAATCCCATTACAGGCGGCGGAAACCAGCCGTTCAATGGAGGCGGTATACGGGGCGAATTGGGCGGGCGCATTCCGCTCGAAAGCAATTTCGATTTGCTTTTAGGTATAAATGGAGAAATGTTTAGGGAAGGGGGCAAGTATGCGGAGAATAGCAGCGACGCTTTGGCGGATTTTTTTACCCTTGGCCTGGCCCGTACCCACCTCAACATCGCACCTGCGCTTGACCTGCGTTGTGCCCCACCGGGCAAATGGGACATTGGGCTGCGCTACTCCCTGGATTCTTACATTTCATTCTCAGACCTCTATGAGTCGGAACAAGACAATAGTTACCTTCATCGCCTCACGCTGCATACTACCTTTGATCGCGTGACGGCCTATGGCCAAATCGGTTTTACGCCCGATGAGCAGCGTGTATTCAGCCTTGGGATGGCTTATGGGATACCGTTTAAGAAGAAGGGAAAGAAATCGTTATTCCTTTAGTTTGGGGTTGCTTTCGGCATTTTCAGAGGGTGTTCAAGAAAGTGTGGCACATCTGGCCAACCACCTTGATTATCAATACTCCAATTTAGGTGTGCCACACTTTTCTGAACACACTCAGTAGGCAACTGCAATGGAATTTTCTATCTTCAATTCCTCAGGACAAATGATGCACGGGCTGTATCTTGTGACGGTTATGCCGTTTTAGGACAGCGCTCTTTTCTTTAAAATTCAACATTTCATGAAAAAATTTACCTTCCTCTCCCTACTTATTATCTGGCTCATCGCTGGCGCCACGCAAGCCCAGGGCTTTCTCCAACTGGGCAACATGCTGGTGGATGACCAAGGCTACAGAATGATCGCCACAAGCGATGGCGGCTATATCACCGCTGGCTCTGCGGGGTCAAAAGCCGTGCTGTACAAGACAGACTGCCTCGGAACCCTCGTGGCTCAGATCGAAAAAGCATACATACCCGGCCCGGCTGCTTTTTGGGACGTGACCGAGCTTGCCGATGGTAGCATCGTGGCTGTTGGCGGTGCTGGATTTGCTTCGCCGACCGACACTGGTAACCATGTGATCCTGCTCAAAACCACGGCAAACCTGGTCGAAACATCTTCCTCCAGTTTTCAAATTCTGAATAAAGAAGCAAGAGGTTTATCAATTGCACAATCCATCACAGGTCATTTGTTGGTGTGGGGCGAGGTGACAGGATTTTCGATAGATTTCACGGACGCATTTTTCCAGCGCGTAAGCCCGAGCACTTTGCAGCCAACGGCTGACCCGGTGATATTTAACAACGGCGTGGACCTTGCCAGCCGAATCATTCCAACTGCCGACAGCAATTATTTGTTGACGGGCTCTACTTTTGCTGGCAACATTTTCGATCCTGAAGCACTTATTAACAACAACTTGCGGGCGTACAAAGTGGACGAAAACGGGCTGATATTATGGCAAGTGGCCGTAAATCAGGTGTTCAAGGCAAAATTCGGCGTAGGGCGATCATGCGGTGCCGCCCAAAACTCGGACTCGGGTAATTTCATGCTGGGGGGAACACTTTTTGGCGGCACTAATGCACGGGAACAAGACGCTTTTTTTGCACTTATTGGGAATGACGGCACGGTATTGGACACAGTGTATTGTGCTGCACCTGGGCAACAACAATTTCATGCCATCCTTGCCCACCAAGATTTTGTGGGTTTGTTCACGATGGTAGGTGAAAGTGAAGGCTCTCCACTCGGCGTGCCCACGGTTGCAGTGGCACAGGCTTATGAAGTTGGAAATGCTATCGTGAGTTCTGGGGCAACATTGGACCCGGCCACTCCTATTTCAGTGCGCGATTTGTTGGAATTAGACCCAGGTCGCATCGCATACATGGGCACGCTCCCCGACAACCCTACAGTGCTGGGATTTACCGATATCCTCGTCATTACTCCTTCAGCGACGGTTGGTATAGTATATCAAAATTGCGCGCTCGCCGCTACTTTGAGCCATCCGGCAATTGCGTTCCAATGGTATCACGAAGGCCAAGCGATCCCAGGAGCCAATCAGGGAGCATTTTTCCCCAGCGAACCAGGGCTATATCAAGTGCAAATACTGGATGACAAAGGATGTTTTGGTGTATCCGACACCTTTCGGGTAGAAGGCCCTGTGGCCGATTTCACCGCCATTCCCAATGTGCTGTTGGCCAGCTTTACCAATACTTCTCTGGGCGCAAGCTCCTATGCTTGGGACTTTGGTGATGGCAGCACGAGCACTCAGCCCAATCCCGTGCACACGTATGCTGCCACGGGGGTATACACGGTGCGGCTCATTGCAACGAACAATTGTGGCCTGAAAGACACAATTGAGCAACAAATCGGTGTGACACCCACCAACGAAGTGAGCTGGTTGAGCCATTTCAGTCTTTCGCCCAACCCAACGAACGGTGTTTTCAATCTTGAAATGAGTGGTACGCCGCAAGGGAATGTGGATTTTGCGCTCTGCAATACCATGGGGCAAATAATTAGCCTGGAATCCCTGAGTTTCCAAAATGGCTGGATTCAAAAAACCTTTGACCTTGGCTTATTGCCTGGCGGGGTATATTCGCTTCAGATCAGATCGGGTAAAGAGATGAAAAACGTGCGGGTGCTGAAAAATTAAAACCGGGATTTTCTTGATTAAAAAATATTGGTGGGATTTGCGCCGAATGCGCAAATCCCACCAATCTTTTTTTAATAACCCAAGCTACCGTGGATATTGCGGCCAAGGGCATTTTGAGTAACTTGAGTTGTGTATGCAAATACTGATTCATCCCACCCCGATTTTTTCGCGAAAATTGGCAAAGACCCAACTTTGGCGGGCAGCCTAAAGGAGAAATATGTACTCTTGTACCGTAAACCGACTACCGCTTTCTATGAAACAAAAACTACTGCTTGCCCTGCTCGTTTTTTTGGCTGCGCCCAGCGCACTTTTTGCCACGCACAACCGCGCTGGGGAAATCCATATCGAGCAAATTGGTCCGCTCACCATCCGCGCCACCATCATCACTTGGACGAAAACGAGTAGTGTGAACGCCGACCGCGACACCTTGGAAATCAACTGGGGCGACGGGTTTATCCAAAAAGTGCTGCGCTCCAACGGTAATGGCAACCCTCCCCAGGGCTTTCCGCTCGCCAACGATATCAAGTACAATACTTATATTGAGGAGCATACCTACGCTGGGCCTGACAGTTTTGTCATCTCCATGACCGATCAAAACCGCATTGGGGGCATCATAAACGTGAATCCGCCTGCATCGGACAATGTGCCGTTCCACATTCAAACCACCTATATTTTTCAGGATTCTCAGTTTGGTGGCACCAACCACACGCCCTATCTTTTGCAGCCGCCAATTGACAACGCTTGTGTGGGCAAGCCTTTCAAACACAACCCCAATGCCTCAGACATTGACGGCGACAGTCTTTCGTACGAACTCATTGTGCCGATGCAAGGTCCTGGGGTGGAAGTGCCCAACTATTCTTTTCCGAATGAGATAATACCGGGTGCAAACAACTCCTTCCAACTCGACCCCGTTTCGGGCGATATTTTATGGCAATCCCCGCAAGCGGCGGGCATTTACAATATTGCCTTCACCATAATTTCATGGAGGAAAGGCAAGGTCATTGACATCACGATTCGTGATATGCAAATTTTTGTGGCTGCTTGTGACAACAACCCACCTGTGGTCCAAACAATCGACAAAATCTGCGTGGTGGCAGGAAACGAGGTGAATTTTGCGGTAACAGCAACCGACATTGACGCGACAGATTTGATTTTGCTGACTGCGCTGGGCGCGCCGCTTACTTCGCCTTTCAGCCCGGCCACTTTCAGTGCTCCTTCCACTTGGGGACCTTCGCCTGTATCTGGCACATTCCACTGGACTACTGCTTGTGAGCACATTTCCAATCAGCCCTACTCGGTTGTTTTCAAAGCCACCGACTCGCTTACCACGCCGCAATTAGCCGATTTGCACACCGTATCCATCAAGGTGGTAGGCCCTGCACCCGTAGACTTGCAAGCGGACGCAGCGCTTGGCAACATCGAACTCAGCTGGGCGAAACCATACGTCTGTGAGGGGGCAGCGAACAACTATTTCCTCGGCTTTTCTGTGTGGCGGCGCCAGGGCAGCAACCCCTTTGTACTCGATACCTGCGACCCCGGACTTGAAGGAAAGGGTTACACGCAATTGACGGCTGTAACCAAAGCTGTGAAAGATGGGCGCTATTATTATAAAGACACTCAAGTGGAACGTGGGTTCACCTATTGCTACCGGGTGTTGGCAAAATTCGCACGAGTATCTGCGGGCGGCTACCCATACAATATCGTGGAAAGCCTGGCCTCTGAAGAGGTTTGTGCTCAACTCCCGCGCGATCTTCCGCTTATTACCAATGTATCGGTAGAAGCTACAGATGTTGCGGTCGGGAAGATCCGAATCGCGTGGTCAAAACCTGTGGGGGGGGATTTAGACACCATCATCAACCACGGCCCGTACCGTTATCAATTGCTTCGAGCACCCGGGTTTACGGCTGGAGTGTTCACGGAGTTGCCGCTTGCATCTTTTGTCTCCAATACTTTTTGGCAGGCCAACGACACCATTTTTGAATTTGACGAAAACCTCAACACCGCGGACGGGCCTTACCGCTACAAAGTAGATTTTTACGTAAAAGGGAACACCTTGCTTGGTTCTACCCGCGATGCTTCGTCGGTCTTTTTGACCGTGGCATCTACCGACCAAACAAACATTCTTTCCTGGGAAGCCAATGTGCCATGGAGCAATTACACGTACAAGATTTTTCGAAAAAACGACCTGACGGGACTTTTCGATCCCATCGGAAATGCTGCGACAAAGAATTACGAAGACCGGGGCTTGGTCAATGGAAAGGAATACTGTTATTATGTGGAGAGTGAGGGAACTTACAGCGTCAGTGGGCTTTTAAACCCTTTGTTCAACAAATCTCAGGAGGCCTGTGGAGTACCCATTGATACGGTGCCACCCTGCCCACCTGTTTTGGCAGTGACCAACCTGTGCGACGATCCAACGGCCAATCCCAGTCCGCCATACCTCAACAACCTTTCCTGGACAAACCCCAATTTGGCTTGCGACGGCACGGACGATGCCGTGGAGTATCTCATCTGGTACACACCGTTGAAGGGCGAACCGCTAACGCTGTTGACAAATCAGCCCGGCGCGACCAATACGACTTTTGGCCATGAACTCGAAACTCAGCTGGCTGGTTGTTATGCAGTTTCCGCAATTGATTCGGTGGGCAATGAGAGCCTGTTGAGCAACCTTTTCTGTGTGGATAATTGTCCCAACTACGAACTCCCCAATGCCTTCACGCCCAACGGCGACGGTACGAATGATACCTACATGCCCTTCCCCGGCTGGCGTTTTGTGCAAAGCGTAGATATGCAAATCTTTAACCGCTGGGGAAACCTCGTTTTCCAGACCACGGACCCAAACATAAGTTGGCGCGGCACGAACGAGGGCGGGAATGAACTGTCCGAAGGCACTTATTTCTTTGTGTGCAAGGTGTACGAAAGCCGTGTGGGCGGGGTGGTTTTGAGGCCGGGAGTGTTGAGTGGATATATTGAGTTGGTGAGAGGGTAGGGGGGGAGATTTTGGATTTGCGATTTACGATTTTGGATTTGTGATTTTGGATTGGCGATTGCTTTCGATTTTGAGCATTTAAAGACCCGCGCAGGGCGGAAATCCAATAAGTGACTTGGGGGAATCAAAAAGAAAGCGGCATTTGGATGGTTTTCCAAATGCCGCAATCGTAAATCCAAAATCGTAATTCGTAAGTCGCTTACTTCTGCACCACCAATTTCCTGGTCTTGGCAATCTCGCCATTGCGCACTTGCACGAAGTACACGCCATTGGGCAGGCTGCTAATGTCGAAAGTGAATTGATTTTCACCTTTTGTGAGCATTTTCTGTTGTGCGAGGATGGTTTTCCCGGATGGGTCAATGATCGAAACGCTCACTTTGCCATCGGCTTCAAGGGGCACTTCCACAGTTACTTGTTCCATGGCAGGGTTGGGGAAGAGACCAAAGCCGGCATTTTCAAACACCACTTCAAGGTCAATTTCTTCTCCAAGATCTGAATCGGAACCATCGGTACGCCAGGAAGTAGCACTTCTGCTGGCCTTTAAGGTATAGCATTGTGTATTGCTCCAGGCACCGTTGTAGCCGTACACATACGCTTTGTAGTTGGTAGAAACCGTGGCATTGTTCAATATGATAAGTTCGTTCGCTGTTCCCCCATTTTGAGAAATGCCTACTTGAGTATTGCCACGATAAAGCCGTAAATCATAGTCGAACGGCAATGTGGTGAGCTCGACTTTTATATGCTTTTGGGAACTCGTGTTGCCAAACAGGTAGTAGTCCTTATCAGTAGTGGTTGCAATTTGTGCGGTAAAGGCCGTGTTGATCGGGATTGATTTTGCCGTTGCATTGGTGTTGTTAGGCTCATACTGGTCAGAGCAGTTTGAAGCGGTTGTGAATTGTGCAGAACCATAACCACTTTCCTCGCCACTACAGATCGCCTTCACTCTGTAATCATAAAGTGTATTGGTGGTCAGGCCACTGAGCGCATGGGAGGTGCCTGTTAGGTTGGACACGACATTCCAGGTTGCGTCTGAATTTTTCTTCCATTCAAGCGTGTAGGTAGTAGCACCGCTCACAGCACCCCAGTTGACAGTTGCGCTGGTTTGTGTAATATTCGTGGCGTTGAGGCCAGTTGGTGCATCACAGCCACCGCCGCCTGGATCTTGGCAGCCTGGCGAACTGGCCAGTGCAACCCGCGCGCCGCTGCCAGAGAAAAGTGACTGCATCCGCGACTTTTGACCTGCTGAGAAGAGATTCATGCATCCGTCGTCAGTATAGTCCATGTAGTTCATGAACATATCGCCATTGGGGCCATTGCTGCAGCTCACTTGCGGGAACGATGGGCACCCGTAGTGTTCGTCGGCTTGGTTAGGCGTGTCGCCCACAGCGTCAGTGCCGCTGCAAGAGGAGCCGTCGTCGCCCCAAATATGATAGCAATTCAGCCAGTGGCCGACCTCGTGGGTGGCAGTACGGCCTTTGTCGAAAGGAGGGGTTGCGCCGATAGTTCCAAAGTAAGCGTAATCACACACCACTCCATCTGTAGAGGCTGGGCCGCCGGGGAACTGAGCGTAGCCAAGCAAGCCGCCCGAAAGGTTGCACACCCAGATATTGAGGTACTTGTTGCGGTCCCAAATGTCGAGGCCGCCAGAGGAATAAAATTTCACGTTGTCGTTGGTACTAAAGCCGTTGACAGTCGTGCTGCGACGCTGGATACCATTTGTTGCATTGCCGCTTGGGTCTTGCTTCGCCATGCAGAAATTGATTTCGCAGTCCGCAGCTACCCCTTGGAAAACGCCGGGTGTGTTGCCAGCGTCGGCATTGGTGCGGCGGAAATCGTCGTTCAGCACATCAAGTTGCGAAAGTAGTTTCGCATCCGAGAGATTCTGGGTGCTGTTGTAGTACACCACATGGAACACCACCGGGATGGTAATAACGGCACGGTCGCCAGCGCCACCGGATAGGGCGAACTGGCGAGCGTGTTCTTCGATGCGCTCGATTTCTTGAATCATTGCCGGGTTGTCCAGCAGTTGTTGGGCGAGCACTTCTTCGGCAGCACAGGTTCGTTGTTGGGCTGAAGCGTTGAAGGCGAGCAGCAAAAATGCCGCAACCGGGAGAAGGATTTTTTTAAACATATAATAAAAAAGGTTAAAAATGAACTGTTTGAGTTTGGAAAGACGATGTGAAGTTGATTCAGGAGGCCCTTTTAAGTTGCTTTTTGCATCCTTAGCGAAATTTCGCGGAGCAAATGTATTTTTTTGAAATTGTTGAAGGGAAACATTTTTTGTCAGTGTCAAGACAGTTTCCTGAACTCTCCCGTAATTAGCCCCTTCATTTTTAAAAATACGACCATGTTTCGCCTTTTTCTCACTTCTCTCACGCTTCTCACTTCTCTCCCATACCTCGCCGGACAAACCACTCTTTTCGTTCCGCGCAACTATTATAAGCCCTACGAACTTGGTACGCGCAGTTGGGATGGAAAACCTGGCCCCAACTATTGGCAAAACCGGGTATACTACAATATTGCTGCCAGTCTTGATCCGAAATCCCGACTACTCTCCGGCGAGGAAACCATCACCTACACCAACAACAGCCCTGACACCCTTAAATCCGTTCGTTTCAAACTCCAGCATGACCGGTACCGAAAAGGCGTACAGCGTGCTTTTGATGTGGCGGCCAGCGATGTCAGCGACGAAGGAACCCACATCGAAAGCCTGACTTTCAACGGTAAAGCAGTAGCTGCCAAAGACCAAAACCGTTCTGCTACCTTCCTCGATGTTTCGATCAAAGACACGCCTTTGCTGCCCAAAACCTCCGCTACATTTTCCGTGCGCTGGTCGTACACCATGCCTGCTGCCAAGGGTTCGGCACGGGAGTGTGTATGCGACAGTACCACGTTTTTTGTGCCGTATTGGTATCCGCAAATTGCCGTGTACGACGACCTGAATGGTTGGGCGAGCCATCCGTACACCGGCCTGCAAGAATTCTACCACGAATTTGCCGACTACGATGTTACCATCAAAATGCCCGCAGGATTTCAAGTGTGGGCAACGGGCGAATGGCAAAACGCCAAAGACGTTTTAACGGCAGACTATTTTACCCGATGGGAAAAAGCCCACACAAGCGCGGAAGTGATTTCAATTTTTTCGGAAAAGGAGTTGAAGAGCTCGGAGGTTTTTAAAACCTCCGAGCTCTCCCCCATCGCCTTTCAATTCAAAGCCTCCGACGTGCCGGATTTCGCCTTCGCTGCCAGCGACCATTACAACTGGGACGCCACTTCTGTGGTGGTGGACGACAAAACGGGGCGCCGGACCTTTGTCAGCGCGGCATACAACTCGGCGTCTTCGGACTATCCGCAAGTGGCAAAAATCGCCGCCGACGGCATCCGTTTGATGAGCACCTGGTTGCCCGGCTACCCCTTTCCGTATCCTGTGATGACCGTTTTCAACGGCGACGACGGCATGGAATACCCCATGATGTGCAACGATGTGAGTACGGCCCCAAGCTCCCCGATGACCCTGACCATACACGAGGTGAGTCACACGTATTTCCCCTTTATGATGGGAATTAATGAGCAAGATCATGCCTGGATGGACGAGGGCTGGGCGGCGTTTTTTGATTATCTGCTTTCTGATTCGCTTTCCAACCACACAGAGGGTCGTGTGCGTGACTACTCCGCCATTGCGGGCACAGAAAACGATGTGCCGCCCATGGTCAAATCGCGCAACCTAAGTACCGCCTACCGCAATGCTTCGTACCAGCGGCCATCGCAGGCGTATTTTACCTTGCTCGACCTGTTGGGCTATGAGAAATTCCAGCATTGCATGACCGAATACATGAACCGCTGGAAAGGCAAACACCCGGCGCCCTTCGATTTTTTCCAGACCTGGAACGATGCTTCCGGACAAAACCTCGACTGGTTTTGGAAACCCTGGTTTTTTGATTGGGGCTACCCTGACCTTGGTATTCAAGGCGTTGTGCGCGATGAAGCGGCAAATTGCCAAGTCATTTTGGTGGAGCGCAAGGGCAATATTCCCGTTCCGATTCAACTCGAAGTGGTGTATGCTGATGGTTCAAAAGAAAATTTCCATCAGACGGCTGCGGTGTGGCGCGACGGGAAGAAAAACACGCGCATCGCCTGCGCAGAAGGGAAGAAAGTGAAGTCGGCAGCGTTGGGGGGGACGACCATTCCGGATGTGGATAGGAAGGATAATAAATGGGGTAAGTAGAAGGAATTGTAAAATCCGTGAATGAAATTCGTCAAGGGTTAGGAATTTTATATCAACGTGTAATAGTGGTTTATCTGGTTTTTGTCAGGATTTTTTGTAAGTCGGTGTATAAATATATTGATGCTATTGTCAATGCTCCGATTCCTGCAACTCTATTCTTAAATGTAAATGGCTCTAATATCATATAAATTCCGATCAGTATAAAAAAAACGCTTAGCGGATATGTAAAAATTCGAATGAGTATATTTTTTGTTGACCATTCGTTTTCAATATTCACCGCTTCAAGTCTCGGTTTTTCTGGTATGTTGTTGAGCGTGTCCTCTAAGTTTTTCAAAAATATTTTGATGTTTTTTCTATTCATACCATAAGTTGCGATTGACGACCAATTATCGGGATCGCAAATACTGTTTATTAAAAATTTGTCATTGTCTTTGATTATTGTAAGCATTTCGCCCCTACTACCTGTCCAATTCCATGGTCGATATGCTCTAAAAAATGTCTTGCTGTTATTTTCAACCCGCCAGCCCAAGTCTTTAGTTGTCCGCTGAACAGCTTCCTGGAATTGTTCATCCGTGTAGATTACAACAAATTCTTTAAATCCTAATCGTCTGTATTGAATTTGGGCAAACAAAATTGCTAAAAGTAAAAAAGCGATAGCACTTGTTAGGAGGTTTGCTCCTGTCCGAAAACCAGTATATGTGTCAGTAATGTAAATTTCGACTAAACTTTTACTTGAAAGTCCTGCAATGAATAATAGGAAAAGTACAAAGCCATAATGAATTAAAGCCTGGCTCAAAGTCAGGTTCAATCTTTTGGTCTTTTTCATTATGGTGATTGTCCTTTGTTCCATGGTAGGTTATGTTTTTGTTGTCGACTCTTTGATCAAGTAAAGTTTACGAAAGTCTCTGCAATATCATTTTTCTAATTAACGAAACTTGTCCTAAATGGTAATAGCTATGTTCAATAACCCCTTCAATGTTTCGCAAATAACTTCCATACTTTTCGTTAACAAAAGGCTGATCTAGCATATTGTCCGACATTTGCTCAACATGGTTTGCGAATTGTTCAGAATTGTTCAAAAAATCGCTGACCAATGTATTCCAATCAGTTTCAGACTTGATTTCTGGAAGGTCAAAACTGTAGTGGTCTCTAATTTCAAGGTTTCCGCCCTTAAATACGTTCAATAGTCCTGCCAAATAATAGTTTATATGAAAAGTTAGAGCTGCAAAGGTATTTAAGGTGTCTATCTTTTGAGTTGCTTGGTTCCAACTTACACTTAATATTTGTTCTTTTAAGTTTGTGTTCGCAATCCATTTACCGTTGAGCAACACTTCTCTGTCACTAATCACCAAAAGTGTACCACTAATTTGCACCAAAAGTGTACCACCGATAAATCATAAATTGTCCCGGACAAAACCCGGGATATTATGTACGGCATGGACATACACACTACAATCAAGACCTTTTTGGCCAAGGGAACAAGCAGGCGCAAGATCGCCACACAAATGGGCTTACACCGCAAAGTTATCAAGCGGATTGAGCAGGGGATAGCCACCGATTATCTCAGCCCTCCTTTTGGGAGCCGTCGTCCTTTTTTTATTCATTACTTTGCTCTCAAGAATTTTTACTGGAGAAATAGAAGCTCCCAAATAGAAGCCCAAAGAAGATGCGAAGTTGCAAAAGCGGTTGAAAGAAATTGATGAGGCAGAGCAGTATGCTCTCTTGGCAAAAGCGGATGGTTGGTACCAATGCCTACACAGTGGAAAACCTACATATTACTTGAGAACCGGCGAAGTATGGAAATATGGAGTTACCACTAAAGGCGAACTGGGAAGATACCAGACCCGATTTTTCCTCAGGAACAATGTCATCTATTTAGTGGAATTTCGGGGAAACATTGCCGAATGCCTCAAGCAAGAGCAGATCAAACTATTCTTTTACCCGTTTCTACCGGAGAATTTGGCCCGGCCTCCAGAGATGAGGTTGCCCCGGCCTCCCTACAACCCAATCATGCGGTAGGGTTGCACTATTTATCATTAAAGCGTAACTTTGTAAAAAAATCAGCATGCAGGTCACTAAAATGGTCGACAAGGATGTTTCCGATAAGATCGACATAACATATATCGAAAATCACTTTAGCGATATTCACAATGTCGGCATCCTATATATCTGTACACAAGATGATAGAGCGGAGGATGATTGGACTGAAGATGGCTTCCGGTATATTGTCATTCAACTGCCGTACAAAGAAGTGAAGAAGCTGCAAGCTGCCAGGCCGCTGATGCTATCCAAAGCCAGGGAGCGGCTGGGATTGGTAGCTTGAAATTTGGTTTGGTAACTGTGACCATAGCAGCATTGAAAAGTAAGCAACAAAGCATGTTAGCATTAAAGCAAAAGACTTAGCAGCGGAAATGACGGGGCTGAATGTTCAAAGCAAAGATTTAACAGGGCAAAATAAAATTGAAAAAGAGCATATCGACAACAATGCAGCAGTAAGAGATATGTTGGCAAAACGCGGAATAGTTCCTGAAAATTTGCCCCCTGCCGAAGATGTAAAAAAGCTTCAACGAAAACTTTAAGCTGCCAATCCCAACCGTTCCAACGCCTTTGCCAACATGAGTGGTCTAACGAGCAAGTAGGAGACGTTTATCCCTGCCAGATACTTGATGCTATACCGACCAAATTGCCCTTTGGTAGTTGTTGCCTTTGCTGGCACAGCCAGCGCGAATAAGCTGGACAAGGGCGAAACCTTGCGCGAGGGTTGCGTTTGGCGTTTGGGGTTGTAGCTAGGAGGAGCGGGCAGCCTACGTGCCAGCAGGGCGTGGCCTAAAAGGTATAACTGAGATTGCAGGTGAATGATACTGCACTGTTGGGGGCTGAAATATCTACGCTTCCTGGAAATCCATTGGTACTAAAATACAAAGCCCCTTGAATACCACCCATGAAATCATCTTGGTCAAAATCATCAAAATCAAAAAGAAACACAGTGTAAAAAAAATCTGATCCGCTTGGAAGCGTCAAATTAACTGGAATCATAAATGATCCTGTTGCGTTTTCCTGGAATGTTGCCCGGTTGTTGAAGATTGATACACCATCGCGCAGAATTGAAATATAACAATCGGGGTCACTGGTCAAGTCCCAACCAGCGCCGTTATCTGTGGGCGGGAATTTGGTGACAGTGACACTATTTATTATGATATTGGTAGGGGTTATTTGTTCGTCACAATTGGCACCCGTGTAATGCGCTGGGCAACTTGGCTTTGTGCCATCCTTTGCGCAGGTGACAAACAAAAATGAAAGGAGCGTGAGGTAGATTAGGTTTTTCATAATTTATTAGATTTGAGTTATTTGGGAATATTCTCACCACAAAGAAAAAAAAATTCTGGGTATACGTACCGTTTTGCCCGAAGTAAAACTACAGGCGCTCGATCCGAACCTAAGCCTGGAAGAAATCAAAACGCACCTGAATGGCTTTCGAAGCAATCTGCTGCGGGAAAAATCCCGATTCCCCGATCGCGCAGCTGGATAATGCTTCCCGCTTTCGCTGGCTTACCGCTACCCGCAGCACGATCCTGCAAACCGTTACCGTACATATACAATATACAGAATGGCAAGCAGTGCGGAATTTCCAACGATCCCGCCTGACGCGTTGTACGCCCCGGCACATCCCCACCCTACCAAGCCCCAAACGAAAAGCGCGCGCAAGGCTTTGGCCTTGTGTGTTTTATTCGCGCTGGCTGTGCCAGCATACGTCAGGTACTAAAGCCAAAAAACTACGCCTATACTTCAAAGTTGTCGCGCGCTTCAACATGTTTGCGCACTGTCACTATTCACCAAAAGTGTACCACCAATTTGCACCAAAAGTGTACCACCGCGATCAAAGTTAAACGATGTTGTTGAACTGATTTGAGAAATCTTTTATGCGGTAGCTGTCCCCTGCAAACTTCAGGATATGGGCGTGGTGCACGATGCGGTCGATGATAGCGGAAGCCATGGCTTTGTCTTGCCAAGTAAAGGCTGTCCAGTTTTTATGCTCGTAGACGTATTTTGCCATTGCCCAAAACTATTTTGCGGTAAATATAGACGTTATTCACCGCATATTTGCGGCATTTATTTTGCTTTTTCACCGCAAAAATGGCAGATAGAAAACTGGTCGGTTTCGTTCCATCTTCCAAACAACCCTATCCAGGTGAAAAACTACTTTGGCAAGCACGCCAACAGATGAACGCAAATAGAGTCGGATTTATATTAGCCCAAAGTTATGGGACAGGATAAGGGCGGAAACCCCTTGCGCGAGCGAGTTTCAACAGCTATTCATTTTTCCACATTTATTTAGTTTAACGGAATGACCGCTCTGTTTTTTTCGTCAAATGACCATTGAACTTGATATACCAATCCGTCAATTTGGTCAAGTAGTAAAAAATTGTAAATATTTTGAGTAGGGTAAAGAGTAAACCTACCTTTAATCTCATTCTCTTTATTCACAAGAGAAATTGAATTTAAAGATATTTCTCCCCGGTTACTACCATTTACGTCAAATTGCACTTGCCACATTTTTCCATTTCGTGTGTCCAATTTGATAAAAGTCCACATGTTTTGAGTTGAGAAAAGCTGATAAATAGGATTTTCAACAGTTTGTGTCTTACTTGAAACTGTTTCGGGCTTTTCAGTTTGAGCAAAAGTCACCGTTGTTGTTAAAACAGCAATGATAAGTGTAAAAACATTTGCCTTCATATTGTTTAATTTTCAGGTGTTGTCTTTAAGTAGTGCATGTCCATTTGCTGTCGCACAGTGTCCTACGCGCCAGCGAGAAAGGCAGCCTATATGCCAGCGGGAGTTTTCTTGGTTCGTGTCCGCTGTTAACCATTTTTTATTATGGCTTTAAGTTCGTCAACTGCTTCGGGTATGATTGAAATTCCTGACGATTGAGGCGTCCAAGTTTGTTTTGATAAATTCCCTTTGTCAAGATTCTCAACTGTAAGAATTGGCTCTTTTTCTGGATTTAGCAAAGTGTCGAACTCAATTAACACTCTTGGAACATCTTTGTCTTCACCGCTCCAATGTTGTGAAGGGAAAGGTTCTGAAACAACTTTTCCGGATGCAAAAATTCCTCTTGGTGACGAACCAACTCTTGCTAAAAATGCTCTGTCGCCTGGTCTGATACTTTTGTGGCTTCTGCAACTCCACATCAAGGTTACTTTCCCAGTGTTCTGTAGTTCTTCAATATTTTTTTCAATGTATGGTTCATTTTTTGGGTCTGTCCATTGGCTCCATTTGTTAGGGTTCCAAACAAAGAGATAAGAATTTTGAATCGAAATTGGTTTTATGTTTTCTGTCAACCCACATTCTTCTAATGCTTCTTTTAATTCGGGTTTGAGTTGGTAAATGAAAAATGTTCCTTTGTAATAACCTGTAAAAAAGAAGTCCCAGAGTTTTCCTGTTCCGTCTTCACGTTCAGTTTGTTTGATGTAGTATTTTTTTAATATACGTTTCCCAAGTCCAACAATTCTTCCAACAACTCCGTTTTTGTCTGACCAACCGATAATTCTTGCAAGGTCTGTTGCTGATGCTTCTTGATTGTAGAGTGAATATAAAGTTTGAAAAATGAGCAAGTCGTCAGGTTGCACAAGGTCTTTGTCTTGTAGAATTTCTACAAAAGTATCCTTAGTGATATTTGGTGTTGTCATCGTCATTTATACTTACTGCTAACGTTTTTCGGCTTTGGGTTCGTGCGGGATTTCGGAGTGCAAAACTGTCAAACCGGTGCCAATGCTAAATTGAAAAACTGAACTTGAATTTAAGCACTTCACCCAGCATAACGCCAAACCCATATTATGCCTTCGTTGTTCTTTCATTCGATTCAAATTCTTTAAGTGTTCTACCGTCTTTCTGTTTCCATTCTGTGAGTCCGTTTGCATTACGTCCTAATACTATTGATGCCGCTGTCGATGGACTGCTAAAAATATAATCTTCTGGAAATTCAAGAAAATCACCTTTGTCGAGAAGCACTCCTTCGTCAATTAGTTTTTGTCTAAATGTCAGGAAGTTTGGAGTCATAGAGATCACAGTCGAGCCAGTTGCTTTCGAGCCTTTGAAAACTACAAATCCGTCTGAAGTCGGTTCGCCTTGTCCGTCTGCACCGCGTGACGCTTTTATAAAAAATGTTTCTTGTTTTTGTTTTGGTTTAAATTCCCTCTTCTCGTCAAATACCTTATGTCCTAAAGTGTTTACGAGCATCTTGATATATTCAATATATTCTTCCATTTCTGCACGGTCAGATTCAGAAATGGAAGATTGTGTCGGAATAATGGAATTGTCGATCTTGTAACGATTTGCTGCCTTAGCAATATCGTGAAGTCGGTTTTCCAAATATTTTATATGGGCTTTGTTTAAATTTTCGTCCTTGCTTATAAATATGATTGCTTCGTTCCAAAAGTCCTTAAAAGTCAATTGTTGATTTATTCGTTTTAAAATTGATTCAGCTTCTCCGATATAAACTTGATCCTTTCCGTCATCATCTTTGCCAAACAGAAGATAAACGCCAGTGCTTGTCAAATCGTCACGGTCGGTGCAGTCCTTAATTTTAATTCTTGGAATTTTATATGCCTTACCCGACCAATTGGAAAGTTCGCAACTCATCCGTCCGTTAGGGTCACCGTCAATGAGGAATATTTTTATTGTCTTACCGAATTTCATTTTTTGTCGTCTGTCGTTTTATAATGAGGCACAACGCACCAACACACCCACTACCCAATTTCAGCAAAAAAAGTACCCCAAACACCCAAATTAGCAAACCCCGCTTGTAATTCCTTGTAAACAACCCAGTTAAGGTCAAATCTTGCACAAGTATAATGGTTGGGAAAATAGAAAATACGAAGCCAGGTATCTTTGAAGCTTTGCACACAATTCAAAATACACCCCCCAATTTCTGCCCATACCACCCATCCAACATTAAGAAACCTCAACTTCAACCACATCTCAGCACTAAGTACCCAGCCCCACCAAATTTCCCAATCTTTTCCTACCTTTGCGCCGCTTTTTTGACAACCTTACCGAACGATGTTTTGTTTGAGGGTACTCTCAAACGGTTTCCCCAAATAAAACCCACTCATTCGCTCAATCACTCATTTGCCCGCCGAAGCCTTTTCATTCGCCAAAGTTTTAACGCAGGTGGAGGCGAAGGCGGGACTCACGACTTTTTACATTATGGTTGCTACCGAAACTCGCCCCGCCCACAAAGTCAAAGACATTGCCCTTGCTGAATGGGGCCGCAAAGAAATCCAACTCGCCGAGGCTGAAATGCCGGGCCTCATAGCCTTGCGCGAAGAATTCGGCGCCACCAAACCCCTGAAAGGCGCGCGCATCGCCGGATGCCTGCACATGACCATCCAGACCGCCGTGCTCATCGAAACCCTGGTGGAACTCGGCGCCGAAGTCTCCTGGTCCTCCTGCAATATCTTTTCCACCCAAGACCATGCTGCCTCGGCCATCGCCGCTGCAGGCATTCCGGTGTTTGCCTGGAAAGGCATGAACGCCGAAGAATTTGACTGGTGCATCGAGCAGACGCTCTTCGCCTTCAAAGACGGCCAGCCGCTCAACATGATCCTCGACGACGGGGGCGACCTCACCAACATGGTGCTCGACCATTACCCCGAACTCGCCGCAGGCATCCGCGGTATTTCTGAAGAAACCACCACGGGCGTTCACCGCTTGTATGAGCGCGTAGCGAAAGGCACTTTACCGTTGCCTGCTATCAACATCAATGACTCAGTGACGAAGTCGAAATTCGACAATAAATACGGTTGCAAAGAAAGTCTCGTGGATGCTATCCGCCGCGCTACCGACATCATGATGGCCGGTAAAGTGGCCGTGGTGGCAGGGTACGGCGACGTGGGTAAAGGCTCGGCGGCTTCCCTTCGTGGTGCTGGCGCCCGGGTTATTGTTACAGAAATTGACCCGATCTGCGCCCTTCAAGCTGCCATGGACGGATTCGAGGTGAAACGTATGGAAAACGCCATTCCACGCGCCAACATCGTGGTGACCGCTACCGGAAACTGCGATATCGTGATGGAAAAACACTTCCGCATGATGACCGATAAGACCATCGTGTGCAACATCGGCCATTTCGACAACGAGATTGACATGGCTTGGCTCAACGGCAAATACGGCCACACCAAAGTGACCATCAAGCCGCAGGTGGACCTCTACAACATTGATGGTAAAGACATTATCCTGCTGGCAGAAGGTCGTCTTGTGAACCTGGGCTGTGGCACCGGCCACCCTTCGTTCGTAATGTCCAACTCCTTCACCAATCAGGTGCTGGCGCAACTCGAACTCTGGGAAAATATGGGCAAATACGAGCACAAAGTGTACATGCTTCCCAAGCACCTCGACGAAAAAGTTGCCCGCCTTCACCTCGCCAAAATCGGGGTAGAACTGGAAGAACTCAACACCTCGCAGGCTGATTACATCGGCGTGAAAGTGGAAGGGCCGTTTAAGCCGGAGTATTATCGATATTGATGCTTTCAATGGGTACGGTGGACGTTTACGAAACCTCCAAGGTTTCGTAAACGTAGATAATGGGTACGTTGGACGTTTACTAAACCTCCAAGGTCTTTCGATTACCCACAGAATAACTACGTTCTTTGACAAATAAAAATATGCAGAAATAGGTGCGGACATCTTACTCAGAGCG
>Ga0163148_10000213_pt1 | contig 76646 bp, 57 predicted proteins | sample OliLakLV19MP7P2_FD_148606 | JGI IMG/M metagenome (GOLD analysis project Ga0163148, IMG submission 148606) | Freshwater microbial mat bacterial communities from Lake Vanda, McMurdo Dry Valleys, Antarctica- Oligotrophic Lake LV.19.MP7.P2 | ecosystem: Environmental > Aquatic > Freshwater > Lake >...
GCGACGCTTGCCGCTTCTCCGCTCGGGGCTGCGCCCCTTCGCTGCGAAGCGGCAAGCGTGGGATCATGCAACTGATGGAATTCAACCGACTCTCATAGCGGCTGGTCCAGAAGTTGGGGGCAGGTCAGGGCGATTCAGAACACCGACACGCATCTTGCAGCTGTCACGACGGCACTCGCGGGCCAGTGAGGCGAGATAGAAACGTCGATTTTGGACATGCACGTCCAATCCAGTCGCGCTGGAAATCGATTGAGTCGCGAAACCGTTCCTCGTTGGTGGCGATGTGCGGAGTCGATCGTCCACCGCGTTGCCTCGGCCCCGCCGGGGATTCGCCATCGAGTACCGCCCTCTCTCCGTCGCGTACTCCGCGCACATCCGCACTCATCCCCAGCTTCCAAGCAGCACCGAGAGATCTGCAGCGCCGACCGTACCGTCGTCGTTGAGATCACCCGGTCCGTCGGAACCCCACGCGCCGAGAAGCACGGACAGGTCCGCCGCGTCGACCAGACCGTCACACGTGAGATCCGGCGCGATGCACGGCGGCGCGGCGTCGCCCTGCGAGTACACGAGTCCCGTATACGGTCCGATCGAAAGCACGATCGAGTACGGCATGCCGTCCCATGGCTGGTTTTCGCTCGCGACATCGGTCGCGGGCCACGTGGCGAAGCTGCTGTCGTAGCCAGTCCAGTCGCTGTTGAAGCGGCACTTCCACACACCCGCCTGCGGCACGCCGATGCGATAGTTCGTGCGGCCGTTGTTGGAAAAGTTCGTGACGACGATCGTGTCGTCCTGCGGACCGCCGTTCATCCAGCGATGCCAGGCGATGAGCTTCCAGTCGTTGTTGACGTGGAACACATTCGTGTTCGCGCCGGTGAGCCCGCGCGTCACATCACCCGCGTTCTTGCGCAGCGCGATGAGATCCTTGTACATCGCGCGGATACCACTGAACGTCGTGGCCTTGCTCCAGTCGAGCGGATCGTTGTCCGCAAACCAGCCGTCCTCGAGAAACTCCTGGCCCATGAAGAGCATCGGAATGCCCGGTGAGCCCATGACCACTACCGCGCCAAGAGTCGACCGCTTTTTCGAGTACCACGAGCTGGCGTTTCCTGGCCAGATCTCTTCCGGCACGCGCAAGTTTCCATTCGCGACCTCGTCATGACTTTCGGTGTACACAACGCGCTGAAACGCGCTGCTGTTGTAGGAATGCGCAATCGCATCGCGCACCGCCCACATGTTGCGATTGCTGTCATCGGACGTGATGAGCGCCTCGCGCACCGGATGCACAAATCCCGCGTCCCACTGACTGTCGAAACCCGCGCCGCCGGCACCCGTCGGCTTCGTGAGCCACGCGTTGTTGTCGAGGTCTTCGGCAATCTGCACTTTCCACGGCTGTGCTGCATCGACCTCGTCATTCACCCACTGTAGCAGCGACCAGCCGTCCGGAATGTCCGGGCCGTCTTGGTCCACTTTGCGCACGAACTTCGTGCCGTCCCAGCGATGGCCATCCATGCGGAATTCTTCGAGCCACATGAGCGCGTTGTCGCGCAGGTACTCGCCCACTTCCGGGCGACCGTAATCGGGCCGCGTATCTCCCCAAGGAGTGAACGCGCGAAAATCGTTATAAAAGAAAATGCCGCCGAGACCGTTTTGACTCCACCCGTCGAACTGCCACATGTCGAGGTCGTTCGGACCCAGATGGCTGTAGACGAGGTCATGCATGACCGCGATGCCGCGCGCATGCGCTGCGTCGATGAACTCCTTCAGATCATCGGGCGTGCCGTACGAGCTCTCGACGGAGAACGGATAGCTCGGGTTGTAGCCCCACGAAAGGTCGCCGGGAAACTCGCAGATCGGCATGAGCGTGATCGCATTGATGCCGAGATCCTCGAGCGCGTCGAGGCGCTCGCGGGCTTCGTCGAACGTGCAGGGCGGAAGATCGCCGGCGTCGACATTGAACGTGCCAAGATGCATCTCGTACAGCACGAGCTCGTTCCAGTCCGGCATGACGAAGTCCGTGGTCTGCCATTGAAACGCGTTCGGGTTGTAGATGATCGAGTTGCCGACTGAGTTGGTGAGGCGCCGCGCCCGCGGATCGTTCTTCCACGTCTGGACGCCATTGCTCTTCACTACGATGAACTTGTATTGATGGCCAGCAACCAAGCTCGTCACGTCGACGGACCACCAGCCGTCGCCCTCGGCGAACAGCGGATGCGACCCGGCATTCCATCCATTGAACGTGCCGGCGACACGGACGGCCTGCGCGTTCGGCGCCCAGGTCCGGAACGTCACCCCGACCCCGTTGCCCGTGTACGGAATCGCGCCGATGCCCGGCTTGTTGGAGGGTCCCCCCAGCCCGTGCACGCGGGACGAGGCGGTGCCAATCGTCGCCGCGACACCCAGAGCAAGTGCGAGAACGATCGGCTGCGGGAAAACTCTCCGTGCGGTCATATGGTTGCGATCGTACGGGCCCAGTGCGGCGTTTCAACCCCGGTCTTGTGACGATTGAGGACATCAGTCGGTTACCGAACCTCACGAATCCTCATATCGTCCGCAGAATGCACATGCCAGTTCAGCAGCGGCCTCGGAGCACCGGGGTGCACGTGACGGGCGTGGCGCTCATCGCGTGCTGCGTGCTTGTCGTTGCCGGCTGCGGCAAGGGAGCGCCGCCGCAGGGCGGGACAGCGCCGCCGTCGTTCGTGTTTGATGAGGCGGTTGTGAAGGCGTCGCAGGATCCGAAGTACACCGACTTCGTGAAGGCCGTCCAGGCGCGCGGCGCCGCCGCGAAAGCCATGCGGCAGTTTCGGGCCACGCTTGGTGCAACACTGTCCGACGCGGATCGCGCGAAACTGACGGAACTCGACGCGGCGATCATCAACGCGTCCATCACGGTTAAAGACGCAAAAGCCGCACCCGGCTGGACAGCCGACGACGAGAAAGTGCTGAACTATCTCTTCGGCGCGCACGGCAACGGCTGAGCCTCCTGCGCTACAGATCGCAGCGGCCTGGAAGCAGATACTGCCGCATCGCGAACCACGCGCCTGCGGGGTTGGGCTCGACGTAGCTGACACCGACAGCAGTCGCTTCGTTGATGAACCGCTCGCTGAAGATGTTGAGCGTCCTCGTGGAGCCGTCCATGAAGGACACGTTCACGCGCCCTTCATCCCAGAACGCCGGCGGATCAATCCACTCCGGGTCTTCCCAATTGATCAGCCAGCCTTGGAAATTGAACCCCTGGTAATACTCTTCGACGATCGCGCACAACGTGGACGACGGCTGCGGAATCTTCGACATCACCGGCGTGGCCAGATTGTCGACGCCGTCGGGAAAGTCGATCAGTCCAGTGCCGCACTGCGTGTCGTCCGGACACTGCACGTTGCCGACGTAGGCGTTGATCGAGTAGCTGCGCACGCGCTCAGTCGGATCGTTCGGTGATCGATATCCGCGCGGGTTCGCGTCCATGTACTGCCAGAGCGCGCCGTTCTGCAGACTCTTCTCGGTCTCCTCGCCGTTCAGCACGCCGCTGCCGGATGCTTTCACCCACGTGTTCAGTGTGCCGCCCGGCAGCGAGCTGCCGCTGTCGGTGCGCGGACTCGTGAGTCGTCCGGCGTTGTCCTGCGTGTATGTCGACATCGCGTTGGCGATCGTCCGCTCATTCACCAGACAGCTCGCTGAGCGGGCGTTCTGACGCACCTTCCCGAACACGGGAAACAGGACCGCGATGAGCAGGACGATGATCGCGACAACGACCAGGAGTTCGACGAGGGTGAAGCCGTGGCTCGATCGAGCGCCTCCCGCTCCGCTCGTGGATTCCACGCGGGGATGAGACAAAAACAGACGCTGCAGTGAGAGCGGAAGGCTTCGGTGCGAGATGGACATAGACGACATCCTCCCAGATAGCGGCAGGGGTTTCGATGAGGGATCCCCTCATCGGAACGAGATCGGACCCAAACGTGGTCCTGAACCGGACCGAAGGTGCTTCCGACAGACATTACGCAAAGCGATGGCGGCGAGGGGCAAGCCTTTTCCCGAATGGAGGTCCCTTCGAGAGGTTCAATCCGCGGCGCGGTTCAGCCCGGACTCATTCGGGGGCCGCTCGGCTCGGCAGCGGTCGTACCCAGATGTTGCGGAAACTGATGGGATCGCCGTGGTCCTGAAGCCGGATCGCGCCGGTCGGATCGTGCTTTTCATAGGCGGCACGCGTGGCATGGGCCGTCGACCCCAACAGTTCGCTGTGATCCTGGACCAGGACGCCGTTCAGGAACGCGGTGATCGTCGCGGGTTGAAGCACCGCGCCGGCGGCGTCGAAGACGGGCGCCCGAAACACCACGTCGAACACGTTCCAGCTCCCTTGGGGTCGGCAGGCGTTCACGAGGGGTGGATACTGACCGTAGAGCGAGCCGGCCATGCCGTCGGCGTACGTGGTGTTTCCGTTGCTGGAAACGATCTGCAGCTCGTAGCGGTCCATGAAAAAGACGCCCGAGTTCCCGCCCTGCTGACCGTCGACCTTCCGGCCTGCGGGCACCATCCATTCGATGTGCGCCTGGACGTCGCCAAAAGTCCTGGTGGTTCGGATGTCGCCCGTGCCTTCGGCGACGGTCATCACGCCATCGGCGACGGTCCACTTGGGCGGTCCGTCGCGACCGGTCCAGTGCGCCAGCGCCCCGTGGTCTTGACCCAGGAGGACGACGGCATCAGACGGCGGCCCCCACGCGGGCGTCGCAGGAGTCGCGGGCGTCGCGGGCCCGGGGTCGACGGCCGTCGGCTGCGGCCGGTTCATGTCGTGCACCTTCCACTTGAAGACCCGCTCGCTCTGCGTCGCCGCAGCTGCTGCGAGGCCAAGGCCACCTAGGACGATGGAGACACCGACGACCGTGAACGTGCTGCGCATCGCCGCGTTATACCGCGCCGGCACAGCGGTCGATTCTTTCTAGTTTCTCCCAACGGGGTACGCTGCCGCGCATGCGGACGACGATGGCGGCGGTCATATCGCTCGGCGACACCGACGCTGCCGGCGTCCTCTTCTATGCACGGCTGTTCGACTTCGCCCAGCGGGCGTTTGAGCACCATTGCCTCGTGCGCGGGTTCCCGATCACGCGATTCTGGACCGACGGCGTGCTCGCACCGGTGGTGCATGTCGAAGCGGACTATCGCGCGCCCCTGCGGCTGGGTGACGTCATCGCGATCGAATCGTGTGTCGAAGGAATCGGCGACTCGAGCATCCGCATGGCCTATCTCATCCGCAATGACGCGGAGGTGCTCGCTGCCGAAGCGCTGGTCGTGCATGCGTGCATCAGCCGCGAAGGCAAGAGCATCAGCGTCCCGGCACCGCTACGTCTCGCGCTCGGCGGATGAGATGTCGCCGCGCCGCGTCCAGAGCGGATCGCCGCGCGCCGCTTTCGCGAGCTGCGCGCGACTCGGCTTCGCGTTCGACGCTTCATCCTGCGACATTTCATACACGTGATCAGGCCACTTGAAGCGCGGAAGTTTCGCCGCGAGCGTGCCCTCGAGCACCGCCGCATCGAACGCCCCCGCAATAAATGCAATCGGCCGCTTCTGCCAGCGGTCATCGTCGATCCCGATGACGCACGCGCTGCTGACGCCCGGCACTTCGCACAAGACGTTCTCGATCTCTTCCGGATGGATGTTCTCGCCGCCGGAAATGAACATCGCATCTTTGCGGCCGACGACATGCAGCGCGCCCCGTTCATCGAAGTGCCCGAGATCGCCCGTCGAGAACGATGATGCCGCCTGTCGTTCCACGCCGCGCGGCGTCCAGTATCCGGCGAACACCGTGGCGCCGCGCACGATGATCTCGCCGTCTTCTGCGAGGCGCACGTCGAGTCCGTCGAGCGGCTTGCCGGCATGGGTCGCTGCGTCATCCAGCGACGCGCGGCCCGTCGCCACCTGCGACGCGCACTCGGTCAGTCCGTACGTCGCGGAAATCGGCCAGCCGCGTCCGACCGCCTCGCGCCGCCATGCCGCAGGCGTGGGCCCGCCGCCAACCATGATCGCTTCCAGCGAACGCATGCGCGGATTGATGCCGGTTTCGTCGAGCGCCCGCCGCAGCTGCGTCGCGACCATTGATACGTGTGTGATCATCACATCGTCGGCAAGATCGGCGACGCATGCACCGGGGCCGCGGCCGAGGCGTATCGCGCCGCCCGACACCAGCGCGCGTGCGATGATGCCGATACCGCCGATGTGGTGCGGCGACAGTGACATGAGCCAGCAGTCGTCTTCGCTGAACGGCGTGCGTGCATTGGCCGCGTGCGCGTTCGCGATCAGCCCGCCGAGGCGGTGCACGGCGAGCTTCGGTGCCGCAGTCGAGCCTGATGTGCGCAGTGCCAGGGCGAGCGAGTCCAGGTCGAATGCGCAGCAGGAGGACGAGCCGTCGACCGAGACCTCGCCGGCACCGATCTCGCGCGCAATCGACGCAATCGTCGACTCCCGCTCACGTCCATCGACTACGACCGCGAGCGCCCCTTTCCCCCAGCACGCGAGGATGTCGACCACGCATCCGATCGTCGGAACGGCGCGGATCAGCATGCGGCTTCCAGGTGCGATCACGCCCGACGCAAGCTCCACGCGCTCGCGCACCTGCGCATGCGAGAGCTGCTCGCGCGCCGTAATGAGCATGGGCCGGTGCGCCCAGGCGGGCTGCGGCCAGATGAGTTCTCGCTCAATCGCCATGCACGGGCTCCATCGAAATCCATGACAACCGCAAGCCCAACCGAACACAATCCAGCGGTTCATCCGTGCGCATCCAGCCGTCCGTGATGACCGGCGGGTCGCACGGATCGTCGCGCAAGATACCTGCGGTCGCAAGTCCGTGATCGCCGTCCGCCGCGGGGAGCCACGTGATCAGCCGCGCCAGCACGCGCAGTGTGTACGAGCTTTCGAACGTGGATGTGACAGTGGTGTGAAGCCCCTGCCGTGCCGTGCGCTCCGCGCGCTCGCGCACGGCTCGGAGGCTGCCGATCAGCGTCGGCTTGATGACGTGCGTCGTGACACCCGGCGCGGTTTCGAGCGCACTTCGATGCTCCGGTACATGCAGTGATTCGTCGAGTGCGATCGAGCAGCCGGTCCGAAAGTGCAACGCGGGGAGTTCGAACGGATCGATCAGCGGCTCTTCCAGATAGTCGATGCGGCCACGGTCAAGCCCCGTCAGTAGTTCAGAGCAGTCATCCAGTGTCATCGAACGATTGCCGTCGAGACGAATTGTGGCCTGCGGCTCCCGCAGCATGAGCTGTTGCAGCATCGCCCGCTCCGTCGCAACAGCACCGCGGCCGATCTTCACCTTGATCGTCCGTGCGTTGCGGAACGATCGCTGGTCGGCCGCGCCGGCGATGAGTGCATTGACGCCGACGCGCTCACGCAGCGGACGGCAGAGGACGGGATCACCTGCGGCGATCGCGTGCGCGACGCTCATGCCGAAGGCCAGCGCTGGCGGAAATGTCGAACCGTGTTCGAGTGCGGCGACACAATCGTCGAGGCTTTCGCGATGCACGCCGGGCAGCGGCGCGACTTCGCCGATGCCGACGCCAGCATCGCCGGTGACTTCGACGAACATGCCGTCGCGCGCGTTGAAGGTGGCCCCAGCGAAACGCATCGGCGTTGTCAGCGGCGAGTGATAGCGCGCGATGCGGATCAGAGCAGTATCCATCCGATCGCGAACGCGAGTCCGTAGAGCAGGATGCAGCGGCCGGTCGCTGCGAGCACTTTGTTCAACGTGTGCCCTTGGCCGCCGGCCAAGATCATCCGCACGGGCCGGATCATCGTCAGGCACACCGCGCTCGCGGCGATTGCGCCCCAATGGCGTGTCTGGATCGCAAGCACGATCGGGATCGCTGCGGCCGCCATGATCGAGCCGATGATCTCCCAGCGCGCAAACGTCGCACCGAATCGCACAGCGAGCGTCCGTTTGTGGACGAGTGCGTCGCCATGCCGGTCGCGAAGGTTGTTCACAGCCAGAAGCGCCATCGCGAGACAGCCCGGTCCGATGCCCGCAATCATGGGCGGCCATGCAAACTGCAGAGCCTGTGCGGCGTAGGTGCCGGCCAGCGCGACGGGGCCGAAGAACGCGAACACTGAAACGTCGCCGAGCCCGATGTACGCCAGCGGCTTCGGTCCGCCGGTATAGAGGAGCGCGAACGCCGCGCCAGCCGCGCCGATCCAGAGGAACGCCATGCCGGCGCGCCACACGAGATACGCGGCGATCGGCATCACCGCAAGAAGCGTGATCCCGATCGCCAGTTTCATCGTCGCGGGACGCACGTACCCGGCCGACACGACGCGCACCGGGCCGACACGCTCCGCGCCGTCGGCCCCTTTCTTCCAATCGAAATAGTCGTTCGCGAAGTTCGCCGCGATCTGCAGGAGCAATGCGCCGGCGAGTGCGGCAGCGGCGGCGCCGGCATGCGCCAGGCCGTCGCGCCATGCCATCGCGATGCCCATGAGAACCGGCGCGACTGCGGCGCCGAGCGTCTTGGGTCGGATCGCGAGCCACCAGACAGCTGCGGCATGTGCCGGTGCCAACGGAGCGCGTTCAGTCACGGGCGCCTCGGAAACTTGCCGAAGTCCGGCTTGCGCTTCTCAAGATACGCCTTGTGCCCCTCCTGACCTTCCTCACTCATGTAGTACAGCATGGTGGCGCAGCCGGCGAGTTCCTGCAGCCCAGCCTGCCCGTCACAGTCAGCGTTGAGCGCCGCCTTCAGACATCGCAGCGCGATCGGAGAGTTGGCGAGAATCTCGCGGCACCAGCGCACCGTTTCATCCTCAAGCTGGTCGAGCGGGACGACCGCGTTGATCAGTCCCATGTCGAGCGCCTGCGCGGCGTCGTATTGGCGGCAGAGAAACCAGATCTCGCGGGCCTTCTTCTGCCCGACGATCCGCGCCATGTAGCTCGCACCGAAGCCGCCGTCGAAGCTGCCGACGCGCGGGCCTGTCTGGCCAAACCTGGCGTTGTCCGCAGCGATCGTGATGTCACACAGCATGTGCAGCACGTGACCGCCGCCGATTGCGTAGCCGGCAACCATCGCGATCACCGGCTTCGAGCATCCGCGGATCTCCTTCTGAAAGTCGAGCACGTTGAGCCGCATCACGCCGTCGTCATCTTTGTAACCCGCTTCGCCGCGAATCCGCTGATCGCCTCCGGAGCAGAATGCGAGCGGACCCTGCCCGCACAGGATCACGACTCCGATGCGCGGATTCTCGCGGGCCTCGTTCAACGCGTGGCGCATCTCGATCACCGTCTGCGGACGAAATGCGTTACGACATTCAGGCCGGTTGATCGTGATCTTCGCAATGCCCTCTTCGCACGTGTGCAGCAGAATGTCGGTATAGCTTCCGATCTGATTCCATGGCGGGAGGCCGGCGTTGGGAGTGTGAGTTGTTGCTGCGGTCATGATGAGTTCAATGAAGGAGCGCGTCGATGCGGGCAGCGAGCGCCGCCGGTCGTTCGAGATGGACCGCGTGACCCGCACCGTCGATGACATCAACGCGCAGCGCCGGCACACGCTCGGTCACCTCGCGCGACAGATCAAGATACTTGGCATCGAGCGATCCGACAGCGAACGAAAGCCGGTTCGTTACGCTCGGCGTGGTGGCCATGCGCCGCAGCTCGCTCCAAAGCGAGCGATTGCGTCCGGGGGACGCGTCACGCAGGATGCGGGCCCACGACGCACCGTCGCCCGCCGCGCGCCGTCGCGAAACGACGCCGAAATCGGGATGCGAGCGCAGCGCGGCAAACAGCGGCTGCGCATACCAGCGCTCGATGAACGCACCGAGCCCGTCACGCTCGAGCACATCCGCCAGCGCGTCATCCGCACTCGAACGCTGCAGCCGCTCCTGCGCATTGTCAATGCCGGGTGTGGCCGATACTGCAAGCACGTGCTCCGCGCAGTCCGGCCGGTCATGCAGCAGCGCCAGCGCCACCCGGCCGCCCAGCGAGTAGCCGACGATGTCAACAGGCGCACGGACCAGTTCGTTGATCGCGTCAGCCAGTGCGCGGGCAAGTGATGCGAGGTCAAACGCACTGGTCGCTGCTCGCAGCAGATCCGCACGGAGCACACGCCGCGGAACGGTGAGTGCCGCGACGACCGCGTCCCAGTCGGCGGGCTCGCCGAGAAATCCGTGCAGCAGCACCAGCGGCGGCGCCTGTTCTGTCGCTGGGCGTGGATCTTCCGTCAGCATGGCCGAAAGTCCCTGGCGAGCGCTGCAGCGACCGCGGCCTGAATCGCGCGATGCGCCGCGACATTCGTCGTACGGTCGGTGACGCATTCGATCAGCATCGGTACCGAGGCGGTCTGCAGCAGGTGGAACGCGGCACCCGCTTCAGCCTTCGTCGTCGCACGGTGATACTCGAGCTTGAACATCGCCGCCGCATGCTCGAATGAGAATCCGTGCGGCGTGCCGAACAGCCGTTCGAAGTGCGGAGCGGCGCCTGTGTCGTCCGCGATCGGCAGAAAATGAAAGATGCCGCCGCCATCGTTGTTGATGACGACGATGTGCACCGGCGACTGTGCGCGATGCACGTTCGCGAGTCCGCCGAGGTCATGCAGCAGCGAGAGATCGCCGAGCAGCACCTTCGTGCTGCGCTTCCCACCGTGCGCTATGCCCACGGCCGTCGACACCAGGCCGTCGATACCGCTCGCACCGCGGTTGACGTGAACATGGATGCTCGCCGCATCACTCGGATAGTGCATGTCGGCGTCGCGGATCGGCATGCTGTTGCCGAGCAGCAGTGCGTGATCATCAGGGAGCGCCTGAATCAGCGTCCTTGCAATCCACGGCTCGGTGAGGCCCGCTGTCGCAGCGAGCGCGCCGACGACCGCGGCTTCCGCAATGCGGCCCGCCGCCTGCCATGGCTGCGCCAGTATCGAAGGGGTCCACGCAATGTCCTCGCACTCCAGATCAGCACAGAGCGTCTGATGGGCTGCGCGATGCGTCTCGTCAAACCGCGTTGTGCCGCTCTGCGCCGTGACAACCATCGGAGCCCGCGCGACGTATGCGTTGAGCCGCTTGCTCGAGATCGGTCCGCCGACACGAAGCACAGCGCCCGGTGCAAGCGCGCTGCGGCCGGTGTCGTCGAGACCCGCGAGTACGAGATCAGGCGACGCGACAACGATGTCGGCATATGCAGCGCCGCGCAGTCCGGAGCTCACATCCGCAAGTACGGGCCATTGGGTCGCGCACGCGAGCCGCGCAATGGCATCGGACGAGGTCGCGTCGCCTGCAACAATGACGCCGCGATGCTGCTGTGGAAGCCCTGCAAGATCGAGCGGACCCGCTGCAGTCCGACTCGTGCACGACGTTCGCCAGGACGAATCGGTCGCCTGCATCCACGCGCGAAATCGCGCATCGGCGGGAATACGAAACGGCACGTGCTGCGGCGCCAGCGGTTCGCGAAACGGCACATTCAGGTGGACAGGACCGCTCGCCGGCGCGCGGGAGCGCCACAGCGCCTCGTCGGCGGTCGACAGCACAAACGCCGGATCGATCACGTCGTCGGGACATGGAAGTTCGAACGACCAGCGCACGAATCTGCCGAAGATGTCGGTCTGACGAATCGTCTGGTTCGAGCCGCACTCGCGCATCTCCGGCGGCCGGTCAGCAGACACGACGATGAGCGCGCGTTCGCTGGCCGATGCTTCCACGACCGCCGGCAAAAGATTCGCGACAGCCGTGCCGCTCGTCGTGATCACGACACCGCACCCATGGCCGTGTGCCGCGCCAAGCGCGATGAAACCGGCGCAGCGTTCATCAGCCGCGATCATCACACGTGCAGGCCCGCGTGCTTCCGCCCGCGCCGCGGCTATGGCGAGCGGCGACGATCGCGAGCCTGGACATACGACGATCAGGCTCGCGTGGCGCCCCAGCTCTTCGATCAGCAGCTGCGCCCAGAAGTAATTGATGTTCTCGGCCTCAGCTGAATTCATGCTGGGCGCACCAGCCGTTCGATCGTCGCGAGCTTGTGTTCGGTCTCGCGCCATTCGAGCGCCGCGTCTGACCCCGCGACGATGCCCGCGCCTGCAAACGCAGTCACGGACTGCCCGATGACGAGCGCGGAACGGATCGCGACGCAGACTTCGGTCGTGGCGCCGATGAGCCCGATCGGACCGGCGTACAGGCCGCGATCAAACGGCTCGCAATTGCGAATGATGACCCGGGCGCGTTCGGCCGGCTGACCGCACACCGCTGGTGTGGGGTGCAGGCGCGCGAGCAGCTCGCCGTCCGAGACATCGGTCTTCAGCACAGCATCGACGGGCGTGCACAGATGCTGCACGCGCGCGAGCCGCAGCAGTCGCGGTCCGCGGGCCACGCGCAGCGACTGCACGACCGATTCGAGCCGATCGCGGATGCGATCCAGGACGAGGCTGTGCTCGCGCCGGTCCTTGTCCGATCGAAAGAGCGCATCGGCCTCGGCAAAATCAGCCTCGGGTGTTTCACCGCGCGGACGTGTTCCCGCGACGGCTTCGCTCTCGAACGCGAGTCCGGTGCGGCGGAACAATCGTTCGGGGCTCGCGCCGACGAATGCGACGCCGGGTGCGGGCTCCACGATGAACTGATACGTGCCAGGTTCACTCTCACCGAGCCGCGCGAGAAGTGCACACGGATCCGCGGCCGCCGTCAGCGTGAATGTGCGCGTCCGCGCGAGAACAATCTTGCGCACCGCGCCGCTTGCGATTTCGGCGAGCGTCGAGCGGATCGCGGACATCCACGCAAGCTCGCTGGAGTCGATGCCGGCGCCTGCGCCAAAACCAGGCTCGTACTCCGGCGCGACAGCATGCGGATCGGTCGGCACTTCCTCCATCGAAAGCTGGTCAATGGCTTCGAGTGTGGCGCGGCCGTCGCCGATGAGAATCGCGACCAGGCTCGAGCGGCCGGCATCGCGTCGCAACTTCACCGCCGGCACGATGACCTGTGCCGGACCGAAGGCCCGCCACTCCGGTCCAGCTTCGCGCTCGTTGTCGAATCGTCCCGCCAAGAGCGCCGTAATCGCCGGTTCGAGCGCGAGCAGGCGGCGGAATCCGGGATCGTCCGGGTGGCTGAATGTCGCTGCGACTCCCACCATCGCAACGCTTGTCACGCCATCTCGGGTGCGAAAGAACGCGCGGCTGCCGGCAGGCTGGGCAGCGAGGAAGCCGAGCGGATCTGCCCCCTCGACAACGCACTCAATGCGGCGCACGCTGTCGACACCCGCAGCACGATGGGTGGTGACGGCAGCTTCGGCGCGCCGCCGCAGCGTGCGGATGGCGTCGGCCAGCGCCGGATTCAATCGCGGAGCAACGGCGGAGAGCAGCGGAACCGGTGGCGGAAGGTCAGGCGTTCGGGAGGACGGCGGCGTCATGAAATGCCGACAGCGGGAAGTGAGCCGACAGCGGGCACAGCAGCAGCGGCGGATGCGCCCGCAGCACCGGAACCAGCGAATTCACGCGTTCGAAGTGTAACGGTCGTGCTCTGCAGCGTCCACGCCCACGCGCGGGCCGCGTCCGCAGTCAGGGCTGCCCGCCGCGCAAAATCCAGATCTCCATCGCCTTGGGCATCAGCGCGTTCAACCGCGCGATCCGCGTGTCGTCCGACGGGTGCGTCGAGAGCCACTCAGGCGGCTTGTCGCCCCCGGCTGCGCCCATGCGCTTCCAGAGTTCCACCGCCTCCCGCGGGTCGTAGCCGGCGTCGGCCGCGATGAACAGTCCGATCTCGTCGGCTTCGCTCTCCTGATTGCGGCTGAATGGAAGCAGGACGCCATACTGCGCGCCGGCGCCGAACGCGGCCATCGTCGCCTGCTGCACGCCCGGACTCATGCTGCTGAACGACAGTCCGGCACCGAGGCCTTGCGCGAGAATCTGGGCAGCGGACTGCTGACTCATCCGCTCGCCACCATGCCGCGCGATCGCGTGCGAACACTCGTGGCCCACGACAGCGGCGAGCTGCGCCTCGTTCGCGGTGACGCCGAGAAGGCCGGTGTAGACGGCCATCTTGCCGCCCGGAAGCGCCCACGCGTTGACTGTCTTCGGATCGTCGATGAGCTTGACTTCCCAGGCGAAGCCCTCGGTCGCTTCAGGATGCAGCCGTGCCGCTGACGCTGAGACCTTGTCCACAACCCGTTTCACCATGTCCCACTGACTCCCGCTCGTGATGAGCGGCGCACCGGCCAGCTCGGACTGATACGCCTCCGCACCGAGCGCGATCTCCTGATCATTCGACATGAAGTTGAACTGCGTTCGCCCGGTTCCGCTCACCGTGGTGCATCCTCCGAGCCCCGAGCCTCCGACCAAAGCCAGAACGATGCTCATAAACAGGAAGGGAGATGATGAAACGCCGCGCCGAAAGATCGGAAGAAGTCGCATTCGCATGTCCTCATGCTAAAGGATGCTTGAACGATTCGTACCTACTGCCGATCGCGCATCCGTGAATTACTTCATCGTCCCTTCGATCGCCAGCTCACTGACTTGCTGTTATTGCCTGAATATCAGAGACTGCGTCGAAGGGCAGACCGTCCGAAGCGCCCTCATTCCACCCTTCGAGAACGAACTGATGCCTACCTCAGCGCTCCACCGCCCAACCGCTCGTCTTGCACGCCTCCGCAAGCTGCATCCTCGTACTCCTCATCATGGCGGCGCGCTCGCGGTGGTATTTCTGGTGCTCGCGGGCATTTTTCTGATCGTCGCGATCACCGGCTTCTTCTTCTTACGATCGGGCCTGGACAACCTCAAAGCGCAGGGCCAGCAGATCGCTGCAAGGCTGAAGCAAACTCCCGGCCTTGTCTCGCCCGGCGAATCGACCATTACTTTTGACTCGAGCGGCATGCTCGTCGTCGGCGCGCTGAGCAGTGACGAGCAAGACGGCGTGCAGTACGCCTACCCACCGCCCGGTGGCACCGTGATCACCGTGAAAGATGAATCGGGCAGCGAACTTCCGCTGCAGCCAGTTCAGATGCAGCCGGTGCAGCTCGAGAATGGGACACAGCAGCTGCACGTGCTCGGATTCTCCGAAGTGAAGACGCCGGGCACGTACACCATCGTTGCCTCTGGCGGGCCCACTCTCGTGCGCCGGCTTGACATGAGCCAGACTGAGTTTGAAACTCTGGTCAAGGGCGTGTTGGGTTTCGGGGGCGGCTTCGCCGGCATCGTGTGCGGCGGCATCGGGTTCCTGCTGTTTGGCGTCATCGGCGGCGTGCTCGTACTGTTCGGCAAGAAGAAGCCGCAACTCACGTGACAGGCATCTGGTCGCTCTTGGAACGCTTCCGCGTCATCGACAGCCACACCGAAGGCGAGCCTACTCGCGTATTTCTCGACGACCGTGCGCCCTTCGCGGGGCGCACGGTCGCTGATCTTTTGCAGCTGTGGCGAGCGAACGACGGTACCTTGTCGGTGCCGGCCGAGTTCCTCGCACTCGTCGCCGAACCTCGCGCCGCAACGGCCGCGGTCGGCGCAGTTCTCTGCAAGCCGACGCGTCCCGATCACGCTGCGGGCGTCGTGTTCTTCAACAGTGCCGGCGCGCTGGGCATGTGCGGTCATGGGACGATCGGCCTTGCAGCCACGCTGAGATACCTTGATCGCCTTCCGTTCGGCGCCCACCAGCTCGAGACGCTTGTCGGCTCCGTCACTGTGCGCATTCGCGACGATGGCCGCATCGAAGTGGACAATATCGAGGCGTATCGTCATCGCGCCGGAATCGAAGTGAACCTCGGTTCGCGCACCGTGCGCGGCGATGTCGCGTGGGGCGGCAACTGGTTCTTCATCGTTGATGAAGACCGTAATCTCGACCTTGCCCGCGCTGATATTCAGCTTGCACACACCGTTGCGATCAGCAAGGCGCTGGAGCGCGAAGGTGTGCGCGGTGCCGGCGGCGCGATCATCGATCACATCGCACTCTTTGGCAGACCGGTCGCACGCGACGCGGACAGCCGCAACTTCGTGCTGTGCCCCAACGGCGCCTTCGACCGTTCACCATGCGGTACGGGCACAAGCGCGAAGCTCGCCTGCCTCGCCGCCGACCGGCGACTCGCGCCGGGACAGATCTGGCGGCAGGAGTCGGTGATCGGCTCGCGATTCGACGCGTGGTACCGCACGGAAGCAGGGCGTGGTGACAACATCAGCCCCACCATTCGCGGCCGCGCATGGATCACGGCGGAAGCGACAATACTCGCCGATCCTGACGACCCTGCGCGATCGAGCGGCTGGGCCGAACTGGCGGAATGCTGAAGGGCTTGAGGCAGATTCATCATGCAGATGAGCGACTGGGCCGGCGTCATGCCCGCGATCACTACCCCGTTCAAGGATGACGACAGCATCGATCATCGCGCTGTCGGGCACCTTGTCGGGCGCATGCTCGATGCCGGCTGCACGGCGATCGTGACGCCGGGTTCCCTCGGTGAAGGCGCGTCCCTCACGCCGGAGGAAAGGCGTGAACTCTGGAAGACCTGCGTTGCTGCAACGGGCGGTCGCCGACCCGTCGTCGCGGCGATCGCCAGCGCGTCTACGCGCGAAGCGGTCGCGCTGGCGCGGACTGCGGAATCGACGGGCTGCCAGGGTCTCATGGTGCTGCCCCCGTATGTGTATCGCGGTGACTGGATCGAGACCCGCGAACACGTCAGCGCGATCATGGAGGCGACGGCGCTCTCCTGCATGCTGTACAACAATCCTTCCGCATACGGCGTGGATTTCACGCCGGTGAACGCGCTCGAACTTGCCGGCCGCCACGCGAATCTTCACGCGGTCAAGGACTCCAGCGGCGACGCGCGGCGCGTCATCGCGACGCGCGGGGTCTGCGCCGATCGACTCCGCATCTTTGTCGGACTCGATGACTGCATCGTCGAAGGGGTGCGCATGGGCACCGACGGTTGGATCGCGGGGCTCGTGAACGCGCTGCCGGAAGAGTCGGTCGCCCTGTATGAGTCCGCGCTGCGTGAGCGCTCGGGGGGTGATCCGCGCGCGACGAACGAACTCTATCAATGGTTTCTGCCGCTGCTGCGGCTCGACACCGGACCAAAATTCGTGCAGCTCATCAAGCTCGCGCAGGCGCAGACGGGCACCGAGCGCGTCCGGCCGCCGCGCTGCTGCCTGATCGGCGAAGAGCGCGCCGCGGCCATCGCCGTCATCGGTCATGCGCTGCGTCAGCGCCCCTGACGGGTCACGCGAGGTTGCGCACGACGTCGATCACACTCGTCGCAACCCATGCGAGCTGCTTGGGCGTGAGATCCGCATAGATCGGCAGCGCGATGGTTTCCTTGGCCGCGAGTTCGCTCTGCGGCAACGAACCGTCGCGGTATCCGAGCGACGCGAAGCATTTCTGCTGATGCAGCGCGACGGGGTAGTAGATCTCGGTTCCGACGGAGCGCTTCGTCAGCTCATCGCGCACGCGGTCCCTGATCGCCGCCGGAACGCGAACGACGTACTGGTTGTAGATGTGCCGCGCGCCGCGCGGAGTGGGATGCGGCGTGCGAAGCGGAAAGCCGCCGGCAGCGATCGGCGTAGCGCTCGTGCGGGCGCCGGCCTCGGCGAACTGCGCGTCGTAGAACGCGGCATTGCGCTGACGCCCCGCGCTCCACGAATCGAGATGCCGCAGCTTCACGCTCAGCACCGCTGCCTGCAGCGCGTCGAGCCGTGAATTCATGCCGATCTCGTCGTGGTAATACTTTGGCTCCATGCCATGGTTGCGCAGCCGCTTGATTCGCTCGGCCAGCGTCTTGTCGTTCGTCGTGACGACGCCGCCGTCGCCGAATCCGCCGAGGTTCTTGCTCGGAAAGAATGAGAACGTCGTGATCGCGCCGCGCGATCCGACGCGCGTGCCGTGGATGTCCTCGGTACCGATCGCCTGCGCAGCATCCTCGATGACGGACACACCCTTCTCGCGGCCGATCGCGAGCATCGCGTCGAGATCGGCCGCCTGACCGAACAGATGCACCGGCAGAATGGCCTTCACGCCCGCATGACACTGGAACGCGGCGCGCGTCGATTCGGGGCAGATGTTGTACGTCGTCGGATCCATGTCGACGAATATCGGCCTGGCGCCGAGACGGTGGACCGCGCCGGCGGTGGCGAAGAACGTGTACGACGGACAGATCACCGCATCGCCGGCACCAATGTCGAGCGCCTGCAGCGCCAGCACGATCGCGTCCGACCCGTTGGCGCAGCCGACCGCGTGTCCGGCCCGGCAGTACGCGGCGATCTCGCGCTCAATCTGATCGACCTTCGGACCGCCGATGAAGTACTGGCTCTCGATGACCTCGCGCACCACCGGTTCGATCTCGTCCCTGATCGTTGCGTACTGCGCTTTGAGATCGAGCAGAGGGACGACAATCTGGTGTGCGTCGGGAGAGGGCTGCGCGGCAGAACCGGTCTGGAGGCTGGTCATAAGGGTCGCGATTGTACGGGCGGCATGCTGCCGACACCTGTCGATCCGAATCCGCCTGCCCCCCGTGATGTCTCGTCGAGTTCGACCACCTCCACGATCTCTGCACGCTCGACACGGGCGATGACCATCTGTGCGATGCGCATCCCGTGCTCGACGACGAATGGGTGACGGCCCAAATTAATCAGCGGCACTTTCACCTCGCCTCGATAATCGGAGTCGATCGTTCCCGGCGTGTTCGGCATCGAGATGCCGTGCTTCGCACCGAGCCCGCTTCGCGGCCTCACCTGTGCTTCGAATCCATGCGGAACGGCCATCGCGAACCCGCACGGCACGAGCGCGATGTCCCCGGGCTGCAAGGTCAGTGCCGCGTCGAGACACGCGGACAGGTCCATGCCGGCCGCGTGCTCCGTCTGATACGACGGAAGATCAGCGCGCTCGGAGAGCCGACGAAATCGGATTGGAAGACGTGTCACGCCGACAGTGTAATTGGCTCTGCGCTCACGTGGACGGCAGCTGGAATCGCGCGACTTCGGTCTCCAGTGTCCGCGCGGCGCCCTCCAGCTCCACGCTCGCGACGGAACTCCGTTCAACCGCATCCGCAGTCTGCCGGGCGCCCGACACGAGGCGGGACATCGCTTCGTTCACCTGCGCGACCCCTTCACTCTGTGCGGCAACCGCGTGCGCGACTTGGCCGAATTCGGCACGCAACTCCTCGGCCTGGCGGATGATCTGCCCCATCTGCGTCGCCACTGCGTCGGCGGTGCCGCAGCCTTCTCCCACCGTCGCTGTGAATTGGCCGATCTCCAACGTGCCCTCTGTCACCGCCTGCTGCACGGCCACGACGACCTCTTCAATCTCAAGCACGTTCGCAGCGGTCTGCGTCGCGAGGCGATCAATCTCGCGCGCGACGACTTGAAAACCTTGACCTGCGAGGCCTGCCTTTTCCGCTTCGATGGCTGCGTTGACAGCAAGCAGATTCGTCTGATTCGCGACCTTCGTGATAGCGCCGACCATCGTGTCGATCCGCGCCGCCTTTTCACGGATCGCCGCGAGCCGCGTCGAAACACCGCGTCCGCCGACGTCGAGCTTCGCCATCTGCTGACCGAGTTCGACGAGCGCCGAGCGCCCGCTTGCTGCTGTAGATGCGGCCATGTCGGCGGCGCGTGCGAGCCCGACGACAGTTGCGGACAGCTCCTTCGCGGTGGCACTCATCTGATTCGTCGCTGCAGCGATCTGGGCCGATGAACTTGCGAAGTCCCGAGCCATTTGATCCTGCTGCTTCGCAACTCCGCGCACACTTCCGCTCGATGCGACGATCTGTCCTGCCGCGCTCCTGATCCGGCTCAGCAGCGCCGCGAGATCTTCATTCGTATCGCGAATCGCACTCAACAGCGCGCGCGTCTCACCTCGGCCGACAACGGCGGGCGCGGTCGTGAGATTTCCCTCGGCGATGCGCCGTGTTGCAGCCACGGCGTCGCCGAGCGGCTTCGAGAACGTCTTGGCCCGCAGGATCGCAATGCCGGCGACATTGAGAAGGATTGCCGCGAGCGTGATCATCGCGCCATCGCGCAGCCGCTGCACCGGCGCGAATGCTTCGACCACTGACTGCTCGACGGTGAGCGACCATCCGAAACTGGGCACGAACGTCCACGCCGCGAGCACGGGGTCGCCGTCGATGCTGTACGAAGGTCCGACGCCGTCGCGACCGTCACGAGCGGCATCGAGCCGTTCGGCCAGCGCGCTGCCGGGCGCAATGGACGCGCGATGCGCCGCATCGGGCTGTCCGCGCATCGGACCGACAGACGTCAGACGATCGCCGAGGCGGGCCGCGATAATCACGTCACCCATCTCACCGAGCCCAGCGCGGTCACTCATGATGGACTCGAGCTCGCGCTGCGGCAACTCGATCGCAATCACACTGACGACTTTCCCCCCGTCGAGGACGGGACCGACCGCCCAGGAACCGGGCGAACGACCGGCGCGCGGCTCATCGGCCGCAGCGATGCTCGGCTCAGCGACGCGCACAGCCGATGCAAACGCGGCGGCGACCGTCGAGTCACGCCACAGCGGGTCGCGCATGCTGCTGCCCCGCAGGCTCTGCTGCCGGCTGCTGTAGATGATGCGTCCATCCGCGTCGATCAACAGCATCTCGGTTGCACCGAATGATTCTTCAAACGATCGGAGGAACTTCCCCCTCCGCTCGATTGCCAGTTTGTACGCATTCGCGTTGACGACTCCCTCGTCATTGAACGCCGTCGAGAGCTGCCACGACGCATCGACAAACCCCGGTGCGTGCGAAACGCTCGACAGTGCGCGAAGGCGTTCGCCTGCGTACCGCTCAAGTGCTGTGACGCGCGACCGGGCGCTCTCCTCCACCGCGGCGAGCGCAAAGGTGCGGACCGTTTCGCTGGAAGTGTCGTACGCAAGCCATGTCACGATGGCGACCGGAATGATCGCGATGAGCAGAAACCACACCAGCAGCTGGGCGCGAATCGACGAGAACCACCCGATGCGCGCGTGGGTGCGCGGCCCCGGCGATTGGGACGACGCGCGGGAGGTCGCGTCACTCATATGGGCGATCCTCATCTTTCATCGGATCGGCCACGGTGGTCGTGCCGTCGGCAATGGCGCGCCATTCCTCGCGCGACTTCCAGATCGGCCAAGCCCGGGGACGGGTCGCGTGTTCGTCGCTCCACACTTCGACCACCTGGTTCGCATCATTGAGCCGGCCCACTCGGCAGCGGAACCACGCAGCAGCCGTCAGGGGATCAATGGCCACAGGTCCTGAGGGCGAACTGACGCGTGAGCCCAGCACCGCGGCGCGAATGCCGGAGCGATCGATCGCATCACGACGGCGCGCAGCCAGCGCGGTGAGTCGCGTCGCCGCATATGCGGCGTCACTCGTGGCGTCGACGATGTAGTCGCCCGCGGACAGCCCCGCGTGAAGCGAGGCGATGTCGTGATCGCCCAGCGCATAGTGCAGAGTCGGCAACGCTTCCGAGGAAACTCCATCCTTGCGCAGCGCTACTGCAAACTTCACCGCGTCCGCCGCCTCGATGCCGCTCACGATGAGCCGCGGACGATCGGCTGGCGGCGACTGGTCGGAGCGCGACGCCGTCACAAGCGCGGAAATCTGCGCGGCGGCGCTTTCCGGAGTGACGCCGTCGCGGCCGATCCAGATCTGTTCCAGAACGGTGCCGGCCTGGCTTCGGATCTGTTCCATCAGCATCGCGTTGGCAACCCGCTGCAATGGTCCGTCGCTGGCGACGAGAATCACACGATCGCCGACTGCCTCGAGTGCCCACGCGATCGCCGGCGCGATCCGCTGATTCGGCAGACCTCCCAGCTTGATTGCTTCGCCCGCGTCGTCGAGTCCCAGCGACGGCTGCGCGGTGAAGACGGTGATCCGGGCGCGGCCGGCCACCTCCGCCACGGCGTCGCACTCTGCGGGACTGCCGTCAACGAGCAGGGCGATCACCTGCCTGTTTCGAATGAGCTGCTCAGCCGCCGCCGCCGCCGCCCGCGGATCGCCGGCGGATTCGCCGACCAGCACGTCCATCGACCGGCCCCTGAATCCGCCTTCATTCGACACCTCTTGGGCGGCGAGACGGGCTGCCGCGGCGGCCGTTGATCCCTCGGCTTTGCCGACGACAAGGCCAATCAACAGCGGCACCTGCTTCCGCTCGTACTTGCGATAGACGAGGAACCCGCCGGCGGCGAGCACCGTCCCGCAGAGGAGCAGCCGGACGTATGTCTCAATTCTCGGCATCGGTGTGCTGCAGCTCCTGCCCGGACTATCGGCCCACCGCTGCGCGGGGCATCAGCGAACGAACCGCGAGCGGGGGCTCAGGATTGTCCCCGCAGGATCACGAATGCTGTGGGCGGGACCGATCTGCTTTGTTCTTTCCGAGCAGAAAGAATTCAGGTCCGCAATGCCGACAGACGACGTCCCGTTCATCGCTGTCCGCCGCCAACCCACTCCTGTCGAAGCTGTCGAGCTGGACCCCCGAGCTGGACCCCTGTGGATCTGACATGCCCGCGAACCGCGCTCCGCACCAATCGTCGCCATCTGCTCCACCGCCTCTTTTTGCCGGAATTTTCGTGATTGTCCTCGGATGTGTGCTGACGCCGGCTGATGCGGACGACGCCATGAACGAGGCTGGGGCGGTGATCGAGGAGCTCGCACCCACGGCCCAGGAACTCCAGTTCTTCGAGTCCAAGATCCGGCCTGTGCTCGTCACACACTGCTACAGCTGTCACGCCGCCGACGCCAAGCGGGTCCGTGGCAACTTTCTCCTTGATACACGCGACGGGCTTCGCAAGGGCGGCGACCTGGGCCCGGCCGTGGTGCCCGGCGACATCGAGTCAAGTCTGCTGCTCCGCGCCCTCCGCTACGCCGACGACGACCTGCAGATGCCTCCCAAGGGCAAGCTCGATGGCAGCGTGATCGCGGAATTTGAGCGCTGGATCACTATGGGTGCACCTGACCCGCGATTCACCGACGCAGGCATCATCAGCGGCGGCGGCGCGGCCGTCTCCACGTATGGTGTTGATCTCGAAAAGGGCCGCTCGTTCTGGGCCTTCCGCGCGCCGATCAAGCCGGCCGTTCCCCCCGTGGTCGCCACCGCGTGGCCACTGAACACGGTCGATCACTTCACGCTGGCCGCGATGGAAGAGGCGGGAGTCGCGCCGGTTGCTGACGCCGATCGGCGCGCCTGGCTGCGCCGGGTCACGTTCGATCTCACCGGACTCCCGCCGACACTGGAAGATATCGCGGCGTTTGAACGCGACACGTCCGCCGGTGCGCATGCCGCCGTCGTCGATCGGCTGCTGGCATCGCATGCCTATGGCGAGCGATGGGGACGGCACTGGCTCGATGTGGCGCGATACGGCGAGTCGAGCGGCAAGGAAAGCAACGTGCTGTATCCCCATGCGTGGCGATACCGCGACTACGTGATCAATGCGTTTCACACGGACAAGCCGTTTGATCTCTTCGTGCAAGAACAGATCGCCGGCGACCTGCTTCCATCACAGGATGCGACGGATCGCGCCGAGAACCTCATCGCCACCGGCTATCTTGCGATCGGACCGAAGTCGCACAGCGCGCAGAATCCGCGGCAGTTCGCAGCGGATGTGATCGACGAACAAGTGGATGCGATGTCGCAGGGGATTCTCGGGCTCACGATCGCGTGCGCCCGCTGTCATGACCACAAGTTCGACCCGATTCCGCAGAAGGACTACTACGCGGTCGCCGGCATCTTTGCATCCAGCCTGACGGCGTTCGGCACAGAGCGCGGACCGGGCAATCGTCACGTCGCGCCGCTGGTCGAGCTTCCCGAAAGCGCGGACATCCCCAACGGACCGTCGATGCCGGCGCAGCGCCGATCGCTGATCGCGGCGGCAGCGAGCAAACTCAAGGCCGAGTACGAGCGCGGCGCCGAGCAGGCACAGATGGCGCGCGAGAACGGTCGTGAAGACGCCGTCAATCGCAATCGTCTCCGCAACCAGCGCGATCAGTCGGCGATTCTTGAGACTGTCGTTGAGCGCTTCGACGCCGACGGCCACGCCACTGCGATCAATCGTGTCGCGATGGGCGTGGTCGAACGCGATCGTCCCGTGGACGCGCCGCTCCTGACCCGAGGTGAAATCGACAAACCCGGCGAGCGCATTCCGCGCGGCTTCGCACAGATCCTGATGACGGAGAGCACGACTCCCGTGACGGAGGGAAGCGGCCGTCGCGAGCTCGCGGCGTGGCTGACCGCTGACGAGAATCCGCTGACCGCGCGCGTGTGGGCGAATCGCGTGTGGCTCCATCTGTTCGGCAAGGGCATCGTGCCGACGCCCGACAACTTCGGCATGGGCGGACTGCCGCCGACCGATCAGGCGCTGCTCGACTGGCTCGCCGTGCGCCTGATGGAGCACGACTGGTCGACCAAGGCGCTCGTGCGCGAACTCGTGCTCAGCCGCACGTATCGCTTGGCTGCAGACGGCAACGCGGCGAATCAGGCGCTGGATCCAGAGAACAACACGCTGTGGCGATTCCCGGGCAAGCGACTCGAAGCCGAAGCCATCCGCGACACGATGCTGGCTGTCGCCGGAACGCTGCGGACCGCACCGCCGATCGGCTCGCCAGTCAACTTCGCCGAGGGAGCGCTGCGCGGAAATGATCAGCGGCAGCTGCTCGACCTGACCGGGAACGATCCGGTGCGCAGCGTCTATCTCCCGATCGTGCGTGATCAGCTTCCGGAATCGCTTGATGTCTTCGACTTCGCCGATCCGACCTTTGTGATGGGCGACCGCGCCGAAACGAACGTCGCGACGCAGGCGCTCTATCTCATGAACGCTCCGGACGTGATGAGCGCCGCCGATGCATTCGCCGCGCGGCTTCTGGCCCTCGACGGTTCTGACGCCGATCGCATCGTCGCGGCATTTGAGCTCTGCTTTGCTCGTCGGCCGCAGGGACCGGAAGTGTCAGCAAGTCGCGCCTTCCTGAAGGACTTTGTGAAAGCGATGCCGGCGACGGCAGATGCGACGGGCGAATCCAGCGGGCGCAGAGCGGGACGGCGCATGCGCGATCGGGCGGCGCCGCGCCCAGCTGCATCGAGCGAAACTGCCGCGTGGTCCGCGTTCTGTCAGGCGCTCTTTCAAAGCGGCGAGTTCCGCACGCTCAACTGAGGCACATCAATGGATCTTTGCAACAACCGTCTCCCGACTCCGCTCTCGCGCCGCGACCTACTCCGCAACATGGCATGCGGCTTCGGCTATCTGGCGTTTGCCGGCATTGCGCACAGCGCGTGGGCCGCGGATGTGGTGACTGACCCGCTCGCGCCCAAGAGCCCGCACTTTCCGGCCCGCGCCAAGCGCGTCATCTTTCTATACATGGCTGGCGGGCCATCGCACGTCGACACCTTCGACTACAAGCCGAAGCTCATCACCGATGACGGAAAGAGCTACGGTCGCGGTCTCCGCGCCGGCGCGAAGCTCCTGTCGTCGCCGTGGAAGTTCCGGCAGCACGGCACAAACGGCTTGTGGATCAGCGATCTCTTTCCCGAGGTCGCAAAGCACGCCGACGAACTGTGCCTGCTGCGCGGCATGAAGACTGACGTCCCGGCGCACGCGCAAGCATCGATGAAGATGCACACCGGATCGTTCCAGTTCGTGCGGCCGTCGATGGGCGCCTGGACGCTGTATGGACTCGGCACGCTCAACAAGAACCTGCCGGGGTTCGTCACGATCGACCCACCGTCACAGAACGGCGGCGCGCAGAACTACGGAAGTTCGTTCCTTCCCGCGATGTACCAGGGCGTTCCAGTGAGTCTCGGCAGGCGCAATCGCGGCCGCGCAGTCGACAGCGGTGACGACGATGCGATCTCCAACATCGGCAATGACCGCTTCAACACGAAGGCCCAGCGCGAGCAGCTGGATCTGGTGCAGCGCCTGAACAAGGAGCGTCTGAAGCGCGAGAAGAATGATCTGCAGACGAAGCAGTCGATGGAAGGCGTCATTGAAAGCTACGAACTGGCGTTCCGTATGCAGGCCGAGGTTCCTGATCTTCTCGACTTCGCCAGCGAGAGCAAGGCGACGCTCGATGCGTACGGAATCGGTGCAGGCAACGGATCCGGTGACGACAAGTTCGCGCGGCAGTGTCTGATGGCGCGGCGCTTCGCCGAGGCGGGAGTGCGCTTCATCGAAGTCGCGCACGGCGGATGGGACACGCATCGGAATCTGCGTGACGATCTCACGAAGCAGTGCGGCGAAGTCGATCGTCCGATCGCGGCGCTTCTTGGTGATCTCAAGAAGCGCGGCATGCTCGACGACACGCTGGTCGTGTGGGGCGGCGAGTTCGGCCGCACACCGTATGCACAGAACGGCGACGGGCGCGATCACAACAACAAGGGATTCACGACCTGGATGGCCGGCGCCGGCGTGAAGGGCGGCTTCAGCTACGGCGCGACCGATGACTACGGTCTTGAATCAGTGGACGGCGTGGTCGACATTCACGACTGGCACGCGACGATGCTTCACTTGCTCGGACTCGATCATGAAAAGCTGACGTATCAGCACGCTGGGCGCGACTTCCGTCTGACCGATGTAAAAGGCAACGTCCGCACCGATATTCTGACCTGAGCACGATCACGCAAGCTGCGGTCCCTGCGTGTCATCGATGGTTGCGATGGCGCGCCCACATTCGGGACACGTGTTGCGGGTGAGGTGCAGCAGCGTGTGACCGCAGCCGGCGCACTTGGGCGCCTCGACGAGAATGTTGTATCGAAGCCCGCACCGCTTGCAACTGCTGTTGCCCAGCGGCTGCGTCTCATGCCCGCGGCATCGCGGGCATGTCACCTCGATGGACGCGAACTCGCTTGTCGCCTCGGCATACTCGGGCTCGCGCTGAAAGCGTGCGAGCACCAGCGTCGCGAGCAGCGCGCTGATCGTGACAATGATGCTGGCACCGAGCATGGGAAGGAGTGATCCCCGGCTTGTCCACGCCATGACGACCGCGATGAGCAGCGTCACCATCAGGGCTCCGACGGCCAACATCCGGAGCGTCCACGCGTGTCCCTTCAGCCTGAGCAGGCTCATTGCATTCGTGCCGCCGAGCCCCAGCCCGATCGCACCGAGTGTGATCGCCGACTCGAACCAGCCTGAAACCATCTCGGGACCGCCGACGTTCATGCGGTGCACCACGACTGCGAAGAGACCTGCAGCGAGCCCTGTCGCGAAAACACCGAACCACGTCGCCCATTGCCACCAGCGCCATGCGAACGACCGCTGCGCGCGGAGAAGACTCAGCGCTGCAACAAGCCCGCCCACCAGGAGACAAAAGCTCCAGCTGACAATCCGATCACCGCGGCCCCAGGCCGAACTGTTCCACGCGCTCGGCCCGGTCGTCCACGCGTCGACGAGTTGCATCAGCAGCGCGACGGCCGCGGTCACGAGCGCGCACCAGACGGCAGTCCGCGATGCGCGATGAGGGCTTGCGAGGCCGGCCAGAATCAACGACGGCACCGTAAAGAACAGCGCCAGCATCGACCACGCGATGCTCTCCTGCCGCCCTCCAGGCAGCCAGATCAGCACGAGTGCGAGCGCGAACTGCACCGTCAGAAACGCGATGCCGCCGAGTCCGGCGAAGCGCCACCCGGGACGATCCGCCAGCGCCCCGAACGGCATGCTCATTCCGCTGACGATCACACCGATGATGCCGGTTCCCAGTAATCGCTGGGCCCAGAACCCGGAACCTTGATCGACCGCCAGCGCGATTCCGCTCAGCGCGGTCACGCCCAGCATGGCCAGCGAAATCCGAAGAGCGATGGCGCGGGACTTCATCTCCGGACAGTAGCGACAACTCAAGTCGGCGTCACTTGCGGGCGCGTTCCACGTCCACCGTCAGCTTGTGTGCTTCGCGATAGGTCAAGGTCGCACTCGAGCTCGTCTCACACGACCAGATGGCGCGGATCTGCGCGTACGGAATGAAGACGCGGTTCCGATCCGATTCCAGCGTCAGCTCAAAGTGATCGTGTCCGATCGCCACGACGCGCGCAAGACCGTGCTCGCTCGCGTCAGGAACATTGATCTCGATATCGGCATTCAAGTATGCCCCGAGCACTTCACGCAGCGTTGCGAACTTGGGGTGCCGCGCCGAACCGCCCGGTCCGGATGCAGTGACGCCGTTGTGAACCGGCTCGGCCACTGGCGCCGGCGGCGGTGGCTCTGCGGCAATCGCAATGCCGTGCACTTCGGGAAAAGTCAGTCCGCGCACATTCGTCGCCGCGACCCAGTCAGCGTGTCCTACCTGCTGAATATGCGAGTGGAGTGTCAACTCGCCACGCAGGGCCGCTTCCTTCAGTTGCTCCGCAGTCATCCATGTAGACACAACAGTGTCCGTTCGAAAGCGGTACTGCGCCGCCACGGCCGGCGGACCCGACACAGAATTGGTCATAGGACAAAACCTCCCGCACGAGTGGACTTCAACGCCTCACGCGGCTTCACCACCGCCCATGCGCGGCACCGCGATCGCCAACGTTCTCTCATCCCTTCACGTCATTCCACCGCGCGGCGCACGGACTGCAACCTCTATGTCGCAGGATGGATGAATTTCATTGTGAATCCCGTCACGAACAAACGCTGGCGCGCCTCAACGCACCAGCTGACGAAGGACCGCCGCGGCCCGCGCGAACTCCTCGAGCGGCATCCATTCATCCGCTCGATGGGCGTTCGCAATGTCACCTGGTCCCCAGATCACGCAATCGAGGCCGAGCGCCGCGAGCCGCCCGGCGTCGGTGCCAAATCCCACTCCGGCGTCTCCGTGCTGCCCCATGAGGCGGCAGAGTTCGAGATGCAGCGGATGATCTGCCGGCGTCGCGAATGCCGGCGTCTCGTTCGTAAGCCGCACCGTCACCGTGCCCGGTGTCGAGACCGCTGCGATCGCAGCGCCGATCCGCGCCACGCAGTCGCTGCTCGGCATCCCCGGCAGGAGCCGCACGCCGACATCGATCTCGCAGCGCTCCGGAATCACGTTGATCGCGCTGCCGCCGCGCACGCGCGCCGTCGTGAGTACGGGATACGGCACCTCGGGAAACAGCGCACTCTCGGCATTCTGTTCTCTCGCGAACTCTTCGCGCAGCGCCGCCAGCGCGGTGATGACACGCGCTGCGCGCTCGATCGCGTTGACGCCCTTCATCGGAAACCCGCTGTGCGCCGCGATGCCCTGGACGACGATCGAGATTGTGAGATGACCCTTGTGGCCGCGCACGACGCGCATCGATGTCGGCTCGCCGACGAGTGTGCGCCGCGGAAGCGGACGCTCGCGCGGCCACGCCCGCGCGAAGGCGGCGGCGCCGAGCGTCCCGATCTCTTCGTTGCACGTCAGGAGCAGGTACAGCGGTTCTTGCAGCGGCGCTGTCGACACGCGGTCCGCGCATGCCAGCAGCAGATTGATGGCGAGCGCGTCAAAGCCCTTCATGTCGCACGCGCCGCGGCCGACCACGCGATCGTCGCGCATGGTCAACGCCCGCGGATCGCTCGTCCATTCGGGCTCGTCCGCAGGGACCGTATCGACGTGGCCGCACAGCAGCAGACCTTCGCCCGCAGCGCAGTTGGGTCCCACAGCGAGCAGTACGTTCTCGTGACCCGCATCGACGCGAAACCGCTCGATTCGCACACGTGAATGCGCCACGTACTCGCATACAAAGTCGAACAGCGCGTCCGTGGCGTTGCAGCTCGTCGTATCGATTGCGACGAGTCGCGCAAGCAGTTCAAGATCGTTCAGTCGCGCAGTCACGTGAGGCAGCATACGGAAGCGACCGGAATCAGGGCTTAGCCCGAAAGGCTCGCGCGACGCCGCGCTTCGTTCACTGAAGCTGAAACCGATACACTCCCCCCCTATGCCGATCCGGTATCGCCAGCGAATTCTCGACCATCTGCGCCATGACACCTATCGCCCCGTCGTCGTTCGCGACGTGGCAAAGCAGCTTCGGGTAGCCGATGAAGATCTCGAGTCGTTTCAAGGCGCTGTCGACCAGCTCGTCGTGTCCGGCCGGGTGGAAATCGGCGTCGACGAACGGCTCCGGCTGCCGATCTTCAAAGAAGAAGCGGTCGGCAAGATCAAGCTGGCCCGCGGAGGATTCGGGTTTTTGATTCCGGACGAGCCGACGCGCGAAGGCGACCTGTTTATCCCGGAAGGCTCGACGATGGACGCGCTGTCGGGTGATCGCGTGCGCGTCAAGGTGGTGCGGAAGGCCTCTCTCGCGCGCCGCGGGCGAGGCGCGGGCAGCACGTACGCGCCGCCGGAAAAGGGCGATCTCCTCGGCCGTGTCGTCGAGATTCTCGAGCGCGGCCAGAGCCGCTTCGCCGGCGAACTCGTGAAGGTCGGCAAGACCTGGATGGTCACGCCCGATGGCCGCGTGCTGCGCAACAACATCGTCGTGCGCGATCCGTTCGTGAAGAATCCCCTGGCCAAGGTGGGCGACAAGGTCATCGTCGAGATCACGCAGTGGGGCGAAGAGGGCGCGCTGCCCGAAGGCGTCATCACCGAAGTGCTTGGCGAGGCCGGTCGGCCGGACGTCGAAACGGAAGCGGTGATTGCATCGCATCAGATTCGCACACAGTTTGACGACGAGGTCATTGATCAAGCCACAGCCGCATCGCGCGATTTTGAAAAGAGTTCGAAGGGTCCATGGCCCGAGCGTCTCGATCTGACAGGCACGTTCATCTTCACAATCGACCCGCCTGATGCGAAGGACTACGACGACGCGATATCCATCCGCCGCGATGAAGACTCCGGCGAATGGGAACTCGGCGTCCACATCGCGGATGTCGCGCACTTCGTTCCGTCGGGCAGTCCGCTCGACCTCGAAGCGCAGGCACGCGGCACGAGCGTCTACCTGCCGCGCCGCGTGATTCCCATGTTGCCGGAACAGCTGAGCAACGGCGTCTGTTCGCTGCAGGAAGGTGTGGCGCGGTTTACCAAGAGTGTGTTCATCCGCTTCGACGCGAAAGGCCGTGTAGTAGCGCAGAACGCCGCGGCGAGCGTGATCCGATCGGCCAAGCGGCTGACGTACCTTGAAGCGCAGGCGCTGATCGATGGCGATCTCGCCACGGCCAAGACGCACGCGAAGACCGAGCCCGAATATTCGAGCGATCTGCTGGAGTCGCTGCGGCTCGCGCAGCGCCTCGCGAAGGTGCTCCGCGAACGGCGCCGCAGGGATGGCATGATTGCGCTGCATCTGCCGCAGTCGGAACTCGTCTTCGACGCCGATGGCCATGTGATCGACGCGGTGCCCGAGGACAACTCATTCACGCACACGCTCATCGAGATGTTCATGGTCGAAGCGAACGAAGCGGTGGCTCGCTTCTTCGCCGATCTCGAACTGCCGCTGCTGCGTCGCATTCATCCTGAACCAAGCTACGGTGACGTGGAGGAGCTGCGAATCTACGCACGACTGGCCAAAGTCGACCTGCCCGATGCGCCGACGCGCAAGGACCTGCAGCACCTGCTCGAGCACACGCTCAACTCGACATCGACGCGCGCGATTCACTTCGCCGTGCTGCGCTCGCTCGCCAAGGCAAGTTACAGCCCGATGATGATCGGCCACTTCGCGCTGGCGAGCGAGCATTACGCGCACTTCACGAGCCCCATCCGCCGCTACCCCGATCTTCTTGTGCATCGGGCACTGCAGGCGTATCTCGACGCGACCGACAACGGCCGTGACGTTCCGTCCGGCAAGCAGCGGCGCAAACTCACCCAGGGACTGCTCGACGATCCGCGCGTCATCGATGAAGCGACGCTCATCAACCTCGGAAATCAGAGCACCGAGCGTGAGATTGCTGCGGAAGAGGCGGAGCGCGAACTGCGCACGTTCCTCATCCTGCAGTTGCTGCTGGAGAAGCATCTCGGCGATGAGTTCGCCGCCACCGTCACCGGCATGTCGCCGAGCGGCACGGTGTTCGCCTCGCTCGAGAAGTACCTGGTCGACGGCGCGATTCCGGCGCGCGAGCTCGGTGGTGCTGACGGCAAGCCTGATCGCTGGAATCTCGTGCAGGCCACCGGCCGGCTGGTGGCCAAGCGCAGCGGCATGTCGATCGGACTCGGCGATCTCATCCGCGTGATGATTGACAAGGTCGATCTCTCAGCCCGGCAGATGACGCTGCGCATCATCAAGTTCGCCGACGCCGCATCACGCGGACTTGCGGCTGCGGGCGACGACGCGGCGCCGGCAAAGGCACCGCCGCACGAGCGCGGCGGTAAGCCGTTGCGCGGCCGAGTGGACGGCCACCGGCGCGGATTCAAGAAGGGGCGACGCGGCAAGCGCGATCGCTGACGCGGAGTGGGCTACGGTGCCACGGTTCACGCCTATCACTAGTGCCCGATCGGCAGACGCAGTATCGGCGGCGTTCATCGCGCTGCAGCGGTCATTCGAGCTTCGAACAGTTCGGCGAGGAAAAGGCGCATCTTCGCGAACGCGCGGTCGCTCACCTTCTGCTTGTACACGGTGCCGAAGCTCGGATCGTTGGCCAACGGATTTGTGAATGCGTGCACCGTGTGGCCATACATGTCGATCTCCCAATCCGCGCCCGCTTCCGTCAGGTCGCTTGCGAGCGCCGTGACGGCTTCCGGCGGAACCATCGGATCGGCATAGCCGTGCAGGCACAGCACCCGGGCACTCATCTTCTGCGCTGGGCCGACCTCCGCGGGCGGCGGCGCGTTGAAGAGGCCGTGAAAACTGACAACGCCACGGACGCCCGGAGCGCCGGCGCGTGCGATGTCCAGCGCGCAGAGACCCCCGAAGCAGAACCCGATTGCCGCGATCTCGTTCGCATGCGCCATTGGCAGCCGGTGCGCGGTGTTGACAGCGGCGAGCAATCGTCCGCGCAAGAGCGCGCGGTCCTCGACGAACGGCGTCATCAACTTTTTGTTCTCGTCGGTGGATCCGCCGCGCCGCCCTTTCCCGTATACGTCCAGCGCGAATCCGATGTAGCCGAGCCGCCCGAGCATCTCGGCCTGCGTGCGCGCGAAGTCGTCCTGACCGGCCCAGGCGTGACACACGAGAACTACCGGCGTTGGTCGTCCGAGACCGCTCGCCATTGCAACGTAGCCTTCGCATTCAACGCTACCATCCATGTACGAGATGAACTCGGTGTGCATGGCGCGGGATGGTAGCGGGAACGCCGGCCTATGCGCGGTGGGCGCTGACGATCCGGTGCCACTGGCGCCGACAGCAGCAAGGCTTTGCGGGCAGAGAAGAATCTGCAACATTTTCTTCGGCAGTTTTAAGAACGTCCATTTTCGCGCGTTACAAGGTGAGCCACCGCGACGCGAGCGCGCCGCGCAATCACGTTGAGCCCGCCGACGGAATCTACCGCCGGACGTGCGGGGGAAAGGGCTCCATGAACAGAATGACCTCCCTGGTCGTGAAGGCGATCGCATGCGCGGTCATGATGGCGGTGACGGTGCACGCGGGTGACGTGCCGATGCCTCCAGCGCCGCCGGTGATCCACGAGGAAGTGATCCTCCTGCCGCAGCCTGCTCAGAACGAGCCACGATTCGGACTCGCAGTCGCTGTCACCGGATCGACGGTGCTCGTCGGAAGTCCGCGCGACGGAGACGATGGCACGGACGACGGCGCGGTGCAGGGCTTTGGCGACAGCAAGCGCGGCTGGCGGCGGGTGCAGCGGCTGCAGTCGACCGACCCGGCATGGGAAGATCGATTCGGCCAGTCTGTCGCTGCAAGCGGCTCGCGCGTCATCGTCGGGCGTGACCGTGCGGACGACGGGGCGCCGAACGCAGGTGCCGCCGTCGTCTTCAAACGCGCCGGGTATCACTACCGCAAAGAGGCGGATCTCGTGCCGCCGGATCCAGGTGCAGACGACGGTTTTGGCTGCGCTGTGGCGATCGATGGCGCCGCGGCCATCGTCGGTTCGTCGCGCGACGACGACGCGGGACTCGATTCGGGAAGCGCGTACGCGTGGGCGTTGCGCGGGACGTCGTGGGAGCTCACCGCCAAGCTCGTCGCGCCTGATGCGGCCAGCGCTGACTGGTTCGGCCGCGCCGTGGCGGTCGATGGCAACTTCATCGTGGTCGGCGCGTACGGCGATGATGACCGCGGCGAGAAGAGCGGCGCCGCGTACGTCTTTCGCAGAGACGGTGGGGAATGGCTGCTTGACGTGAAACTCGTGCCGGAGGATCTCCGCGAAGGTGACTGGTTCGGCTTCAGTGTCGCTGTCCACGGCGACACGATCGCGATTGGTGCTCCGCGCGACAGCGGCGCGGGAGAATCCGCGGGATGCGTGCGCCTCTTCCGCCGCGGCACCGGCGGCGTGTGGACCCCCGAGGCGACACTGCGACCTCCGATGGGTACAACGACCGCCTGGTTCGGCTACGCCGTTGCTCTGGACACAGAGAGATTGATCATCGGAGCGCCGGGCACGGACAACGGCGGGGAGGCGACCGGCTCAGCAGCGGTCTTTGCGTGTGTCGATGGGACGTGGACGCAGCGGGCAGAGCTCGCGCCTCAGTCGCCGGTGGCCGGAGCGCTGTTCGGATCCGCGGTCGCTGTCGACGGCGGGCTGGTCGCGATCGGAAAGCAGTACGACGAGGACACGGAGATCTCGTCCGGCAAGGCGTGGGTGTTCCGGCTCTCCGGCAAACCGAGGAAAGCCGATGCCAGTGCGACCTCACGCGCGAGACAGATCAACGCCACCGTCGCCCGCCGGCACGCTCCCAGCACCGCTGGGGTTGCCCTGTGCCGCGACATCTTGGGCGTAACACGCCCCAATGACGCGGTTCCACTCGGCAATGGTCGAGCACGCGATGAAGGCCGACTTGACTCGGTTGGGGTCGGGGTGATGCTGCGCGAATTTGATTCCGAACTTCCGCATCATGCGCCCGGCACGCCTTTCGCCGTGCAGCTTCACCGAGAGATCGAAATGATCGAGCAGCGTCTGGCGCTGCTCGGCGAGAGTCGGCGCGGTCGCAGCCTCACCGCGCATCAGCTGTCGAGCCTGCCGGAAGATCCACGGATTGCCGATGCAGCCACGTGCCACGGACACAGCGTGAACGCCCGTGAATTCGAGCATGGCGAAGATGTCTTCGACCTGCCAGACATCGCCCGAACCGAAAATGATGCGGTCCGGCTTCCGTGCGACGAGATCACGCAGAAACTCCCATTTCGCCGGCCCGAGATACTTCTGCTGCACCGTGCGGCAATGCACGGTCGACCATGCGTATCCGAGGTCGTACGCAGCGTCGAAGATGCGTTCAAAGTAAGCGGCCATCGCCGGCGTGTCATCGAACGCCCGCCGTAGCTTGACTGTTGTCGGGAGATGCGCTGGGACCGCATCGCGAACTGCCTTGAGCACCGCGATGGCATCCTCGGGGTGACCGAGGAAGTGTCCCCCACGGTTGCTTCGCTTGATCTTCTTGACCGGGCACGCGAGGTTGACATCGATCACTTCGTATCCCATGCCGACCAGAATCAGCGAACCGTCGGCCATCTCGCGGGGATGGGTTCCCATGATCTGGCCGGCGATCGGATGGTCGTCGAGACCCGCCGCGACATTGTCTTCGATCTCGCCCATGCCGCACTCGGTGGCTAGAAGATCTGGATCCTCTTTGCGTCGACCTCTCCCGCCATTGATGAGTGTTCGATCGAGGAGCGCCTCGGTGATGCAGAACGGCGCTCCGTGGCGCCGGGCGACAATGCGCATCGGCCCGTCCGAGTAGCCGGCAAGACCCGCCTGAAAGAAAGGAGCATCAAAGCCGGGGACGAGCGCGGGAATCCGTTCATCCAATCGAAACGTGCCCGCGATGTCGATCACCGATCGATCAAGCGTCCACCGATAACGGGCTTCGCCGGCCTGACTCTGTCCAGTTTCGTCGTCGGGAGCGCCGACCGGTTCAAGATTCACCGACATCCCGACACGCCCTTCCTGTATGCCCCGCGTGGATCGTGTTCGTCAACCGCACGCGTCGCGAGAGTCGTTCGTGTTCACCACTCGCGACGACCGTTCCGGCAATTCCACCCACACGCTAACACGGGCCCCAGGCGCCCAGCAGAACAGCGAGGTCCGATCCGTTCACGACGCCATCCCCGTCGAGATCACCTGTCGGCGTCGCCCATCCTCCAAGGAGTAACGCCAGGTCGACACCATCAACGACTCCGTCGCCATTCACATCACCAGCACAGGGGGCCGTCAACGTAGCGGCTTCGATAAAGCGGAAGTTCGACCCCGGATTGTTGACGATGACCCGCTCAGTCAGGGTCACCGGGTCGTACGCCATGACTCTCGTTCCGCCACTGTAGATGTACTCGCCCGTGCCGAGCAGCGCCGTTCCCCGTGGCGGCGTCACGAGATTGTTCGCGACGAAGATCTGTCTACCGCCGCTGTCGTATCGATACAAGCCGATCGGCGGCGAGAACCCGGCGGCGAGCACGCCGCCTTCACCATCTACGACCTGGAGCTGACTGGGAAAGTCGATCCCGTTGATACCGTCCGAGTCCACCAAGAGGCCGAGGTACGTCCCCGCAAGATCGATGCGTTCGATCGCATCCTTTGAGGAATCGGCCACGAGCGCATCGTCGCTGCGGAAGACGATGTCGCGCGGAGTCGAGTTGGTGTCAGTGCCGTTCCACCAGACAGTCAACTCCGTGCCATCCACGGTGCTTCGCCACACACGTTTCTGCGGCGGCGAGGTGATGTACAGAAGCCCATCGCGGATCGCGATACCGAAAGGAGCCTCGAGACCGTCGGCCGCCTCCACCACGCGGCCGAGAAAGACACCGTTGTAGGAGTACTCGAAGATGGCATCGGCGATCTCGTCACTCACGAGGATCGTCCCCCTGCCACTTTCGATCGCGCAGATCGGCTGCACCATGTTCCCGTCGCTGGGTATGAAGTTGTCACTGACGATCGCGCCATCGATCGCACTGAACGCCCACACCTTGTCGTTGCCGGAGTCAGGGATCAGCAGGACCGTGGTGGCTTCGGCCACCCTCCCCGAGACCAAGGCCAGTGTCAACGTCAACCCCAACGCCAACGCCGTCGAAACAGTGAGGACCGCAGGACGCCGGACAGCAGGAGCTTGGACAGCAGGAGCTTGGACAGCAGGAGTTTGGGCAGCAGGAGCTGGGGCAGCAGAGGCTTGCATTGATGGTCTCTCCTTCATTCCCATGCATGATGACGCACCGTATCGGACACCGCAGGTGTCAGCCCCGAGTTCACGTCGATGGGATGCCGAGGCGGTCGACTGTAGTAGTGGCGCCGGTCGAAGCGCTATCGTCGAGCGTTCCGGCGTCGAACGGCGGGGCAGTTCTGGGCCTTCGACCAGAGGGGTGACCAGAGGGGTGACCAGACGGGTGACCAAGCTGGCGACCAAGCTGGTGACCAAAATGGCGGTGACCAGACCCTTGACCGACCTTCGATCCTAACGGTGCAGTGGGAGATCCTTCCTGCGCGCGTTGCAGTGAGCCGCACGAGGGGCGCACCGGGAGCACATGGGCGACACGGGCGACACGGGCGGCAGGGGCGGGATGGCGGCGGGGCGGGGCGCTCTATACCGGGTTCGCCGCCCCAGTTCCGCGCCGCGGCGTTTGCCGAAGCTCTCGACTGGTCCCGATCGACTGGTCCCGATCGACTGGTCCCGGTCGATTGGGGCGGCTCGGCTGGACCGGTCGGTCGGGCATCGTTGCCACGCTTGCTTCGAGGCTCCCTCTTGGGATCACCGGATCTGTTGCTGGAATTGCGCTGAGATCGCTGCTGCAATCGCTGCTGCAATCGCTGGTCGAGTCAGGGCGGCGATCATCAGAAGGGCGAACGGACTCGGCGGGCACATCGCGCTTGGATGCTCGGCACGCTGGGGCGTAGGTGGGGCCGGACTTCTGATCAGGAACCACCAAAGATGGCCCCCGGACAAGAAGCCCGCTTCCGGTAGAATGGAGAGTCCTCGCTGTTCGGAGCGCTCGGTCTGCGCCGCCCCCTTTAGGCTGTAAGCCCCGTTTCCAAGCCGTCTGCCAGCCCGGTCGGTGATCCCCGCCAGCAAGCCCCGTCAGCAAGCCCCGTCAGGAATCCTTGTCGCACGCCGCCTATGGGTCTCGAAGCTACCTGCATTGCCGCCATTGACGGGACCGAACGCTCCGGCAAGGCGCAGCTCGAGTTGACCGAGCTTGTGATCTCCGGGCGCCCGCGCATCCGCATCCCGCTCGATACTGTGGCCCACGCCACGGTCCGGGGGTCGCGTCTGCGGGTCCGCACGCATGACGGCAAAGAACTCGTCCTTGCCTTTGACGACGAAGAAATCGCGAAGCGTTGGCACGAGAGGCTCTTGGCGCCGCCGAAGTCGCGCCTGGACATCCTTGGCATCGAAAAGGACACGAACGTGCTCCTGCTCGGCGACTTCAGCGCCTTAGTGCGAGACGAGCTGACACTCGCGCTCGCCACGCCGCCGGCGACGCGGCCAATCGGGGCGCGCCGATATGACATCGTGATCGTTCTCCTCAGGGAACCCCGCGAGATTGCGCGACTCCGCTCCGCTGGCGAACGGACGGCAGAAAGGGGCGCGCTGTGGGCAGTCTGGCCCAAGGGTCGCCCAGATCTCAAGCTCGAAGACGTCGTCGCGGCCGCGCACGAGCTTGGTCTCGTCGAAACCAAGTCGATGGCTTTCGACGCAACGCTGACCGCGCTGCGCCTGGTCCGCGCCGCGAAGAAGTGACGCCGGTCATGTTTTCGCGACGCGTGTCTTCTCGGCGATGGGGGGCTGCTGTGCGCAATCCATCTGAAAGTCGGCGGAATCTGCGGATGACTCGTCCGGCAGACTGTCGCTGCGGCCCGCTACACCAGCCTGATCTCCAGCTCGAGGTCATCCCGGATCGGAATGCTGTGATGACCGATCTCAGGCATCGTCGGGATCTGACTCCGGGCGTTTTCAAGCGAACCGGGATACAGCCGGCAGAGACGAAATCCGCGCCGCTGATAGAAGCGCAGCGCGTCCGTGTTGTCATTGCTGGTGGTTAGAAAAAGCCGCTCGCACCCACGTTCCGACGCCCGTTCCCGCACGTGATCGATGAGCATTGAACCGACGCCGCGCCCCTCATCAATCGCGACGAGCACCACGAGTTCGCACTCGAACCTTTCAAAGCGATAGATCGCGAGGCCCAGCCGCTCGTCCTCAACCGATGCAATGAGCGTCGGAAGGGTCAGCACATCGAAGATCACACCACGCGATGAAATACGCGTCGCGCCGAATTCCCGAATCACTACCTCGGTGACGAACGGGCGGTCTTCAACGCGGGCGACCTGAACTTTCATCGGGGCCAGCTTTCATCGAGCGTCCATCGCATGGCATCGTCGCTGCAATCGATGTGCACCATGAAGAATCCACCACGGTGCTTGCAGATGTTCGGCCACATTACATCGCGATCCGTCTGCGGAATGGGCAGCTTCATGACGAGATCGACCGCGTGCCACTCGAGCTTGCCTTCCTCGAATTCACGCCGTGGAATCTCGTGCGCACGGATCGGACGTGTGACCTCATACAGAAAGATCATCCAGTGATGACGTCCCTCATACGCCTTCTCGCTGACCACGCCGCACAGGCGGATCTCGTCAGCGGCGAGTTCCAGTTCCGCCTCTTCAGCGATCTCGCGCAGCGCACATGCATGCGGACTCTCCCCGAGCTGCGCTTCCAGTTTGCCGCCGATCGGCGAATACATATGCGTGTTCGGCTCCTTCTTCCGATGCAGCAGAAGCAGTTCGCCACGCTCGTTGTAGAGATAGCACAGCACCGCAATGCGATAAGGCAGGTGGATCACATCGTGCGGATCAGAAACGGGGAGTGAAGTGCTCACGCAGTGGTCGCTGCTTCCAGCCGCATGAGTCCGAATTCAGCCAGCAGCGCGCTGATCTTCGCCGTCACTTCCTTTGAAGGAGCGGTCATGGGCAGCCGCAGCGATCCGGTGTCTCGACCAAGGATCCGCATGGCGGTCTTGAGCGGAACGGGATTCGTGTCGAGCGTCAGCAGACCGCGGCACAACCGGAACAGTTCCGCATGCAGGCGCTTCGCTTCGACAAACCGGTCCGTCATGAACGCTTCGCAGAGATGCTGGACGGTGGACGGCACGATATTGCTGACGACGCTCACAACGCCTCGGCTGCCGCACGCCGCAAACGGAAGCGTCAACGAGTCATCGCCCGACAAGAGGATGATGTCACAGCGTTGCGCAATCTCGCTCGCCGAATCCATCGAGCCGGTCGCTTCCTTGATCGCCTGAATGTTCGGATGACGTGCGAGACGCTCCACCGTCTCCGGGAGAATCGCGACACCGCAGCGGCCCGGAATGTTGTACAGCATGATCGGCAGATCACACGAGTCGGCCACGCTCATGAAGTGCCGATACAGCCCTTCCTGCGACGGCTTGTTGTAATAGGGGCTGACCTGCAGCGACGCATCGACGCCAATGCTGTGCGCGAAGAGGTGCATCTCGATCGCATGCGCAGTGCAGTTGGAACCGGTGCCCGCGATGATCTGCAGACCATGCGGACGCCCCACCTCGAGCGTCTTCGTGATGACCGCCTGCTGTTCCTCCTCGCTCAGCGTCGGACTCTCGCCTGTGGTACCGCACGCGACGACGCCCGTCACTTTGCCGAGCGCCTGAAAGCGGACGTGCTCGGCCAGCCGCGACAGATCCACGGTTGATGCGTCGGGCGAGAACGGAGTGACGATGGCGGTGTATGCACCGCGAAACGCAAGCTGCTTGGACATGCAAACCTCGATCGGAAGCCAGCGCGCGGACGACACGCGACTCTCCAAAGTGTAATGGCTAGTCAGGGGTTCGTTGAAGAGCAAAGCCCCTATCAGTCCGTGACGAAAGTCATTTGGGCAGCGGACGATTCACTCGGCCGCCCCCGCGGAAAAGGAGCGAGTCTGCACCAGGACGCCGCTACGGAGCGCTGTAACCAGCTCGCGCCGCCTCCCGCATCAGCTGCTTCATTTCGCGCACCGCGCTCCGCATCCCGACGAAGATCGCCCGCGAGACGATTGCATGGCCGATATGCAGCTCGCGCACGCCCGGAAGCGCGGCGATCGGCCCGACGTTGACATAGTTCAGCGCATGGCCGGCGTTGAAGCGCATCCCGCGCTCACGAACGAGCCGGCCAGCCGCAGCAATCTTCGCCAGCTCGGCTTGGGCATGGTCGGCGTCGCGGCGTGCATACATTGCGTGCGCGTACGGCCCGGTGTGAATCTCGCACACTGCGGCCCCGATCGACTTCGCCGCCTCGATCTGCCGCTCTTCAGCATCAATGAAGACGCTGACGATGATGCCGCCGTCGTTGAGCCGCTGCACGAAGTCCCGCAGCTGTGCTCCGCCGCCGACAACATCGAGACCGCCTTCCGTCGTCACCTCGCGCCGCCCCTCGGGAACGAGCATGGCGAGTTCCGGACGCACGCGCCGCGCGAACTCCACCATCTCAGTTGTTGCCGCCATCTCAAGATTGAGTTTGATCTGTACCGAGTCGCGCAGCCGCCTGACATCCTCGTCCTGGATGTGCCGGCGATCCTCGCGCAGATGCACGGTGATGCCATCGGCACCGCCGAAGTGCGCCTCGACGGCGGCCCACACGGGATCGGGCTCATAGGTCCGTCGCGCCTGCCGAACGGTGGCGACATGGTCAATGTTGACACCCAGCTCAATGGCCGGGCTTCGGACCGGCGCGACGTGATCGCTCGTGTTGGGGAGGGAGGGCATTGGGAGTGGGGAAAGTATGAAGTGTGAAGTATGAAGTATGAAGGAAGAAGGCAGAAAGCGGAGGCTGATCGGTCACCCTTCATCCTTCTGCCTTCATACTTCTGACTTTCCCTTGGCCCCTTCCCCCCTTCCGGTACACTCGGGAACCATTTTCGCGTCGATCTGCGGTACCGATTCCATTGAGCACTTTCCACGAGAAGCTAGCTGAGCTCCGCGCCTCCATCGTCTCCCAGGGCGATCGGGTCTATCAGCTCACGCTGGAATCCGTCGAGTGCTATTTCGATTTCGACGGCGACAAAGCGGCGACGATCGCCGCGCGCGACGACGAGATCGACCGCGTGGATGTCGAGATCGAACGCGCCTCGATCCCCCTGCTCGCGCTGGGGCCGAAGGATCCGTACGACATTCGTTCCGTTCTGACGATCGTGAAGGTGAACAACGAACTCGAGCGGATCGCCGACTGCGCCGTTGCCATCGCCGAGGTAGTCCTCCGCGAGGGGCGATCTACGGAAACAATTCCGAAGACGTTTCGCGTGATGGCGAACAGCGTGCTCGGCATGCTGCGTGATTCCGTGCGGGCGCTCGCGAAGAACAACGCGTCCACCGCGCAGCAGGTCCTGCTTTTCGACGACACCGTTGCCGACTTCAAAGAGAAGATCGTGCTAGACGCGCAAGCGAAGATCGCGAGCGGCGCATTCTCGTCAACGTTCGCGTTCCGACTGCTCGCCGTCACGAAGTCCCTCGAGCGCATTGCCGATCACTGCACGAACATGTGCGAGCAGGTGATCTACCTTGAAAGTGGCCGCATCGTCAGGCACCGGCCGGAGGGCTGGTCCGAGCCGATTTCCCCCGACGCGTAAACGGCATTCCGCGTCAGGGTCATCCGCGATGTCGATCACACGAACGTTCGGGTTTGCTTCCAGTCCTCTTTTGTTACGACCTCCGCCACGTGCTCCACTCCGCTGACTTCGCCAATCGTGCCGCTGAACTCCGCAGCCGTTTCGAGAGCGCTGGCCAAGGCCACGTGTTCCGCTTCTATGAAGAACTGCTTCCCGAGCAGCAAGCACGGTTTCTCGACCAGCTCGACGGCATCGAGCTGACCGAACTCGCGCGCATGCACGGCGAGCTGTCCGCGAAGGAGTCGCCGATCGACCTCGCTGCGATCGCGCCGGTGCCGTATGTGCCGCTCAATCGTGCCGACGGCGCCCGATATCGCGCGATCGGCGACGATCTCATCCGCGCGACCAAGGTCGCGGCGTTCGTTGTCGCGGGTGGCCAGGGGACGCGGCTTGGCTGGCGGGGTCCCAAGGGAACCTATCCGGCGACGGTCGTTACGGGGAAGCCGCTCTTCCGCGTGTTCGCCGAACAGATCCTCGCCGCGAGCCGCAAGTACGGCGTCACGATTCCGTGGTACGTGATGACGAGTCCGTTGAACGACGCGGACACTCGTGCGTTTTTTCGCGACAACAACTGGTTTGGACTTGAGGAGCGCGACGTCTTTCTCTTTCCACAGGGCACGCTTCCTTCCCTGACGAACGACGGGAAGCTCTTGCTCGAAGAGCGCGATCTCGTCGCGGTCAATCCCGATGGACACGGCGGGGCGCTGCGGGCGCTGAAGTCCAGCGGCGCGGTCGAAGACATGCTCGCGCGCGGTATCACACAGCTTTCGTACTTCCAGGTGGACAACCCGCTGGTGCAGGTGATCGATCCGTTGTTCCTCGGCCTGCACGCAGCCGATCCAGGCTCGTCGGGCGAAATGTCGAGCAAGATGGTTCCGAAGCGCAGCCCCGACGAGAAGGTCGGCGTCTTCTGCCGCGAGCGTCGTCCCTCCGGTGCGCGCACGCGCGTGCTCGAGTACTCCGATCTGCCGGCTGAAATCGCCCAGGCGAAGGACGCCAACGGCCAGCTCCGTTACATCGCCGGTTCGATCGCGATTCACATTCTTTCGGTTGCGTTCATCGATCGCCTGACGGCCGACACGCATCGATTCGGCCTGCCGTTCCATCGCGCTTTCAAGAAGGTGCCGTGCATCGATCCCGACAGCGGTGCCAAGACCGATCCGCAGCAGCCGAACGCGGTGAAGTTCGAAGCTTTCATCTTTGATGCTCTCGCCGAGTGCCGCAGTTCGCTCGTCGTCGAAACGAGCCGCGTCGAGGAATTCGCGCCGATCAAGAACGCCACCGGTGACGACTCGCCGGCATCGAGTCACCAACTGCAAAGCGAGCGCGCCGCGCAGTGGCTCGCGTCGATCGGTGTCAGCGTTCCGCGCACAAACGGCGGCGCATGCAATGCCCGCATCGAAATCTCCCCGCTCACCGCGCTCGATGTGATCGATCTCAAGAAGGCGCACGCCGCCGGTCAGGTTCCGACCGAGATCGCCCCAGGGGCCGAAATCGTGGTCTGAAGCACGTCGGGCTCAGTGCAGCCGCGCGTCCCGTATCTCGACTTCCACCGACTCGTTGCCGAGATATCGATCGATCTTCGGTTCGACGACGACATCCAGCGGAACCCCCGGCGTCAGGCGGGGCAGGTAATCGCGACCGCTCCACCACTTGGCCTTGATGAATGTCTGCGCTCCCGCGCCGGCCGGCGGCGAGTGATCCGCGTGCCGGAGGTGCATCATGAGATGCCGGCCGTCCTTGCCCATCAGGCGCGGCGGTGCCGTGATCACGACATCATCGAGCCGCACGGTGGGACGTGGATTGCCGCGACCGAACGGAGCGAGGCTTTCACACGCCATGACGCTCTTCAGGTCGAGCTCGCCGATCTCGGCGGTGGCGTCGACCGTGATAGCGGCAACGAGATCTTCGACAGCAAGCTTCGATGTCGCGTAGTCGATGAACGCGCGCGTGAACGCTTCGCAGCGATCGCTCGCGATCGTCAGACCGGCAGCGTGCGCGTGCCCGCCCGATTTCAGCGGCCGTTCGCCGCATGCCTGGATCGCGTCCATCAGCGAGAATCCATGGATCGAGCGCCCTGATCCCTTGCAGATGCCATCCATCTGCTGCATCAGAATCGTCGGCCGCGCGAAGACATCGACGAGTCGGGAACACACGATGCCGACGACACCGGCGTGCCAGTTCGGACTTGCAAGCACGATTGCGCGATGATCATCGCCATCGAAGCCGCGCTCTTTCACCATCGCCATCGCTTCAGTAAAAATTGCGCGCTCCGTCCGCCGTCGCTCCTCGTTGAGCAGATCCAGTTCGCGCACGATCTCGTGGCACTCGCGACCCGTCGCGGTCGTGAGGAGGCGCACAGCCGCTTCCGCACTGCCGAGGCGTCCGACTGCGTTGAGGCGCGGTGCGAGCCGAAAGCCGATCGTCTCGCTGTCGATGTGCTTGCCGACATCAACCAGTGTCAGCAGCGCATTCAGTCCTTCGTTGCCCGTGTTCGAGATGCCGCGCAGCCCGCGGCTCACAATCGCCCGGTTCTCTCCCATGAGCGGCATCACGTCAGCGACGGTGCCGATCGCCGCGAGCGGCAGAAGTGAACTCAAGAGGTCCCGCAGCACCGCGGGAAGCCGATGATTCTCGGGACTGCCCGCGTGCCGGTCGAGGATCGCCCATGCGAGCTTCCACGCCACCACCGCACCGCACACCTCCGGAAAGCGATGCTCCCGTCCGGGAAGCGAGGGATGCACGATGTTCGGCACGTCCGGCAGGCGGCCGTCCTCGCGCGGGCGATGGTGATCCGTGATGATGAGTTCGACGCCGAGTTCCCGCGCCCGTTCCGCCTCGGCCACCGCGGTCACGCCGCAATCCACGGTGATAACCAGCGTGACGCCCTCGCGCGCGAAGAGCTCGATCGCCTCGCCATTGAGCCCGTATCCCTCAGCCATGCGGTGCGGGACGTACGTGCGGAGCGGCGCCTCAGGCGCAATCACGCGTAGCACATGCCAGAGAATCGCCATCGACGTGATGCCGTCGACGTCGTAGTCGCCGTAGATCACGATGGAGCGGCGCACGGCTGCAGCGGCAAGAATCGCATCGGCTGCGGCGACATACTCGATCCGTTCCCATGGCCGCTCCAGATCCGTCAGGCTCGGATTGAGGAACTGGTCGCGGCCGTCCGCGGCGATCCCCCGGGCAGCGACCAATCGATCGACCAATCGAGTGGCCCCTCGATGGACAAGCAAGCCGGCCCCGACGGCGTCCGGACCGATCCATCGCTTTGCAAATCCGCGTGCAGTCGGGGCCAGGATCATCGTTCAGGGACCATGGTACTGCCTCCGGCGCGCCCCCCCTGCCGTCGTCTATCCTGTGCCCCGACGATCTGCCCGTATTCTGTGCAGCGTCACCAATTCCCCAACCCGTATCGCCAAGGGTCCGAGCATGAGCGCGTTTCGGTACAAAACGATTCTTCTCTTCGGAGCGCCCGGCGCCGGCAAAGGCACACAGGGCAAGATCCTCGGCAAAGTGCCGGGGTTCTTTCATCTCGCGTGCGGGGACGTGTTCCGCTCTCTCGACATGTCGAGTGATCTCGGCAAGAGTTTTCTCGAGTACTCGTCGCGCGGTGAACTGGTCCCTGACGAACTGACGATCGAGATGTGGCGGCAGAACATGCACGCCCAGACGATCTTGAGCCTCTACAAGCCGGCCGCCGACCTGCTGATTCTCGACGGGATCCCGCGCAGCGTGAAACAGGCGGCGGAACTCGAGCGGTACATCGAAGTGCTGCGCGTGATTCACCTCGTGTGTCCAGATCGTGACGAAATGGTCCGCCGCATGCGCAAGCGGGCGCTCAAGGAGAATCGCCTTGACGATGCCGACGAGCGGGTCATCCGCAAGCGATTCGACGTCTACGACAACGAGACGGCACCAGTCCTCGCGAGCTACGCGAAAGGCATCGTCTTCGACGTCAATGCGATGGGCTCGCCTGCTGAAGTTCTTGAGCACGTGCTTGACGTCGTCGTCCCGGTCCAGAACGCGCACTTTCGCAATCCGCTCGCCTGAGACTCGACTGTTGAGTCAGGGCATCCGGTTGAGTCAGTTGAGACCGGGCAGCAGTTCTTCCAGGCGTTTCGCGACGCGGTCAAACCACTCCCGTTCTGCGGCGGAGTACGACCCGTCTTGAGCCATGGCGCGCAGCTCGCGAAGCTTCCCGCGATAGTGCCCAAGCGCCTGCGGTGCAATCGGTCGTTGCTGCACGAGGGATTCGGCCATCTCGCGTTTGAAGTCCACGATCAAGTCGTAGGACTCCGCATCCAGCGCCGCGTAGGTCGCCGCGCGCTTCGCATCGTCAGGCAGCGTGGCATTGAGCATTGGCGGCGCGAAGCGCAGCAACACCTCGCGTCCGAACTTCTGACGTCCCACATCGAGCGGATCAGGAGGAAACGCCATCGGCAGCGGCTCCGCTGCATCGAGCTCCCGCTTTGAACCGAGCGGGATCAGGACCTGGATACGGCGTGTGAGCGGATTGTCGCGGTCGTCCACCTTTTGCTTGCCGCGGGCATCGCGCTCGGCGCGCACCAGCTCAACGCGCACAATCGTTCCCGGTGCCAGACCCTGAACCAGCATGCGCACATCATCCACAGAACCAACTGCCTGGCCATCGATCGCCACGATCAGATCGTCCACCATGATCCGCTTCTCGGCCGGAAAGCCCGCGATCACGCGCGTGATGCGCACTCCCGCCGCTTGGTGCGCGTTCGACATCTGAATACCGAGCGCACCACGCGGCGCGTTGACGATGCGGTGATATGTGACACCGAGCAGTCGATTCGCCTGCTCCGTGGACAGGCCGCCCCGCGCGAGAGCCGACAGGAGCTCCTCGACACGCGTGTCGATGTTCAGAAGCTGTTCAGATGCAGCCCGCCGCGCGTGATAATCAGACGCATCGAGCTGTCTGATCAACGCCGCCGTCTCTTCCGAGACCACCGTCTTCTGAAGTTCCTCGTTCGACGGCAGCGCCTGGGCATCGCGCGCTGCGTCAGTGATGTTCAGTTCCTCGGCCGGGCGGCGATTCAACTGCCGAAGAATCTCCGCCGGAACCGGCATGGCCCGCTCGTCGCGTGCCGGCCGCCGCGGGCCGATCTCCTGCGGCGCAGCGGGCGTGACCGTGAGCAAGACGAGGAAAACGTGTGCGGCGAAGAGCATGACGGTTGTCTGCGCCAGCGTACGCTCGATGTCGCGCCGACACGAGGGGTTCACGCGGTTCCTGCACAATCCCGTATTGTGTGAACGAAGCCCGAACCATGACGTCTTCGCTGTTGCCATCCGCCCCGCAGTCACCGCCGCCACTGCCGCCGTCCCTGCGCCTCCAGCCTCTGAGCGGACCGCCGCTGCTGCCACTGCACGTCGGTCCGGCCACGGCGGGCGGGTCCACCAGTATTGCGATCCTTGGCCGCGCTGCCGATGCCGGCCTCGTTCTTCCGCATGATGCCGTTTCGAAGCGCCATGCCCAGCTCGATTTTGATGTTGGGGGCTGGCGCATCACGGATCTCGGGAGCCGGCATGGGACGTTTCTGAATGAAGTTCGGCTCCGTCCGAATCAGGCGGTCCCGGTTCGCATCGGTGATGTCATCCGCATCCGCCCGTGGGCGCTGCTCGTCACGGCCGCGGACGCCGGCGGGACCACAGCGGCAGTCGGATCGGCGGAGGATCCGCCCGACGCGACATTGCGTGAACTCGCGACCGGCTCTCTGGGTTCAGGCGACCGTGTGATGCGCGGACTGGTGCAGGCAGCCTCGACGCTCGGTGCCGCAGACTCCGAGGCCGACCTCGCGCTGGCGCTCGTCCGCGACGCGGTCCGTCTGACAGGCTTCGCGCGTGCTGCGCTTGTGCGCCCCCTCGCCGGCGAGACGCTCGAAGTGCTCGCCGCCCATGACTCCACGAACGAGACCTCGCCGTCCTTTCGTTTCAGCCGTTCACTCGTGCGCCTCGCAATGCAGGGGCGCGCCTGCGCGCTCACGCAGATGCCGCGCTTCACAGAGGACAGTGTTTCCGAACTCGGCATCCTGGGCGCGGTGTGCGCGCCGATCCTCATCGGCGGTGTCGCTGCGTGTGCGCTGTATCTCGACTCGCGCTCCGGAGAACCGCGCCCAACCGGTTCGTCGGAGCTGCTCACTGTGGCGCTCGCTGAGATCGCGGCGCCATCGTTCGCGCGTGTGCGCGCCCGAAGCGTGACCGAGCGGCTGCACGGACTCGAGCTCGATCTCCAAGCGGCCGCTGTCGTGCAACGCGCGATGCTTCCGAGCGCGAGCGGATGTGTCGGAAGCTCGCGGTTCGCCATGCGCACACTGCCCGGCCGCATTATGTCCGGGGACATGTTCGACATCGTTTCGACGACTGACGGACGTACGCTCGTGTGGCTCGGCGATGTGTCAGGCAAAGGTCCGCCCGCAGCCATGGTCATGGCTGCAGTCCAGGGCGGGCTTCGCACCGCGATCGGATGCGGCGTCGATCCATTTGTGGCGTTGCGCGAACTCAGTCGCGAGGTGCATCGGATCACCGACGGATCACGATTCGTCACACTGATGCTGCTGGAGTTCAGCCCCGATGGCGCCGCCGTGCGAGTCGCGGATCTGGGCCACGGACTCGGCGCGGTCCTCTCGCCGCACCGGCCTCCGCAGATCATTGACGCGGACGGCACGCCGCCGCTTGGAGTCGCGCCTGAGATCCCGATCAACGTCTCGCAACACGTCTTGGCACCGGAAGATCGGATTCTGCTGGTCAGCGACGGTGTGACCGATCAGCTCGGCCTTGATGACAAGCGCTTCGGTTTCACCCGCGCACTGGCATGCGCCAACGGCGACACACCGGAGAGCGTAGTGGACTCGCTGCTGTGGTCACTGTCGGCGCACATGAAGCTGCTCGATCAATCGGACGACGTCACTGTTGCCGTGGTCGGTCGAAGCTAGGACGCAGCTAGGAAGTAAGAAGGCAGAAGGCAGAAGGCAGAAGGTCGGAGTTACTGATCGTTCCTTCTTCCGTCATACGTTCCTGCACAGTGTCCACAGTGCGCCGCGTCGACGGCGCGGACCTCGCGATCCTGCTCGGTGCGTGGGGACCGATTCGCGCCGACGCGGCACCAAGCGCCGACCTCGACGGCGATGGCGATGTAGGCGCCGCCGATCTCGCGCTGCTCCTCGGCGCATGGACCGGATCGTGAGCGTCATTCCTTCTTCCTTCTTCCTTCTTACTTTCCTCACAGCGCCGAAATGCTCTTGCGATGCTGCCGCACCCATTCACACTTGCGGCTGACGAGGTCCATGAATGAGCTGCCCTGTAGATCGGCGAATGTTCCCTGATTCGCAACCGGGATCGCGGACTCCGCCACCATCGCCTCGATCATGAGCCACGGAATCATCGATCGCTCTTCCAGCGTCAGCGGCCGGTCCGCAGCGCCGAGATAGCCGTGCAAGAAAGCCTGTAATCGCTTGGGATCAAAGCCGGCGGCCCATTCCAGCGGCGGAATTTTCGCGTCGCTCAGAATCGCAAACTGCAGCATGCCGTTGGCGACTTCCGTCACCCACGGTTCATTGCGGGCACTGTCGAAGTCGATCACCGCCGCGATGCTTCGATAGTCGCTTCGCGGAGTGAAGATCACATTGCCGGGATGCCAGTCGCCGTGCACCACGCCTGAGCGCAAGGCCGCGAAGCCCAGATCGCGGATCTCTTCGACGGCCCGCCCATAGATCTCGCGAAGCTCCTGCACCAGTCGCGCGATGCGCTCCGGATCCGTCCCGGGCTCTGCGGCAAGAATGGACCGTTCGAGGCGATCAAGCGCCGTGCGCGCCGCCGGTGATGCATGAAACGACGCAGGGGGCAGCGCGGAGGCATCGATGTCGCGCGAGTGGCGATGAAGGCGCGCGAGCATTTCCGCTGCGCGAATGGTCGCGCGCGCCGTCTTGTCGAAGCGGTCGCCGGTCACGAAGTGAAAAAGCTCGTACGCGTGGCCGTCGATGATGACGAGCGTCTCGCCCGTTCGACGATCGGGCATGAGCCCCGCGATCGGATAGCCGTGCCGGGCGAGCGTCGCCTGCAGCTGGTGCGCGAAGCGGATGCGCAGTTCAGGATGCCGTTCGAGCGATCGCCGCTTGAGGAGAAACTCGCCGAGCGAGCTCCAGATCTTGAGTTTCGGCGCCGAGCGCGAGCCGCGCCGGTACTCTTGCGCGCGGTCGATGCGCCCGATGTCGAACCGCGCAAGCACCGTGTCCAGTTCGTCGCGCTCGTACGTCGCCCATCCGCGCGCGGCCGCGTCGACGGACGAGTGGGTCTCACGAAGTGGGTCGCGGGGGTGAGCCATCGCTCGGCAAACTACTCGGCGTTCGCCGCCTGCTCCTTGATCCGATCGATTGCCGTCTTGATCTCGACGATGCGGCGGGCGATTTCACCGTCCGCCGACTTGCTCGCAATGGTGTTGGCCTCGCGCAGCATTTCCTGAGCGAGGAAATCCAGGGTTCGTCCAGCCGGTTCGTTGTTTGCGGGCGAGAGGATCGCATCGAACTGATCGAGGTGTCCCGTCAGACGCGCGATCTCTTCGGCGATGTCCGCGCGCTCCGCAAACATGGCGACTTCGCGCAGCAGGTCTTCATCCTTCACCGACGTACCGACATCGGCAAGCATCGTGTTGATCCGCAGTCGCAGCCGCTCCTGGTACTGGCGGATGACTTCCGGCGCGCGCTCGCGGATGATCGCCAGCCGCTCGCGCATCGCTGCACCGAAGCTGGCCAGGAGCGCGTGGAGGCCTTCGCCTTCGCGGACCCGCATCGTCAGCATGCGGTCGCACGCTTCATTGAGCAGCCGAAGCAGCACCGGCCGCGCACTCTCGGACACACGGTCAGCGCTGATACCGACGACACCGGGCACCGTCAGCAGCGTCGCGAGATCAATCGTCATGCGATCGGCAAGTTCTGGCGGCATCGCAGCAGCCATGCGCAGCACGAAGGCGCGTGCAGCATCGACGTTCACTTCGCCGGCCGCGTCGCTCGCGGAGAGTCCCATGCGCACTGTCACGGTCACGCTGCCGCGCGCCACACGGCGGGCGAGCGCCGACTCGAGTTCCGCCTCCAGCGCCGACAGCTCGTCGGGCACGCGGACGGTCGCTTTGAAAAACTTGTTGTTGACGGAGCGGACTTCGACGGAGTACTGCCGGCCGCCGGTTTCCGAACTCGTGTCGGCCGTCGCAACACCAAACCCCGTCATGGATCGGATCGACCGCGAGGACCGGCCGGCACTCGTTTCGCTTGCACTGCTGACTGCAGCCATGAGACGTTCTCTCGCGGAAGTCAATTCGACTGCGGATCAGCAGGAGCCGGTTCGGGAGCCGGTTCAGTGCCCGGATCCGTTGTCGGTACCGGTGCGGGTTCCGGCGTCGGCGGCACTGGCGCCGTCACAGCGGGCGGCGTTACCTCAGTTGGAATGACGATCGCCGGATCTGTCGCAGGCACTTCGGACGTGCCGCTGGCCGCGGTCGGCTGTTCCACCTCGGGACGCGCCGCAGCCGTGTTGTACATGTTGAGTCCGATGGCCACACACAGGTACACGAAGAACGCCGCCACCGTCGCGACGGTCAGCGCGTCACCTGTCCGGCCTCCGAACGCCGAATCGTTGCCGCCGCCGGCCCCGCCGAACGCCGTCGCGAGCCCACCGCCCTGCGGGCGCTGGACGAGAATGATCAGCACCAGTGCCGTCGAGATAAGAAAAAAGACACCGGTCAAAAGCCAGATATACATTGCGCGCTCCGATTCCGACTCCGCCACTCGACGGGCGTCAAGCTGCGGGGAATTCCGGATCATAACGGAAGGAGGCGATCTGTCCGGGGGCGTGCGTCTCTCCCGTTGCGCACACCCGGTGCCAATAACCTCAACTCGAACCTCAACTCGAACCTCAACTCGAACCTCAACTCGAACCTCAACTCGAACCTCAACTGGCGGCAACAACGCGGCCCCCCGCAGCCGCGCAGATCGCAATGAACTCGGACGGCTTCAGCGACGCTCCGCCGATCAATCCGCCGTCGATGTCCGGGCAGCGAAAGAGCTCTTCCGCATTCCCGGCGTTCATGGAACCGCCATAGATGATGCGAAGGCGCGCGGCTGCCTCGGCTCCGAACAACTCCTCGAGCATGCCGCGCAGCTGCGTGTGCGCGGTCTGCGCATCATCCGGCGTCGCGGTGTTGCCCGTGCCGATCGCCCACACGGGCTCGTATGCAATCACGATCTGCCGCAGATCGTCGCTCTCGACTTCGACCAGCCCCTCGCGAACCTGCCGGCGGAGCACGTTGAGATAGTCGCCCGCCGTCCGCTCTGCAAGCGTTTCACCCACACAGAGCACGACGATCAGGCCGTAATCAAGGGCAATCCGCGTCTTGCGCGCCAGCAGCTCGTCGGACTCGCCGAGGCCGTGACGCCGCTCCGAGTGGCCGATGAGCACCGTCTGCACGCCGAGATCCGTGAGCATGTTGGCGCTGACCTGCCCCGTGTAGGGACCGATGTCCTCCGCGCTCACGTCTTGCGCGCCGAGCAGCACCGACCGGTGACCGAGGGCGTGGCCGACCGCCTGCAGATAGGGCACCGGCGGGAACACCGCGACATCGACATGCTCGACAATTGCTCGCTCGATTGGAGCAGCGGGGCCTGCGGGGCGACCGCCCGACGTCGGAGGAGTGGACACCCCCTCTGACACCACCTCCGCGAGTTCAACGGCGGTCGCGAGTTCAGTGTGCATCTTCCAATTGCCGCCGACAAACGGTGTTCGCGATCCAGCTTGATGTGACACGTCGATTCCCCTTCGATGTTCGATGCCTCCGCGGCAACGCTCGGAAGAGCAGAATACCCGTTCGGTACACTGGCCCCCTTTCCTCCGCGAAATCAAACTTCCTATGCCCCCCACGTCCATGACTGCAGCTGACATTCGCCGAACGTTCATCGAGTACTTCGTGCAGAAGCGCGGGCACGTCGACGTACCGAGCAGCCCAGCGGCGCCTCACGACGATCCGACGCTCCTGTTCACAAACGCGGGCATGAACCAGTTCAAGGATGTGTTCCTTGGGCGCGGCAAGCGGAGCTACACCCGCGCTGCCAACTCACAGAAGTGCATTCGCGCCGGCGGCAAGCACAATGATCTCGAGGACGTCGGCAAGGACAGCTACCACCACACCTTTTTTGAAATGCTGGGCAACTGGTCGTTCGGCGACTATTTCAAGAAGGAGAGTATCGAATGGGGATGGGAGCTGCTGACGAAGGTCTACGGCCTCGATCCGTCCCGCCTGTATGTCACGTGGTTCGAAGGCAGCCCCAAGCAGGGTCTCCAGCCGGATGAAGAGGCGCGTGCGTTGTGGCGGCAGTTTCTTCCGGACGATCACGTGCTGCCCGGCAACATGAAGGACAACTTCTGGGAGATGGGCGAGACCGGTCCATGCGGCCCATGCTCCGAGATCCACTACGACCGCATCGGGGGGCGCAACGCCGCGTCACTCGTCAACAAGGGTGATCCTGATGTGCTCGAGATCTGGAACCATGTCTTCATTCAGTTCAATCGCGAGAGCGACGGCAGTCTGAAGCCGCTGCCTGCCAAGCATGTGGACACGGGCATGGGTCTCGAGCGACTGGTGTCGGTGCTGCAGAACAAGCGGTCGAACTATGACTCCGATCTTTTCACGCCGATCTTTGCCGCGATTGAACAGCGCTTCGGCGTTCCGAAGTACGCCGGCTCGATGACGGACCCGCGCGACATCGCCTATCGCGTCGTCGCTGATCACATCCGCTGCCTGACTGTCGCGATCAGCGACGGCGCGACGCCAAGCAACGAAGGACGCGGCTACGTCCTGCGCCGCATTCTCCGCCGTGCCGTGCGTCACGGACATCAGACATTCGGTGTGCATGGACCGTTTCTCCGCGACTTGGTCGACACCGTCGTCGCTTCACTGGGCCCGGCGTTTCCCAGCCTTTCGAAGAATGTCGATCGCTTGAAGACCGTGATCGAAGACGAAGAGAATGCGTTCGGGCGCACGCTGGACCGCGGCCTGCAGCTGTTCGGCGAAGCGGCGGAGCGCGTGCGCCGCGCGAAGGGCACGACCATCGCCGCCGACGACGCGTTCAAGCTGCACGACACGTGGGGCTTTCCGATCGATCTCACGCAAGTGATGGCTGAGGAAGCGGGACTCACGGTCGACGTCGCGGGCTACGAAGAGCTGATGGAACAGGCGCGCGAAACGAGCCGCCGCACGGCGACCTCCGAGAGCGCCATGGAGTTCCCGCCCGACGCGATCGCCGCACTCGAGCGGCAGCACGTCAACGCGACCAACGACACGTTTAAGTTTGATGGCAAACCGACGACCGCGACCATTCTCGCGATCTGGAACGGCAAGACCTTCGACCAGCACGCGCACCTCGGCAAGGACCAGATTGCTGTCATCGTTGACCGCACGAACTGCTATGCGCTGATGGGCGGCCAGGTCGGCGATGTCGGCACCATCCGCGCCGAGCGCAGCGGTTCCACCTTCGTCATTGAAGATGCGCAGCGCGTCGGTCCGTACGTGCTGCACATCGGCCGCGTGACGATGGGACGGTTGAGCGTCGGCGATGACGCGACGATCAACCTCGACCGCGACCGGCGCGAGAGCGTCCGCGCGAATCACACGACGACGCATCTCGTGAACTGGGCGCTGCGCGCCACGCTGGGAGATGACATCGAGCAGAAGGGCTCGCTCGTCGACGACGAGAAGCTGCGCTTTGATTTCAGCTTTCCTCGAGCCATGACCGCCGAGGAGATCGCGAACGTCGAGTCGCTCGTCAATTCCGCGATCCAGTCCAACCTCCGGGTGTACGCCACCGAAGTTCCGACGGCTGCGGCGAAGTCGATACGCGGTCTGCGTGCCGTGTTCGGCGAGCGCTACCCCGATCCGGTGCGGGTAGTCTCGATCGGCGCGTCCGTCGAGGAACTGCTGGCGCAACCCGACTCCGATCTCGCACGAACGTTCTCCGTCGAGCTATGCGGCGGAACGCATCTTCACACGACCGGCGAAGCGAAGCGCTTTGCGTTTCTGCATGAAGGAGGCTTGGCTGCCGGCGTGCGCCGCATGAGCGGCATCACCGGTGGCGCGGCGCTCGCAGCGGAAGCGTCGGCGAAGGAATTGCAGCGCCGCGCCACGGCAGCCGCTGCAATGCACGACGCCGTCTTCGTTGCCGAGTGGAACGAGATCGGCAGGCTCGTTGAACAGATGACGCTGTCCGCGACATCGAAGCGGGCGCTTGAGCGCGCGGTCGAACCGCTGCGCGAGCGGTCGAAGCTGCTGCGCAAGAATGCCGAAGGCGCCAGTCGGGATGCGGTGATTGCGCAGGCCCGCAGCGTCGTCGAGGCCCACGAGGACGGACCGCTGGTCGCGACGCTCGAGGACGCGGACAATGCGGCGTTGCTCGCCGCGCTCGACATGGCGAAGGCGCGGCGGCCGGAGATTCCGTTCCTCTTCGTGTCACCGGACGATGTCGGCGGCAAGGTGTCGATTGCGGCCGTCTGTCCGAAGTCCTCGATTGAACAGGGCCTCAAGGCCGGCGACTGGGTCAAGGTCACCGCGCAGGCATGCGGCGGCAGCGGCGGCGGCAAGCCTGATGTCGCGCAAGCCGGTGGCAAGGACCCGACCAAGCTGAACGCCGCGGTTCGCGCGGCGCGCGAATTCGCGGCGGAAAAGATGTCGGTGCGCGGCTGATCTCAGTGAACGATGACACGGACATCAGGCATGACCGCGGTCTTTATGCGGGCCGCCGGCACGAGCACATCGACCGCGAGTCCCGCGGGCAAGCCTTCAGGATTCGCCATCTGGAGATGCACGATGCGCGTGCGGCTTGCAGCATCCGCCACGGCCGCGAGTGCCTGCACGGTCGCGTGCTGCATCGCCATTGGTGCATCGGAAGGCGCGAGATCGCGATACCAGACTTCGAGCGTCTGACCGGATCGCAGCGCGAGCGTCAGATCCGTCGGGACCGCCACTTCCATACGGAACGCGCTGTCATCCACAAGTCGAATGACGGACGCGAGCTCATCAACGGCGCCGCCCGCATCGACCCGAATCTCCTCGATCACGCCGGCGACGCTCGCGCGCATGACCGTGCGCTCCTGCCTCGCCAGCGCCGACTTGAGCTCCCACGTTGCTTCGAGCTGCCGCTGCTTCTCAAGATTCAGCTGGGCGAGCAGCTGTTGCGCGCGATGTGTCGCTTCCTCGAGCTCCCGGTCCGTTGCAGCGCTGCTCGCCCGCGCGGCGGCGATGCGCCGCAGCGTGTCATCGGCGGACTTCCAGGCTGACGTGGCTGCGTCCACCGACCATGTTCCTTTGGCGCGCAGTTCCAGCAGCGCCACGTTTGCTTCGAGATCTTCCGCATCCAGTCGCGCGACAATCTCGCCCGCCTTCACCCGCTGGCCGCGCTGCACAGCAATGCTCTCGATGCGTCCGGACACGCCGAAGGCAAGCTGCACGTCGCGCAGTGGACGGGTGATGGCGACACAGCGGGCAGGTGCCGCAGACGGCACGCTGAGCTGGGCGAGGATGGTGATGAGAACGGCTGATGCAAACATGGCTGAATCTCTCGAAGGTTTCGCGGCGCACTAATGCGCGGCACGCAGTTGATCGTTGAACCTGAGCATGGCGCGGTACCAGCGCCGTGCCAGCGATTCTGACGGACCCGGCAGGCTGGCTTCCACCCGCAAGCCCCGACGAAGTACGTCCGTGTCGACATCTGAGTCGAGCTCCAGCCGCAATTCAAAATGCTGATTCTCCGCTGCACCGTTGATGGGTGACACAGGAATGTCACCTCCGCCCGCGACGGTGAGTGCCTGCTGCTCAAACGTGGCGGAGCCCGACGGCGCGAGATCGTGGATGCGTCCATGCAGCACGCGCGAGGGTTCCGCGACGCTGCGAATCTGAATCGTGGACGATCCGCTGTCACGGATTGCGGCAAGCGTGTGCTGATCAATGACGAGCGTTGCGAACCATCCGCCCGCGACCACCACCGCTCCCGGCATGCCGGCCTGCAGTGTGCGGTTCACGTCGCGCGATCCGAGCGATTCAGCGATCTGCCCCGACTCGGTCGCGCGCAGCGTCAGGCGCGAGCGGCGGTTCTCTGCGGCCGCGAGCCGGTGCTCCGCTTCCACAACGCGGGGGGTGACGATCGCCGATTCAGTCGGGCTCACGGTCTCGGCGATCGCGAGTTCGATGCGCGCCGCATCGCGCTGCGCAGTCGCCGCGTCGATCGCATCCTCGACATCATGCGACGAGAGTTGCATCACCGGCTCTCCCGCGCGCACTTCGGTGCCAGCGGGGAGCGGCGCCGCGCGGAGCGTTCCCGTTTCGAGAACTGTCAGGTGCTGTTCACGCTCGCGCTCCAGCACGCCTTCGCTGCGCACATGCCGCGGAATCGGAACGACGATCACCAGCAGCGGCACGATGAACAGAACCGCCCCCAACACCAGCGCGCGGCGGCGGACCGGCGCCGTTTCCTTCGAGGCCCACAGGTATCCGAGACATCGAACGATCAGCTGCACGACGACGGAACCGCCGTAGAACACGCCGGCCAGGAGGCCGACATAAAAGAACTTGATCGCCACCACGGCGCAGATGCCGAGCACTGTGACGACGCGAAAGAGCGCCGCACTGATCGAATACAGGCAGAGCGTGGCGGTCATCCATGGCGACCAGGCACGGCCGCTCACTTCAATGCCGAGAAACACACGCTTCAGAATCCGCTGCACGGCGCCGTTAGCGACCGCGCGAAGATTGGGAATCTGGAGCAGATCGCTCAGGATGTAATACCCGTCATAGCGCATCAACGGATTCAGGTTGAAAGCGATCGTGGTCGCGCTTGCCAGCACCATCGCCTGATATGCGAGTGAATGCAGCGCCGATGGATCGGTGAATGCCCACACCAGGAGAGCGATGCCCGCGATCCACGACTCGAAGTACATGCCGCCGAGACACACGATGATCCGCTGTCGGCGACTGGAGAAGCCCCAGGAACTCGATGCATCGACGTACGCGCATGGCGTCAGCAGAATGAGCAGGATGCCCATCTCCGGCACCGTGCCGCCGAACCGTCGCACGGCGTAGCCGTGGCCGAATTCATGGATGACCTTCATGCCGGCCAGCAGAATCCACATGCTCAGCAGCTGCTCGCCCGCGAGCAGACTTGGAAGCTGCGCACCGAGTTCGCCCCAGCGCGCGGCCAGCACCACCGCGCACGCGATTGCGAACATGCACCACACTGCAAACGCGCCGCGCGTGTACATCATTCCGCCGTAGCGAAGTGTCTGCGCCAGGAACGCGTCGGGGTTCCAAATCGGAATCTTGAGAAAGAGCGGCGCCATCCATTGGCTGCGCCGTTGCTGCTGCTGGCGGCGCTCATGACGGGCATACAGCTGCTTGTCGTCGCTGATCGGCAACGAAAGCAGTCCGGATCGATGGAGTTCCAAGATGAACCGGTAGAAGTTCTCCTCGTGATCCGCCATGCACGTTCCGAGCTTCTGCAGACGATCGAAGACTTCCTCCAGCGTCTGCTCGCCGTTCAGCGCCGCGAGTATCGCGTAGTCGGACGCGGAGAATGCGTGCGAATCGAAGCTGATCGGATCGCGCACGACGTAGACCACGTCGCTGCGCATGACGTGCCTGCTGACCTGCACATCGCGGCGCAAGCCGACGACTACACCGCGCAGCGATGCGGCCATCGCGCTCGGAGGTCGCGCGCTATCGCATGTGGACGTCAGAGCCACAGGCGCAGCCTCACATAGTCCACAGCACGGTGGAACACGCTCCACCACACCGGGGCATTGCCGATGTCAACGCGGGCGGTGCCTTCGACACCGCAGCGCATCCACGCGGCGAGTTCCCTCCCGTCGGCGCTGTCGTCCAGCTCGATGGTGGCATCGGCGACGAACACATTGTGGCCGTCGCGAATCTCGGCCGACGGGCGCATGCGCGTGATACGGAGCGGAATGACGACATCGGGCTGTGCGGACGGACGAAACTGACCGCGCTTGCCGACACTCACCTGCAGTACGTCGCGCTCGGGGATGTCAATGGCGATCTCGAGCGCGCCGCGCGGCACGAACTCGAGCAGCGTCTCGCCCGCAGCGACGGTGGCACCAACGCGCCGGCGCAGATCGCCGCGCAGAATGATGCCGTCTGCCGGTGCGCGGACAACCGCTTCGTCAATCTTGCGCCGGACCGCCTTGGCCGCAGCCCGCTCGATGTCTGCTCGCGCCTCGCCGAGACGCACTCCGGCGTGATCGTTTGCGGCTCGCGCAGCTTCCACCTGCACCTCGGCCGCCGTCACTGAAGCGTCGAGCCGCCCGCGCTCCAGTTCAAGCGCGGCGGTGTCGAGCGAAAACAGGACGTCGTGTATGCGAACAGTGTCGCCGGCGGCGACAGTGGATGCGAGGATTGGCGCGGTGTACGGCGCGGAGAAATGCTGCACCAGAGCGGCGTCGAGATGCGCAGGCGCTGCGACCTGATGCATCGTCGTGCCGAAGATCAACCAGCCAAGCAGCGCAACGGACGCCATAGCCGCAACCGCGCGCAGCGCGCCGCGGACGTGACGCAATCCCCGAACTGTCGCGGCTGCCGCCTCGATGGCATGCGCCGGCAGCGTTCGTCCGGCGCGACTCGCAACACGGAGCGCCGCGGCGTAGTGCGCGGCTGTTTCGCCGATCTTCTTGAGATCCTCTTCACCGAAATGCTTGCTTGGCACGTGCCGGAGCGCCAGTACCGCAACAATGCGGTCACCGTCGCGAAGCGGAATGGACGCCACGCAGGCGCCTTCGACGTCCGCGCTCCAACGCCGATGCAGCGGACACGCATCGCCGTCAGCCTGGTGCACACTGAGCGCGATCGGGCGACCGAGATCCAGGCACTCTTCCATCGAATTCTTGATCGTGATCGCACCTTGCGTGCGCGTGGACACGTCGGAGAACCCGGCAATCGACGTGATCTGAACACGCTTGCCCCGGACGTTGCCGAGCGCAACGGAGTCGCACCCGAGCTTCGAGCGCAATTGATTCGTCACCGCGTACGCGAGCGCCGTGGCGCTGCTCGCAGACCCTGCGATCATCATCGCCCGCAGTTCGGAGGCCGGCACAGCGGAGACTTCGGTGGCAACGTGAGGCGAGGCGGCCAGCGGCGATGCCGCCCGCAGCAGCGCGCCAACCATGGCCGCGACGCCGCGCAGTTCGACCATTGTTGATGTGATCGCCCGGTCATCGGCGAGTTCAAGGACATGCACCATGGCGCCGGCGGATTGGCCGCTGCCGTCGCAAAGCGGGACCGCGAGAATCGCGATCTCGAACGCTCCGGACTTGGCGCGATAGCGCTGTACCAGCTGATCGCCGCGCGAGAGCGTCTGCGTCAGCAGTGCTTCCGCGGGGCGTTTCCAGAAGTTCGGATCCATCGCACCTGTGTGCCAGTAGTCGTCCAGCATCGATCCGCGCATCGGCACTTTGATCTGGGCGAACACGGATCCCAGCTCGATCGCGGTGATGCGCATGGCATCGCGTAAGAGCGCCGCGTCCGTTGTGTGCGTCTCGGACAGCCGCAGCAGTCGACGCATCAGATCGCCGCTGCGCACTTCGGCCGGAGTCGATGTGGCAGTTCGATCCTGTGTTCCCCCGGAATCGAAACTCATGCTGCAGGCCTTACTGCGGGCCTTGCTGCCGTCCCAGGCGGCCCATTTCCCGTCACACGCTGCATGCCCGCACGGAGCTCTGTGGCATCCATCGCAATGAAGAAGACGAACGCCGCTTCAATCGCGGTGTCGTGCAGCAATCGTGCGCGGATGCACCGCGCGAAGAGCTGCGGAAATCGGGTGCGCGCTCCGTCGATGTCAAGGCGGTAGATGTCGCCGACATGAACGGCGCGATCAAAGATGACGAGGCATCCGCTCTGCGAGACGTCGACGGAAGTTCCGGCAATGGGAGGCTGACTGCGATCACTTAGATTGCCGGCATGCGCAACAATCGGCACGGCGACGGCGAAGCGCGCGTGGATGCGGCGCGACTCCACTTCTTCACGAGTGTTGGTCGCGAGTTCCGCGATGAGATCAGCGTCGTCTAACGAATGGGACACAGTCTCGGACTCCTGGTGTCGGCGCAGCTGCGGGTGCGCGGAATGCGCCAACAGTCCTGCATCGTCGCAATGGGTAGAGCGCTTTAGTGTGTTTCGCCGGTTATCGCGCTGCCGTCGCCCTTAAAGACAGCGACGGCGAAGCACAGCGGGGTCCCCGCCTACTTCCGGGACGCCGAACGAGCCCGCTGTTCCGCTTCTCGCTCACGGGTCGCCGGGTCGGACTCGGTGCCGTGAATGCCACGGACGGCACTCCACATCAGGGCCCACAGCGACATGGGTGCCGCCGCTGGTGCAGGGGGCGGTGCCTCGGCGGTCGCAGCCTGCTCCGCTTCGTGTGCCAGTGCCCGCACTTCCTCGCCTGCGCCCTCGACCACGCGCTCGAACGCCGCATCGAAGTCGGCAGCTGCGAACTCCGTTGCAGCGAGTTGAGCGCTGCGAGTGACCTCCTGAACGCCGTCGGTGATCTCGATCGGCTGCGGCGACTCGGCAACGAAGTCGCTCATGTCCGTGGGGCGGACTGCCACGACAGGGGTGTGGTCCTGCGCCTCGATCGGTGCCGGAGCATGTGCTTCGCCTGCGGACGGAGCGCCGAACGAGACAGCATTCGCGGCCGTCGCGACGCGCGCTGCGATGTCTGGCGCCAGCCCGGTCGGCGCGTCACCTTCCGGCGCTGCCGGAGGCTCACTGTCGACCACTGTTGCAGAGGGCGTCTGCGTGATCGTGAATGTCGCTTCACGTGTGGCGCCGGCGAGGTCACTCACACTCACGGTGATGATGTACGTGCTCGCTCTCATCGGATCGAGGCGTGTCACATCGCTGATGGTGAGATCGCCGGTGACCGGGTCGATCACAAAGGGACCTGCATCGCCGACAATCGTGAATCGCACCGTGTCACCGACGCTGGCGTCGGCGTCGGGCGCCGTGACGGTCGCAATGAAGGTTCCGTGCACCGCGTCCGCCGGAACAACTGTGCCGGAGATGGTCGGCATGTCGGGTGCTTCGTTGATCGCATCGACATGCACGACAACGGTGTCGGTCGTCGTGTTCACGCCGTCACTCACCGTCACCTGGAATGTCAGGTCGGTGCCGTGCAGCGTGGGCGGCGCCGTGAATGTGGGTGCCGCGCCAGCTGTTCCGTGCAGCGTCACGCTCGGGCCGCCTACTTGCGTCCACGAGTAGGTGAGCGCCTGATCCTCGGGATCAGTCGCCGTCGCATGCAGCGTCACATTGGCGCCTTCATCGACTGATTGATCACTGCCCGCGCTCACGAGCGCCGCATCGTTGTCCGCCTGCACCAGCACCGTCACTGCATCGTGCGATGTATGCACACCGTCACTCACGGCGACGCTGAATGTCAGCACGCTGCCCGTCAGAAGATTCGGCACGGTGAATCCGGGATTTGGGGAGTCCGCGCCGCTGAGGACGACGGGCGCGCCACCGGTCTGCGTCCATGTATACGTAAGCGTCTGCCCCTCGGGATCAGACGCCGTTGCAGTGAGCTGCACTGTCGCGCCTTCCGCGACGATCTGCGGAAGACCCGCGTCGACCGCCGGCGCGTCGTTGTCGCAGTTGACGTTGACAGTGACAGTGTCGACCGATGTGTGGACACCATCGCTGACAGCGATCTGGAAGACCATCGCGGTGTTGCTCAGGCCTTGGGGCGCCACGAACGAAGGCGTGAGCGTCGTGCCGCCCTCGATCGTCACCGCAGGGCCGCTGATCTGCGTCCATGTGTACGTGAGACCCTGACCCTCCGGATCGCTCGCACTGCCGGCGAGCGTGACCGGATCGCCTTCGTCGACTGTCAGCGACGAACCCGCATCGGCGGACGGCGCGTCGTTGTCGCGATTCACATCGATCGTCACCGTGTCGATCGTCGTGCTCGTGCCGTCACTCACTGCAACCTGGAACACGAGCGACGTGTTCGCGAGTCCTTCGGGCGCGGTGAACGTCGGCGCGGCGCCAGTCGCGCCGGTCAGCGCGACCGACGGACCGCTCACCTGCGTCCACGTGTACGTGAGTCCCTGGCCTTCAGGATCGTTCGCCGTTGCGGCGAGCTGCACAACATCGCCTTCGTCGACGGTCTGCAGCGAACCTGCATCGACGATCGGCGCATCGTTGTCCGCATTCACCGTCACGTTCACCGTGTCGACCGTCGTGTTCGTACCATCGGACACGCTGCACTGGAATACGAGCGTCGTGTTCGTCAGCCCTTCGGGCGCCGTGAAGTTCGGCGACGCAGCGTTCGCGTTCACGATCGTGACCGCGGGACCGGAGATCTGCGTCCACGTGTACGTCAGACCCTGGCCTTCCGGATCAGACGCCGTCGCGCCGAGCGTGACCGCGTCGTGCTCGTTGACGGTCTGATTCGGACCAGCATCGGCGGACGGCGCGTCGTTGTCGCGATTCACATCGATCGTCACCGTGTCGATCGTCGTGCTCGTGCCGTCACTCACTGCAACCTGGAACACGAGCGACGTGTTCGCGAGTCCTTCGGGCGCGGTGAACGTCGGCGCGGCGCCAGTCGCGCCGGTCAGCGCGACCGACGGACCGCTCACCTGCGTCCACGTGTACGTGAGTCCCTGGCCTTCAGGATCGTTCGCCGTTGCGGCGAGCACGACCGAGTCACCTTCGTTCACGTTCTGATCAATGCCGGCATCGACAGACGGAGCATCGTTGTCGGCGTTGATGGTGACCGTGACCGTATCACTGTGCGAGTATGTTCCGTCGGACACCGTCAGCTGGAACACGACTGGCGTGTTCACCACGAGATTCGGTGCAGTGAAGGTCGGCGATGCCGCAGTGCCGCTGCTCAGTGTCATAGTCGGACCGCTGACCTGCGTCCACGCGTACCTGAGCGGTGCGCCTTCTGGATCGACGCTGCCTGTGCCGGTGAGCGTCGCGACCCCGCCTTCGGTGACTCCGAAGTCGATACCCGCCGAAGCGACGGGCGCGAAGTTCTTCGCGTCGATCGTGCCGTCTGAGAAGACCAGACTGTCGATGTTGCTGTAGTTGACCGTGAACGTGCCGCCGCCGCCGGGCAGTGTCACCGTCACGTGGCCAGCACCTGCACTGAAGTTGACCTGGCTCTGGGAGAACTGCGAGAGGTCGATCGCGTTCGTTCCACCGCTGCCGTCGATTGTGTAGACGGCGCCGGCGACCGGTGCGCTGAATGCGAACAGGTCGTCGTGCGCTGAACCGATCGCGCCTTCCATCGAAGTGAGCGTGTCGACGCCGGCGCCACCTGTGTCCTGCGGACCAGCCAACGTGATGTCGACCGTGACGGCGCCTGTGGCTGCGGAGTAATCCGCCGTGTCAGTCCCCGCGCCTCCGCTCAGTGTGTCATCGCCCTCGCCGCCCGCGAGCGTGTCGTTGCCGGCACCGCCGTCGAGCGTGTTCGCGCCCGCATCGCCGGTGAGCGTGTCGTTGTGCGCAGAACCGGTCGCATTCTCGACGTTCGAAACTGCATCGGTGCCGAGGCCGCCCGTCGCCACGCCAGTCGCGAGATTCACGTTGACGCCCGAACCGGACGTGGTGTAGGTCACGGTGTCGATGCCCGCGCCGCCGTCGATCGTGTCGTCGCCCGCACCGCCGTTGATTGTGTCGTTGCCCGCGCCTGCGCTGATCACGTTGGCGCCGCTGTCGCCGGTCAGTGTGTCGTTGTACGCGGAGCCGGTGATGTTCTCGATGGAGCTCAGCGTGTCGCTGCCGGCGCCGCCCGAGGCGGTCCCCGTGGTCAGATTCACCGTCACCGCAGAGCTTGCGTTCTCGTAGCTCGCGGTGTCCGTGCCTGTGCCGCCGCGGATCGTGTCGTTGCCCGCACCGCCATCGATGAGGTCATTGCCGGCGCCGCCGTCGATCGTGTTCGCGCCTGCGTCGCCCGTGAGCGTGTCATTCGACGACGAACCGGTGAGATTCTCGAAGCCCGAAAGCGTGTCGTTGCCGTCGCCCGTTGCGATGCCCGTCGCGAGGTTCGCGTTGACGCCGCTCGCGGACGTAGCGAAGGTCACCGTATCGGTGCCCGCACCGCCGATCAGTGTGTCGTCGCCTGACCCGCCATCGATCGTGTCATTGCCCGCGCCACCATCGATCACGTCGGCGCCGCCGCCGCCCATCAGCACGTTGGCATTTCCGTCGCCGGTGATGACATCGCTGTAGTCCGAACCAGTGATGTTCTCGATGGCACTGAAGGTGTCGTTGCCGGCGGCGCCCGACGCCGTGTTCGTCGCGAGACTCGCGTTGATGCTACCGGATGCCGTCGCGTAGCTGGCCGTGTCGGTACCGGAACCACCCACGATCGTGTCGTTACCGAGGCCACCGTCGATCGTGTCGTTGCCGCTGCCGCCGTCGATCCTGTTGTTTCCGCTGTCACCCGTGAGTGAATCGTTGCCGGCACCGCCCGTGAGGTTCTCAAACTCGCTGAAGGTGTCTGTCCCATGACCGGTGGCAGTGCCAGCGGCCATGTTGACGGTGATCGCAACGTTGCTGCGTGTCTGACTCGCAAAGGTCAAGGTGTCAATGCCGGCCCCGCCGAGCATCGTGTCGTTGCCGCTGCCACCGTCGACCGTGTCGTTGCCATCGCCCGCATCGATCGTGTCGTTGCCGCTGCCGCCCAGCAGCGTGTTGGCACCAGCGTCACCCGTCAGCACGTCGTCGTAGTTCGAACCGGTGAGGTTCTCGATACTGCTCCAGGAGTCGTTGCCTCCGCCGCCTGTCGACGTGCCGGTCACGAGACTCGCATTCACCCCCGATGTCGCAGCGATGAATGTGAGCGTGTCGGTGCCGGAACCGCCGTCAATGATGTCGTCGCCAAGACCGGCGTTGATGATGTCATTTCCACCACCTGCGGTGATGATGTCGTTGCCTGAACCGGTCGTGATCGTGTTCGCGCCACCGTCCGTCGTGACTGTGTTGTTTCCGTTGCCGAGCGTGACGTTCTCGAATCCGGAGATCGTGTCGCTGCCCTCGCCCGTTGCGGCTCCCGTCACGAAGTTCACCGTGACATCGCTCGATGTGGTGAACACCAGCGTGTCCGTGCCATCGCCGCCGATCAATGTGTCGTCGCCCTCGCCGCCGTAGACCGTGTCGTTGCCGGATCCCGCGTCAATGATGTCGTTGCCGTCACCCGCTGTGATGACGTTGGCACCAGACGAACCGGTGAGTGTGTCATCGAATGCCGAACCGATGATGTTCTCAAACGTCGACAGGGTGTCGTTGCCATCGCCTCCGGATGCGAGACCCGTCGTCAAGTTCACGTTCACTGCTGAACCCGTGTTCGCGTACGTCACCGTGTCGGTGCCCGCTCCGCCGATCAGCGTGTCGTCGCCCGCGCCGCCGGAGATCGTGTCGTTGCGCGATCCGCCGTTGATGACGTTGTTGCCAGCATCACCGGTGATCGTGTCACTGCCGCTGCCACCCGTCACGTTCTCCATCTCGGAGAACGTGTCCGTGCCGTGGCCCGTCGCCGTGCCGGCGTTCATGTCCACCGTGATGCCGACGCTGCTGCTGGTCTGGCTCGCGAAGCTCAGCGTGTCGGTGCCCGCGCCACCGATGATCGTGTCGTTCCCCGCACCGCCGTCAATCGTGTCGTTGCCCGCGCCGCCTTCGATGACGTTCGCCGCCGAATTGCCCGTGAGCGTGTCACTGAACGATGAGCCGATCAGGTTCTCGATACCTGAGAGCGTGTCGTTTCCCGCGCCGCCACTCGCCACGCCGGTCGTCAGATTGACGACCACTGCGCCGCTGGCGTTGGCGTACGTCGCAGTGTCCGTTCCCGCGCCACCGATCAGTGTGTCGTTGCCCGCTCCGCCGTCGAGGAGATCGTCGCCCGCGCCGCCGTCGATTGTGTTGGCGGCCGCGTCGCCCGTGAGCGTGTCGTCATGCGCCGATCCCGTCAGGTTCTCGAACTGAAAGAACTGGTCGTTGCCGTCGCCTGTGGCCGTTCCGGTCGCCAGGCTCGCATTCACTGCGTTTGCTGATGATGCAAAGCTCACCGTGTCCGTGCCGGCGCCGCCCACGAGAACGTCATCCCCTGCGCCTCCATCGACTGTGTCATTGCCTGCGCCGCCATCGATGAAGTTGTTTCCCGCATCGCCCGTAAGCGTGTCGTTGTATGCCGATCCCGACAGGTTCTCGAATCCGCTGAAGGTGTCGTTCCCTGCCCCGCCACTCGTGGTTCCTGTCGTCATGTTGGCCGAGACGCCCGCCGTTGCATTGCCGAAGGCGAGTGTGTCCGTACCAGCTCCGCCGATCAGCGTGTCGTCGCCGAGGCCGCCCGCGATCGTGTCGTTGCCTGCGCCGCCATCGATCACGTTGTTGCTGCTGTTGCCGGTGATCGTGTCGTCAAACGCCGAGCCGATGACGTTCTCGATGCCCGACAACGTGTCGCTTCCAGCTCCGCCCGTCGCACTGTTCGTCGTCAGATTGACATTCACTGCCGAGCCGGCGTTTGCATACGTGACCGTGTCGTTGCCCGCGCCGCCGATCAGCGTGTCGTTGCCGGCACCGCCTTCGAGTATGTCGTTGCCCGCGCCGCCGTCGATGATGTTGTTGCCCGCGTCGCCCGTGAGCGTGTCGTCATGCGACGAACCGGTGAGATTCTCGAATCCCGTCAGCGTGTCGTTGCCAGCGCCCGTCGCGGTGCCGGTGTTGAGGTTCGCCGTCACACCGCTCGTCGATGATGCGAAGCTCGCCGTGTCGGTGCCGGTGCCGCCGATCAGCGTGTCATCGCCCGCGCCGCCGTCAATTGTGTCATTGCCGGCGCCGCCGTCGATGAGGTTGCTTCCGGCGTCGCCCGTCAATGTGTCGTTGTGCGCAGAACCGATGACGTTCTCGATGCCGGAGAGCGTGTCACTTCCCGCGCCGCCGCTCGCCGAATTGGTGGTCAGATTGACGTTGACTGCGGCGCCAGCGGCCGCGTAGGACGCCGTGTCGGTGCCAGCGCCGCCGATGAGCGTGTCGTTGCCGGCACCGCCGTCGATGACGTCGTCTCCGGCACCGCCGATCAGGATGTCATCGCCCGCGCCGCCGATCAGCGTGTCGTTGCCCTCGAGACCGTCCAACGTGTCGGGACCGTCGGTCCCCACCATCGTGTCGTCACCGCCCGTCGCCGACATGAGAATGCGCGGCTCAAGCTGCTCGCCGTGAAACGTCGGGCCATCACTGCGCGGGGCATCTGGTGATTCATTCATGGGTTTCGCTCGGGCGCCTGCATGGAACATCTTGTGAAACAGGCGTGAAAAGAGATCGAGCATCGAATACCCCTGGAAAGTCACCAAGCCCGGGTCGCACAGATAGCGCACCGGCCGTGGAGTCGTGCGTGTTGGATCGGCTGTTCCGCGCGGACCAACGGCGCTCGAATCCCGAATCGTGCGCCGCCGGCGCGGAGCTTCAGTGATCGCGCGGGTTGTATCGGCAGGAGCGGCGCAGCCAATAACAGCTCGAAGACCCCAAACGCGGCCGCCGGCGCCGGTACGCTGGTGGCATGTCCGCGATCGAGAATCTGATGCAAGAGAACCGGGTCTTCCCGCCAAGCCCCAAGTTCGGCACGTCCGTCGGCGGCGCCTATGTCAAGAACCTGACGGACTACCGGCAGCGCTACCGCCGATCGATTGAGAATCCGGAAGCGTTCTGGGGAGAGATTGCACTGCAGTTCGACTGGTTTCGCCCATGGACGCGCGTGCTCGACTGGCGCGTTCCCGATGCGCAATGGTTCGTGGGCGCCACCACCAACATCTGCCACAACTGCGTCGACCGGCAGGTGCTGCAGGGACACGGCAACGATGTCGCGATCATCTGGGAGGGCGAACCAGCGCTCGTGCGCGCGGACGCTGCAACCCACCGCCCGTCAGAGCGCGACGCGCCGTACGACGTGCGTCACTTCACATATCGCGATCTGCAGCGCGAAACATCGAAGTTCGCGAACGTGCTTAAGGCGCTGGGCGTGCGCAAAGGCGATGTCGTCACGCTGTACATGGGCATGGTGCCGGAACTCGCGATCGCGATGCTCGCATGCGCGCGAATCGGTGCGGCGCACTCCATCATCTTCGGAGGCTTTGCAGCGCATGCGATCATCGACCGCGTCCGCGACGCCGGATCGAAGGTCATCGTCACGTGCGATGGCGCATGGCGACGCGGCAACATCGTGCCGTTGAAAACGAACGTGGATGCTGCGTGCCTCGAACTTCCCGGCGTCGAGCACGTGATCGCACTGCGGCGCACGGAGAACGATGTGCAATGGAACTCGCCCCGCGATCACTGGTGGCACGATCTGATGCTGACGGCGAGCGACGTGTGCCCGCCGGAACATTGCGACTCCGAGGACCTGCTTTTCCTGCTGTACACCTCGGGATCGACCGGCAAGCCTAAAGGCATCCGGCACACGACCGGCGGCTACATGGTGTACACCGCGACCACCGCAAAGGAGGTGTTCAACCTGGTGCCTGGCACCAGCCAGGTCTTCTGGTGCACCGCCGACATCGGCTGGGTCACCGGCCACTCCTACGTCGTGTACGGCCTGCTGCCCAATCGCGTGCCGACGCTCATGTATGAAGGCGCGCCGAACACGCCGGCAGAAGACCGCGTGTGGGACATCGTCGAGCGCCATCGCGTCACGCATCTCTACACGGCGCCAACCGCGATCCGCGCGTTCATGAAGTGGGGCGACGAGCATCCGAAGAAGCATGATTTGTCGAGCCTGAAGGTTCTTGGTTCCGTCGGCGAACCCATCAATCCTGAAGCCTGGATGTGGTATCGCGATGTCATCGGCGGTGGCCGCTGTCCGATTGTCGACACGTGGTGGCAAACGGAGACCGGCGGTCACATGATCACGCCGCTGCCTGCAGCAACGCCCCTCGTGCCCGGATCGTGCACGCTGCCGTTCTTCGGCATCGATGCGGCGATTGTGAATGAAGCCGGTGACGAACTGCCCGCCAATCACGGTGGCCTGCTCGTCATCCGCAAGCCATGGCCTGCGATGCTGCGCGGCATTCACGGCGACCGCCAGCGCTACATCGACACGTATTGGTCGCGCGTGCCGGGCATGTATCTCGCGGGCGACGGCGCGCGGCGCGATGAGAGCGGCTACTTCTGGATCATGGGTCGCATCGATGACGTCATCAACGTGAGCGGCCATCGGCTCGGCACGATGGAGGTCGAGTCGGCGCTCGTCTCGCATGATGCGGTGGTCGAAGCGGCCGTGGTCGGCGTGCCGCACGAGATCAAGGGCACCGGCATCGCCGCATTCGTGACACTTGGCCCAGGGCATACGCCGAGCGAGCAATTGCGCAAGGCGCTGATCGAGCACGTGACACAGGAGATCGGCGCGATCGCCCGTCCCGACGCGATCCGCTTCACGCAGGCGCTGCCGAAGACGCGATCGGGCAAGATCATGCGCCGCCTGCTGCGCGACGTTGCTGCCGGCAAGGACTCGGTCCAGGACACGACGACGCTCGAAGACTTCGCGGTGCTCGCCAAGCTGCGGGAGAGCGACGAGTGAGCCGAGCGACCACGAAAGCGGCGAAGCGCTCCACTGTGTCGAGCCCGCGCGAGCACTCCGTCGTGCGCGACCAGCACGCACTCGAGACGGCCGAGGACTATTGCGAAGCGATCGCCGATCTGATCGCCGCCGGCGGTGAAGCCCGTGTCGTCGGCCTCACCCGCCGATTCGGGGTCAGCCACGTCACGGTGAGCCGAGTCGTGGCCCGTCTGCAGCGGGAAGGCTTCCTGCGCACCCAGCCGTACCAGCCCATCGAACTCACCCCGCGCGGCAGGCGGCTGGCTGCCGACAGCCGCGCCCGCCACCAGGCGGTGTTCGCGTTTCTGCTGGCGCTCGGCGTGGACGAGGCCACCGCCCGGATCGATGCCGAAGGGATCGAGCACCACGTCAGCCCCGCGACACTGCGGGCATTTGCGAGGTTTGTCAGCCGTAGCGGAGGGGCGGGGCGCCAATAAGGCGAAGTGGCAGGACCGAGGGGCTGCGTTGGTGCTTTGACGCGGTTGTAGCTAATGCTACAGTAGCCATGGCTTCACACTTGATGGAGACAGATCACCAATGGCCCTCAGTCGACGCTTGCTCTTTCCTCTGATCGCGTTCATCCCGTTGTTCACCATTGCTCTCGCGGGTTGCGACACGCGCACCGGAGACGGTCCGCCATCTACCTCGCCATCGATCACGATCGTCACGACCACGCCCATGCTCGGCGACATGGCGCGGCGCATCGGCGGCGAGACTGCCCAGGTGACGAGCCTGCTCGGCGAAGGTGTCGATCCGCATCTCTACAAGCCGACGCGGACGGACATTGCAACGCTGCTCGATGCTGATGTGATCGTCACGAATGGACTGTTTCTCGAAGGGCGTATGCAAGACTCGTTCGAGCGCGCCGTCGCGGCCGGTCGAACAGTCATCAACATCGGCGCGTCGATTCCGGCGGACGAGCTGCTGAATCCCCCCGCCCACGGCGAGGCCGAGGCGCACCCCGATCCGCACATCTGGATGGATCCCGAACTCTGGGGGCGCTGCGGCGCGATTCTCGCAGAGGGATTGAGCAAGCACGACCCGTCTGATGCCGACGGATATCGTCGGCGCGCGGGCGAGTTCGCGGCGCTTGCTGCGGAACTCGGCACGAATGCGCAGACGGCGATCGACTCCATTCCGAAGGCGCGCCGCGAACTGGTGACAGCGCACGACGCGTTCGGCTACTTTGGCCGACGGTTCACATTGACAGTGCACGCGATTCAGGGAATTTCGACCGAGAGCGAGGCCGGCCTCGCCGATCTCGAGCGGCTCGTGCAGTTCCTCGTGGAGCGCAAGATCCCCGCGGTGTTCGTGGAGAGCACCGTGTCACCGCGCACGATCGAAGCGCTGATCGCCGGCGCCAAGGCGCAGGGTCACAACGTGCAGATCGGCGGCGAGCTGTACTCGGATTCGATGGGCGCACCTGGCACAACGGAAGGCACGTGGCCGGGCATGATCGCGCACAACGTCGAGACGATCGTGACGGCACTCGGCGGAACAGTCCCCGCAGGCGGTGTTCTGCCGAAGGGGCTGCGCGACGAGCGCTGATCATGCACAGACCAATTGACATTCCGCTTCCCGCCGAGCATTCGCCGAGCAGTCCCCTCTCAGTGCATGCCATGACCGTAGCGTATCGCAGCAAGCCGGTCCTGTGGGATGTCGATTACGACGCGCCGGCACAGAGCCTCATCGCGATCATCGGTCCCAACGGCGCCGGCAAGAGCACGCTGCTGAAGGCGTGTCTCGGACTCGTGCCGATGGCAGCGGGCCACGTGGCGTTCTGGGGAAAGTCGCTGCGGGATGCACGCACGCGCATCGGCTACGTGCCGCAGCGCGAAAGCGTCGATTGGGAGTTTCCGGTGTCGGCGCTCGATGTCGTGTGCATGGGCCGATACGGCAAGATCGGCTGGCTGCGCGGCGTGTCGCGCCAGCATCGTGAGGCGGGACTTCAGTGTCTCGAACAGGTCGGCATGGCGCAGTTTCGTGATCGGCAGATCGCTCAGCTGTCCGGCGGTCAGCAGCAGCGCGTGTTCCTGGCACGCGCGCTCGCACAGGAAGCGGAACTCTATTTCATGGACGAGCCCTTCGCGGGCGTCGATGCCGCGACGGAGAAGGCGATCGTCGATGTGCTGCGGATTCTGAAGTCGAACGGACGCACGGTCATCTGTGTGCATCATGATTTGCAGACCGTCGCCGAATACTTCGACGCCGTGCTCATGCTCAACCTGCGCGTCGTCGCAGCGGGTCCGGTGGGCGCTGTCTTTACGACCGAAAACCTGCAGAAAACCTACGGTGGAAGGTTGACGCTTCTCGACGCCGCAAGTCACGCGGTGGCGCGCGCTGCGAGCGAAGGACCGACCCCGCGATGAGTGTGGCCGCGACATTCGTGCAGTCACTGACACTGCAGGGCGGACGGAACACGCTGCTCGTCATCGTGGGCACCGCTCTCCTTGGCTTGGCCGGAGGTGTCGCCGGATCGTTCGCGCTCCTCCGCAAGCGCTCGCTGTTCGCCGATGCGCTGGGCCACGCGACGCTGCCGGGCGTGTGCGTCGCGTTTCTCATCGCCGAAGGACTTGGCTCGTCCGGGCGCAGCCTGCCGGTCCTTCTGGCCGGCGCCACGGTCGCCGCGGTGCTGGCGACCGTGCTGGTGCAGGCGATGCTGCGCTACACACGACTGCATGAAGATGCCATCATCGGTGTGGTCCTGTCGGTGCTGTTCGGCGTCGGCGTCGTGCTGCTTTCCGTCATTCAGACACTTCCGTCGGGAGACCAGGGCGGACTGAAGACGTTTCTGTTTGGTCAGACGGCCGCCATGCAGCAGCACGACGCGATCCTCCTCGGTGCTATCGCGCTGGCAACAACGGTCGTGGCCGCTGCCTTCTTCAAGGAGCTGGCGCTCGTCGCGTTTGACGAACTGTTCGCCCGCGCGATCGGACTGCGCACCGGTGCGTTTGATCTCCTCTTGCTGCTGCTCGTCGTCGCCGTCACGGTTGCGGGACTGCAGGCCGTCGGCCTGATGCTCGTGATCGCGATTCTGATCATCCCGCCTGTCGCCGCCCGCTTGTGGACGAATCGCACAAAGCGATTCGTGCCGCTTGCCGCGCTGATCGGCGCCGTGAGCGGCTGGATCGGCGCGAGCATCTCGAGCCTTGCCCCGCGTCAGCCAGCCGGCGCCGTCATCGTGCTCACTGCGGCATCCTTCTTTCTCATCAGCCTCTTTGTTGCACCGCGCGGCGTGCTCGCATCACAGTGGCGGCGGGCACGCCTGTCGACGCGCATCGCCGCCGATCACGTGATGAAACTGCTGCTCAAGCGCGCGATGCCGACGCGCGAACTCGCGCGCTCGCTCGGACACCGCGCCGGCACCACGGCAGCGCTCGCGCAGGTGCTCAAGCTCCGCGGATACGTGCACCGCACCGCCGACGGCTGGACGTTGACGGAGCGCGGCCACGCCGCTGGCGCCACGATCGCGCGCAACCATCGGCTGTGGGCGCTGTATCTCGTGCGCGATGCGCACCTCGCGCCTGATCACGTCGATCCCAGCGCCGAGGCGATCGAGCACATTCTTGACCCGGTATTGCTGCAGGATCTCGAGCGCACGCTCGCGGCCGAACCGTCACCCGCTGCCACAACGGGGCGCGGATGATTTCACCCTCGCTGCACAGCCTGCTGGCGATCGACGTTCCCCCGCTGCTCGCGGCGCTCCTGTCCGCTGTCGTGTGCGGGCTGCTCGGCAACTGGCTGGTGCTTCGCCGCATGAGTCTGATGGGTGACGCCATGAGCCACGCGGTGCTGCCCGGCATCGTTACTGCGTTCATCGTGACCGGAAGCCGCGCGCCGCTGCCAATGTTCCTCGGAGCGCTCATCGCCGGCGGAGCGACGGCGCTCTTTTCCAGTCTCGTGCGGCGTCATGCCCGCGTGGACTCCGGCGCAGCAATGGGCGTCGTGTTCACGAGCATGTTCGCGCTGGGTGTCCTCCTCATCGAACAGGCGTCGGCACGGCAGGTCGATCTCGATCCGGACTGTGTGCTGTACGGCTCGCTGGAAACGCTCTTTTGGTTCCCGCCCAGCACCTGGCACGAGCTCCTGCAAATGAGCACGTTCGCGGCGATTCCCACGCCGATCAAGACGCTCGTGTGCGTCACAGCCGCGGCCGCGGTCGTGACGCGGCTGCTGCGCAAAGAACTCGCGCTTGCGAGCTTCGATCCGGAGCTGGCAACATCGCTCGGATTCCGCGCCGGCTGGCTGCATGGCGTGCTCATGCTGCTGGTCGCGGCCGCAACCGTGGCGAGTTTCGAAGCGGTCGGTTCGATTCTCGTGGTCGCCATGCTGATCTGTCCCGCTGCGACAGCGCGGATGTGGACTGACCGGCTGCGCACGCAGATCAGGCTGTCGGTGGTCTTCGCGTGCATCGCAGCGATCGGCGGCTATCTCGCTGCGGTGACGGCGCCGCACTGGCTTGGCACATCGCACGCGCTCAACGCTGCGGGCTCGATCAGCGTAATGGCCGGCGTGGTGCTGGGGCTGTCGGCCTTCCTCAGTCCGGCGCACGGCATCGTTGCGCAATGGTGGCGCCGTCGCGCACTCGCGCAGCGCGTCACGCGCGAAGATGTCCTCGCGCTGCTCTTCCGGCTGTGGGAGCGCGGTATCGAAACGGCGGACGAGCAGCAGCTGCGCGCTTCACTCGGCGCGACTGCAGTCCGCGACGGGATCCGTGATGCGCTCCGCGCCGGCGAGATCGCACGCGACGGCCCGCGCTACCGGCTCGCCGGACGCGGCCTGGAGCACGCGCGATCCATCGTGCGCAGCCATCGCCTGTGGGAAAGCTATCTCGTCGAGGAAGTCGGCCTGTCGGCGGACCATGTGCACGCGACAGCGGAGCAGCTCGAGCACGTGCGCGAGGCGCTGCCGTCGCCGCCGCATCGCGAGAGTGATCCGCATGGTCGCGCGGTGCCGTAGCGCCGGCCGCTCACACTCTGCGACGCGCCCGCTGCGTCGAGATGGTCAGGTTCTACGGTGATTCTGGTCCGCGAGCAGCATCTCGCGCGGCACGCACCGCGAGATGCAATGACAGACGTTGGTCTCGGAGGGGTCAAAGAGATGTTGGCGCGCGAATCCCATGAGGACGTCGGCGATGATGCCGGCGTGAAACGAGCGACCCCGGAAAAAACTATGTTATTTCCTGCTGATTGATGCGATTGTGGAGGAAGACCGGACGCTGCGCAGCCGCGGCGATTCAGTGAAAGAGTGTGTCCATTACGACGCGCGTGCGTGGCGCATCAGGCGGAAGATCGCGATCGATCTGCCCGCCCAGCCGGAAGAGATCGAGAAGGCGGTTGCCGATCCGCTGCTGATCGCGAAGTGGCGGGAAGAACTGTCGAGCCTCTCCTTCTTCCACAAGCTCCTCAAGCAGAAGATCGCCAGGGCGATCAATCTCGCAGCCGATGCCACCGGCCACTGCTGGGAGGGACGGTTCAAGTCGATCGTCG
>Ga0163148_10000217_pt1 | contig 76340 bp, 87 predicted proteins | sample OliLakLV19MP7P2_FD_148606 | JGI IMG/M metagenome (GOLD analysis project Ga0163148, IMG submission 148606) | Freshwater microbial mat bacterial communities from Lake Vanda, McMurdo Dry Valleys, Antarctica- Oligotrophic Lake LV.19.MP7.P2 | ecosystem: Environmental > Aquatic > Freshwater > Lake >...
CGTCCTGACCCCCGTAACAACCGGAATAGCCGCGCGCATCGAACGCGAGTTCACCGAGAAGAGCGCCCCGATTGAGCTCGAAGAGAAAGACGAATGGCCCGCCGACACAGTATCGCAGTAATACAGTGTCGCAGTAGCCAACCCGTCCGACAACCGACCCTCAACTCTGCCCCCTCACATTGATTTTACCGCCAAGCCGCGCTACCTTTCCCCCGCATAAAATTTCCATTCTGAAATCCGCCTGGGTGATGGAATTGGTAGACATACAGGACTTAAAAGAAAGTGAGTGAAGAGATTTTGACCCGTAAGCCCGGGTGATGGAATGGTAGACATACAGGACTTAAAAGAAAGTGATTGAACTTATGCCCGAGTGATGAAATTGGTAGACATACAGGACTTAAAATCCTGGGGAAGAAATTCCGTGTCGGTTCAAGTCCGACCTTGGGCATTAAAATCAATTAGTTACGATCACTTTCTTTTACGTCTTGTTTTTAATTCATCATTCTCACTGATGAAAAAACTTGTCTGTGCTGATCTAAAAACGTCAATCTGACTGTTCTCAGTCATTCTCATTAAAGTTCGCTCATTTATTTGCCGTTATTCTCACGGTAAGGAGCAAACTTAGATGACTGAAGATACTTTACATCATTTGTGCGAAGGGAAAGTTGTTGTTTATCGGCGTGTCGGCGCAGCAACACCTAACTGGTATGTGCGAGTTAAGATTGACAAGACTGGCAAGTGGAAGAAGTTCACTTCAAAGACTGATGATCTTGAAAAGGCAAAAGAGTTCGCTATCAGAAAGGCGATGCTCTTTGAGGAGATGATTAATAATAATCTGGCGGTAGATACCAAACGTTTTTCATACGTGGCTGATTACGTCATCAAGGAGCTTCAGGCTGATATTTCTTCTGGCACAGGCAAAGTAACCTACGTTGATTATATTCGTGCTATCAACAGGTTCAAAACCTTCTTCGGCAACAAATATATTGGGAACATCACCTATCAAGACTTAGTTGACTTTGACCGTGAACGCACTCGTAAACTTGGCAGAAAAGCAAAGCAATCAACTGTAAATGTGGCTAATACGGCGCTGCTTAGAGTTTTTAACTCAGCAGTAAGAAAAGGTTGGGTTCATCAATCGCAGGTAGTCTCATATAAGAATGACGGTCTGCGTGGAGAACGAAGACCATACTTTGAACTTCACGAATATCAGAAACTTTATCGGTATATGAGAAAGTATGTGCGGCTTGGCACTAAAGATAGTTCAAAAGGTGGCGTTAAAAATCGCACCCTAATGATTAGGGAGCTATTGCGTGATTATGTTCTCTTTCTGACTAACAGTGGGCTAAGACACGGCACTGAAACAAAAAATCTAAGGTGGAAGCATATTTCAGAAACGGTGATTAACGGGCAGCAGTATCTCTTGATCAAACTTGATATGGGTAAAACTGGCAGGCGCACAATCGTTTGTCGGCATAGTGTTCGTAAATATCTTGATCGTATCAAAGAACGCTTTGAGAAACTGAAAGGCAAGTCTTACAATGAGATGATCAACATTGAAGAATATGTTTTTCGCCTGCGAGATGGTTCAATGCCAAAAGATCTTCACGGTGCTTTTAAGATAATGCTCAAGAAAGCTGACCTACTTGATGATGTCAACGGCAGCAGAAGATCTCTTTATTCACTGCGGCATACTTACGCTACTTTTCAGATACTTTACGGAAAGATTGATCTTCATACGCTGGCGAAAAATATGGGGACATCAATAGCAATGCTTGAGCGGCACTACTCGCATCTTGAGGTTATTCATAAAGCAGAGTTGTTGGCGGGTCGGGCTGAAAGCAGCAAGAAAACCAAGCAGCAGCCTACGAAAAATACGGAGATTTTACTGGTAGATGGCGATCTTGAAGAATTGAGGTTGAAACAGGCAGATTATCTGGATCAAGTTTCAACCATAGACGGATTACGTGGAAGAAAAGCTAAAGATACTGGGCAAGTAGGATAAGGAAAGATTTTATGCTACATTGTCAAGCGAAATCGTAATAACACTCTTTGTGGGCGGTTGGATCAATTTTCATTGATGCTCGTCAATACAAATTTTAAATTCAGATTTTTTGGAGATTTCAGTTATGTTGAATACGGGAACACAGGTTAAGCCAGAGTCTGAGATAAAAAATAATTTAGCACAAGCATCAGATTGTGCTTCAAGAGGTGATGCTGGGCACTCAGATACCTTCATTGGTGCGGCTCGTCGTAATGCGGAACGTGCTGGTATAAAATTCACAGCAGAGCAAGAAGCAGAGATAGCAGGAATTGTTAAACTGGCAAATACCAATGCTGTTGGAGTTAATTTAGCACAAGCATCAGATTGTGCTTCAAGAGGTGATGCTGGGCACTCAGATACCTTCATTGGTGCGGCTCGTCGTAATGCTGAACGTGCTGGTATAAAATTCACAGCAGAGCAAGAAGCAGAGATAGCAGGAATTAACAAGCGTCTCAGCAGAGAATAATCTTACTTCGCCTGAAACAACGCAGAAGCAACCACTACATTTTTAATCGCCGCTGATTGGTTATTCTGTAATTTTAAGACTTCACTTAGTTGGATAAGAGTATCAGCGATCTTGTTGATCTTATCTTCAAGTTCGTTGGCTGTAATAACGTCGCTTGCTAGTGATGCCATTTTTGACGCTTTTGAAGCAAGAGCAGTTGAAGTCGTATTATGCTTGGCATTTTGAGAGATAGCATACCCTTTGGACAAAAGGCTTTCATTCAGGGTTTGATCTTTGGCTTTAATATGCTCAGTGAATGATTTTCTTCGTTTCATTTGATCTTCACCGATATCAATAACACGTCTCTCTCATCTTGGATGTGCTTTTCAATTTCCTTAATGAACTTTGAAATTGTCACCTTCCGATGTGGAGCAGGTTGAGCTCGTATTACAAGTTCAGCAACGATTTCAAGAGCATCTATTTTATTAATCTGACGTATGAGATCGGCTTTGGAAATAATCTTTGGCATCTATTCATCTCTTTCTTGAATATGGCGTTTCAGTGAATTATGAGTGCGTTTTAAGTTTTGTCTGTCTTGAAGCATCTCGGCTAGCTGGCTCAAATCTTGATCCATCTGATTTCTTAGATAGAAGCGAATTAGACCTAATCTAGTAAGAAATCTTGATGCTGCTAAGGTATCAAGTTCTTGAACCCATTCTTTTGGAACCAGCAGTCTTATCTGGGCTGTATCGTTATCACTGGATGTGGAGCGCATATGCTTGTTTATTGAGATTAATTTTATACTCAGTATGTATTTATAAGGCTTTGGTCTTTCATTTTGAACTTTTTTATTTTCTGAGTATAGAAAACCACTGCGGTCTTAAAGACCGCTCAATTCACCAACACCCTTACGACTATCACATTGCGCTTACCCCATGTTTGGGACGGTGCGACGGTCATTGTGCCAATACTGAGAGGCAAGAATAAAACTCTCATAGTTTGGCTGCTGATAAAGTTCTTTCAGCGAATAGTTGGTTGTTTGGAAGAAATCTTGATCGGTCATAATAGGGTCAATTTTCGCATTACCCTTCTTGCACACTTTAAACCACGCTTTGATGGCTTCTACTTGAAAACCTACGTGATGATTAGGTGGCACGACTAAGACCACATGATAGTGGATATTCGTTGAAAGGTGTTCGGCAAAACAGACTGCTTGAATACGCTTGGATTTAGGAAGACGGTAAAAATACTTGGTGCGGTTTAGCTTGCGTTCAAGGTTTGAAAGGAAGTGCTTAATGGTCTTGTAGCAGGCTTCAGGTGATTGATAGTTGTTGAACACCAGCGTGCCCCAATGCGTTGGCTTCATAGAGCGGCATAGATCAATAAACGCTTGTTTTGTTTTATTTCTCTCGGCAAACAGTACCTCTTCAGTCAACATAAAGCATTTTCTCCAATTCAAAAGGGCTACATTTATTTATACAGAAAGTGTCTATTCGTGCGGTTTTATTTGCTGCTCGTTTTAGCTGCGAAACCCTAAAGATTTTCTTCAGAGTTGGCGAAGTAAATGACTGCGACGCATTGCGTCGTTTTTATTTTATTAAAAACTGGAGGAAGTTTATGACTAAAAGTCTATTGGTTGATTATCGCTCAAAGTATATGGGGCATATGTCGGACGCCTGTATGAGCGTTGTGAAGGCGTGTCAGGTTTAGGCTGAGGCGAACAAAGACCTTTCACCTGAAGATTTTAAAAAGTTATGCTCTGATTTAAAAATTGAAAAAAGAGACGGCGAGAGGCTTGTCAGAATTGGAAATGATCAACGCCTGAAGGAGGAGCAGGTTCAGCAGAAATTACCAAATACTTGGACAGTGCTAGATCGCATCTCAAGTCTTGAAGATAATCAGTTTGAAAAGGCTCTAAAGCAGGGCGTAGTTAACCCACTGGCGACAAGATCAAGTATTGATGCTTTCAAAAAAGCAGAACTCGGTGAGCATCTGCCAGAGAAGTCAGATCAACCAGAGAACGCATACCGCATCGCTACTATCTGGCTTGATAAGTCAAAAGCAAGCGTTGAAATAGTTGAACAACTTACCAAGCGTCTTTCAGAAAAATTAAAAGAGTTGGAGGATGAAGTTTCTGCTGGTGAACTGGTTCTTACCGATCACGGTGTTGCTGAAAGATTAAAACCAAGTCAGAAGCAGATTGAGCGAGAGGCTAATAAAATGAAGCGTAATGAAGAAAAGGTATTACGAATTATGTCTAAGGCGATCAGAAAGATCGCTAGACTTGAAAAGGAAAATACAAAAATTCATCAGACTAATCTTGATCTTAGCGATGCCCTTAACTGTAAAGCAGACTATGAAACAATTGAGGCAGCATTGATTACTGTAAAGGTGAAAGTTGATCTTGATGAGTTTATAAAGAACCCTGATTTAGCTGAAGAGTTCTATGACAAGATGATAGAGCGTGAAAAGAAAGGTCTTCCTGTGGTCTAGGATACGCTAGGACGATGGTTCTTAATCAGAGACGGGTTTACCCCGTCTCTTTTTTGTCTGCTGCTTATAACAAACTGATAATAAAATTGAAGATATCTGACACTCTAAGCTAACCCATCTATTTCACTTGATATTTTGAAAGACCTCAATTTCGGAGGGCCATCATTCACTGGGACTGATAATGATACGATAGATCCTTTATAGAAAATGACTATAAGGAGAGTTCGTATGTTGGGTAAGCAAGCAAAGGTTCTAAATGAAAGTCAGGTAAAAGCAGTTCTGAAATACCTTGAAAGCTGTAAGCGGAACAGTTTACGCAATCAGGTAATGTTCTTACTTTCTTTACACGGCTTGAGAGCAAAGGAAGTTGCTAATCTTCAGATCTCAATGATTACAACGGCAGAAAGTGAAATCTCTGATGTTATTGCTCTTGAGGATAAAGCATCAAAGGGGCGTTCTGGTCGGATTATACCGATGAACAAAATATTGATTGAACTTGTTGCTAAACTTATCGGATCAAGAAAGCACGATTGTTCTGGTTATGTGATTACTACTGAAAGATCAGAGAAGTTCAGTGCTAATGCGATATCAGTATTTTTTAAGCGACTTTACAAAAAACTTGGTCTTTCTGGCTGCTCTTATTATTCTGGGCGCAGAACCTTCATCACCAACTGCGCTAGAAAGATCTCACTTGCTGGCGGTAGTATTCGTGATGTGATGAACCTTGCTGGGCATAGAAATCTTCAGACAACCCAACGCTATGTGGAGCAAAACCCAGAGGCACAGAATAACGTGATCAAACTGCTCTATACGTCGCTGTAAATAATAGAAAAATGAATTGTCAAGATCTGATTTTTGGAGTACAGTTTTCATTATGAAAACAAAGTCTTTCAAAGAGATCAGAACTCAATACCCAAACGATGATGATTTTTTAGTTCTTGTAGATTGTGAGACGAGAGAACTACCGTCTGGTGAGCTTGAAGTTCTTGGCGCAAAGCACGTTGAACCCTTTAAGGAGTTCAAAGCTATGTATGATGCTTATAAGGATTTCAGAAAAAAGGGACTAGAAGCTTGGTTCTTAATACCAAGCTATAAAGATAGCTTTATTATGGAGCGCAAGTTCTCACACAAGAGGCTCGGTCTGTGAAGTTTGAATATGATAACGGACTTCTCTACGCTGAACTTTCAGTTTTCTACGAAGTGGAAGTAAAACTTGTAGCAATGATTGATACTGGCTCTGCTGGAACGGCAGCGGATATCGGTAGATTTAACGTTGACCCACATAAAGCAGGCTCTCGGTTAGGTTATATCGTCGGCGTTGGTGGTCGTCAGGAAGTAATTTCTCAGTCGGTATCAAAGCTGTCTATAGGTGGAATTGAAGTTCTAAATTACGAAGTTCGCAAAGTTGGGGTGGAGAAAATATAATGGAAAATATAATGGGAAAATATAATGCAGAAAATATAATGCCGCGGCCCTATTGCCAGCGCATGAAGTTGGAGCGTTGCATCTGACTTACATCGGAGGATTCGGCCTTTTAATTCTCACTATCGGAGCGCAAGTAGTTTCAAGTCACGGTTTGGTGCATCGGTTTTGGCAACTGCACAAAGTTGGAGGCATTCTTGTCGCATCGCTCATGTTGGCCTCAGCGCTTGTTAGGATGAGCGCATCATTTTTCCCGACGCGTTACTTTTTTCTAATTGGAACTGCCGCTATTGTTTTTGACCTTGCTTTCGTAGTTTGGGGTCTTGGAGTTTTAAAGCATGTCGTGAAGCAGCCGAATATCAAAGTGAAGGCTAGCACATAGAGATTTGAGCAGTTGTGTATCAGACGGGGAATTTCAAAATTTTGGGATACTGACCGTTCCAAGCACGTTATAGCGGTTTGCAAAAGTCGTGAGCGAAATAATAGCTTTTGCTAACCGCTATAGATTCACTTAAGGCGAATCAAAACAACAACATACTGCCAAGGCATATGAATATGCGACATGCAGCCTTGGCAGTGTTGTTGTTTTAGCGCGCATCCGCGCGCTATTTACTACCGGAACGGATGCTTAATAGTGGCCTATTCATCTGCCCCGGTAGTATATAGATTAATATCAAAAGGCTTGCCAATTTTATTGGCACCGACTTTTGATAATCGCTATATTGAGCCGGTCGGACCAGAAGCGTTGGTGCGCTTGGCTTCATCGACTCCAGAGTTCAGGTAGCCGTTGATAGATCTAATGAATTCCAGAATTCTCAGCGGAATTGAGATCAATCATCCCTTACCGGCGGCGCGTCGTGGCCCTTGATGAGGCTCTCTAGCGCTACTGCTTTGTGGCTCAGCATACAATACGTCGCTATCGGAAAGTAGTAGCGGCGGGGTAAGGGCCGAGAGTGCTGACTTCGAGGCCCAAGATAGCAACGCAATGATCGCTACGATAATGATCCCCCCAACGATTAGTCCGGTGTAGGAGGATGTCCGTGAAAGGTCCAGATCTGGAATCTCAGAACTACCAAAGGTTAAGATCAAGGTTCTAGGAATCAATCCCAACAGAGTTCCGAAGATAAACGGTATGAATGCAACACGTATTGAAGCTAACAGAACGCTCATGAACGCAAACCCAGAGTTTGGCGGAATTCTAAGTAAAGTTACGACCACCAATGCGCGCTTCCATCCACCGCCCAAAAGCGTGTAGTGAATACGCTCCAGCCGAGCATTCTGAGCGATTACGGAGCTTACAGATGTGTGTGAAACCTTGCGCGCGATGATGTAGCAGATTGCAGCAGCACTGACTGCACTCATCAAAGCCAAGAATGAGCCAAGTTGGAACCCGAATACCCATCCAGCGACAACAGCCATTACCCATGTAGGTAGGAGTGCAAACGCGCATATCACAGTAAAGATCAGATAAAATAGAACCGGCCCGGTCGTTCCAAGAGATTTGAGGTAGTCGGCAAGCATTGGAAGAAACCCAATCAGTACGACAACTCCAAGCATTGGTAGGGTGATCGCGGCCGTAGCGATCGGTAGAAAACGGCGTAATAGCTGGCCCACGTTGGTGCCAGTAGAGGGATCTCGGTTTGCGCTGGACTGTGATGGACTGTTTTGCATGCAGGGGAATAGTACCTGAAATTCGGGAGGTGAGATAGATTAAGTAAGCTTTGGGTGGCAAGAACCGCTACGGGTTCCCGCGCATTGTGAGTTCCTATCCTTTTCTATTGTGACCAGCTATGGATGAACATAAGAGCAAAGAGAGTTCTGATCTAAAAGAGCTTGCAGAACGGATCGCGGCGATCGAGGAGCGCAATCGTCGGGTTGAAGCAGAGAAGGCCTGGGAGACCAGCGTATTTCGCAAAATAAGCATTCTGGTACTGACCTACATAGTAATGTGCTTAGTGTTCTGGTCGCTAGGAAGTGATCCGTTCTGGGCTAATGCAATCGTGCCGACGCTCGGGTTCTTCCTTTCCACTTTATCTCTGTCGATAATTGGGGCTTGGTGGTGGAGGAATCGTATCTGATAATTGAAGGGAGCCTGTCTATAGCGATTATCAAAAGTCGGTGCCAATAAAATTGGCAAGCCTTTTGAAATTAATCGCTATAGGTTGCTGTTTTGATTCGCTTTCGGCGAATCTATAGCGGTTTGCAAAAGCTATTATATCGCTCGCGACTTTTGCAAACCGCTATAATCGATACACATCAGGCACAGATCTTTTGTCACAGATCATCACTCCGACATCTGCTTTTCACCAATCTCCTGCATAGCGAGAATCTCGCGGTTGTAGCGTTGGAGCTCCTCGATCAGTGCTGCTAGCTCACGCGGGGCGCGCACGGAGTACATAGACAATTCGCTTCCTTCCTGCGCGGCGGTGCCAAGCGCGATCGTACCATAATCGAAGATCCGCGCGAGAATGCTCTGGTCAACGGCGATAGCGCGAATATGCGCATACTTAATCGCTGGGACCTTATAGTTGAGTGAAAGTCGCCCTTCATAATGGGTTATAACCTCGACCCCTAGTACATAGAGGTCATCATTATAACGACGCACCAACTCAAGAGCGATTCCTGCTGGAATTACGGCCAACCATCGCAGCGAGATCGAGCGAATTAAAGGCAGGTCAGTTGGTAACCGAAGATGCCCAAAATAAAAATTGAGTATGTAAACCAAAACGGCAGTAACAATGAACAGTGCAATACCTGCCAAGACAGATCGCACAGAGCGACGCACCCGCAACAGGCTCTCCTGATCCTCGCCTTCAAGTAGGGTCTCCAGATCCGGATAGATATCGGGTGCAGGTAGCGACATAAAAAGACAGTCGAATGGTGACCAGTTACAAACGGTCGAAAAAGCTCTTTCTAAGATTATGGCTAGATCTCGACGGCAGAGCGCAAAGCTCGGCCCATCAATTGCACAAACTCTCAATAGGAGATTGTGCACTAAGGCAGTTGTTAAGTCATGTCAAATACTTAGGGTTAGAAACCTGAACAGATTAGCGACGGCGACATGACGTAATTGACGGTTTTAGTGACGGGTTTTTGACACTCCGGTCGTTGGCGGTCTGAGTGTTTAGGTCCGGAGAATACAACCACCTTAGAGATGGAAGTTTATGGAAAATATTGAGATCTGGAAGTTGGCGACCGATGCGATGTTGATGCTCTCGCTTGGCCTACTCTGTGTCAGGTTCCTGCGTTCGCCGCAGATGACCGGTTTGGCGGCGCAGTCCGCGGCGCTTGAACAGACGTTGCGAAACCTGATCCGTGATGCCGAAGAGTCAGGGCGTGCACTAAACGATCAACTTCGTAGTCGGCAACAGGGCCTCGAGCGTACCCTAGTTGATGTGGAGGGTGCCGAGCAGAGGCTTAAGCGGGCACATGCAGCGGCGATTGCGGCGATGCAAACTCAGCCAGCGGTTGCTACACCGACTCCAGCTCCAAAGGCCGAACAGCAGGTCGCACAAATTGCTCAAGTTGAGGCAGAACCCCCAAGCTTCGTTACCGAGCGACCAGCAGCAGTAGTGAATCCGAACTCGGCGTCTCAACGCTTGGCACGACGGATTGAGCGCTCGACCTCAACAAATATCTATGGCGAGGAGATCGGTGCTGAGAAACCTGTCGTTCAGGATCCAAGGGATAATCAACAATCGCGCAGGCGCGCCACTGGATATGCGCAATACTCGTTGCGTGGACTAGCGACCGATGACCAAGAGGTTGATAGTCATGCTGAAAGGCTTCTTGGTGCGATTGAGTCTCGGTCACCAACAGGTCAAGCGTATGGCAATGTAGAACATGATGCTGCGCCATCACCTCCGTATCTCAGCAGCACGGATTCAGCACCGAGCGCGGGCTCAACACCACTAGATGAGATCTACAAGGCCGCTGAGCAGATGCTCCGGGCTGGCCGGGACCTGCACTATGTCGCAGCGCGAACCGAGCTACCGCTGGATGAAGTTCGCGTTCTCAGCCAACTGGTTGATCGCGAAGGCCCTACACGGTTTGAGTCCGGTCCCGTTGTAACACCGATCTCACTGACTGAGGCAACGGTTGTTCCGCCGAAGAAGATCATTGAGGGCAGCGACTCGAGACTTGGGGTATTTGCAGCTCGACGGCCAACGGCAGCGCTTTAATCAGGAGTTAGGATATGGACCGTGGAACATACAGCGCAGCATCGGGTGGGCTAGTTCAGCTCAGAAAGCTAGAGATCGTCAATAATAATCTAGCCAACATCAACACGCCGGGATTCAAGCGCCAGATTCTTTTGACTGAGAAGCAGAGCTTTGAAAGCACCTTTGCTAAAGAGCTAGAGTCGACGGATCCATTTGCCCGCGGTGATCACGATCGAACCCCGGGATCTACGAATCTGCAAAGTGTGGTTGATTTCTCGCCAGGCCCGATAAAAAACACCGGAAATGCATTGGACGTTGCCCTGCATCAGCCCAACGATTTCTTTGTGGTTCAGACACCGGAGGGGCCTCAATACACTCGCGCAGGAAATTTCTCAATCAATGCAAAGGGTGAACTTACATCGATGGATGGAATGCCGGTGCTGGGCGATGGCGGAGGTATTACGATCTCGGGCCCCGGCGCCTTAATTAATCCCGATGGAAGCGTGAACGTCGATGGTACTCCGGTTGGCAAGCTGCGGGTTGTAAGATTTGAGGATACTAGCTCTCTAATGCCTGTTGGCAATTCGCGATTCAAAACTGGAGAGGGTGCTGCCGCACCACCAAATGTCGAGGCTGAAGTGATCCCGCAATCCTTAGAGATGGCGAACTTAAGTGTTGTATCGACAGTTGTAGATCTGATGTCAACAAATCGGGCGTTTGATCTGTATACACGAATGGCTACCAGCATCGATCAGGTGAATCAATCGGCAATTAGTCAAGTTGGGCGTAGGAATTCATAGCGGCGTTTTTAGTTAGGGATAAATTATGATTAGAGCACTGTACACCGCAGCTACTGGAATGAATGCACAGGAACTGAACATCGATGTGATCTCCAATAACCTGGCGAACGTCAACACCAGTGGTTACAAAAAGAGTCGCGCCGACTTCCAGGATCTAATGTATCAAGCCGTGGTTGAGCCTGGCGCGCCGACCTCATCATCTTCGACTACATCGAGCGGCATCCAGGTGGGTCTTGGTGTGAAAGCGGCAGCGGTACAGAAGGTATTTATTCAGGGAGATCTGCAATCAACCTCTAATCAACTTGATGTTGCGATCGAAGGTGATGGATTCTTTCAGGTTCAATTACCGGATGGGACAACAGCTTACTCTCGCGCTGGGGCGTTCCAGATGGACAATGCTGGACGGCTGACTACTTCAGAAGGATTCGTAATTGATCCAGGGGTGACTATTCCAAACGATGCTTTGGCGATCTCAATCGGTCAGGATGGGACGATCAGTGCCCGTCAACCGGGAAGTTCAACACTTTCTCAGTTGGGGCAGTTAACCGCGGTGCGATTTCCAAACAATGCCGGACTTAGAGCTACTGGGCGAAATCTATATCAAGAGACCGAGTCATCTGGCACGCCAACTCAAGGTATCTTTGGTGAGAACGGCTACGGCAGACTCTCGCAGGGATTTCTAGAAAGCAGCAACGTAAGCGTAGTTGGCGAAGTTGTAAACATGATTACGGCGCAAAGGGCGTACGAAGCTTCATCAAAGGGAATTCAAACCGCTGATGACATGCTAAGTCAGGCGATTAATCTGAAGCGTTAATAGAGAGATTGTATGAGACGTTCAAAGGTGCTCTTTCTGTTACTTATTGGGCTTGCAGCGTCAGATGCATTCGCTGCAAGTGATGATCATGCAGCAGCGCAAAGAATCCGGATTGAGGGACGGAGTCAGGCGACGATTACAACCCCTCAGATTCTACTTGGAGATATCGCTGATATATCGTCACCGGAGTTTACTGACGATGAAGCGGTAATTGCCCTTCGACGAATTGGCGTCGCAAGCAGTCCGATGCCCGGTGAGAGCATTCGAATATCAGGGACGGAGATCGTCAGTAAGATGCGCATGGCGGGAGTTGAACTGAACCGCGTTGGATACTCCTTTCCACGAGAGGTATCAGTGTCGCGAGCATCGCGAACCCTTGGTCTAGATGAGGTTCGGCGTGTCGTTGAGGAGATGTTCCAGAAGTCCGGTCGCGATATTGAGATTCGAGACCTGCAACTTGGACGGCAGGTTGAGGTAGCGCCAGGTGACATTACTATTGAGGCACGACCGGCGGGAGTTGGCACCAATGGTTCGAGTAGCCGAATTAATCTGGATATTACCGTTCGCTCGCCAACAGTTCCTGAGATTCGAGTTCCAACCGTTGCGATGGTAACAGAGTGGAGTGAGGTTCCAATCGCAACTCGCTCGCTACCGAAGGGCGCGGTAGTTGAGGACCAGGACTTAGAGCGAGCTCGAGTAAACCTAAGCTCCCTGCCGCGCGATGTTGCGATGAACGAGGGTCAAATCGTTGGACTGGAGATCAAGCAGGATATCGCCGTTGGAGAGGTCTTTCGCCGTGATAAAATGATTATGCCGGTAGTAGTAGCTGCTGGATCGAAGGTAACGATGATGGTCCGCACAAAGTTCTTCGATGCCACAGCAACAGGGATAGCAATAGAGCCTGGCATGCTAGGGCAGGAGATTAAGGTAAGGAATGAAACGTCAAAGCGCGTAGTTTCGGCAATCGTTAAGGAGCGTGGGTTGGTAGAGGTTGTACAGTAAGTGTAATTGGTCAGCATAATTTTTTAAAAGTCCTTTCGCCGGAGGCGGAACCCCCGGAGGGATAACAAGTAACTGGTCAAAAAAGACTGCCCCGATCAGGGGCTGACAAGAAAGATCTGAAAGTGGGAAAAGGCTTAAACATCCAGGATAATCACCATATTAAGTTTATTCGTAAAACACGTTGACCAGTTACCAGTAAGTTTAGTTCAGTAGTGAGGTTGATATGAGAAAGAACATTCCATGTGCCGTACTTGTCGCAGTAGCCGTAGCGGCATGTGCTCAGCCACGCCATCCGCGTCCGCCAGTAATACCGGCAATGGAGTTTAGCCGAGCAGCAAACCGCGTCGCTCCTGGAGAACTGATCCCCTATAATGCAACCACTAGCGCAGCCGCATTGCGAAATGCTCCGGCGTTTGACAATGCCGGTGCACGCGCAGGGGAAATATCGAAGGCTTTTGAGTCTCCGGCATTTAATCATGCGATCCCAGTAGCAAGTAGTGAGGGTGCTCGCGCAAGTGTCCGATTTGCAGGTGGAGAGGAGCCGCTTGGTGACATTGCGCCAGGAGGATATGCCCATGAGTCAATTCCTCAACCGGGCGTATTTCATCACTCCGGGTCTCGACCAGAGCCTCGACCAGAGTCAGAGATCTACTCCTACCGTAGTCAAGCCCCGAACATTCGTGATTACACAGGACCACTATCGTATGGCGATCCGGGAGTATCGGCATCGCTGTGGCGTGAAAGTCGCGGGGACAACAACCTATTTCGTGATCACCGTGCATATCAACCGATGGATCTCGTGACGATTCTGGTAAGCGAGGATTCAGAGGGCGAGAAAACGGCGGAGACCGAGACGAAGTCCAAGAGCACCGTAGAGGCGAGTATCGAAGCATTGCTCGGCCTGCCGGAAACTTGGAACAAGAGCAATCCACAAGCCAGCCTCAATCCAGCGATCAAGGCCGACTCGATTAACAACTTCAAGGGTGAGGGGAGCACGGAGCGCACGGGAAAATTAAAAGCCAAGATCTCGGCCATGGTCGTAGAGGTTCTCCCGAGCGGAATTATTCGAATTGAAGGCGAAAAGATCATCTCGGTTAATAGCGAAGAGCAGACAATGGTCATCTCGGGGCTCGTTCGTCCTTATGATCTGAACGCCAGCAACGAAGTTGACTCCTCAAAGATTGCGAATCTGCGAATCGATTACTACGGCGATGGAATCGTTGGCGAGTCTCAGGTGGGTGGATGGCTTGGAAGGTTGATGCGTGTCGTATGGCCATTTTAATGGTTTGCTAGATCAGAGAAGGATATGAAACCAGAGCAGGTAAGAATTTGGTCGTTACTCATCGCAGTCGCAGTTGCGTCGGTAATGCAGTGTGCTTCGGCAAACGCAGCCAGACTCAAAGACATAGCCGATATTGAGGGTGTACGTGGTAATCAACTTTTTGGTTATGGATTAGTAGTCGGACTGAACGGCACAGGCGACGGTAATAGTGTTCGATTCACCGGTCAATCAGTCTCTAATATGCTTGAGAAAGTTGGCGTTCGAGTTGATCTGAATAGTGTCAAGGTAAAGAACGTTGCTTCGGTCATGGTGACGGCTACCTTGCCGCCCTTCTCGCGCCCAGGCTCAAAGATTGATATCACCCTTTCATCGCTCGGTGATGCATCAGCTCTGGCTGGTGGAACCTTAATGTTAACTGCGCTGCATGGCCCGGATGGCAACGTATACGCTGTTGCACAGGGAGCCGTTAGCACAGGCAGCTTCGCAGTCGAGGATGGAAATGGAGATGTAGCTCAGAAGAATCATCCAACGGTCGGAAGTATTGCGGGTGGAGCCTATGTTGAACGGCAGATTCCGTTTGATCTATTCCAGTCAAAGCGTGTTCGAATTGTTCTACGCCAAGCTGACTTTACTACTATGACCCGCCTAGTGAGTGAAATTAACAGCTATCTTGGTCGGCCACTTGCAGTTGCTATAGATTCAGCCTCAGTCGAGATTCCACTTGTAGACAACCTGATGCGCGATCCGATCGGCTTGGTGGCGCGATTGGAGCAGCTAGAGGTTGAGCAAGATATCGGAGCGCGTGTAATCGTTAATGAACGCACCGGCACGATTATAATGGGCGAGAATGTTCGAGTATCGAGGGTTGCGGTAGCGCATGGCAATCTGAACATTACGATTCGATCTGAGACTGAGGTATCGCAGCCGGGCGCATTCGCTGAGCGTGGACAGACTGCAGAGGTTACTAATTCGGACATTACTGTTGGTGAGGAGAAACGCAGCCTACATGTGGTTGGTGGCCAGGTATCCCTAAAGGAGATCGTCGCAGCCTTGAATTCACTCGGCGCAACACCACGAGATCTAGTTTCCGTCTTCTCGGCGTTGAAGGGAGCCGGAGCGCTACAAGCTGATCTTGTTATAATGTAACTAGATAACTGGTCACGAAGAGGGTTTTCTAATTTTACTATTTCAGAAATTTTATAATGGCATTCCATACTTCGCTTACCTAGGATCCTTTCTTGTCAGCCCCTGATCGGGGCTGGCTTTTTTGTGACCAGTTACGAATTTGATAACCGTAGAAATCTATTATGATACCAAAGTACGGCTCCGATTCTTCACTTACAACGATCTTGACCAATTCATTCTCCCGACAGGGACAGGCACAGGCGTTTAGTGAACAGCTTGAGGGATTGAGGAAGGTAGCGAGTACAAAGTCTGGACTATCAAGGTCTGCTGAGGGTACCCAGGCAGCCCAACATGATGCCGAGGTGCTAAAGGCCGCCACTCAGTTCGAAGGTATGCTGATGCAGGAGATGATGAAGTCGATGTGGCAGTCAGTACCAAGTGAGGGGATTGGAAGTGGTGGTAAAGAGGAGGCGATGTTTCGCGACATGTTGAACGAGGCAGTGGCAAAAGATATGTCGGAGCACCAAAGTATCGGGATTCGCGATATTATTATCAAGGATATCAATAAGTTAGATAAGAAAATGGAGTAGTGCCAAGTTGCTTGTAGTTGCATCTTAAGATGCATAGCTTTCTGTAGCTCTGCTATATTAAAGCTCAAGGCAAAAATCGAAAAGTCACACGGGAGTGCGCATGAAGATCAATGGAAGGACCGATGACCTAGCTCAAGAAGCTGTGCGTTTGACCCTGAATAAGGGAACAGCTACGCGAACTAAGACCAAAGAGGAGGCCGATCGTGAGCGGATTGAGTCAGCCACAAATTCAGGAGCACGAGTGCAGATTGCACTTAGTCAGGCGATCAAAGCTGAGCTTGATCCCGAAGCGATGGTGATCGAGCGCAGGGCAAAGATCGCGGATCTAAAGCAGCGGATCGAGGATGGAACTTATGCCTCTAAGAGTGAGGATGTCGCAGCCGCATTGAGCAGTGAGATCGATTCAGAGATCTTGAGTGTTCCGAGGGGCAACTAGCTAATTGTCTTTGAGGGGCCCAAGTATGGAGTTACCGCGTACCACAACGATAGCACGCGAGCTTGAAAAGCTGTTGCTTGAGGAGTGTATGTTGTACGCCAAACATTCCGAGGTAGTAAATGACGAGTACCAGAACGTAATTAAGTTTAACGCCGATCAGGTACAGTCTGATACTGGGAAGCGTGAAGAGATGCTTTCTAGATTAGCCGAGCTACAGAAGCGCAGAATTGTGTTAATGGAGCAGCTACATTTTGGGGTGACGACTAGTGGCGAATCAGCTCCGCGGCGACGCGCACGTGGTGAACTGCCGCGATTGAGTGATCTGGTCACAAAGCATTTAGATGCAAATGAGCGTGCTAAAATTGATCCGCTCATTTTGCAACTCAAGAGCGCTGTGCTTGATTCCCGTCGCTCAACCTTACAGTTCAGTCAATTAACCGGATTTGCCCTCAACATGGTTAATGGCCTGCTATCAACAGTGTGGTCGGCTGCGGAAAACGTCGTCCAGAGTTACGGCCCCCGTGGTCGAACAAAGCAGAGCTACAATCCAACCGCTTCGCGGCGTCAGAATGTGATTAAAGAGGTGTAGGGTAGAGTTTTTCCTTACTCACCCCAACTCATAAAGATAAGCGATCCCACCACTAAGGCTCGTGAATCTTCCTTCGCGAAATCCTACCTGCTTAGCAATCTGCAGAAAAGCTTCACGACAGGGGAATCGTTTTGAAGTTTGGGGGAGGTACTCATATGCAGAACGGTTGCCGGTTAGGATTCCACCAATAATTGGCATTAGGTAGCGCGAATAGAACGCAAAGGGTAACGCCATCACGCCTGTTGGCTGGCCAAACTCAAGAACAAGAAGCTTACCATTTGGTTTCAGCACTCGACGCATCTCACGTAATCCGCGATCGAGCGACTCAAGATTTCGAACACCGAAAGCAACTGTAATAATATCGGCACATTGATCGGGGAAGGGCAGTTGTTGAGCGTCGCTTTGAACAACGGGAGCGACTAGTTCATGACTCGCTACTCGTGCAAGGTCCAGCATAGGCAAGCAGAAATCGGCGCCGATGACCCGTCCGCCACGGTGTTGTAGAGCTTGCAGTAAGATTCCTGTTCCAGTACATAGATCAATCGATAGTCGATCGGGGTCACCAGTTTTCGGAATACGGCTTAATAGTTCTCGTCTCCACAAATGATGAATACCTACACTTAATACGGAGTTGGTCAGGTCATAACGCTTCGCGATCGAGGCGAACATCCGTTGTACGACGGGACCTTCTACAACGGGACCGTTTGGGCTGGCTTGGTTAGCTACTCGTGAAGGTGGTGCTTGCATGGTTATGGAGCATAGCGTAGGAGTGATGTGTGAGACAAAGGGTGCACCGGGAAGTGAAGAATACCAAACTTAGCCCCTCTGTAACCGTTCACGGGGGGTAGAAATTCTTAACACTTTTGGTGGATTATCTCATTGTTTGTCATTTCAAGACATATTTATCCTTTCTTGTCGCCCCGGATCGGGGCATTTTTTGTGAACGGTTAAACATATGGTCAGACACTCGCTAGCTCGCGTCAGCAATTTCGGGCCTATTGCGCTGCGCGCGGATGCCCGCCCATCCGGGGCCGCCTTCGGCGGATGAAAATGCACCAAATTTGTCAATTTGAAATAATTTCTGCAGCCCCCGTGAACGCTTACCCCTCTGTATCTCTATCGGCCATATTTAGGTCCCTCCGCCTGCCGCTCCGCGTTGCGCTTCTAATTCTGGCGCCTTTCCTGTTTCTACTATTGCCAGACTCGCCGATCGCAACTCGTGGTATGTGGCAGAGACTCATAGAGCTAACGATATTTTTGATGGCTTGGGGCAGTTTCAGTGCGATCGCCGTTAAGTTAATGCGCCGACCGAGGAAGGGGAGGATAGCGCAGCTAGTTTGGCTGGTGTCGTTGGCCCTTGGTGCCTTAATTTTACTTGGTTTTCTGGTTATTTATCGCCAGTTTATCACCGCTGAGGAGTTCTCGATCGTTATAGTAATCCTGGGTCTTGCTTCACTGCGGTTCCGCCAGCCGGCTCTCAGCTGCTCAATGGAGCTTGCCTCGTTGATCGCAATCGGTGTGTCCCAGTTATTAGTAATGATCCTAAGTTTTCGATTGATCTCCCTTGAGTGGCGCTGGCAGGCGATTGCCGCTTCCTTCGCCATAGTTGGGATGGTATCGGCTTATGACGCCTTGAGATCGACCAATGGGGTTGAGCCAGCACTCTGCAAGCACCTTGTGCGTATAGCAACGCTATTAATCCTTAGCTCCCCCTTCGCTGTTCTAACGTTATACTATTTCAACGCCTTGCCGCGAAGCTATGCCTTAGTGGTGATTATTTATTTTTTTGCTGGCCAACTATTGCGCGAACTTCGGAGCGCTATGAATAATTGTGATCAGCTGCCAGCTTTACAGCGCCAGACTGGAGCGCTGGTGATGCTGTTCATGGTATTACTTCTAGCACTGCGTTTGGGTACCGGAACTGGACTATAGGGGGGTCAATTATATGCGTATCGTACGAGTAAGCTTTCTATGTCTTTTACTCCTATCAGCACTTCTGTGTACTCCGACTCGATCCGCCGCAGAGAATAGGTTTAGCTATAATGGATCCTATCCTTATCGTGCGGTGGTAACGACAGGGATGATCGCCGATCTGGTGCGACAGGTGGGAGGTGATAAAACACTCGTTGAAACGATCATGGGTCCAGGGGTAGATCCGCATCTCTACAAGCCAGCTCCGCGCGATCTATCGATACTTATCGCTGCTGATATCATCTTTGCCAACGGTCTGCACCTGGAAGGACGGATGATAGATATTCTGGAGCGCTATTCGCGCAAGAAGCCTGTTTTATTTGTGAGCGAACGGATTGACTCCAAGCTTCTCCGAAGCTCGCAAGATTTTCCGGGAGGCCACGATCCGCATCTCTGGATGGATGTTTCATTGTGGCGGAAGGTTGTAGATACTGTAGCCGATGGACTGGTAGAGTTTGATCCACGCAACACTGCGTTCTACCGCACCAATCAGCAGATACTGGGGCAGCGATTGGAAGCGCTTGATAGCCGAGCCAAGGAGATGATCGGCTCTATTCCCCAAGATGCCCGAGTTCTTATTACAGCACACGATGCATTTTACTATTTTGGCCGGGCCTACAATATTGAGGTTCGAGGAATTCAGGGAATTTCGACTGACTCTGAGGCCGGACTTCGTGATATCAACTCGCTCGTTGATCTTATAGTGCAGCGTAAGATTCCCGCGGTTTTTTTTGAGAGTAGTGTTTCTCAGAAGAATGTATTGGCGCTAATTGAAGGGGCGCAATCGCGGGGGCACTCAGTTTCAGTTGGAGGTGAGCTCTACTCAGACTCTATGGGCAGCCCCGAAACTAGAGAGGGAAACTATATCGGAATGATTGAGCATAATCTGCGAGTGATCGCTTCAGGGTTAGGTGGGGCTGCAAGTAAGGATAAAAGATGAACATAACTAGTCAGTAGGCAAGACAGAATCGGTAAGCAACAACCACCCCTCAGGGGTCGATTTGCGGAGCAAATCGTGGGTGACAACAAGTAACTGGTCACAAAACGGCCTGCCCCGATCAGGGGCTGACAAGAAAGGATCTTATGTAAGCGAGGTATGAATAGGTATTATAAAACGTACGAAACAGTAAAATTAGTAAAATTTATGGTGGCCAGTTACAGATGAACGAACATCGCGCGGATACTCCGATCAGTATCCATAGTCTTTCGATCGCTTATCGGCGTAAGCCCGTCTTGTGGGACATCGATCTTGATATTGAGGAGGGCAAAATTACCGGCATTATCGGCCCAAACGGGTCAGGGAAAACGACTTTGATGAAGGCTGTTCTTGATCTGGTCCCGAAAGCAAGTGGGGATGTACGGATCTACGGGCAGCCATTCTCGCGAAGTCGTAGGCTGGTTTCATATGTTCCGCAGCGTGAGAGTGTTGACTGGGAGTTTCCGGTCTCTGCACTGGAGGTTGTACTTATGGGCCGCTATGGATCATTGGGGTGGTTTCGCAGGCCGAAGCGCGCGGATTACTCTCAGGCCCGCGCATGTCTCCAGAAGGTCGGGATGCTTGAATTTGCAGATCGCCAGATCAATCAGCTCTCAGGTGGACAGCAACAGCGAGTTTTTCTGGCTCGGGCACTTGCTCAAGATGCCAAGATATATCTAATGGATGAACCATTTGCGGGAGTGGATGCTGCAACAGAGGGTGCGATCATCAAGCTGCTGTTTGATATGCGCGCCGAGGGTCGCACAATTGTCGTTGTGCACCACGACCTGCACTCGGTTCGAAGGTATTTTGATAATCTCATTCTGCTTAATATGCGCCTGATCGCTGTGGGTCCAACTGCTGAGGTCTTCACCGAGAGCAACCTTGATCTACTGTATGGTGGAAGGCTTACGCTACTTTCCGAGGCCTCGCACTTAGCATCCAAACCGGCATAGGACCCCTATGTTGGAAGATCTACTGAGAATATTTTCGTTTCAGGACCTGAACACAAGGGTAGTTCTTGCCGGAACAACACTTCTTGGAACCGCCTGTGGTGCGATCGGTACCTTTACATTACTTCGTCAGCGCGCGCTAGTTGGTGACGCTTTGAGTCATGCCGCTCTGCCGGGCGTATGCTTAGCGTTTCTAATCTTGGGCCAGAAGAGCTTCGCGGGATTGCTATTTGGCGCTTTGGTCTCCGGAACGGCTGGAGTTTTAGTTATCTATCTAGTCTCGCGTTACACGCGAGTAAGTGAAGATGCGAGTATCGGAATCGTACTGAGTACATTTTTTGGATTTGGCATTACCTTAAGTCGCCTGATACAAAACGATCCGCAGGGCAACAAATCGGGGATCGAGACGTTTATATACGGCAAAGCAGCATCGATGTTAACTGCTGATGCTTGGATGATGCTTTGTATCTGTCTCGGAGTATTGATTGTACTGTTGGCACTCTTCAAAGAGCTGACTTTAGTATGCTTTGATCCTGATTTTGCGCGAACTGCGGGTTGGCCTGTTGGTGCGTTAGATCTCCTGTTGATGGCAGTTCTTGTTGTAACGACGATTGCAGGTTTGCAGGCAGTTGGTGTCGTCCTAATTATCGCACTATTAATAACCCCCAGCGCAGCGGCGCGTTTCTGGACGGACGATATTAAATCGATGATGGCGATCTCCTGTTTCTTTGGTGGATCTAGCGCCTTCATTGGAACTGTCATAAGCGGAGTATCTTCGCGCATCGCAACTGGACCGATGATTGTACTAACAGCAGCATTGATCTTTGTAATTAGTCTGCTCTTTGGAAGTCGTGGTGGAGTGTTGGCACGTTTCTACAGTGGAAGTGTTGCTAGTATGGAGTCCCCTCAATGAGTGACGAGATCATCTTTCATCTCTGGATTATTGCAGCCGGACTACTGGCGGCATGGTCGTGCGCGTTACTTGGGGTCTTCCTGGTTTTACGCAAGATGAGTCTCCTGGGAGATGCGATTAGTCACGCCATTCTTCCTGGAATTGCAGGTGCCTATCTTTTGACCGGAACGCGGGATGTTTTGCCCATGTTTTTTGGGGCCACATGCATCGGACTCTTAACCGCGTATATTTCACAGCTGTTAACTAGGCACTGCCACGTCGATCGTGGAGCTGCGCTTGGAGTAGTCTTTACGACACTCTTTGCACTGGGTGTAGTAATGATTCGATTTGCGGGTGATACCGTTGACCTTGATCCCGGCTGTGTGCTCTATGGATTACTCGAGCTTACTCCGCTTGATACTGTAGATGTTCTCGGGACAGAGATCCCGCGCGCCGTTGTGATGCTTGGAGCGGTACTGATTCTAAATCTTCTGTTCATCACCGCCTTCTTTAAAGAGTTGACGGTCACCTCATTTGATCCCGCTTTTGCCGCCGCCGTCGGTATATCAGTAACGATCGTGCATTATCTATTAATGTCGAGTGTGGCGATTACAAGTGTCGGAGCGTTCGAATCGGTTGGTTCGATCCTGGTTGTGGCGATGTTTATCGTTCCAGGGGCGGTAGCCAGATTGTGGAGTGATCGGATGGGCGTAACAATAGTCGGAGCACTTTGCGTGGCTACCCTTTCCACCCTTCTTGGATATCAACTCGCGGTCTATTTTAATACCTCTGTGGCTGGAATGATGGCAACAGTCGCCGGGGGTATCTTTCTACTCTCAGCCTTTCTCGCTCCGCGATATGGGTTGCTCGGCCGACTGATGCAGTTCGTTAGTTTACGGATCCGGATCTTGAGTGAAGACATGCTCGGATTGGCCTATAGATGTCGCGAGTCCAACTATCGGCAGGCCTTTCCTCTATCTAGTCGCAACCTGGTATCGGCAGTTGGAGGAGGGATTCTTCCGCGTCTTGCATTGGGAGCCCTAGTATATGGTGGGGATCTGTCAAAACGCAGTGACGGAGTGTATGAGCTGACCCAGCGTGGCAGTGAGCGTGCACAACTATTAGTGCGGACCCACCGACTCTGGGAGAACTACCTAGTGCGTTTTCTAAACCTTAAGAGTGATCACGTTCACGATACGGCCACAAAACTAGAGCACTTTACTAGCTCTGAAATGGAGCGGATGCTTACTGAACGGTTGGAATCCCCACAGTATGACCCGCACGGAAAGGCGATTCCCCCTGTTACTAAGGGTCCAAATGTGTCGGAGTAATTTGTTGACGCTGAATGTTTTGTTAGGGCATTCTCCAGCTTCGTTGTTTTCAGGAGGTCCTTTGTGAGTAAGCCAAATCGTCAGATTCTTGATCCCAAACGTTGTCTAAAGCTAGTCCCGGCGATCGCATCCTCCGGGTTACCGCATCATGATATGTGGTGCTACCGCTATAACGATCCTGAAACCGGTTGGATCTTCTCAATTGCAAGTTTCGGTGCGCCGGGGTCCGGCAATCTTTCCCTGGGTGGTTTTCGCATCGTTCCCGAAGCCCGGGCTGTGTTGCCCGGATTCGATCCTTCGCGTGAAGCGATCGAGTTGGGGCTCGGAATGGAAGAGAAGGTTTATTGGTCGCGATTAATTCGTGTTGGCGCAAAGCATGCATTGGCTAATTTTGATCGCATAGTGGGTGGTAAGTGTGTGCTATTGCCAACCAAGGGCGCACGAGTTGGTGAGCCTCGCGATGTTGAACTTTTGGATTTTGCGTTGGCTTGCTGCGCAGATTTTGAGAGCGATAGCGGAGTTTCGCTAACTACTGGTCAGGATCTTGGCCACGGAATTATGAGTGATGGAAAAACTAGTTCACTCGGCTACTTATCGACGCGTTTCGGTGCATTTGTCGTATCGGATACCTCAAAACCAACAGCAGAGGGGAATTTTTATACTCTTAAGGGATGTTTAGCAGGACTCGGGATAGCGCTGAAGGATGCGCGGATTGGCCTGATCGGTGTTGGGAATATTGGTGAGCACTTATTGATGCGCCTTTTACAGGCCGGATCATCAGTGCAGGCGATTGAATCGAATCCAACAAAAAGAAACGCACTGAGTGCGCAGGGCGTGACAGTTTTTGAACCGCATGAAAAGGCTGCATTTATAGCGCAACAGTTTGATGCGTTGGCGCTAAATGCTAATGGCGGGAGCCTGGATCCCGAGACAGTCTCAACTATCTGCAAGAATCAGGCGCTAAAAGTCGTATGTGGTTGCGAGAATTTGGTAATGCCAGATCCGCTTGGCAATGAAAAGCTTCGCGAAGCACAGAAGATCTACACCCCAACCGAGATGTGCGGAATGATGGGTTATTTAACTGCGGTTGAGGAGTACCTCTCGCGACGAGCGGGTGAGCCGTTTGGAATTGAGATGATGTTCGCCCCCGCCGTTAAGCTTGAGGAGGTCGGTAGAAAGGGCGCAGAAAGGGCGGTAAGCGGGGGATTTGTCTCCTCTTTTGAAGATGCGGTGAGATCCGAGTATCATTGTGCGGGTGGTGGTATAGTAGAGGGGCGTGTTGTTGCTTGCTAATCCGCCCGAGCACTTCTCGTGGCGCAGTGGCAGTGGTATCATAGGCATGATGCATAGCGGATATTATTACTCGGAGGATCAACCATGTATGGTGCCAGCGTAGATCAATCTGAAACAAATTCCGGTGATAAGCGACCGACTCTGGTTGATGATCCAAAGGCTCTTGCCGCCTTTGAGCAACGCATCGATCGCGAGGAGACGATTGAGCCAAAGGATTGGATGCCGCATGCCTATCGCAAGCAGTTAATTCGGATGATGTCGCAACACGCGCACTCTGAGCTGGTTGGCATGTTACCGGAGGCCAACTGGATTAGCCGGGCGCCAAGTCTGAGACGCAAGATGATTTTGTTGGCTAAGATTCAAGACGAAGCTGGGCATGGACTATATATATATAGTGGAACAGAGACGCTTGGCATTTCGCGGCAACAATTAACCGAAGAGCTGCTCAGTGGTAAGGCCAAGTACTCCAACATCTTTAACTATCCGACCCTGACCTGGGCTGATATTGGTATCGTTGGTTGGTTTGTTGATGGTGCAGCGATCGTTAATCAAACTGTCTTGGCGAAAGCATCCTATGGACCATATGCGCGTGCGATGGTGCGAATCTGCAAGGAGGAGAACTTTCATAAGAAGCAAGGATTTGAGATCTGTGCCGTGATGGCTCGTGGGACTTCCGAGCAGAAGCGAATGTTGCAGGATGCGGTGAACCGCTGGTGGTGGCCATCGTTGATGATGTTTGGACCGAGCGATAAGGAATCCCCAAATTCTGCTCTGCTGCTGCGATGGCGAGTTAAGAGAAAAACAAATGATGAGCTGCGCCAGCGTTTTATAGATATGACGATCCCACAGGCGGAGTCACTCGGATTAACGGTGCCTGATCCAATGCTTAAACTTGATTCGGTCTCGGGGAGTTATGCACACGGGGAGCCAAATTGGGATGAATTTTTTCAAGTAATTAACGGAAATGGCCCCTGTAATCGTGAACGCTTAGCTTCGCGAAATAAGGCCCATGATGATGGGGCATGGGTGCGCGAGGCAGCGCAGGCTTATGCTGCAAAGCACGATTTATCACCATTGCGAACAGCAGCCTAAAAATTACTAGGGCACAAATGACTACCGAGAATAGTTCGACTAAATCAGGCTTAGTAGCGGAACTTCCACTTTGGGAGGTCTTTACTCAGCCACCCAATGGTGCGCCACATGAACACGCAGGAAGTGTGCACGCCGCGGATGCAGAGATGGCGCTACTGGGTGCACGTGATGTCTATGCCCGTCGCGGTAATGTAGTGAGTTTGTGGGTAGTGCCTACCAATATGATTACTGCCAGTGTATCACAGGACAATCCCGCTTTTTTTGATCCGATGGATGATAAAGTTTATCGCCACCCCCAGTTTTATAAGAGTCCTAAGGGGGTTAAAAACCTGTGAAGATCTCTGAATTAGATTCGGCAATTCGAACTTCCCTTTTCGAGTATCTGCTGCGCTTGGGCGATGATCGAGTGGTATTGGGACAGCGAATGGGGGATTGGTGTGGTCACGGCCCAACCCTTGAGGAGGACATCGCGCTGACGAATATTACTCTTGATACTGTAGGGCATGCGGCTACTCTGTTGCATCTTGCTGGTGAGGTTGAGGGGCGCGGCCGAGATGAGGATGCCTTGGCCTATCTGCGTGATGCCATCGATTTTCGCAATTGCCTGATGGTCGAACTGCCGCGCGGTGATTTTGGGTTCACAGTCGTGCGCCAGTTTCTCTTCAGTGCATATTCTCATGTATTGTTTCAGGCACTTTCAACGAGTAGTTGTGAGGAGCTGGCAGCGATCGCTCAGAAGATTGAAAAAGAGGTTCGTTATCATGTGCGTTATTCAAGTGATTGGGTGGTGCGCTTGGGCGACGGTACTGTTGAGAGTAAGGATCGCGTGAATGACGCCCTGACGCTATTATGGGGGTACACAGGCGAACTTTTTGAGAGCGATTCCGTTGAAGGTAAACTAGTAGGTCTTGGAATTGCCGTGGATAGCTCAACGCTGCGCCCGCCATGGATGGAATTGGTTAATCAGGTTTTCACTCTCGCGACCCTAGCCGTTCCAGCTACTACTCCGAGTATGTTAACTGGAGCGCGTCATGGTCGGCATAGTGAGCATCTTGGGCACATGCTCAGTGAGATGCAGATTCTGCCCCGGTCTCATCCGGGTGCGATCTGGTGAGCAAGCTCACAATTGCGCGGGCCTGGGAATTACTTGACGAAGTTAAGGATCCCGAGGTTCCAGTGATAAGTGTGGTTGATCTGGGGATCGTGCGCGATCTGCGCTATGTGGGTGATTGCCTTGAAGTAGTGGTGACACCGACCTATTCTGGGTGTCCGGCACTAAAAGTAATTGAGAGCAGTATTGCTGAGCATCTTCTTGCTAATGGAGTGGCGAAGGTAGAGATTAAAAATATTTTTGCGCCACCCTGGACAACCGACTGGATTACCGAAACGGGCCGTGCTGCGCTAAAAGCCTACGGTATTGCGCCCCCAGGAGCTGCTGCGATTGAGCAGCTTGTGCCGTTTCCGCGTCGGCCTGAACCCATCATTCCGTGTCCATTCTGTAATTCGGCCAGTACCCAGCGCCGTAGTCAATTTGGCTCAACAGCGTGTAAAGCCTTGTATTTTTGTGATGGCTGTAACCAGCCGTTTGAGTACTTTAAGGCGATCTAGATCTGTGCCGATGATATGATCGTATGTGCTTAGTAGCAGACTGATAGTCAATTGATGATATGATTGGAACTCAGACCAGAACCAGAGTAACCGTTCGCAATGCTGGAAATGTCTTTCCGCCGGATCCGATGGGGCGGTTGTATCTCTTCTGGCCGATTATTGAGCTAGTAGTTGTTCTCGCTATATTTGGATTCACTCTGAATCTTCTAAAGCAGAATCTGGAGATTGAAAGGACATGGGATGTAGTCCATGCCAAGGTTGTAAACTCTCGCCAAGAATCTCGTACCTATCATAGCAAAAAGAATGGAACCTATTCCAAGGTTATTACTACTAGCGACTTGGAGTACTCTGATCGAAATGGAAAACGACACACGTTCACTCTCGACAAAAAGATCCCAGATGTTGGTGGCTATCCGATCTACTCTGATCCAAGTGGATCTGGAGTTTGGCACGCTAAGGGTGAGCACAAGATCTGGCTACCAGCACCGATCGGCAGTGGCATCGCGGCACTGGTGGCAAGTATATTGTTACTTTGGCTTCTAAGAAGGCTGTTTGCGTATCGTCATGCCCGCGAGCTACTTCGCTCAGGCACGGAGATTACAGCGGTCGTCACCGCGGTACGCTCCAGAGTGTTTCGCTCTCGTCGCCGCCGCCGGCGCCGAGGATGGGTATTATCTGGGCAGAATACTGAGGATGTCTCGGAAACCGCACATTATCAGGTCGTAGCCGAATGGCAGTCTCCGATAGGTGAGAAGATCCTCTTCGAGTCATATGGGATTAACTGGAACCCTGGCCAGATCGAAGGTTGCAAGATCCCTGTCATTATTGATCAGTCTGATCCCGCGAATCTGTACTATTTGGGAGAGGGGGAGATTGAACGGGTGTCGCGGCCGAGAGGGATTTAGCAGTACATCAGATGATCATCGCCTCTAAATGAGCCCTGCGAAGCAGTCCCGTCTAGAGGTATCCCAGCGTGCGGAGTTGATTCAGCTGATCACCTGATTCTTCAACGACCTCCTCCTTTGGTGACACACCGAGGGAGCTCAAAAACTCCTGTAAAGCAAGATACTGATCAGAAAACTTCTGGCTGGACATATTGTTGATTGCTCCACTTTCTATATGATCGGTTGCTAGATCCACATACTTATAGGATTCCTCTTCAATGTCTAAGATAAGTTGACTAGTTGTGTCCACCCGAGTCCGCAAGACCTTCTCTCGATCAAGTTCAGCAAACTGAAAAGGGCGGATATTCGAATCAATCTCACCCAATATATGAGCCACTAGTGAGCGGCCATCACTTGGTTTAGAACCCTGATAGCTGACGCCCAAAAGTGCAAGCAGGGTGGGCTTAACATCTACTAGACTAACAGGTGTACTTATCCTTCGTGGGGCCAAACCTGAACCCGTAATTATTAAAGGGACATCTAATAGTTCCTTATGCAACGAGCCACTATGACCAATGGTGCCACGCTCAAGAAACTCCTCGCCATGATCTGACATAATGACTACTAATGTGTCATTAAGTACTTGAGAGGATCGTAGGAATTCAAAAAACCCATTCAGCTTGTCATCGACCCAACGAATGCTGCCGTCATAGCGATCTGAAATGAACTTCGCTTGAGCTTCGTTAACTGGATTCTTAATGTAATATTTTGCACATCGATCGGTGTCCACGTACTCTGCATCATCACTTTTGAACATTGAAAAATATGGCTCAGGCGGAGCATAGGGGCAGTGAATGTCGTAGGTATGCAGAAAAACAAAAAACTGTTCACCGGAAGCCCTATAGGTTGTGATCAGCTCCTCGGCCCTCTTTAGCATCTTAGATGTAGTGCCCTCATGATCGCGGCGATGTTTCTCAAAGGTTTCGAAGCCACGATTAAATCCATAATTCTCACTAAGGTAGCCTCCACCAGTAACTGCATGAGTTCGAAATCCAGTCTCCCGTAAAACTTCGGCCAGCAGAGGGATAGCATTTGGAATGCGCTGGTGTATCGATTTAGTCACTCCGTGTGTCGTTGGAAATAGTCCCGACAAGAGCGAGACATGAGTTGGTAATGTCCAGGGAGCTGGGCTAACGGACTTTTCAAATACGATTCCATCACTGGCAAAACGATCTAATGCTGGTGAAGTTTCTCTATTGTAGCCATAGGCTCCCAGACGATCAGCACGCAGGGTATCTAGTGAGATGATTATTACGTTCTTGGCGCGTGCATATTTTAAATGGGGGCGATTGGGTGTGGCTAGTAGGTAGACGCCTGCGATGACAACTGCCGATAATCCAAGCAGAATCGCAATTGTTCGATTCCTTTGTTTGGGCATGAGAATTCTTCCCTATCTGCACAATTTTTAAGAATGAACGTAACTATTCAGGGAGGTGCAAAAAACATCGCAAACTAACTACTTTGGTGCATTTTGATCCGCCGAAGGCGGTCCCCGAAGGGACAACAACTAACCGTTCACAAGAAATGCCCCGATTAGGGGCGACAAGAAAGGTTAAAGGGTCTTGAAATGTCAAAATTTGAATTAACCCACCAAACGGTTTTTAAAAATACCCCCGCCCCTGTGAAAGGTTAAGAATGAACCACAATCTACTTGTAAGCACAAGGTAAGACAGGATGCGCCATTATTATCGCAAACGCAGATCTCACCCCACCCACAAAACCAAACTCTTCAAATAACTACCCTCCGGATGATAGAGGTTAATTGGGTGGTCCGCTGCCTGGGAGTGATTCTGTAGGATCTGAACACCACGTTTGGCGTCGCGCGCGGCTTCAAAGACCGTTCGTTGAAAGATCGTGGGGTCAACAAAATGCGAACAGGAGCAAGTTACGAGGACTCCGCCAGGGGTTAACTTGTTCATGGCAACGCGATTAATTTCGCGATATCCAGTAACAGCTTTCTCAACCTGTCCACGGTGTTTGGCGAAGGCCGGAGGGTCGAGAATAATCAGATCGAATCGCCGCTGATCCTTACGCAGAAAGTCAAATACGTCATCGACGATAGATTGGTGAGTTTGGCATCCTGGAAAATTCAGCTCGATATTTCGAGAGGCCAGTGCACACGCCGAAGCCGAGCTATCCAGAGAGATTACTTGAGTTGCCCCACCGCGTAAGGCATAGGCTGAGAATCCGCCACTGTAAGCAAAGCAATTTAAGACGGAACGCTGCCTAGCGTATCCCTCAACTGCGGCGCGCATCTCCCGCTGATCGAGAAAAAAACCAGTTTTCTGAGAGTCCTGCAAAGCAGCAATAAATGTTAGCCCGTGCTCGGTGAACTGAACCTCATCCGGGGACTCGCCGTAGAGAAAGCCGTGCTGCGATTCTAGTCCTTCCTCCTTCCGGGATGGGAGCAGCGATTTCTCATAGAGCGCCTTTGGATTGAGTTCGCTGACAAGTAGCTCAATAACAGTGGGCAGTAGAAGCTGCATGCCAAGGGTGCCAACCTGGATAACCAACACGTCAGCATAACGATCGACAACCAGCCCCGGAATATTATCCCCCTCACTATTTATAACTCGAAATCCTGTAGTGCTGGGACCAATTAATCTTGCGCGGATTGCACAGGCAGCTCGAATATTGTCGCGCAGCGCGTCAAGCGGCTCGCGGCGATCAAAGCATAGCATCCGCCCAGCGATCGAAGTTTGGCGATTAAAGTATCCGCATCCAAGGTCCTCACCGGAGTCCGAAACCACGCGGGCCGAACCGCCATTCTCTGATAGGTCCCACTGATCGATGGCCCCAGAGAAGACCCAGGGATGAAAACTACGCAGTGAGCGATCGCGGCCAGGTTTTAGTATGATTTTGTCCATAGGCAACCATACACTTTGCCTGTAGCGGTAGGCAAAAGTCGATAGAGAATAAGGCAGCCTTGGCAATCCGCATTTGTTTACCGGGAACCTGAATTGTAATGCAAGCCTCCGAAACCTATTTCCTACTGGGTCTCAAATTGCGATTAGCAAAAGTTGGTGCCAATAGACTTGGCAAGCCTCTTGAAATTAATCGCTATAGGATAATTTGCCTGGTGTCTTTTCCCGCTGCGCAAGATATAGCGGTTTGCAAAAGTCGCGAGCGATATAATAGCTTTTGCAAACCGCTATAGAATCGCTGAAAGCGAATCAAAACAACAACCTATAGCGATTAATATCAAAAGGCTTGCCAAGTTTATTGGCACCGACTTTTGATAATCGCTATAGACCAAGTGCAGAACCAAATTACCAGGGCTAGTCGAACCAGCTAAAGTCATCGCCAGATCGCCCAAAATTATTAGCGCAGCCCGCTGTTACTGAGAAATCGAGCTCCCCGGCGCAAGCTGAATTAAATAGATCCATCGGAACTGAGAATACAAAAGCCAAAGTATCACTGATTCTATTTCCGGTGGCATAATCAAGACCTCGACCAGCTGTATATCCGGCCCCTGCTGCAAGGGCGCTACCACCAGTTGCAACTCCGATTTTAATCGCCCCAACACCTACTCCGACCGTCACGGCACCTGCACCAGCAAATCCTGCTGATTGAAGCATTGTACCGCCTATTCCTACCGCCGTTCCACCGGTTGCCAGTGTTGCGCCTGCACCAAGAGGAACTCCGAAACATTTCTTACCCAAAGATTCATTTCCCGTAGCTAGATTATAGGTTTCTTGGCCAATGGTGGCGGATAACGTGGCCAGACTTACAGCATTGAAGCCTTGATCAACTAGCATAGGAGCATTTACTTGATTGACTCCGCCTGGCAACTTAGGTGTACCCGGTAGACCGGCTGGGGCATTTACAGGTTTTGCTGATGGGCACCCTGCGGGAGCAGGACCACTACCCGGGGGGTTCTTTGCGCAGTTGCATGTGATTCTCACGACCTCTGAAACGGCGCTCTTTTCAGCCGGTGAGAGAGGACCGGTCTCATTTGTTCCACCAGCGATTCCAACTGCTGACGGCGGAGCACCAACAGGGTCCTTCTCTATAAAGCCACCGGTCATCAAGCAGGAAACTAACATGACACCGAGCATGGGTTTGAGCATGGGTTTGACAGCAGACTGGAGTTTTGGCGGGTCGGTAGAGACAAAAATTTCACCATCGCTAATTGAAACCACCTCCCGTTCGTTACTAAACGGCGAGGAGCTAATCGAAACCAGTTCTAAGTTCGATCTAACTCCGACAGGAATGGAAGTCGAGATTGTCGGCGGGAATTGGCGAAGGGAATGTACCCTAGAGAGTGGAAATAGAACTTGCTCTACAACGAGGTTGGAAGATGAATAGAAGAATCAATAAAGTTTGCTTGATTGTGGCTGGAACGATCCTCATGTCGTTTCTTCAGCTGTCGGAACTGGTGGCTGAGATTCAGACGCCATGCGCCTCACAGCCAGGAGTTTCGAAGCACTTTGAAGGGCCGTGCACGGGCAATCTTCAGATCTCGGCATTAGATGGCATGGCTAGGCTGACCTACAATAGCGTCGGGTACGGATCCGATAACAGTGGATTTGGTCGACGTTTTAAAACAGCAATGAATCTCTTCCTCAAGCCCAATGGTAACAATTTAATTTTGACATTGGGCGATGGCTCGATTCGCACCTTCGTTCAACGATCCGCAGGAGTTTTTACCTCGAAGGATTATCCATTTGACGATCGTAGCCGCATAATCCTCAGTCAGGGGCAGTGATCTTCAAGGATTCATTGATGGAAGCATCTTTTCGTATAGTTCAATAGGAGCAGGAGAATTTGCCCTCGCCTCAGTCTCAGAACCAACCGGGCAGATCACCCAGATTCAGCGACTTCAGATCAACAAGAGGTTGATATCAAAGATCACGAGCGCTAACGGCAATACCCTTACCTTTGTGTATGCCGGTGATTTGGTGGTGAAGATTGTAGAGGCCGGGGGACGCGAACATCATCTCGCTTATGATCAGTTTCAACAGCTCAATAGAGTTACCTCATCAGATCTGCGAACAGTTAGATATGTCTGGGATTCGATGGGCCTAGGATTGGTAACAATTCAGTCAGTAGATGGCATATCGAGTCATTATGAGTATTTTCTGAAGGGCGAGGATGGAATTCTTGCTGCAGTAATCAGCGCTGGAGGAAACTCGCTTAAGTATAGTTATGAATCAAATAAGGTAACTATAACAAACGAAGACGGAGCTGAAAGCTATTCTTATGTATCCGGCTCGTGGAATCTGTATGAATCTCCGAACGGCAAACTTAGTGTAACCCGCGATACTTTGAAACGACCTCTTGAAGTTAAAAGAGATGGCGAGCTGATTATGCGGCTCAACTATCTGCCGATCACTGGAGCATTCCCCCCTGTATCCCCCGCTATCAAATACGAGACCCCACTTGGGATCGAAGAAGCCAAATACGACGAAAATTTTCTCCCAACCGAGGTCTCAAGAAATGGGATAGTTTCTAAGTATGTCTATTCTCAGACCGGATCTGCGTGGCATCTGACGTCGTCAATTACCGGCGCAGTAAAGAGCGATCTAGTTCGAAATGCAGCTGGCCAGGTGATTGAAGAGCGATATGCTGGGGTGCCAATTGCCAATATTGACCGTGATACAGCGGGCCGCGTGACTAAGCACACTGACGCCGATGGAAATGTCAGAACTTATAGCTATGAGAATAACGGGCAGATCTCAAGCATCGCAAAGAATGGCATTAAGAAAACCTTTTCACATACGGAAGTATCAATCGGGCAGCCCGCAGGCTTTGAGCTACCCCCAATTCCAACAGCCAATCCAGAAACGGCGTGTTTGTATGGTACAGTATGTACTGCAAGTGGCGCTTCGTTGGTGCCACCGGAGGGGGGATTCCAGGATAGCGGGAGCATCCCTCCGGCGATCTCTATTGCTGAGTCCATAAGCACAGAGTATCTAGATGGTTCGATTCAGACTCAGGAATTGGTAGCAGAAATGACCTCCAATGGATGGATATACGAGGGGTCGGACGGGGTGGGTGGTCAATCGGATTATTCAAATGCCGAGTCCTTTGGTGGCAGCTGTAGTGATAATGGATCAGAATCCGAGAGCACTACTGAGGATGAGGACTGCAAGTGCAAGAAGAAAAATAGCTCCGAAGGTGAAAGTCCAGAGTGTAATTCCAAGGACAAGAAGGATTGCGAGGAGAAGGAAGATAAGGAGGAGCCGAAAGGATCCGAGGTTATCCCACCTAAGCGGCGATCACCAACCTGAACTTTCAACATGTCAGAATTATGATCGACAATCTGCGCTGATTTTGTCCATAGGCTACCATACCTAAAGCATAGCGATTATGTCCAAGATGGCTTCTTGCAAGTCATAGCCACTCCGATTTAGCGTCAGGCATTATGGTAGATCGAGTGAACTGGAGTGGCGGATCGCCTTGGGAACCGCTACGTGGGTTTTCACGGGCCGTCCAAGTAGGAGGTCATCTGTATATATCCGGCATTACGGCGACGGACGAGCACGGAAATGTTCATGCTGCTGGAGAACCTTATGAACAGACACGTTATGTAATTGATCGAATTAAGGCGATGCTGACAGTTGCAGGCTATACAGCGGAGGATGTAGTACGTACCCGTCTGGCAATTACACTAGTTAATCGCTGGGAGGAGTATTCCCGAGCGCACCGCGAGACATTTGAAAGTATCCGTCCAGCGAGTTCAATGTTTCAGATTGCAAGACTTGCGGATCCAAGACTAGTCATCGAGATGGAGGTTGACGCAGTTCTAGGGTGTAATCTGATCGGAAGTCGAGTAGTCAAGATCTAAGGGACCAATGCTCAGAACCGCAATCGTTATTCCAGCACGTTATGGTTCTACACGCTTTCCGGGAAAGCCATTGGCGCCGATTGCCGGAAGGTCGCTGATTGAGCGAGTTTGGCGAATTGCTGCTCAGGTTATGGATCCAGCGCGTGTATTGGTCGCAACCGATGATCAACGAATCGTTGATCATGTCGAAGGTTTTGGTGGCAAGGCTCAGCTAACTGATCCACTTTGTGATACTGGATCGGCACGGGTACTTGATGCAGTGGTAAGATCAAAGTTGCAGATAGATCGAGTGATTAATCTGCAGGGAGATGCGGTACTTACACCGCCCTGGGTGCTTCGAGGAGTTGTTGACCAACTATGCTCATTAAAATTCCCAGGAATTGTAACCCCAGCAACTCCATTGAGTTGGGCACAATATGATGCTCTAGCCGTGATCAAGGCGCGCGGAGAGGTCAGTGGTACTTTAGTTACCTGTAATCGCGCTGGACGAGCACTCTACTTTTCTAAATCGATGATCCCCTATTCCCGCACGCGAGACTCGCAGTTCTGTCCCGCATCTAGACACATTGGAATTTACGGTTATCAAATAGCGGTCCTGAAGCAATTACTGGAGCTTGCGCCTTCGCCGTTAGAGCTGTGTGAGGGACTTGAACAGTTGCGCGCCTTAGAGAACGGAATTGATGTGCAGGTTGTGAGTGTTGATTACCGGGGACGTACTCATGCCTCAATCGATAGTCCTAATGATATTGCGCGGGTCGAAGCGCTTATCGCAGCTGAAGGTGAGCTAACGTGAGTAGTCGAACGATCCTTTTGGCGCGTCACGGGAATACCTTTGATTCTAGTGAGTCAGCAGTCTGGATCGGCTCACGCCAAGATCTGCCGTTGGTGGCCGCTGGTCGCGAGCAAGCAAGATCGGTGGCGCATTATTTAGGTCAACGCCATCAAGTTCCGGCACGTGTGCTATGCGGCCCACTTAAGAGAACATACGAGTTTGCGCAGATTGTTTGCGACGAGCTATCGATTCATCAGGCTCCATCAATTGACCATCGGTTGGATGAGATTGATCTTGGCTCCTGGGGTGGCAAGACAGCTGAGGAGATCGCAGCGCTATATGGTATGGATATTTTAGTGCGATGGGATCGGCATGGTGTTTGGCCTGATCGTGCTGGCTGGGTCACACAGTATCCAGAGTTCGTCGCACAGGTTCACGATCTTGTTCGCGAGGTTATCTGGTCGCCTCAGTTTGCAGGGGATGCACCAATTTTACTTGTCACAAGTAACGGTCGACTTCGATTCTTTCTTTCCCTTGTGAAATTAGCATTCGAGACTTTTGCTATTTCAGGCGCAGTGAAGGTCAGGACAGGGGCAATTGGTGAGATGTCTTGGAATGGAACGGAGTTTAAAGTTGAGTATTGGAATAGGTCAGCAAAGGATATTTAGAGCAATTTGGACTGATCTTGATCATATAACTGTTGGTAATCTCATTAACTAACTGAAATCAAACAATTAAATATTTTCACTACCGTTCAAAATCATTGCGACTCGATGGCTGATGCCCTACTCTCTCTGCCATCTGATGGAACAATCTTTTTTACCAAATAGGAACCACCTCGACCCCCCCCCCAGAATGGGTGGTGAGTTTGCACGATTTTTAGATGGTAAAATTGCTCATCCATTTAGAGTTGAGCGCAATTTGGTGCGCGTCGATGACAGAATGAGAGTGTTGGCCGACGCTACCTGTATTGCCTTTGCAAGAGACATTGCTCCGACTATCGCCGGATTTCAGGAATCAAAGGTGTATGTCCAGGGACATACGAAGGAGGCAATAGAGGAATTTATTGTGGAGGCCTTTTCATCTGCCGTGAGGATCTTAACCCGAACCGCAGCGCGTCCATCAGAGAATTTAAAGAGGCAGCAGGATCTGCCGAACCACTTGGGTGAGAATCGCTCTGACGTTCTATTTTCAGAACTTATTTTGCTGAGTGATGAGATTCTGAAGGGGCTTCCAAATGCCGTAGCACACATGGCTGATGCTGAGGGGATGATATATGGCGGCGAACCGTGCGGGGTGACGGAGAATCTACGCAAGTTAGCCCAAATTATTGTAGACCTCGATAAGGCAGCGTTTCTTGCAGCAAGAATCAGTAAACTGGAGCTTGTCGCCTCACAGTCTACCATCCCGCATAAGGACATTGCCGATAGACTAGTCAGCTGGGATCGGATGCAACTTTTGCAGCATTGCGGATTGGATAGTGATAGTGCGGAACCCCACTATGATCTAGGTATTCCACGATTTGAGGATCTGTATGGTCCTAGAAGAGTTAATAGTAACGTTTATGATGGTCAGTCAACGACATTCAGCGTGAATATGGCGCATGTATTTTCAATTTTTCCTAATGGAGGCCGTGGAGGTCTGATTCCTGAATTAGCAGGTTCTAGTGCGAGACAACGGCAGATTGAGCTTGAGCGTCAAGGAATGAGATCGGAGCCTGCCGAACCTGATTATGGACGGTTCCGAGTTGCGGTACTCAATGAAATATTTGCGCATGGTACTAATGACTCACGTTTATTGGCGTTACCCTCAACGGTAGAAAATGGGCTAGTCACGGGACCTGGTTATGCTGCTCGGTTAGTTGTAACCCCGATTGGCGGTAGCGAGTTTAGGCCATTATTCGATGCCACTCTCTGTTCGCGTTCCTGGTTTGAGCACGCTGTATTGCGTGATCTTAATGAGGTTCCAACAATTAATTTCTTGATGAGTGCCGGTAAGGGACAGGCGCTCGAGCTAGAAGGGTCGATGAGCGAAGCGCACGTAGTTGCTATTCGAGTCAGCGAGGAGAGTAACCCGCGTCAGGCCGTGACCATTAGCAGAACGATTGGAAGAGAGCAGCAACTCAGTCCCCACCTTCCGGGTCCAACGGAGGGGATTCTCGATTGGGCAATCCGCGTCTTGACCCTAGATCAACCAATCGAAGTTACCGTTGAACTTCCAGGTAATTTCGATTATTTGGCGCAGCCTCCTATGCGAGGCAATGCGCGGCTCTCGCCAGACACTGGCATTCTCTTGGCTAATGTTGTCTAACCGTCTAGGAAAACATTAGCATCAGTTAGGTTTGGTCTAGGGCGATGGGATGAGCCTCTCTTCAGATGGTTTTGTAGCTAAAGCACATTCCGGGCTGCAGCATTCCGGGCGGCCCAGTTCCTTAGCGATCTTACCTCATGATTCGGCCGCGACTGAACCACCGCTCCATCGTGCAATCGGAGCGCTTCAACTGCCGATTAATTCTGGTGCTCCAGAGATGCCCCGCGCCCTTCGAGCGTTGGCGCGTATAATTGACGGCGGACTGTGCCATAGATGTGGGTCCTGTGTTGGAATATGCCCAACGGGAGTTTTGGCAGTTGATGGTCAGGAGTATCCGCGAATTGCCAATCTAAGCTCCTGCACTGATTGTGATTTATGCGTCAAAGTTTGCCCTGGAGATGAGTTCAATTACCAGACCGAGTACAGATCCATGTTCGGAGTTGAGCCGAATCTTGAGAGTACTCACGGAGAGTTTATCGAGGGCACGGTTGGTTATGCCACTGACCCGCGAATTCGCGAGCATTCGACGAGCGGCGGTATTGTTACTGCGGTTTTGCTTGATCAGATTGCCAGTGGAGCCATTGATGGTGCGGTAGTGATTGTTTCTGATGAAGTAACGCTCTGGAAGGGCAAGACGATCGTTGCGCGTACTCCTGAGCAGATCTTGTCGGCAATGAAATCAAAGTATGCGATAACCGCCACCAATGCGGCGTTAGCAGAGATTCGCGCAATGCCAGGACGGTATGCTCTGGTGGGTTTACCTTGCCAGATCCACGGATTTCGGAAGGCCGCCGCGCTTGATGAGCGTTTACGAGAGCGGGTCGTGTTGACGATCGGATTATTCTGTCACGCCGCGATTGAGCACCAGGCCTATGATGTAATTTGGGACACGTTGGGTGAGCGCGGTCCCCGCGCGCGTCGATTTATTTCGCGTGTTGGGAAGCATCCGGGAACTCCCCACGTAGAGCTTGATGACGGATCGCTCTATCCGGTCTATTTCGGTGAGCGTAGGGGCTATCGACCGACATCGATTGAGATGATTAATATATTGTACCGTCTGTATACGCCGGAACGCTGCACGACATGTTTCGATGCGCTGGCCGAGTTTGCAGATATAGCGGTTGGTGATCCGTGGATGGCACCGCCTGATAAGGGAGTTGATTTTCATCAGGGTTGGAGCTTTGCCCTACTTCGGACAACCCGAGGGCAGAGTGTTTATCACGCAGCAGTGGCCCGAGGCGCGCTGCATTCTAAAGGCGTAACACGCAAAGAGGCTCTGGCCTGTAATTCATTGATGGCTGGCGAGAAGCGCTGGAGGGCATTTCGTACGATTGAAACTCATCGCCGCCAGGGTAAGGCGATCCCACTATACGGGGACCCGCATCAAGAATTTCCGCGTCACAGTGGATTGCAGTTCCTAGAAACTGAGCTGCATATGTTAGGCCACATCTTTTGCTTTCTACCACGGGTGCGCGATGCTGTTCTACGTTTTTTTCTAGGATCGGGGGGATATTGGTTACTCTGGCTGAACAGCAAACGCCGCGCGTTTAGATTTTGGCGGCGCGATACCGCAGCCGCAGTGTCGCGGAGACTATTTGGGCGAAGGTAGTTCCGATATGTCTTATGGCGATTGATCCGATGGCACTTCCGCTATCACACGCAATCAAACACACGCAATCAAACACACGCAATCAAACACACGCAATCAAACACACGCAATCAAAATTGCCGCGAAAGTGATCAGAAGCGAACCTGGCGGAATATAGCGGCGGAATATAGCGGCGGAATATAGCGGCGGAATATAGCAATGACTATAGCAGGTCCTTCATCTTCACATTGAATTTGCGCAGGGTTGCATCAAGGCCGATCTTGCTGATCGTACGAATCACGCGAGTCGAGAGCTTTAAGCGAACCGTACGGTTAAGCTCGGGAACAAATATCCTCTTGCTCTGCAGATTGGCCATAAACATGCGATGAGTCTTGTTATTGGCATGGCTGACGCTATTACCGTTCTGCCAATTAATCTTTGAAATCTGACACTGCTTAGCCATCTGACGCTCTCCTGATACCCCAAGTTTGGAAGGTCCAAATACCTTTAAGTATCTGTATTTCCGAGATGATTCTTTAAAAAGGTTCCCTAGTGTGCCCTAAAACCGGGTTGCAAGGCAAGCATGCCTCAAAAAAGCTCAACGGAATGTAGAATCGGCAGATTGCCAGTGCCTTGGCGTCGTAGGATTGAGCGCATAAAGAATGTGGCTGTTCCGTAATCGACCTTGGCTAGAACCTGATAATAGGTCTGGTCAGAGCCGGGAGTAATCAGGGAAGAAATTCCGGTTTGGGACTGATTTTCATAGACCTCATCGCCAACGATATCGGTCATGCTCTGTTTCAAAGTTGAGAACTGGAAGGGCCCCTCTTCGCTTTCTCGAAATGAGATGATTCTCTGTGCCATATCCTCTGTAATCCCTTCACTCAGCGCTTGGATGACAAGCGCTGGGGCAAAGTTAATATTGACTCGCCCTGCTCCATAGGCGGTCATAAATGGAGTAAGTCTACGAACCCGATTCGGAGTAAATCCGGGGATCTGTGAAAGTTCGCTGAGGCGAGTAATGCCCTTATTTGGGAAGGGCTGATCACTCGGGAGCTCTGATTCAATGCCACCTGGAGAATATGACTCTGTGTCAGCATCCATATAATCAATTAGGCGACCAACCAAGCCCTCAGCGTCGGTGTGTTCGCCAATTCGCGGTCCCCAAGTATCAACCTCCTTCTGATCATCATCAAATCCCAGTGACCGAAAGAGTCTAACGAACACACCGCGCCATCTCTGGTCCGGTTGCCCAGTTGAATTGGGCAAGATCTGGTTGACGCGCATCTTGGCGTCCTCAGGTCTGATCTCCAGGTAAGCACGCAGATTTGGTTCATTGATACCAAGGACCTCTGGCGGTACCGGTTGACCCTCAGAGAACTTTGCCCAGATATCCTGCGGCCCATCCTCAGCGCTGGTGTCCTCCTTTATTAGCACCCGGGCCACACTCGTGGCAGATTTCAGTAGATACTCAGCTTGCAAGCTACGCTCAGTCATAGCGTTAATTCGACCTGCCATATCGGTGGAATAGGCTAGATTGATTACGATAATGCTCGCGAGAGCTACGATAAAGATTACGATAATGAGGGCTACGCCACGCTCACCATGCTCTTGGTTGACTGCGGATCTTGATTGGAGGGCCATCTGGTTATCTATCTCAACCTAATATTCGAGAACATGAACCTACAGTTTCCGTTAACTGTTCACGGGGGTGGGTAATCTTATACACTTTTGGTGAAATGTTTCATTGTTAAATATTTCAAGACCTTTTTATCCTTCCTTGTCACCCCGTAACCGTTCACGGGGGTGGTTAATTATATACACTTTTGGTGAATTGTTTCATTGTTAGATATTTCGTAACCGTTCAGGGGGGGGGGTAAAATTTAATGGCATTTCAATAGGTTGCGATGTGTAGAAAGTATCGCAAATCCGGTTCCTTTCTTGACATCCCCTGATCGGGGATGATCTTTTTTCTGAACGGTTATGGATTAGAGGACAGACGCTCGCTGGCTCGCGTCAGCGACTGGGGCTTAAAGTGCTCCGCACGAAAGCCCCGCCCACAATTTGCTGCGCAAATTAGCCCCTTAATAGGGGCAATAGAAACTAGTTTGGTGGCTGGCAAATTTACGTGCCTATGTGAACGGTTACCTTGCTATCCCTCCGGGGGCCGCTTCCAGCGGATAAAAATGCACCCAATTCATTAGTTTGCGATGATTCTTGTACTACCCGTGAACGCTTACGCCTTTTGATATTAATCGCTATAGGTTGCTGTTTTGATTCGCTTTCAGCGAATCTATAGCGGTTTGCAAAACTGGCAATTCGTGCCGTAAGTTAAACTCAATGCCGCAATAACCTCTTAATATTAGGACGTTATGGCTTTAACTTAACAGCCTTAGCAGTGCCCCACACTCCTTCAATAAAATCTTCAGGGTGTTCATGGCAATGTCTATTATAAGCAGGGCAGTTCCTGCCTATAAAATCCGCTCTTCTGGGCAGCTTGGTGATCGCTCGCTTCTTCTCCGGTAGAAAAAGATAAAGAGTGAGATCGTCCTCAAACGTTCTATCTAGCGGTCCCTTTTCGCGGTGCGCTCTGATTAGCTCAACCCAGGCTGTGAGTTCATTGATCAAATCTAAATCGTTCTTTGATTCCAAATCCCGGTTCACTATCTGATTATCATAATTAAGCTCAAGCGGGGCGATGCTGCTATCAAGTGGAATCTCGATTGTGTCAGTTTCGGCGGGGTCCTGCCTCTTCTCGTAATACGCAACGCAGAACGAGTGAAATTCCCCTGATGACGGAAGAATAGCTGTGTAACCCTCAAGCTCAGGCAAAAACCGGTGATAGAGAACCTCGTCGTCAACCCAACAGCGATAATCGCCGACCTGGTCCCTGTGTGTTCTTATCGCATGCCGGATCGCTATAAGTTGCGACAAGAGTTCTTCGCGCGAAATATTAGGCATCACCAAAAATCTCCAGGTTAAAGTTTCCTTCGCGAGATACTAATTCTAGTGATCTGCAATAGTCCGTCCCAGTACAACTGGCAAGTCCTCACTGCAGTCTCAATCTACCCTTTAACGCCTCTCCATCTGGCCCTCAACCGTGCCCCCCAAACATAAAGCAATGATACGGGCCAAAATAGAATTAGCACTGCGCTCGCTACCAGCAATCGTCGCAACCAACTACCCTTTGCGGTTGCAAATATATAACTCCCGGTTGCGGCCCAGAGTATTAGCGCGACCAGAAAAAACAATATAGCAACGCTACCCCACGATAATGCGAACATCTGTAGTCCGACATACGGCGCACGATTGCTTGAGTCGCCGTTAAGAATCTTCGTCAATGCAGCATACTGATCCGCCGATCGCGTTGGCTTTATTCGTTCGAGCAACGCTGAAACATTGAGCGGCCTTGTAGCTGTACCATATAATCCCTTTAGTTCACGATTATAGGCAGCGATCACTAGCTCAAGCTTTTGCGCAAACTGGGTAGAATTAGCGTCGAAAGATAAATTTGCTAGGTAGATAAGATAATCGCCACGATGGAGCAGGGTTTGAGTGATACTCGGGGCATAGTCGTATACGGCAGCACAGTGTGAGAGCGAGTCGGCCATCGTGATATAATCTAGCCCTGCTCTAACCCTCGCCAAACCACGTAGCGAAACATTCTCTCCTTGAACGTTTGAATGATAGTACTGCAGGAGGTGTGTAGCTTCTGCCTCGCAACTTGATCGAGCTTCCAGCGCGAAGAACGACTGCACAATATCGGCGCGGATTGCGCGCAACTTGAAGCCAGAGCCAGAGATAGATCCGCTCAAGCCCCCAATAACTGAACTCGCTTGATCTGCCAGGCCTACTAGCTCTCCCTGACTGTTTAGTACAGCACTACCACTACTGCCGTAATCGCCCCAAGCGCTAGTTACTAGATGCAGTGAATTTAGATTCTTGATCTGACCTGCGCTCTGCGTAAGTGCAGTACATTGCGGAAATCCGAGCACCGTAACTGGAGCGCCATCATCCGGTGAGTTGATCTGGAGATCGTCAATCTGAGCATTCAGGCCATCGAGTTTGATAATGGCGAAGTCGATCGTGGGCACGGATAGCAGCAGTTCGGCCGTTGCAAACTCAAGCTCAACTGAGGCTACGCGTCCGACCGCCGGGGCGCGAGCGAGTCGAAGTGTTGAGCACTCCTCCTGTGGGCACAGTGTCGTAACAAGATGGCGACTTACGAGTAGAGAATTAGGCCTCACCAGCACCCCGGTGCCGCAGCCAGGGAATCTTGAGGACTGCACCTGAATAATATTGCTTACGGGGAACTGGGCATGTGCCGAAATAGCACACAGCCACGCATTAGTGAGGAGCAGAACTAGTAAGGGTAAAAGCTTACGGCGCATTCGGGATGAGTAACCGTTCACGGGGGATGCAAAAATCATCGCAAACTGACAAATTTGGTGCATTTTCATCCGTCGAAGGCGGCCCCGGATGGGCGGGCATCCGCGCGCAGCGCAATAGGCCCGAAATTGCTGACGCGAGCTAGCGAGTGTCTGACCATATGTTTAACCGTTCACAAAAAATGCCCCGATTCGGGGCGACAAGAAAGGATAAACAGGTCTTGAAATGCCAAACAATGAGATAATCCACCAAAAGTGTTGAGAATATCAACCTCCCGTGAACGGTTGCCGGGTCGACTGATCTCCAAAGAAGTGTCACACACCGTAGCACTACTCCGCCTTTCTTACGATCTTTCCATTCACTACTGCCCACTCATCGGTCCTGCCATCATCACCGTGAATTTTAACGTATCCCTGGACCTTTGGATCAGAACCGCCCTTTGAGGAGCCAGGCATGAGGTCCTGAACGGTGAGGGTGTTAGATGATGCACTAGCTTTGCCGGTATCGCTTGAACCACGGAGGTGTAGCACTAGCGAGCCACCAGTAGTTGCAAGTCCAATGCGGCGTGCATCGCGCTCAGCAACTAATAGAGTAACCGTTGTAGGAATCGGCGAAGATGGATCGGTCTCGGGATCAACGCGGCGCTCGGCGGAGAGCACCCTGGCATTCTCGACGATCAAGGTTGCCGATTTTTCACCGGAGATGTCCGAAATCCAATGCACATCAACAAATGCTCCGGCACGGGCCCACCCCTCGACGCCGGTTGTGGCGTTTACATTAATCGTGAGTGCTCGAAAACCCTTAGGAATATTATCGATTACCTCATTGGTTAACTTATCCGGCGTTGCATTTTCAATACTGAATGGCTGTCCGGAAGGGATCATTGCTCGGGCATAGAGCCCCTTAAGCTGATCAAAAGAACGAACGGTGGCATCGCCGATTGTGAATTTTGGCCTGAGCTGCTGTGAAAACATCACCGGATCGAACATCCTGCCACGCTCAATTGGTGCAACCGGAACAAGAACTGCTATCTGCTCAATTGGTGCGATCGTGGCTGCGGCAATTGGGGTTGGTGTTGGAGGCGCCGCTGGTTCGCGGATCAACTGAAATGCGACTAACCCGAATGCGATGGCCAGGGTTAAAGTAGCACCGGCAGCCATGGCGCGACCCATTGAGGGCCCAGAGTCAGGTCTCGATTTGCCAAATGGTGATCGACCGCTGCGAGCGCTAGCACGCTCATTCTCGGCCCGTGCCATCGCAACTCCCATCTGCATCTCGCGACTTGGGCGCGAGCCAAAACCCTGCGTGTCGCGTGAGCTTCGTTCTTCATCCGATGACGAACCGGGACGTTTAAATGAAGCAGCACCCATTTTGGTGTAACCCCCAAAACCTAACTTATTAGCAGCAACCTGCTGTCTACTATAGTTATGGTGTAGACAGCGGGCTAGGTGATATATGACTTTTTCTAACTGAAGCAAAAATTGAAGATAACAGGACTACTGAAGCAGAGGACTATTATCATGATTCGTATCGGTGTATCTGAGCTCGATCGCGGCGGTGTGCTGACCGAGCTTGCGATCCTGATTCCGCTAATAATCTTGATGACCGGCGGATTGATTGACCTGGGCAAGATGATCAGGGAATCAAACGTATTGGTTGAGGCTAGTCGCCATGGGGCTAGAAGTGGCGGAGCGTTGGTTAATGCGCAGGTGAATTGGTGTACCGGAAGCGTAGCGGATCTTGTTGACGTTCCCTGCTCGCCAATACCGCGACACGGAACTCCATTGCAGACCTCCGTTGCGCGTAGCTGTGATTATATTGAAAGTGCAGGGCTGTCACGAGCCGATTGGCAGGTCTCTGTATCGCGTAGTTTGATGGCTGATGAGGACCTTGCGCTGCCGATTACGGTGTTCGGCTTGAGGGTCCAGATTGGGCAGAATCCGGCTAGTAACTCGCGCTGTCTCCTATGTTGGCTACCATTTTTAAAGAGTTGGCTTTTAAGCGCAGAGAGTATATTCCCCGCACAGATACGGTGCTAGCAATGTTCAAAGTGTTTACGAAATCTACTCAGAACGGTGCAACATACATCGAGACTGCAATCGGGCTGCCAATCCTAATTCTGTTTATTATTGGAATAATTGATGGCTCGCGACTTATGGCTCGTTACGCGCGATTAACATATGTAACAGCTGAGGTCACACGGAGTGTAGCGGTTGTGGTAGGGAGGAATAATCTGGGGTTAGCCACCTGTCCAGAGATTAAAACCGCTGCCGATCTTGCGATTGATCAGTACTTTATTGACCACCCAGGACAGAATATTGGATTTACACAGCTTGATACTGAGGTCGTCCAGTCCTCTCCTTATCCAACGGTACGGATTCGTTTCACCAGCGGCGGTGATTGTATCTTCTGTCGAATAATTCCGGGTGGAGTAACCCTGACTAATTCAAGCGTACTTGTGCTGGAGGACGACGACTTTGCTTGTTGAGCAAGATCTCAAATCGGAGCGCGGAGTGGTCTTAGTCATGGGACTAGTCGTAATCATTTTGGTGTTACTGATGGCTGTTTTAGTGATCGACGTTCAGTTAGCTGAACGTACCGGCCGGATGATGCAGCGGGCTGTAGATAGCGCAGCGTTGGCGGGTGCTACGCAGTTGGATCCCCAAGCGATCGACCCCACCAAAGCACAGCAGGCCTGGTATCGATCTAAGCGCGCAACGGTAGCTCTTCTCAGGGCGGGAAAATTCTACGGCGATGGCGGGTTAATCGCTGGGGTGTTAACCCCCACCGAGGGGAGCGAGTCGAATCCGTATGAGAATCAACTAGATCCTAATGGAATCTATAGCTTCGTTAGCTATTCGCTAGGTGCTCCGATTGTTAAAGTTGAGATTAAGATTGAGCGCGGTGTATTCTACAGAATCGGCACGATGGCAAGCCCGGAGTTTGTTGCGTTAGAGAATGGCTCGGCGTGTCGCGACTTCACCTTTCAAGACGAATTCTGCGCTACCTTAGTCGCGCTATTATCTGGCCCAAACACCCGCACCTTTCGCTTCGCAAACGCTACCCGCGTGACGACCACCCTCAAACATCTACCAACGATCTTTGCGCGCCTGCAGTACGTTACAATCGGTGAATTTGGAGATATCACCCGTATTGGCATGGCAGCGCAGGACATTGAGTAAGTTCTATGTGGAGAATTACGCCATCACCCAACCAATTCACAAGTATTACTGAAGCAGTCCTAGTCAAAATACGGATATAGCATTAAGCCGTGCTGTAGGTGAGCAGCACCGGACGGGATTAAGATAGTCAATTCAGTTAATTACGGCTAGTAACTATATGCGATTAGAGTTCAAAGATAGAGAGTTTAATGACCATCAAGACCGTAAAAGCTCACGGCGGACTAACTCTGGTCTCTTCAATAACCGTAGCGATCGCCTGAGCTTTGGGCGTTATGCTAGCCGCAGACTACTTGGGGTTAGCCTCGGAGTAATAGTACTGACCGTATTCTCGGCCTTGCTATATCAGAATCTACAAGCGGCGGATCAGAAGCCGGTGACAGTTCAAGCTATGTCAGCGCTGCCGGTTCTTCCGAATGCAGTTGAGCTCGTAGATGTATTAGTTCCAGTTTCGACGATCGAAGCAAATCGGATGTTTGAACCCTCAATGTTCCTGCGCATGCGTCGACCAAAGTCGGGCCTTGCAGGGGCGGTTGTGCGCAACTTTGACCAGATCAAGGGCCAGTATGCACGCAGCACAATACCCGCCAATCAACCGCTACATCTCGATTACGTAACCGATGTTCGTCCAGCAAATCAGGTCGCTTCAAGCATACCACAGGGGTTCCGCGCGGTGACGATAAATGTAAATGCAACAACTGGTGTTGAGGGTTGGGCTCAAGCCGGTGCCCGAGTTGATGTTGCGTGGATATCTGAAATGAACGGCGGGCGTTCCGCTAGTACAATTGTAAAGGACGCCAAGGTGATCTCCGCCGAGCGCAAGATTGAGGCCTCGGATGCGGCAAACATGGCTGGCAAGCCAGTACCGGCAACCGTCACGCTATTGGCGAGTGATCTTGATGCTCAGAAAGTTAGCCTTGCCGCCGCTTCTGGATCAATTATCTTGATGCTGAGGGGCAGTGGTGATGATGGTACAGATCTAGGAACTGAGTCGGGCCCGATTACCTTTAAGGATCTATTATCCGGAGCTAAGGATCGGGATTCGAAATCCGATATTGTTCGAGGCTATGTAAGGGTCGACGACAGATCGGGTGACGAGTGGGTGTTGCTCAACGATGGTAAATTGTTGCGTAAGGGCGGATTGTAGAGGCCATTGATCAAAAGAATGATTTAACAACCTCAAATGCAATTAGGATAATGATGATCCACTCAAGGCGTTCACTTTGGCGTGAATTCAAGATCTCTAAGAGTAGCTCTGTTGATTCAGTACACAACTGCAGATTCTTCTCTATATTTTGGACCCGCTCATCAATATCAAAATTATCCCAGAGCCCAAGGTAGATCTTATAAAGATCCTCCTTCTCCCATGTTTTCTCGGGATCGTCTACCAACGCTAGCTGTCCAGTTATCCGGTGCTTGGTGTTTAGCCCCTCGCCAAGAAACTGTAGCAGCTCGCGCCGCGAAGTTCTTACTGCACTCAATCTTTTGAGGGAGCTTGCTAGGCGACTGGACTCAGCCAAGAAATCCTCGACCTCCCACTCAATTATTTCAAGTGCGCTGGATTGTCCTAAGATCTGAGCTACCAATTGAAGCTTGGCCATATCCCATTCAGGGATCGTAATGGCATTGAAACTGACCTGAGTAACGTTCGGTTCGATATTCAGGGTAAAGTCGTCCTCAGCCAGTTCGTCATTATCTGGATCTGGGTTAGGTGTATGCGGACGCGCAACGATTCCGAACTGAGTTAGGAATCGATCATGCTCCGCTGGGGGAAGATTGAAGAAAACTACCGCACCGAATTTGAAAACAAAGATCTGCTCTAGACGGGATACGTGGCAGATCATGCAATCCGGTGAGTAGCGTTCTGTTGAGCCAGATGGCATCGCATCCCTGATTGGCCCGAAACGAATCCGTGCTGCTGTACTGTAGGCATGCAGCAGATAACGCTGTGCAGTCGGAAGCGCTGTCAGATTCGGAGATTGGGCTGTGTTTGAGGTGCTCATATAGTGGTCTCGTTGAAGAACCCTAGTCTAGCATGGATTGGGGTGCTTAGCCGAAAGGCTAAGTACTGGAGCCGTATGGCAACTAGTTGATAAAACTTAGGAAAATAAAGATCTTGGCTGGATGGGTGGGTAGTGAACGGTTATGGAATGGTGGATGAGTGAAAGAGAAAAAACCTAATAAAACGCAAAAAAACCAAAAAACCGAAAAAACTTGTACGACCCCCTACTGCCACTCAAACTTCATATACAGTTGGGGCGTCTAGTGGGGACCGCGAAAACCTGAGCTAACCTCTGGATAAACTTGAATTCTTTCAACTCATCCGTAGGTTCAACGATAACACGTGGAATCCGCGGAGGAGTTGCATAGTTAAGACGCTTAGTTAATAGAATCGGGTTCAGCCCGAAAAACTTGATGCTTTTCCCCCGAATGAAAGTCGGTTGCGGTTAATCCAATGTAGTGTTCAAGATGGCAGCGCTCTTTCAAAGAGCCAGTTTAGTTAATTGATCATTTTGGGGCCGAAATGCTTAAGGCAGTTGCAAAATCAAGAACCTTTCAGATCCTCCTCGGAGTTCTGATCAGCGGCTCATTAATCGCCTGGATGTGTTTTGAGATCGACTGGCACGCTGTCAGTACTGAGCTACAGCACATGCACTGGTGGGTATTTGTTCCGATTACTGCAGTAATGTTGCTGCACTACGGCTTACGCACCTGGCGCTGGAGGTACCTACTTCAGAATGGACAACAGGTACCACCACGCACCCTAGGGGGAGCGATCATGCTGGGGATCTTTGTCACCTATATCTTACCGCTCCGTGCCGGCGAGGTGGTTCGGCCATTGTATCTCTCTCTGAAATCTCCGATTCCATTTGCAACTGGTTTTACCTCCGTAATTGTCGAGCGGTTCTTCGATCTCTCGATGGTCCTACTCTCGTTTGGGTTGGTGACGGTGATGGCACCACAACTGCCGTCGTGGGTTCATCAGGGTGCAATTAGCCTGAGTATCCTGGCAGCAATCTTGTGCGTGTTCATTCTTGTTGGCGCTTTCTTTCCAACTCAGCTTGAACGCCTAGTTGATCGCGTTCTGCAGATGGCACCACCAAAGATCGGTTCAGGGCTAAAGCGAATTGCTCATGAATTGATAGACGGCGTGGCTGTGTTGCGAGCTGGGGGACGGCTGTTTGCGGTAACTGCACTCAGCATTCTGGTATGGCTCTCCTGCTATCTGCAGTTTTATGTTTCATTTTGGCTTTTCAATATCCCTGCCTCACCGGTTATCGCGATTACTACCGGAGTTATAGTGGCGTTGGCGGTAGCGGCCCCAAGTGCTCCTGGATTTATCGGTGTATATCAAGTTGCCTGTATCGCAGCATTGGCATTATTTGGTGTTAGTAAGGAGACCTCAGCCGCGTTTGCGATCGTCACGCATCTACATATGTACATAATCTTTATGGTGCTTGGACCAGTAATCTTAGCGCGCAGCAAATTATCGTTAGCAGGATTGACTAAGAAGCAGGTAAAGTAGAACCCAGCTTAAAGCAATTTTTCGATCTCTTCCTCAAGACTCTCCGGTGTTGCAGTTGGTGCAAATCGTGCCTGAACCTTACCAGCGCGATCAACCAAAAACTTAGTAAAGTTCCATTTGATAGACTCGGTGCCTAAAACACCGCGACTGTGGTGTTTGAGATAACGATATAGTGGATGAGCTCGGTCTCCGTTGACCTCAACCTTGCTGAACATCGGAAAGGTTACACCGTAGGTCGTGCTGCAAAAATTTTGAATAGCCTGATCGTCTCCAGGTTCCTGTCCGCCAAATTGATTGCAAGGGAAACCGAGGATTACCAAGCCACGCGCTTTGAACTTCTGATAGAGCGCCTCTAATCCGGAATACTGACCGGTGAATCCGCACTTGCTGGCGACGTTCACTATTAATAAGACCTGCCCGGAGAATTCTGATAGGTGGCGATCAGTGCCATCTAAAGCTTTGGCTGAAAAGTCATTTATGCTTGCTGATTCACACTTTGTTTCATTGGTGGTTGGTTTGGTGCCTGGGCCGGCATCACCTGCACCACAGCCTTGATCCGATAAGCTTGAATTCATTCATATTCCCCAAAACTTCAAACGGCAGCAGGGATTAATAAACCTTTCGAGCAAAGAAAGAAAGGATAGAGTTAATCCTGGTGCAGCCTTCGGAAACTCACGGTAGCTGACAAAGCTCAACCAAAACTCCGCCCATAGATTTGGGGTGGATGAAAGCAATTTGAGAGTTATGCGCACCAGGGCGAGGCTGTGAATCAATAAGATTGTGCCCAAGGGCTGCGAGTCGCGCCAGCTCAGCTACAATATCTGACACGCTATAACAGATATGGTGCATGCCCTCTCCGCGCGTGCTCAAGAACTTGGCCAGTGGGCTAGTGGAGGATAGGGGAGAAATGAGTTCAATTAATGTATTTGGGGCCTTCAGGAACGCCACCTCGACCGACTGCGAGGACACCGTCTCACGGATATCAAACACAAAACTAAAATCCCGTTGATAACGAGCGATGCTAGCATCGATATCTGCGACAGCGATGCCGATATGGTGAACAGGATAGGTCAACATTTTATGCTGCTAGTGAACTAAAGAGAAGCGCCCGCCTGCTACTCCCAATTGGGAGTAGCAGGCGGGCACTAATTTCTGCCGGAGGCAGAACCCCCGGAGGGATTCAGATAACAGGGCCTACATCATTCCGCCCATACCACCCATTCCGCCCATTCCGCCGCCTGGAGCGCCATGCGAATGTGCTGGCTCTTCCTTTGGCTCATCGGCAATGAGCGCCTCGGTGGTCAACATCAATCCGGCAACCGAAGCCGCGTACTGCAGAGCAGAGCGCGAAACCTTGGTAGGGTCGATAATGCCAGCCTTAAGCATATCCTCATACTTTCCAGTTGCAGCGTTGAAACCGATCGATCCCTTTTCTGAAAGGATCTTGTTAACAACAACCGCTTCCTCGAAGCCTGCATTGCGAGCGATCGTGCAAGCTGGAGCCCGTAGGGCCTCACGCACAATCTTCACACCGAAGGACTGCTCTTCAGAGAGCTTGAGCTTCTCAAGCTTCTCAATCGCACGTAGGAAAGCAACTCCGCCGCCAGGCACAACGCCCTCTTCAACAGCAGCACGGGTTGCGTGCAACGCGTCTTCAACGCGTGCCTTCTTCTCCTTCATCTCGACTTCAGTTGCAGCACCAACGTGGATTACAGCAACACCGCCTACGAGCTTCGCTAGACGCTCTTGGAGCTTCTCACGATCGTAGTCAGAGGTTGTGTCCTCGATCTGGGCACGAATCTGTCCAACGCGGGCCTTAATGTCCTCACGCTTGCCAGCTCCGTCGATCACAGTTGTGTTGTCCTTTGAAACAACGATGCGCTTGGCGCGGCCAAGCTGAGTCATTGTGACAGACTCAAGCTTGGTTCCAGTGTCTTCAGTCAAACACTCGCCACCGGTCAAGATCGCAATGTCCTCAAGCATCGCCTTACGACGATCGCCGAAGCCAGGGGCCTTCACCGCGCAAACATTCAATGTGCCACGAATCTTGTTCACAACAAGAGTAGCCAAGGCCTCACCCTCAACTTCCTCAGCGATGATTACTAATGGCTTTCCAGCCTTAGCAACCTGCTCAAGGATCGGGAGAAGGTCCTTCATGCTGCTGATCTTCTTCTCGTTTATTAGGATAAACGGATTCTCAATCTCAGCTTCCATGCGATCTGGGTTAGTTACGAAGTATGGTGATAGGTAACCACGGTCAAACTGCATACCTTCGACAACCTCAAGGGTGGTCTCAAGGCCCTTGGCCTCTTCAACAGTGATAACGCCTTCCTTACCAACTTTCTCCATCGCTTCCGCAATGATATTGCCGATCTCGGAGTCAGAGTTCGCTGAGATCGTTCCAACCTGGGCGATCTCTTGCTTGCCCTTAGTGGCTCGGCTCTGTTCGCGCAACGACTCAACGGCCGCGATCACAGCAGCGTCAATACCACGCTTCAATGACATCGGGTCATGACCAGCAGCAACCAACTTTAAGCCAGCGCTGTAAATTGCGTCAGCCAAAACAGTAGCAGTTGTGGTTCCGTCACCGGCGATATCCGAGGTCTTGGAAGCAACTTCCTTAACCATCTGGGCGCCCATGTTCTCGAAGCGATCCTTAAGCTCGATCTCCTTAGCAACCGTAACACCATCCTTGGTTATAGTTGGTGCGCCGAAGCTCTTCTCGATAACAACGTTGCGACCACGAGGTCCCATCGTTACACGAACTGCATCAGCCAATTTATGTACGCCGCGCAAGATCTGCTCGCGGGCCTCTGCTCCAAATTCAATTCTCTTTGCCATAACTAATTTTCCTTTGATAGCTAAAATTATCTTTATTAAGCTTCCACTACGCCAAGAACGTCGTCTTCGCGCATGATGATGACTTCCTGTCCATCAAGCTTAATCTCAGTTCCACTGTATTTTCCGAATAGAATCGTGTCGCCAGACTTGATATCAAGAGGCTGCAAAGTGCCGTCCTCACGAATGCGACCCTTGCCAACGGCAAGAACGCGACCCTGTTGTGGCTTCTCTTTGGCCGAATCTGGAATATATAGTCCAGAATTGGTCTTTTGCTCGCCCTCTAGGCGCTCAACAATTAGCCGATCTTGGAGCGGGCGTACCTTACTTTTCTTATTGCTCATTATATTATTATCTCCACTAAATTTTTTGGCCCAATAACGAGTATTGGAGCTAAATCAAATATGTTTCGAGTATCGATTCAATTTTTTGCCTGTTAGGGCGGGCCAGTTATGCGCATACTAAATGCTAATTTCAAGTCTCCTGATGTTTATTTATTGTGACCTTACGGGATAATGCACACGCGAGCCCGGTTCAGGGGCTTTGTTCTCTCCATATTCATCTGTAATTTTAATGGGTTAATCGTAAAGTGACTAATCAAGGATCGGCAAAGGGACGGGCACTCAGAAGTAATGCTGGAGTCGGAATCATTGCGCCGTCGAGCCCCAGTAAGGCCGATCGGCTAGCTGCTGGGGTGGCAAAGCTCAAATCCTTTGGGTTTGCTCCTCTCATCGCCGCCGATCCCGCGCTTAACTACACATCCTACGCGGCGCTGTTTGCAAGTGACACTCCGGTTGTGCGCGCAGCTGCGCTAAACTCGTTGTTCGCTAGTCCTGATATAGCAGCTATTTTAGCGGTGCGCGGCGCCTATGGAGCGATGGAGATGTTGCCGTTAGTTGACTGGAATCTAGCAACCAAGAATCCCAAACCGCTGATCGGATTCTCAGATGTAACCGCATTACTGATAGCGCTACTTGAACGCGCCGGGATAGCTTCAATTCATGGTCCAAGCCTTGAATCATCATTTAGTAAACTTGGCGCCGTCACCCCCGACCCCAAGGCGGCCGAGATTGAGCAGAGTATAGATGATCTACTCGCAATGCTTCGCGGTCAGGCGGTTCAGCCCAGAATTTTTACGAAGCTTTTAGCCGGGATTAAGCCCCAGGTCACCGCTCCAGAGGGTATGTTAATTGGCGGAAATCTTACGACTGTCGCATCCCTAATGGGTACCCCATGGGAGCCGTCATTTGATGATCGAATAGTTTTTTTCGAAGAGGTTGGTGAACAACCCTACCGAGTGCACCGGCTATTGCTGCAATTAAAACTCGCCGGAAAATTTCGCAATGCTCGCGGAGTTCTGCTGGGCAGCTTTCGTGATTGTGAGGCGCAGGGTCCCGGACCAAGTTTGCAAGCGGTATTTGAAGATATCTTTGCTGGCGCCTGTTTCCCAGTATTGCTGGGGGGCCAGTTCGGTCACGAGGCACTGAATCTTGCGATGCCGATTGGAGTGCTGGGGCGCATTGGGGGGGTGCAGTTGGAGATCTTGGAGGAGGTGGTAATAACTTGAGCTACTACAACGGCAGGCATTCGAGGAGGATCGCCGAATGGCAATTTCTGGAGAGGAACTATACACAATGCATCTTCTTTGACATGATAATTAGTCGGTCTGAACGTATTAAATAGCTTAGGGGACCCCAAATGGAATTCCAGGGCATAAATCCGAACACGCAAACTCCGATATCATCCACCCTGGCTAGTGATTTGGCAGCCAATCCCAATTGGAAGAGGGAGAAGCCAATTGCGCTTTTGGACGCTGTTGTTGATCAGCTAAAGGCTCGTGTTTTAAGTGATATTGCTAAGGTAGAACACGCATATCATAACTTAGATCACACACTCGGTGTAATGGCCCGAGTAACAGCCTTAGCACAGATGGCAGATATTAGCGTTGTAGATCGGCAACTGCTTTTATTGGCGGCGATGTTCCACGACTATGGCCATGCTGGCAACCACAATTCGTCAGCTTGTAGAGGGTGTTGATCGCCGAGATCTTAGTAATGAAGAGTATGCCGCACTCAAGGCAGATGAAATTTTAAGGGGGCAGTTAAGTATCGCGCAACGGCTGACGATCCAGGGTTTGATTCTAGCAACATCATTTGGACAGGGTGGGAAGCTGCCCTATCCGAGCTATAATAGAAATTATCGACCAACTACAAACCTGGAAAAGATATTGGCTTTCGCTGATGTAAATGGATTAGACCTCGAGTTTGATGAGTGGGTAGAGGAGAATTTTGCGATTATCCCCGAGAATAGGGGGATCGGTGTTAAGGAGGATTTTGATTGGTGGATTCAGGGCCGGCTAGGATTTCTACAGTATTTGCAGGACAAGTTAAATGATGTGAAAGGCATATTGCCGGAAGCGTTGGGTGCAGGCCTGCAAAGTAAGTTAACGGGCTTGGTTGAAACTTTTAACTCTTTAAAGAGTCATGATTGTGAATTGCGAGATGGGTATTCTCGTAGGTTCTTTGAGCTCGTGAAATCTTTTGATGGTAGGTAGTTGGAGTGGGTTACTGTCGCACCAACCTTGCATACTCAATCTTTCCAACAGCATTTGCAGTTGAACGAATTGGATTAATATCAATCCCGCCACGGCGGGTAAAAAAACACCCAACTGCTAGTTCGTGCGGTTGGCAGCGTTGCAACAGGTCAGCAAAGATCCGCTCACAGCACTCTTCATGAAATCCTTGGTGCGAGCGGAACGAAACGATATAAGAGAGCAATGCTTGATGGGGAATCGCCGCACCAGAATAATAGATTAAAACTGTCGCCCAGTCGGGTTGGTTCGTTACAGGACACAGAGAACGTAATAGATCGGAGTACAAGCGTTCGGTCTTCTGTGCCGGCAAAGTGCAGAGGAGGTCGCTTTGAACGCTCTGGCTAATTGGTAGTATCTCCAGAGTATCGAGGGACAGAAACTCACAATGCATGCAAGCGCCTCCCTCAGCGGTTAGCGGTACGATTTTTAGTTTTAGACTACTATCCCCAGATGCGCTGCGCAGATCGTCCAGCAGTTTTTCGGATACCTCTGCCACGTCGGCGAAACGGGTCCCACTAAAACTATTAAGATATAGCTTGAGACTCTTCGATTCAATTATGTTAGGCGATCCGCTGGAGTACGCGATCTGCAGTATCACCGCCGAAGGCTTTCCGCATGGGTAAAGCCATGAGAACTCATAGCAATTCCAGAGATCGTTCCCACTCATTCGAGCCAGTGCTTCAGGATCAATTTGGGCACGAGCCCCACTGCGCGCTATTGGAAAGAGTAACGTTGCTTCATAGCATTCAGTGAACGAGACTGTACGACCGAGAGGTAAAGTGTTCATAGTGAAGCTTGTAGTAGTATGGTCAGGCGACATTGGGGTAGCGGCGGCAAATTAGCTCGAAAGGGGCTTAGACAACAATTGATTGATGCGCGCTAAATGAACTATCTTTAGTCCCAATGGAGATTTTCGAGAGCATATACTCTGGGCTCACCTCGATATTGAGATTTCAATTGATATCGATTCAGGGCACTGGGATTACGGTTGGCCAAGCGATACTTGCGTTAGTGATGATGCTTGCTGGTGTGCGAATTGCACGCATGGTGAGCAGTCGTTTGACCTCCAAACTACCCGGGCACTTTGGAATTGATAGCGGTGAGGCGGCAGCAATCGAGGCGCTACTGTTCTATGCGCTAGTTCTTGCTTTTACCCTGACAGCTTTGACGATCGTCCACGTGCCGTTGACGATCTTTACTCTACTTGGCGGAGCAGTTGCCATCGGAGTGGGATTTGGCAGCCAGAACCTGATCAATAATTTCCTCTCAGGTTTAATCCTGTTGTTTGAGAGGCCGATCCGAGTTGGCGATCTTGTGCAGGTTGATATTTACCAGGGACATGTTGTGCGGATCGGGATGCGATGCACACGGTTGAGGACCTTGGATAATACCGAGGTAACCTTGCCCAACAGTCAGCTGCTTGAGAAGCCCGTAGTAAACTCAACTCTTGGTGATACTAGAGTTCGGGCCACGATGAACATAGGCGTTGGTTATGGCTCTGACTGTCGCCTCGTACACCAACTATTGATGCAGATCCTAAGCGCTTCGAATGGCATTCTTAAGAGCCCAGCTCCGCAGGTGCACTTTGTTGATTTCGGGGATAACGCTCTAGTCTTTCGTCTTTACTATCACATTGACCTGAGAGCAGATAGTTCGAAGCTAGATACCGAAAGCGAAATGCGCTTCTCAATTGAGCAAATTCTACGCGAGAATCAGATCGTTATCCCATTCCCGCAACGCACCCTCTCATTTGACCCTGGCAATTCGTTGCGAGTGCAGATTCTGGAGCCTGTTCCAGAATCTGTCCCACTAACGCCGACCTAGTAGGCTGTAGGTACTATCAAAAGTCGGTGTTATCAAAAGTCGGTGTTAATAGCGTGGCAAGCATTTTGATATTAATCGCTATAGGCTTAATGCACCTTGAAATTAACCTACCCGGTGTTCTAGACTTACAGTCTCCCTCTTATCTTGCGGTTATTAATCCAATGAGTACAGCGAAGTCTGAAAGTATTGCTCAGCTGAATGCGATGCGCAGAATTACTGCGAAGTTGGGCCGTTCCCCATTGAGTAATGCGGCAAAGCCGATCGCGCCTCCAGCCGAATCTCCTTATAAGCGTAAGATTGAACAGAACGCCGATGCGCTTCTGGAGCGCGCGGTTCGCGAAAGTGTCTTTCCTGGCGCAGTATTATCCGTGGCAGTTGGTGGACGCACAATCTACAGCAAGGCATTCGGAACGAAGTGGGATACGCGTTTCACTGAGCAGTGCGCAAGTGCTGGCCCGATGGATATCGATACCGTTTTTGATGTTGCCGGACTAACTCAGGCGATCGTGACTCTGCCGTTGCTTATGAAGTTTGTCGGCGAGCATAAAGTCAATCTCTCCGATCGACTCTCGCGCTACATTCAAGGCTTTGGCGTGCTGGGCAAATCCCCGATAACGATTGCTCAGCTACTCAGTCATACCTCGGGCCTGCCCGCCTGGACGCCGTTTTATGAGGATTTATTGCTGGCAAATTCTGGAACCCGGATGGGGATCTTAACCAGCCGCGCGGCGCGTGATTTTATAATCACTTCGATTAACCGATCAGCGCTGAAGTCGCCCCCTGGAACTAAACAGCTCGCTAGTGAAACTGGATTTCTGGTATTGGGGCACTTGGTTGAGATTCTATCTGGAATGACCCTTGAGAAGGCTGCACAGCGCTATATATTTCATGCTTTGGGATTAAAGAGCACTAGCTATATTGATCTATCATTAATGAAGCGTCGCGGGATTCATCCGGTAACGAATCTGATCGCTCCAACTGAGGAGTGTCCGTGGCGTAATCGTGTCTTATGTGGCGAAGTTCACGATGATAACACCTGGGCGATGGGTGGTATTGCTGGACACAGCGGATTATTCACAACTGCAGCTGATGTTCAAGCAGTTGCCATGCACCTACTAATGAGCGCGCGGGGCGAGAGCGATTTTCTTAAGCCCCAGGTTGTCCAGCAGTTCTGGAGCTATCGTGCTGAATTGAGCGATTCGCGCAGCGCTGAGAGCGGTTGGCATCTCGGTTGGGAATCGCCAAGCTCTGAGAACGGCCTTGATGGTAGTGCATTGTCGCCCCAAGCAGTTGGAATCTGTGGATTTACCGGATGCTCACTCTGGATGGAGCCGGCCCGAGCAATTTCGATCGTTCTGCTCTCAAATCGAGTACACCCGAGTCGCGGAAATAAGAAGATTCGTGCATTCCGCGCCGAACTGCACTCAAGTGTTCTGGCCGCATTGGGATCTTAGGGCCTAGGGACAGATATGCCACTCGTGATTGAGATTTACGTTTATACCACTGAATTTTGTCACGAGTGCCATATTGTGAGGCGGAGCCGAACCAACAACAAATATAGCCCCCTCTTTAAAGATACAGTAAGCGCCGCAGGCGCTTTCAAGAAAGGATACTCAAGGCGAATACCTTTCTTGACGCTCTTCGAGCGCTATTTATCTCGGAGTGGCATATGTGTCTTTGGTTCGCCATCCGGCTCACAATATAGCCCTCTAAGATACTTACTTGCCAAAACGTAAATCTCCAGTGAGAGGGCTATATGTGGGATAAACTTGCCGAGGTCGAACGGCGCTTCGAAGAGGTCGCAGTTCAACTCAGTCAACCTGAGGTAATACGTAATCGTGATCAGTTCCAGCGACTTTCAAAGGAGCACAAGGATCTAACCGAGCTTGTGGCGACTATTCGCGCCTACCGCAAGGCGGCTGATGAATTGCAGGATAGCGAAAAATTAATCAAAGATTCGATCGATCCTGATATGGCTGCGATGGCGCTGGAGGAGGCGACCTTGCTGCGCGGCGAACTTGAGGGACTTGAAGCGAACCTCAAAACATTGTTGCTACCGAAAGATCCCAACGATGAAAAGAATGTTATTTTAGAGATTCGCGCCGGAACCGGTGGTGATGAAGCCTCGCTGTTTGCTGGGGAGCTGTTTCGCAGCTACATGCGTTATGCTGAAACTAAGCGTCTCAAGGTTGAGTTGATGAGTATCAGTGATGGTACTGTTGGCGGTTACAAAGAGGTCATCGCCATGATCACTGGCGCGGGAGCTTACAGCGTCTTCAAGTATGAAAAGGGTGTGCACCGCGTTCAGCGCGTACCAAATACCGAAACCCAGGGACGAATTCATACCTCAACGGTGACGGTTGCTGTGTTACCAGAGGCCGAGGAGATTGAGGTTGAGATCTTGGAGAAGGACCTGCGTATAGATGTCTATCGTTCCGGCGGACACGGTGGGCAGAGTGTTAATACTACAGACTCCGCAGTTCGTATTACGCACCTGCCGACCGGTATTGTAGTCGCTATGCAGGACGAGAAGTCACAGATTAAGAATCGCGCCAAGGGGATGCGAGTTCTTCGCGCCAGAATTTATGATCAACGCCAACAGGAGCTCGATGCTACGCGGACCGCTGAGCGCCGTAGTCAACTCGGTGGAGGAGATCGTTCAGAGAAGATCCGTACATATAATTTTCCGCAATCACGCGTTACTGATCACCGCATCGGACTTTCACTATACTCAATCGACGCGATTATGAATGGCGAGCTTGATTCATTGATTGAGCCCCTTACCAAAGCCGAACAGGCCGAGCGGTTGAAGGATGCTACCTCCTAAGGTTTATTCCATCGCGGAGCTGATAGCCTGGAGTACGCGGGAACTTGCGAGTTTTTCGGAGAGCGCTCGGCTGGATAGCGAAGTGTTGCTTGCACACATTTTGAGTTGTACCCGATTGCAGCTAATTTCCGAGAGTCGGGCCCAGGTTGATCCGCAAATTATCGCAAAATTTGCTGACCTGATATCAAGACGCGCTAAGCATGAGCCGGTCGCCTATCTAGTTGGGCAGCGCGAGTTCTGGGGACTAGATTTTGAAGTTACGCCGGATGTGTTAATTCCCAGGCCAGAAACTGAACTAATAGTTGAGCAAGCACTAGAGTGGCTCGCTGATCACCGCGCAGCACGTATTCTGGACCTGGGAACCGGCAGCGGCTGTATCGCAATAGCGTTGGCCCATGAAGCACGCAGTAGAGGGAAGCAGGTCCAGGTTGTTGCGATCGATACTAGCGCAGCGGCACTGGCGGTAGCAGAGCGCAATGCAGCGCGGCATGGAGTCCCGGATCTAATCGAGTTTCGATTGGGGAACTGGTTTGGGGAGTGTGATTCGGCGCAGGAGCAGTTCGATCTGATCGCGACGAACCCCCCATATATTGCGCCAGATGATCTGATCCGTGATCCAGGTACAGATTATGAGCCAGCTGGGGCTCTTTTTTCCGGTGTAGCTGGTGGCGATGGTCTAGACGCCGTGCGCGAGATCGTGCAGCAACTACCAGGTTTTCTCGCACACCCAGGAATCTTCCTGTGTGAGATCGGCGCACAGCAGGGGAGTGCAGCGCGACAGCTTGTACCGCATGGTTTTAAGGGCGAGATCTTAAGGGATCTGGCGGGGCGGGAGAGGGTGTTGCGGGTGTTCGCAAAATGAAAAACCCGCCGCCTAATTCTGAGAGGAGATTGGGCGGCGGGGGGAGTAGCTGTATTAGTTAACTTGCAATAGTTAGTTTAGGGATAGCTTACGAATCACACCCATCATTATATCATGCTTCCCTTTCATGATTTCCGTGAACGCCGTGAAGATTCGCCGGGCAGCATCAAGGTTGACTTGAGCCTTTTGAATGGCTTCCATCTTCTTAGATGGATCTGTCTCAGTCGAATTGAATGCATCCAAAACTGCCTTTTCAGCTGAACCTAAGTCTGCGCCAACCGTTCCGGCGGTGTCAGCATCACTGTTTTTTCTGGTCTTCTTAGTCGCATCGCCTTTTGAACTTTCACATGGATCGTGTGGAAGCCGTCCTAGTAGTTGACGCAAATGATTTTCAACTTTTGTGCACATATACAAATCTCCTTAAGAGTATCCTTGTTAATAATCTGAGCTCCAAAACTCGCCAATCGAGCTCGAAGGTCCTAATTCAAATTCACCAGTGAGCTAAAATTCCTCTCCCAGCCCACCTGTATCGAACAAATGACCCAAAAGTTTCCTGTTTTGCCGAACTATTTTAAAAAACTTACGGATCTGCTCTACTTGCCCGGATTTATTAGGCTTGAATTACCCTAATTGCCCTAGCGGGCGCGTAGCTCAGTTGGTTAGAGCGCATGCTTCACACGCATGAGGTCACAGGTTCGAGACCTGTCGCGCCCATTCGTTCCCTTACAGACTTGGCAGCGCCAAGAGAGGGCGTAAGATTGTTTTTACCACGAAGAACACGAAGTACACGAAGAAAACCCTGATTTCATTGAATAACGGATGCTTAACTTCGTTCTCTTCCAGCGTCTGGTACTGGTGGGACTCCACTTCGTGGTGAAAAATTATATTCAATGAGCTCAGCCGGTTGCAGGGTTCCCTCCGAAGCCCTTGCGCCAAGATCTGTATGACGGGCAAGGGGCTCTCCGCCCCCTGCACCCCAGGCGATTTGCTCCTTTACAGACTTGGCTGCACCGGAATCTGCACCATCTGCCTTCATAATGCCTTCCTATGCCTTGACCAATGTAGTCTGTGGTGACTTCAATTGCCTGAATATGAAACAGAAGATTATTACCGTGGGTATCAGGGAGCTAAAGGCGCAGCTCTCGTCTGTGCTCCAACAGATAGCTAACCAGAATATTAGAGTCTTAGTTACTGAGCGAAATGTAGTAGTAGCCGAGCTCGGTCCACCGAATCCGTGGGATGTAGCAGGAAGTATTGCAGGACGAATGGAGGCAGGCTGGATAGCGGATGGCACCATGCGCCCAGCATTTGGGAAGCGCCCAGCATTTGGGAAGAGGGTGCGGTTGCCACAATCTAAGATCAAACTCAAAGGAATCAGCGCCGAAAAGTTATTAGATTTAGAGCGTGGTGAGTGAAATACCTCTACTTCGAATCCTCGGCTGTCTTAGGCTGGTTATTGAATGAGCCCCGGGCGCAGTAACCGTTCACGGGGGGTGGTAAATTTGTAGGAATTTGGTTAATTATTTTCGTTGTTTTGCATTTCAAGACCCGTTTCCCTTTCTTGTCGCCCCTAAACGGGGCATTTTCTGTGAACGGTTACTTGTTGTCCCGCCGGGGGCCGCTTCCAGCGGATAAAAATGCACCTAGTTTGTTAGTTTGCGATGATTCTTGCACCCCCCGTGAACGCTTACCGGGCGCAACACGCTATTGAAAATATCGAGAAAGCTGAACGAGTTATAACTTCAGTAATTACAGCGTTGGAAGTTAAGCGAGTATTGTTACGGGCGGAATTTAATAGCGCCTTATCACGGCAGGAGTCAGCCCAAGCATTGACAATGTTTCAACCTAGAAAACGCAGTGGAATCTGCTACGGTGACCGATCTGCATGATCTTCTTAATGTTTTCTAGAAATTGGTACTCACCCTAACGGTGCTAGGGTTCCGTGCCAATTTCGTCGAAGAACATTAAGAATATTAGGCACCTCGGTCACCTCGCTACGATTCCACTGCGCTTTCTAGGTTCAAGAAGTGAGCATGGGCTGGAGCCACTTTACGATTAACGATCCCATTCTTCACGGTGCCCATAGGCGATTCGCAGTCGAACCAGTGCGAACCTTGGATGCCATACATTTATCAACGATCGCCGAACCGCCGAACTTGCCTCAGGGATGCAGCCGCTATTTGTGCTTTCTTATGACAAGCGAATATTGGGTAATCTTGAGCCGCTAGGAGCCACTGCGATCGTGTAGTCAATAAAGCGGGATAGCATATGATGATTACCTCTGCGCGGATTCTGTGCGCACTTTTAAATTGGAGGCGATCTGCTTCGTAGCTTCTTTGGGACCGCTTGGCCCGTTTGGCCCCCTTAAGGGCTATACCCCAAGGAATTGCTCTCTTTTTGCTCTCTTGCTACCCTCTGGGTCGTCTTTTTACGCCGTATTCTTAGCCCGTCTCTTCGAACCTGCTTTTTGGTGATGTAAAAGTATGACTTCACGACGCGTAGTAATTACCGGCATCGGCGTTTTATCGCCTTTGGGGCATTCAGCAACCGAAACCTGGGACGCCGCAATTGCTGGCCGATCGGGCGTTGCTCAGATAACGCGATTTGATGCCACCGACTTTCCGGCGCGCATCGCAGCCGAGATTAAGGCTTTTGATCCGGTCAAGTACCTTGAGATCAAGGAGGTCAAGAAGCACGACCTATTCTCGCAGTACTCTATGGCTGCCGCCGCACAAGCGATGGAGGACTCGAAACTTGGTGCTTCAGGCATTGCTCCGCAACGGATCGGGTGTGTGCTCGGGGTCGGGATTGGCGGATTATCTTCGTTCGAGAAGTTTCATTCAGCTTACCTTGAGGGCGGCCCGCGTAAGATCTCGCCGTTTCTAATTCCCTCAATGATTAGCAACCTTGGCCCAGGAAATATTGCGATCAAATACGGGTTGAAGGGGGTAAACTATGTAATCACCAGCGCTTGCACATCTTCAACCCACGCCATCGGTGAATCATGGAGGATGATTCGCGATGGCATGCTTGATGCCGTTGTGACCGGTGGCTCGGAGAGCACAGTAACACCGATCGGTATCGGCGGATTCTGTGCGATGAAGGCTCTATCAACTAGGAACGAGGAACCCGCCAAGGCCTCGCGCCCATTTGATCGTGATCGCGATGGATTTGTGCTCGGGGAGGGATCCACGGTGATGGTGCTTGAAGAATACGAAACTGCAGTAAAGCGCGGCGCTAAGATCTATGCCGAAGTCTTGGGATATGGAACTAGCTGTGACGCGTTCCATATTACTTCGCCGATGGAGGGGGGTGAAGGCGCAGTGCAGTGTATGCGCGACGCCATAGCTAGCGCTAAGCTTCAGCCTGAACAGATAAATTATGTAAATGCCCACGGAACATCAACTGACGCAAATGATCGCACCGAGACCGCCGCGATCAAGACCGTCTTTGGAACCTACGCCAACAAGGGATTGATGGTTAGCTCGACTAAATCGATGACCGGCCACCTGCTCGGTGCCGCTGGTGCAATTGAGGCATTCTTTACCGCGATGGCGATTCGTGAATCACTTGTTCCACCAACGATCAATCTGGATAATCCAGCTGAGGGCTGTGATCTAGATTACGTTGCAAACGCCCCGCGTAAAGCGCGCGTCAGCTACGCGATCTCAAATTCATTTGGGTTCGGAGGCACTAATGCTACGGTGGTTCTGGGAGCGTGTGCTGAGTAAGTGTGCTTTTAGTTCACACTATCACACTGCCTCACTATCAGGCAGCCTCATCAAATCCCAGCTTCCCCTCAGCTGCCAACGTCTCAAACAGATGACGCACATGGTTAACGTTGTCGCGTAGATCGGCATAGCGCATTACACCCTTGCGAGCCTCTGACCAACTAGTCTGACCACGGAGTACCATTTCAAGAGCACGAACAGACATCGGAATCATGCCATCAGTAGATGCCTGCTGGCGGATCCTTTCTAGATCAGCATTACGGTCGGCCAGAAGATCCTTTGTCTTGCCCTCAATGCGCCAAAGTTCAGGCACTACCAAACGCCCAACAAATCCCACGCCATCGCAACATGAACAAACAGTAATGGTATCCTCCGGTCCCGGGGCCTTACGTGCGCCATGAAGTCCATAGGTAGAGCTGAGCTCCCGCCCTAGATCCCCAAGTGCATCGCAAAAATCAGCTTCAATATTATCATCTTGGGCACACTCATCACAAAGCTTAGGTACTAATCGTTGTGCAATAACTCCTCGTAAAGAGTCTCTAAGCTGAGCAGACGAAACTCCAAAATCAAGTAATCGAGGCAGAGCACCAAGCGCATCATTAGTATGCAGAGTAGCAAAGACTAGATGTCCAGTAAGAGCAGCCTGAATAGCCGTTCGTACCGTCTCCTGATCGCGCACCTCACCAACCAAAATAATATCTGGATCTTGCCGCAGAATTGACCGAAGCGCTGCTAGAAAGCCGAACTCTCTGGCCTCGTTAACCTGAATCTGTTCAATATTCCCCTCAAGACGACTCTCAACTGGATCTTCGATCGTAATGATCTTAACTGACCCGTCATCCAATGCAGCTAAGCTTGCATAGAGTGTGGTGGTCTTGCCGGAGCCCGTCGGTCCAGTTACGAGCACAATTCCACCCTGTGTCGCGATCGCCTCCCTATATTGATCCAGGAGATCCTTTGGGAATCCGATATCGTCCAAAGATTTAATCTGAGCCGCTTTGTGCAGTCGGAGAACAGCCGCGGGTTCATCGACTGAGGCTCGAGGTGAGATCTCAACCCGCAAACTAAATTTGCCAAGCTCCCGAGCTCGCCTGTCTGATGGCGCTATTCCTAAAGTTGCCGCATGCTCCGTGATCAGCGAATTGTCAAAATGAACCTCACCTGAATGAGCCTGTCCGAAATTCTGGTTGCCCCCCTTATTGGTCAACGTCAGGAGCATGCGCACTAATGCCTTACCGGTCTTGCCCGAGACATCCCAGTGGGGAATCATATTGCCGTCAACTCTGAACCTGAGTTTATAAATTGGTTCCGGGTTCGTTGCGTCAGATCCAGCCACCGATACACCTGTCCTGCCACGCTGCAATGTTGGCGAGATATGAATGTCGCTTGCGCGCCGCGTTATCGCATCAGCGACCAGTCTATGAAATAGTTCGCGTGCCTGAACCTCTGGATCAAGCCTCTTTAAAAAATAGATCCCGGCCCTTCTTGTCAATAGCCAATTCCTTAAATTTCTCAAAATCATTATGCGAGAGGAATAGAATCCTGACTTTAGACGGTTGCAATTCGCGAGCACCAAGGTGCTCTAAAACAGTAGGGATGATATCCATTTCAACTAGACTTGAGGCTTGCGGTATTCCAGGTGACTGCTCAGCTTTGAAGGCAAAAACATACCTACCATCAGAATCACAATAAATTGGAGGTATGTTGCGAGCAGCAAGCCATCGTCGCGATGGATTATCAACTACTGATTCAGGAATGGGAGGCGCGTCAAGTTTCTCGACTAGGTTGATAAAATCTCCGGACACTATGCCAGGCTGTTCCTGAAGTGTGTCAATCTTTAGGTCGCGATTGGGGGGACTTGTTTGCTAATCCTTTCCCAACTGCCTGGGCTAGCGATGCAACATCTTTGATCTCTTGACTTCGACGCAAACCGCTGGTTCTTCCCGCTCAGGAGCCAATTCCAGCCGCGCTCAAGTCGATAGGTCCACGATATTCACTTGCGCCAACGCCATCAGCCATACAACTCCCCTAAAATTAAATCAATTGGGTAATGTCTATAGCGATTAATTTCAAAAAGCTTGCCAATTTTATTGGCACTGACTTTTGATACTCGCTATAAGTAGCGATTGAAATTGTAGCCCGAAATCTCCAACAGTCAATGAAAATATCTTTCAAACGTCAAATTAAGTAGTTGCCTTTTGAGAGATAGTTTGAATTACGATGCTATATCCCTGTTATCTCTTGCAGATCTAGCAACGATCCAGTTTTACACAAACTCCTTAATCCACACTCTTCACACCTTGGCTTGCGCGCTCCACACACTCGCCGTCCGTGAAAAATCAACCTGTGATGCAGCTCACGCCAAAGCGTAGCCGGATAGATCTGGCGCAGGTCTTCGGAAACCTGATCTGGTGTCTTTCCGGTGGTCAGGCCCAATCTGCGGGTGACTCGAAAGATGTGGGTGTCAACTGGGAATGCCGGAACACCTAGCTCCGACTGCACAACGCTGGCAGTTTTATTGCCGACCCCGGGAAGCGCTAATAGTTCACTGCGCTCAGTCGGCACCTCTCCTTTATGCTTAGTGTGAATCGTCTGGGCGAGCGCAATCAGATGGCGAGCTTTAGTGCGATAATAGTTAATCGGCAGAATAATCTTCTCAACTGCACTTAGCTTGGCTTTAGCAAGTGCACCGAAATTATTATACTGCGCAAAAAGTACTGGAGTTACCTGATTGACCATCCTGTCTGTGCACTGCGCCGATAGTACGACACTCACAATTAGCTGGTAGGGACCCGAGAACAGCAGCTCAGAATTCGAGACCGGATAGAGCCTAGCAAGCTCGTTTGGAATTAGTTGCGCGGCTCCAGCTTGTGGCGCAGCGCTAACCCTGCGCTTCGGATGTGATCTCTTGCGCAAGTTGGTTGTTGGCATAGATCTCCTGAGAGGTTAACTGAGTTACAGTTGATTGTGGCAGTTTGCTTAAAAAAACATTGGTACGTACAAACGAGGCGTGCAGGATGTCCTCGTTTACTAGCCGCTGGCGCAGGGCGCGATACATCGCGTCGACTATCTTTAGTGAGTGCTCGGCGCCCGGATTCTGATGCTGTGAGACGATCGCGATATCAGCGCTGGAATTTAACAAAGCGGCCGCGGAATCCGGTTGTTGGATACGATCAGCAACGGCTTTCATATCCAGATCGTCGGTCAGAATAACACCGTTGAATCCTAATTCGTCGCGCAAAATGCCCTTGAGGATGCGCTGCGATAAGGTCGCCGGATACTGCGGATCAACCTTTGGAAACAAGATGTGGGCAGTCATGATCATCGGCACACCAGATTTTACGAGGGCGCCAAAGGGAGCGAGCTCGCGATTGCGGAGCTGGTCAACTGTGCAATCGAGTATCGGCAACTCGAGGTGCGAATCCTTGGCGGTATCACCGTGGCCCGGAAAATGTTTCGGGCACACCGCAAGTTTATGCTTGGCCATCTCGTCGCAAAAAGCCAATACAGATTCAGTAACGATCTCAGGCGAGCTTGCGAAGCTGCGCTCGCCGATCACTGGGTTTGCTGGATTCGAATGCACGTCAGCAACTGGACCCAATACTAGATTGATGCCTAGCGCCTTCAATTCAACAGCCATTACCGCTACCACTTCTCGCACGCGGCGTGTTTGGTGGCGTGCGTAGGGAAAAAGCGATACTGGTGCTGGGGCGCGCATTACTCGCCCGCCTTCGTGATCGATTGAAACTATAAACTGCTCCCGTTCTGCATAGCTTTGGGCCTCACGCAGTAATGATCGCAAAGACTCTAGCCATTGGGCATAGGGCAGAGCTTTACCATCTGGAGTTTTTAGAAAATTGTTCGCCAGCAACATAATCCCAGCAGGGCGCAATTTCCTTAGAAGCGCCTTATCGGTGCGATTAAGAGCTGGGCCGGATAACCCAACTAGAAAATGGTGGCCCCATGAAGCGGGACGTTCGGATAGCTCAAATTTCATCGTCATAGAATCAGCACTATAGGCGGTTTACGGCCGCGGGCCAATGCAGTAGACTGAGCTACATGTGCATTGGCATTCACTGACTATTCAGGAGTGACCCTCAAAATGGCAACTAAAAATCGTAAGGCAGTAGTATTGGCCCTGCCTAGTACAACTCTGGCTAATTCTAACAGCAGATCCGGCTCACAGTATGGAGTGGCTCACGTAACCGTCCCCATAATCCGAGAGATGAAGGGTGTCGAGCCGATCTCCGCGCTAACTGCTTACGACTACACCATGGCTCGGCTACTCGATTCAGCCGGGGTCGAGATCCTCCTAGTTGGTGACTCGCTGTCAACAGTTATTCAGGGCAACCCAAATACTCTGCCCGTAACGCTAGATCAGATGATCTATCACTGCCGCTGTGTGGTGCGCGGTACTTCACGCGCGCTAGTAGTCGGGGATATGCCTTTTATGTCCTATCAGGTGTCGCCGCAACAGGCGCTTGAGTCGGCGGGTCGATTGTTAAAGGAGGGTGGTGTCGCCGCAGTGAAGCTTGAAGGTGGCATATCCGTTGCTCCTATGATTGAAGCGATCACTCGATGTGATATCCCGGTTATCGGGCATGTCGGATTAACGCCGCAGTCGTTTCACCGGATGGGTGGTCATAAGAAGCAGGGACGTTCCAACGGAGATATTGGCGAACCCGGATCGCGAGCACGAGTGATTGAAGATGCGCGCCAGGTTCAAGCGGCCGGAGCGTTTGCGGTAGTGCTTGAGGGAATTCCGGATCTGCTGGCACAGGAGATTACCGGACTACTTGATATCCCAACGATCGGAATCGGAGCGGGAGCCGGATGTGATGGTCAGATCCTGGTCATCAACGACATGTTAGGCATGGACGAGAGCTTCAATCCGTCGTTTGTGAAGCGCTTTGCCGAGATTGGCGCGACAACCCGAGCGGCGGTAGTTGAATATGTTGGGGCTGTTAAGAACGGTGAGTTTCCTGGTGGTGCAGTTTCCCAACTAATTCCCAATAAGACTGATAAGAAAAGGGCTCGCATATGAAATCCCGCCGCATGCTACGCGCAAAGATCCACCGAGCGACCGTTACTCACGCTGATCTTCAGTACGAGGGAAGTATGACGATCCCGCCCGAGCTCTTGAAAGCGGCAGACCTTCTGCCATATGAAGCGATCTCGGTTTGGAACGTTACTCGTGGCACGCGCTTTGAGACCTATGCGATCTCCGGACTTCCAGACTCTACCGACGTTTGCGTGAATGGCGCTGCCGCCCACCTGGTCAGCCCTAAAGATATAGTGATAATCGCAAGTTTCGTTGAGGTTCCAGAGTCAGAGGTTCGCGAGCATAAGCCGTTACTGGTTTTTGTTGATGCCAATAATCGGCTTAAGCCGAGTAGGGCGGAGGTTGCGGGGCCGCAGGTACTGAAGGTATAGCGGTCTCCGGTCTTCTGTGTCGCGCTCTTTACGCCCCTAGTCAACCCTGGTCTAATTGCAACCTGTGAATGCAAAATCCCCAACTAACGAGTCCGCAGCGGCGATTAAGATAATTGCTGAGAACCGCAAGGCGCGGTTCACTTACCATATTACTGAAAAGTTTGAGGCCGGTATCGTACTCACAGGGGCCGAGATTAAGTCCATCCGCGCCAACGGAATTAGTATTGCGGAGAGCTATGTGCGACCACAGTCTGAGAAGATCGGCAGATCGGAAACAAGCGTTGGTGTATTCCTTATCGGAGCGCATATTGCTCCTTACCAATTCACGGCAGATCCTGACTATGTTCCAACACGCCCCAGGCGCTTGCTATTGAACCGCCGCGAGATCGACAAGCTATCGGCTGCAGTTGAACGCAAGGGCTTAACGATCGTGCCGCTCACCGTCTATCTTAAGAAGGGACGCGCCAAATTAGAGATCGCCCTGGCCCGAGGGAAGGATGCGCCGGATAAGCGCCAGGCGATTAAGTCCCGTGAAGGCAAACGCGAGTTAGCAAGGTCAGTTAAAAATCAATGAGCCCAGCCCAGCTTGTCTATTTCTTCGTCTACTCAATTTACGGCGCGATTTTGCCATTTCTGCCGATTGTTTTTCACAGCAAGGGATTGAGTGATGTACATTGTCAATTTGTCCTTTCGGCTTATGGCCTGGCTGCAATCGTCTCGCCGATTCTTGCGGGCTACTTTGCCGACCGTCACTGGGACGCGCGGCGCATAATTCGCGTCGTATTAGGAGCCGCAATACTTATTGCACCGTGTTGGCTAGCAGTCTCTGATCTGCAGGGGCTAGCTGTTGTCACTTTGCTGTTTGCGATCTTCTATGTTCCGGCGATCTCGATTCTTGATGCCCACACCCTAAATTGTCTCGGGGAGGGCTCACGTACCGAGTTCCAGAATATTCGGGTGCTTGGCAGTATCGGCTTTATTCTACCCTCGGTTATCTGTGCAGTAATCCAACCCTCTCCATCGGTGTTACAGATCTTCGTGGTGAGTTGGGTAGTCTTTTCGGGAATCGTTGCGATAGTCCTAACAAAGCGCCTACTCCCGAGCCCAATTAAGACCTATGCAAAATCAAACCCATCGCTACAGGCCTACAAAGCAACATTGCGTGCTCCGATCTTTGGCCTGTTATGGCCGGTTACTTTAGCGGGATTTGGGATGGGGATGTTTTTTAATCTCTATCCGAGGCTACTCCAGGAGATCGGAGTTGTGCCTGGCATGATCGGTCTAATCTTCAGTTTTGGGGTTGTTATTGAGATCGTCTGCATGCCCTTTACCGCAAAGCTCATTGCACGCTTCGGCGCAGAGCGCTTGGTTGCGGTGGCCATAGCGGCAGTTATGGTGCGAGTATTTTGCCTCGGTGTATCCGATAGTCTTCTGCTAGCGGTTCTAACACAGCTATTGCACGGGCCAATTGTAGTAGGAATGTTGGTAGTATTGCCGATCCTCTTGCGCGAGCGCTCAGCACCTGAAACTCGCTACTCAATACAGGGGATCTTCACCCAGCTCTTCATGGGCGTAGCTCGTACTCTTGGCCCATGGATCGCAGCGCTATTCCTTGCAGCAACTGGAGTCGCAGCGCTACAGGGCATACACCACGTCTTTCTATTCGCTGCTGCCCTATCAGCCGTGTCGCTAATCTGGTTCCTGATCGCCAACCGTCCGCAATCTCAGCATAAATAACTTTACTGGAATTTTTCCCTTGGCGGCCTTATACTATCACCTCAAACTAAAAATTTGAGTGAACTTTTAATACGGGGGTGTAACGGCTTCGACGGGATGCAGTATTTCCCGCTAAGCGCTCCGGCTTAGGGAACCCTAACGGTTCCCTCGCGGACCTGATCGGTCCTACACCCTCCGCGTTTGGTTATAGTTTTTTGAAGGTAGATATTTTAATACGGGGGTGTAACGGCTTCGACGGGATGCAGTATTTCCCGCTAAGCGCTCCGGCTTAGGGAACCCTAACGGTTCCCTCGCGGACCTGATCGGTCCTACACCCTCCGCGTTTGGTTATAGTTTTTTGAAGGTAGATATTTTAATACGGGGGTGTAACGGCTTCGACGGGATGCAGTATTTCCCGCTAAGCGCTCCGGCTTAGGGAACCCTAACGGTTCCCTCGCGGACCTGATCGGTCCTACACCCTCCGCGTTTGGTTATAGTTTTTTGAAGGTAGATATTTTAATACGGGGGTGTAACGGCTTCGACGGGATTCGTCGCGGTGATGGTTAGCATGTCCAGGGTTCCGCAGGCCTGGTTAAACAGCGGAAAAACATAAATGCAAACGACGATGTCGCAAGCGCCAACTTTGCTCTAGCAGCCTAGTTGGTCTAGACCGCTAGCCCACAAGGCTCGCAGTCGGTTCTTAAACGATACGCCCGTTGTCGTGTAAGAGCCTAAAATTTCGGGCTAGTCTGCGAGGTGTGCTGTACCCACGCAGATGAAACTCATTCAGCTGGTCCATCGATATCGAGTGAGCAAGAGCTCGGTGGATAAGATAAACAGCTCACTAAACATGTAGAATGCTATCACCAAGGTTTCTCGGACGCGGGTTCAACTCCCGCCACCTCCACCATTTGTTGATGTTTTACCTACTGATTTCAGTGAGTTAAGTTTTGATTTAAGCTCCTGAAATCACTAGGTGTCACAGCAAGTGACACAGCAGATGTCACATATTCCCAGAGAACCGACACAGTGTGTCGGTTTTTTACCTTCAAAGAAGGTTTAAAGACGCTGATGAGTTTTTAAACCCCGACACAACGTGTCGCACCCTGACACATTGTGTCGCTTTGAAGTTATGAAATCATCGACCTACTTAGTACGCAACCGCTTTGGAACACTCTATTTTCGGGTTGCAATACCTAGAAAGTTTCAACGGTTATCTGACGATATACCCAAGGAAGTGCGGATCTCAATGAGAACTCACCTCAAGCGTGACGCTGCTATAAAAGCACGAACGCTATGGGTTTATTTTCAAGAAGCGTTTGAACAAATGGGAACTTTAAAAACATCAGATGAAGGTGCTGAGTATTTAAATAAGATACTTGCGGAAGAAAAAGCAAAAGCACTTCTGACAAAAGCACAACGCAAGCAAAGCGACAACAAGAGCTATTGGATGAAATTAAAAAGTTAAACCCTAACGCTACTCTGGATGCTAACGGTCAAGTTCAGCTTTCGGATAATCTGGACACTTCGGATAAGCGGAAACAGACGACAATCACCATTTCAAAATTGATTGACGAGTTCATTACCGAAAGAGATCGTCTCGGTGGATGGAGAGCAAAGACACGAGAAGAAACGCTTGCTAAACTTTCATTATTCAAGCGCATCATAGGTGATTTACCTCTTTCTCACCTTACGGATCAAAAAATTCGTGAGTATCGTCAGACGATTCAAAAGCTACCTGCAAATCTCAATAAGATTCAACGCTTTCGTGAAAAAACAATTACTGAAATTGTTTGTATGGAAAATGTTGAACCAATGGAACTACGCACACTTGGAAAGAACCTTGAAAAAGTGCGGTCACTATTAAGGTGGGGACACGATCAACGATATATCTCTGAAGACTTAACACCCTTACTTAAGTTCAAAATCAGTGCAGAATATGATGATAAGCGACACCCCTTCACTGTTTCTGATATTGAAGCACTCTTCTTAAGTGATGAAATGCTTGGTCATTCAGCAAAAGCACTTAATAAATCTTATCAATTTTGGGTTCCTTTAATTTCTCTTTTTACTGGAGCAAGGATTAATGAACTTTGTCAGCTTGATACCGTCGATGTGAAACGAGAAGGTAAACATTGGTGTATCTCTATCAATGATGAAAATGACAAAACATTAAAAAATAAATCTAGTCGAAGAATAATTCCTCTTAGCAAAACATTAATTGACATCGGTTTTCTGAAGTTTGTTGACCAGAGAAAGAGAGAAAACTCTGAAAAATTATTTCCTGAACTCAATAAAGCTCGTGATGGATATAGCTCAGTCGCTTCAAAATGGTTTGCAAGCTACAAGCAAAGATGTGGAATAACAAATAAGAAGAAGGTATTTCACAGCTTTAGAAATACCTGTGTATCACATCTACAGGAAAAAGGATTTCCCACAGAAAAAATTAGTTCGTTTGTAGGTCATAGAATAGAAAGTGTAACCATTGGTGTCTACGGACAACCTTATAGTCCTGAAGCACTCAGTGAGCTTGCAAATAAAATCGACTACGGAGTGGATCTCACACCACTCAAGCAAGCAGCTATTAGATTTCATCCAGACTTTCGATAAGTCAGAGACGAAGCAACTTTTCGCAAAATTTCACGATTAATAGATCAGAGTCTTCAACTTCCCATCACAGGAGGATGAGAGTTGTGTATTCACGGACTCTTACCTAAAGCATTTAAGTATATGGATTTTTGTGAGCAGTTATGGGATGTTATCAAGCTGAAAGTGAACTAAGCGTTAAGAGCGCATTAAAGCGATGTCACCGCAAACGAAATACGGGATATTACACGCTACCTAGAAGAGGGTAAACCATTACCCGATCATTATCGATTCTTACTCTTCGAAGATAAAAGACAAGTTGAACTTGTTTGGAATGGAAAAACCAGTGATGTCTGTTCTGTAGTTCTACCTTTTCAAGTCATAGAGCAAGTGGATGAACCACGAGCAGAAAAATCATCTGATACCAAGATGCAGATGTCACTGTTCGATGTTGATACTCGTGGACGACAACTCAAAGGTTGGACGAATAAACTGATCTGGGGTGATAACAAGTTTGTTCTTAGTAGTTTAAAGAATGGACCGCTTAGAAAAGAGATTGAAGATCAGGGTGGGATTAAGTTGATTTATATTGATCCACCGTTTGATGTGGGTGCGGATTTCAGTTTTCAAGTCGAAATTGGGGAGGAGGGATTTACCAAGCAACCGAGTATTTTGGAGGAAATAGCATATCGAGATACTTGGGGGAAAGGATCTGATTCCTTTATAGCAATGATCTATGAGCGTCTCGTGTTAATGAAAGATTTACTAGCTGATGACGGTAATATTCTTGTCCATTGTGACTGGAGGGTGAATGCATATCTAAGATTAGCAATGGAGGAAGTCTTCGGGAAGGATCGACTTATTAATGAAATCGTTTGGAAGAGAAGCTACGGTCATGGTGATGCAAAAAAAGCTATGGGGGCTCTCTCGTCCTAAAATAAGTCTACACAGTAGTAGTAGCAGAAGGGGGTTGAAGGGGGAAGAATCCACATGTGGATAACTTCCCTATTTTGCGCCCAATCTGCAACCGGTTTCTCAAGCAGCCTGTTCATACATCTCCATGGGGGTACGCAGTTCCAGGCTCCAGTGAGTTCTCTTGGTGTTGTATATTAAC